>Ga0105156_1000107_pt1 | contig 12282 bp, 11 predicted proteins | sample SSWtaG_3_FD_89673 | JGI IMG/M metagenome (GOLD analysis project Ga0105156, IMG submission 89673) | Hot spring microbial communities from Sandy's Spring West, USA to study Microbial Dark Matter (Phase II) - SSWTFFsm_matched | ecosystem: Environmental > Aquatic > Thermal springs > Hot (42-90C) ...
CCTTTTCGTGCACGTAGAGCCGCTTGATGGCGAGGCAGACCTGGCCCGAGTTCTGGAACGCGCCTTCGAAGATGCCCGGCGCCACCTTCTTGGGATCGACGTCGTCGAGCACGATGCCGGCGTCATTGCCGCCGAGCTCGAGCGTGATCCGCTTCAAGGTCTGTGCCGCGCTCGCCATCACCTTCTGTCCCGTGGCGGTCGAGCCGGTGAACGAGATCTTGCGGACGTCCGGATGGCGGGTCAGCACGTCGCCAAGATCATTGGCGTCCGCGATCACGTTGAGCACGCCCTTGGGCAGGACGTCCGCGACCAGCGCGGCGAACCGCAGCGTCGACAGCGGTGTGGTCGGCGCCGGCTTGACCACCAGCGTGTTGCCGGCGAGCAGCGCCGGCGGGAGCTTGAAACCGAGGATCAGGAGCGGATAGTTCCAGGGAATGATGCAGCCGACCACGCCGAGCGGACGGCGGTGCGCCTCGACACGGCGGCCGTCGCTGTCCTCGATCACCTTCATCGGCAGGTCGAGCGAGGCGAGATAGCGGAAGAACGCGGCCATCCCCAGCACCTCGCCGGTGGCATCAGGGAGCGGCTTGCCCTGCTCGCTGGTGAGCAACCGCGCGAGCTCGGCAGAGTTGGCTTCGATCACATCGGCCATTTTGTTGATGTAGGTGCGCCGCTCGGCGAGCGGCGTCGCCGACCACGCCGGAAAGGCGGCTTTCGCGGCCGCGACCGCGGCATTGAGCTGGGCTTCCGACGCGCGCGGGCATTGCGCCAGCACTTCTTCGGTCGCCGGATTGAGGATGGGCATCGAAAGATCGCCCTTCACCAGCTTGCCGTCGATCAGAAGTTGAAAATCACTCATCGAGGTTCCTCTCTCCCTTTACAACGGACCTTGATCGGCCTCGTTATATTCGTCCGTATATCACGCTTGCCGGCCCATCGCCATCGGGCGCGACAGGCGAGCGCAGGCGCACCATCCGGACCCGGCCCCGGGCAGATCAGGCAAGCCGAGCGCGGACGGGCGCTGCCGGGAAGGACCGGCGATGGCGCGACAGTGCGCCGCAACCGTACCCAGCCACCCCGTAATCCTTTAAGATTTGGCCGCTATTTTCCCGTGAACTGACCGCCCGTTTCGGCTACACGGGCAGCCGAATTGAACGTTTTCGACCCACACGAGGCCCCATGACCATCCGCCAGCACCGCGGCGACCTGCCCGATCTCGCCCGCTATACCACCTCGGTGGCGATCGACACCGAGACACTCGGGCTGAACCCGCATCGCGACCGGCTCTGTGTGGTGCAGCTGTCGAACGGCGACGGCTCCGCCGACGTGGTGCAGATCGCCCCCGGCCAGCGCGATGCGCCGAACCTGAAGAAGCTGTTCGCCGATCCCGCGGTGACCAAGATCTTCCACTTCGCCCGCTTCGATCTCGCGGTGCTCTACCACGCCTTCGGCGTGATGCCTGAGCCGGTCTACTGCACCAAGATCGCGTCGCGCCTGGTGCGCACCTATACCGACCGCCACGGGCTGAAGGACCTGGTGCGCGAGCTGCTCGGCGTCGATCTCTCCAAGCAGCAGCAATCGAGCGACTGGGGCGCCGACAGCCTCACCGAGGCTCAGCTCGCCTACGCCGCGTCCGACGTGCTGCATTTGCATGAGCTGCGCGCGCGGCTCGACGTGCTGCTCGCCCGCGAGCACCGCACCGATCTCGCGAGCGCCTGCTTCGGCTTCCTGCCGGCGCGGGCTCGGCTCGACCTCGAAGGCTGGAGCGAGCAGGATATTTTCGCCCATTCATAAGGGGTTGGGCTAGGCGCGGCGGTCCGGCGTTCACATTTAATAGCGCGTCGGGCCTACCGGTCCGCCCCGCTCCGGTCACAGTCGTCGGCCTGTGTGAGGCGCGGCGGATGGCGGGAACGGCAAGGGGACGCGCAAACGGCAGCGCTGCGCCCGGACAACACGCACGGTGGAGCTAAGGTGTCGGCAATCGATGGCCAGACCTACGGGGACGCATTGGAGGCGCGCTTTGCCCGCGCTGCGCGCCACAGCGCCCGGGTCCGGTTCCTGCGGAAGGCGATCCCAGCCGTGGTGGCGGTGGCGCTGTTTCTGATCGTGGGGGCGTCGATCTTCAATCCGTTCCGCCTGCTCGCCAAGCTGCCGATCAACGTCAACAACCTGACGGTGTCGGGGACCAAGATTACAATGGCGGCGCCCCATCTGACCGGCTTCACGCCGGACCAGCGGCCCTATGAGCTGCGCGCCCGCACCGCGACCCAGGACGTCACCGACCCCATTCATGTCGAGCTGCAGGACCTGACCGCGAAAGTGCAGATGGAGGACAAGTCGAACGTCAACATGAACGCGGCAAACGGCCTGTTCGACACCAAGACCCAGATCCTCAATCTCAAGGACAAGATCTTCCTGCAGTCGAGCACCGGCTACGAGGCCCGCCTGACCCAGGCGACCGTCGACATGGCCAGCGGAACGGTGACGTCGAATCAACCTGTCTCGGTTAAACTGCTGAACGGAACGCTCGACGCCAACGCCCTCGACATTACGGAGAACGGCGCGCTCGTGGTGTTCTCCGGCGGGGTGTCGATGCTGCTCAACGATGTCGGCACCAGCACTGGCGCGGCGGCGACGCCGGCCCAGGCGCCGGCACCCGCGCCGGCGCCGAAGCCGGCCGCCAACGCAAAACGGGGACAATGATCTTGCCGATGCCGCCGCGCCATCTCCAGCACCGCGCGAAGCGCCTGATCGCGCTCGCCGCGCTGGCCGCGCTCGCGGGGACCAGCGCCCACGCCCAGGGCTCCGTCCAGGGCGTGCCCAATGCGGTGCAGGGCTTTTCGCAAAACCGCGACAAGCCGATCCAGATCGATGCCGCGAGCCTCGAGGTCCGCGACAAGGAAAAGGCCGCGACGTTCAAAGGCGACGTCAAGGTGGTGCAGGGCGACACCACCATGCGCTGCAAGACTTTGGTGGTGTTCTACGAGGGCAGCGCCACCGGCGCGCCCAATCCGGCCCCCACCCCCGCCAGCACCGGCGCATCGAAGTCGACCATGACCTCGGCGACGCCCGGCCCCACCGGCAGCTCCTCGATCCGCCGGCTCGAGGCCAAGGGCGGGGTGGTCGTGACGCAGCAGGACCAGACCGTGACCGGCGACGTCGGCGATTTCGACATGAAGAGCAATACCGTCACCATGAGCGGCAATGTGGTGCTGACCAAGGGCAAGAATGTTCTGAAGGGCGACACCCTGATCGTCGACATGACCACCGGCGTCTCGCGCGTGGAATCCAAGTCGGGCCGCGTTCAGGGGCTGATCTTCAACGAAAACAACCAAGGCGGAACGCCTGCAGCCGCGCAGAGCGGCCACGCCTCGCCCAGCACACCGGGAAAACCGATTAATCTCAATGACATGACAGCTTCCGGGAAGCGCTGAGGTTGAAACCCCAAGGGCGAGCGCGTATCACCACTGCGACGAACGGCAGCAATCGTCCCGCAACTGTCGCGGAAGGCTGATCAAAGCGGGCATGGTGAACCTCCTGGGACTTTTTCGCCGATCCGGACAGACGCGCGCCCCGCAGGCCTTCGGCCGGGCCGGCGACATCACGTCGCTGGGCGAGCGCATGGGCGAGATGTTCCGCAATCCATTACGCGATACCTCGCCGGCGCAGGCCCGCCCGCGCAACGAGACGCCGCGCCCGGCGGCGCGCCGTGAAGCAGGCGCTGCGGTTCCGCCGCCGCGGCAGGCGCCACGGCCCGGGTTTCTCGCGATCCATGGCGTCGAGAAAACTTTCGGCTCTCGCCAGGTGGTGCGTGGCGTCAGCCTCTACGTGCGACGCGGCGAAGCGGTCGGCATTCTCGGCCCCAACGGCGCCGGCAAGACCACCGTGTTCTACATGATCACCGGCCTGATCAAGGCCGACCGCGGCCGTGTCGAGCTCGACGGCCATGACGTGACCGGCCTGCCGATGTACCAGCGCGCCCGCCTCGGCATCGGTTACCTGCCCCAGGAAGCCTCGATCTTTCGCGGCCTCAATGTCGAGGACAACATCCGCGCCGTGCTCGAGGTCACCGAGCCGGACCGGCGCGCACGCGAGCGCCAGCTCGACGCGCTGCTCGACGAGTTCAACATCACGCGGCTGCGCAAGTCGCCGTCGATCGCGCTGTCCGGCGGTGAACGCCGCCGCGTCGAGATCGCCCGGGCGCTCGCCAGCCGGCCGAACTACATGCTGCTCGACGAGCCATTCGCCGGCATCGACCCGATCGCGGTCGGCGACATTCAGGACCTGGTGCGCCACCTCACCAACCGCGGCATCGGCGTCTTGATCACCGACCACAACGTGCGCGAAACGCTCGGCCTCACCGACCGCGCCTACATCGTCTACGCCGGCGAAGTCCTGACCGAGGGGACGCCCGACGAGATCGTCAACGACCCGGACGTCCGCCGGCTTTATCTCGGCGAGGAATTCAGGCTCTAATATCTTGATTTGACGAGCGAAGCCGCGCGGTAGCGGCCGCGGCGGGATCTCTTCACCATTTCGTCTAAAGTGGCGGACTTTCGACACGTCAAGCCGTGTACTTCACCGCTAAAGCAGATATAAGCAAGAAACGGACCAACTTGGGGAACGGTTCTTGCGTCAATGGCCATCTCGCAGAGATTAGAGTTCCGCCAGACCCAGTCGCTGGTCATGACGCCGCAGCTGATGCAGGCCATCAAGCTGCTGCAGCTGTCGAATCTCGATCTCGCCGCCTTCGTGGAAGATGAGCTGGAGCGGAACCCGCTCCTGGAACGCGCCGCCGAGCAGGCCGACGGTACCGATCCCCGCGCGCCTGAGGATGGCGGCGCTGGCAATGGCGAGGCATCCGCCGAGCCGGACGGCGCCGGCGGCGACGGTGGTATCGACCCCGGCGACGTAGGACCCGGCACCGAGGATTGGCTCAGCCGCGATCTCGGCTCCCGCTCGGACATGGAACAGACCTTCGACAGCGGGCTCGACAACGTCTTTCCGGAGGAGCCGGCGGAGAGCGCGGCGCGCGCCGCCCAGGATGCGGCGCCGACCGCCTACACCGAATGGGGCGGCGGCTCATCCAGCGACGAGGACTACAATCTCGAGGCTTTCGTCGCCGCCGAGACCACGCTCACCTCGCACCTCGCCGAGCAGCTTGCGGTCGCGTTCGGCGCCTCGCCGCAGCGGATGATCGGGCAGTACCTGATCGATCTCGTCGACGAGGCGGGCTACCTGCCCCCCGATCTCGGCCATGCCGCAGAGAAGCTCGGGACCTCGCAGGCCGAGGTCGAAGCAGTGGTGTCCGTGCTGCAGACCTTCGATCCGCCCGGCATCTGCGCGCGCAACCTCGCCGAGTGCCTCGCGATCCAGCTGCGCGACCGCGACCGCTACGACCCCGCGATGCAGGCGCTGGTCGAGCACCTCGACCTGCTGGCCAAACGCGACTTCGCCTCCTTACGCAAGGTCTGCGGCATCGACGACGAGGATCTCGTCGACATGATCGCCGAGATCCGAAGGCTCGATCCGAAGCCTGGCCTGAGATTCGGCACCACGCGGATGCAGACAGTGGTGCCCGATGTTTACGTGCGCCCCGGCCCCGATGGCGGCTGGCTGGTCGAGCTCAACAGCGACACCTTGCCGCGCGTGCTGGTGAACCAGACCTACTACGCCTCGCTCTCCAAGACCGTCCGCAAGGCCGACGAGAAGAGCTACTTCTCCGACTGCCTGCAGAACGCCACCTGGCTGGTGCGGGCGCTCGATCAACGGGCGCGCACCATCCTGAAGGTCGCGACCGAGATCGTGCGGCAGCAGGACGGCTTCTTCACCCACGGCGTCGCGCACCTGCGGCCGCTCAATCTCAAAGCGGTCGCCGACGCCATCCAGATGCACGAGTCGACGGTGTCGCGCGTCACCGCCAACAAGTACATGGCGACGAGCCGGGGCACCTTCGAGCTGAAGTATTTCTTCACCGCATCGATCGCGTCCGCCGACGGCGGCGAAGCTCACTCCGCCGAGGCGGTGCGCCACCGCATCAAGCTGATGATCGATGCCGAGAGCCCTGCCGCTATTCTCTCGGACGACACCATCGTCGAGCAGTTGCGCGCCGACGGCATCGACATTGCGCGGCGCACGGTCGCCAAATATCGGGAGGCGATGCGCATCCCATCCTCGGTGCAGCGGCGCCGGGAGAAGCAGAGCGCGCCGGTCAATCGTGCTGCGGCGCGGCCGCGCGACTCGGCCTCCGCCTGATGCTTGACGGCCCTTGCCTCCTGAGCGCAGGCTAGGAATTCGGCGAGAATCCCACCTCGAGATTCCTCGGGAATCAGCGCCGTAAACGTTCTTACGAGGCCGCCATGACGATCAGAGTTTCCGGCAAGAGCATCAGCGTCGGCGAGGCCCTGCGCGACCGCGTCAGCGCCCGCACCGACGAGGTGCTGCGAAAATACTTCGACGGCAACTATTCCGGACACCTGACGCTGAGCAAAGACGGCTTCGGCTTTCGCACCGACTGCTCCCTGCACCTCGATTCCGGTGTGACGCTCGAAGCCGATTCGATTGCCGCCGATGCCTATGTCAGTGCCGACCAGGCGCTGCTGCAGATCGAGAAGCGGCTGCGCCGCTACAAGAGCCGCCTCAAGGATCGCTCGGCGCGCAAGGCGGCGGCCGCCGCCGCGGCCCGCGCCGAGTTCGACATCCCGAGCTACGTGATCGAGGCGCCGGGCTCGGACACCGATGACGGGATCGACGGCTATAGTCCGGTGATCATCGCCGAATCGACCACGGCGCTGCGCGCGTTGTCGGTCAGCGAGGCGGTCATGGAACTGGATCTGACCGGCGCCCCGGTAATCGTGTTTCGTCATGGATCGACGGGGCGAGTTAACGTGATTTACCGACGGGCCGACGGTAATGTCGGATGGGTCGACCCGCCAGCCATGCCGGGCTAAGCACCGCCCATTGGTTCCGCAATGATGTTGATTTTGCGGGGGATTCTACTCCAGACGCGACGCCGGTGGCAGCATCGGAGCCAACCGTGCGTCGTTAAGCAAAGTTGTCAACCGCAGCGCCGGATCACCATTGACGCCCCGCTGCACCGTCCCTATGGTCCGGCGCCTTTCAGGGCGATGGATGCCCCCGAGCCGCAGCCGCCCTGACAAAAAACCGCAGCGCTCCGGACAGCGAACGGCTGCTTAACTTGAACCTGGCATAACTCTGGCAAAGCGCATTCCTCGGAACGTCCCATGATGATCACGGATCTGGTCGCGCCCGAGGCGATTATCCCGGCGTTGAAGGTCAACGGCAAAAAGCAGGCGCTGCAGGAATTGGCGGCGCGCGCCGCCGCGCTGACCGGCCAGAACGAGCGCGCGATCTTCGAGGTGCTGCTCCAACGCGAGAAGCTCGGCACCACCGCGGTCGGCTACGGCGTCGCGATCCCGCACGGCAAGCTGCCGAAGCTCGAGAAGCTGTTCGGGCTGTTCGCGCGGCTGGAGCGCCCGATCGACTTCGAGGCCATGGATGGCCAGCCGGTCGACCTGATGTTTCTGCTGCTGGCGCCGGAAGGCGCCGGCGCCGATCACCTCAAGGCGCTGGCGCGGATCGCGCGGCTGTTGCGAGATCAGGAGATCGCCAAGAAGCTGCGCGCCTCGAGCGATGCCCAGGCGCTGTATTCGGTGCTGGCGCTGCCGCCGGCATCAGCCGCCTGATTTTTCAGTTTTCGGAAATTTTCGATCGCGCCAACGCCGGTCGCGCGCCGACCAATCTTCTGGAGCGCGCGGGCGCGGATTTGCCGTCGTCAGTGGACGCTGACCGCCTCGAGCTCGTGGCTCCATGCATTGGCGATCGCGGCCTCGCGGCTGTCGGTCAGCATGATCGGCGTACCGTCCGCCGAGTGCAGCGTGAACAGCTTCAGCCCCGGCGCGACGTGCGGCGCCTGCGGAAACAGGTGAGGGACGTCCTCGGAACGGATCTGCTTGACGTAGGCGATATGACCCTCACCCATCGCCGCCAGGGCTTCGGGCGAAACGCCCTCGGGTGAGATTCCTTCAGTACCGACGATGACACTGGACGCAGTCATGGTCTCGACTCCTCAACGTTAACAAGCGGTCGAGTCCGCTGTCGTTGCACCATTATTCGTGTTCATTGATAGCTATTGTCTTAACGACCCGCTCCGGCTCCGGCCGGGCGAGATCGATCGACAACAACCCGTTCTTCAGATCCGCACCCAGCACCTGCATCCCGTCCGCCAGCACGAAGGTGCGCTGGAACAGCCGTGCCGCGATACCGCGGTGGATGTACTGCCGGGTCTTGTCCTCTTGCTGACGGCCCCGGATCACGAGCTGATTCTCCTCGACGGTGACGTCGAGCTGATCGCGCGTGAAACCCGCAACCGCGAGCGTGATCCGCAGCCGTTCGGGTTGGCCGTTCTGCCGGTCGAGCCGCTCGATGTTGTAGGGGGGATAGCCGTCGGCGCCTTTGACGACGCGATCGAGCGCCCGCTCGATCTCATCGAAGCCAAGGAGGAACGGACTGGATAACGAAGGAACACGAGACATCTGCAAAGTCCTCTCGAAGCGACTTTGACGGGGCCCGACATGGCACCCCTACGGCCGGCAACCGCCGACCGATGGTCATGATATGGGCATGGCCGTACCGGTTTCAAGAACCGGACGGCGCCACTCAACCTTCATACACCTGAAAAACTTGAGGAAATGCATGTTCTGCAAGTCGGCATGCGCCCTAGCTCCGTCATGGCCGGGCTTGTCCCGGCCATCCACGTCTTCCTTCGTGGATGCGTCGCTAAGACGTGGATGCCCGCGACAAGCGCGGGCATGACGACGGTGGTTGGGCGGGCGCCGCGCGTGACTCACAAGCCCGGCCATGACGAGTGAGATTAACGGGACGCGTTCGTCTCACCACGACTTGCGGCGACAAACGGTATCACCCCCTCACGACCGCCGCTCGCGGCAGACCACGCCCTTGGCCACCAGATCGTCGATCTGCTGCCGGGTGTAGCCGAACTCGCCGAGCACCTCGTCGGCATGCTGGCTGAACTTCGGCGGGGTCTGGCGCAGGCTCGCCTCGCTGCGATCGAACCGGATCGGGGAAGCGACGCCCTTGTACCAGTCCTTCTCGATGATATCGCCGCGGTAGACGGCGTGCGGGCTCTGCAGCGCCTTGTCGATCGCCTGCACCGGTCCCGCCGGCAGCCCCGCCGACAACAGCCGGTCGCACAGCGGCTCGGCGTCGTGCTGCATGAACACCGCCTCGAGCTCCGCGCGCAGCGCCTCGCGGTTGATCACCCGGTCGCGGTTGCGCGCGAACCGCGGATCGGCGGCGAGCTCCGGCTTGCCGATTTCCTTGCACAGCTTGCGGAAGGTGCCGTCGTTGCCGACGCCGGTGAAGATCTTGCCGTCGCGGGTGGCAAAGATCGCGTACGGCGACAGGTTGGGATGCTCGTTGCCGGTGAGCGACGGCGGCTTGCCGTGCAGGAAATAGTTCGCGGTGTGCGGATGCATGATGGCAAGACCGGTCTCGAACAGCGTGGCCTCGACAAATTGGCCGAGCCCCGAGCGCTGGCGCTCGGCGAGCGCCATCAGGATGCCGACCGCGGCGTAGAGCCCGGTGGAGATGTCGACCAGCGGCACACCGATTCGCATCGGCCCGCTCTCGGGCGAGCCGGTGGCGGCGATCATGCCCGTCATGGCCTGGATGATGGCGTCGTAGCCCGGATTGCCGCCGCGCGGCCCGTCGGCGCCGAAGCCGGAGACGCGGCAGTGGATCAGCCGCGGAAACCGCTCGCGCAGCACCTCGTTGCCGATGCCCCACTTGTCGAGCGTGCCGGGCTTGAAGTTCTCGATCAGCACGTCGGCGTCCTTGAGCAGGGTCATCAGCACGTCGCGCCCGCCGGGCGAGGCGAGATCGAGCCCGATCGAGCGCTTGTTGCGGTTGATGCCGATGAAATAGGCCGCGTCGCCGTCGTGGAATGGAGGCCCCCATTCGCGCACCTCATCGCCCGCCGGCGGCTCGACCTTGATGACGTCGGCGCCGTGGTCGGCGAGCATCTGCGTGCAGTAGGGCCCGCCAAGCACACGGGTGAGGTCGATCACGCGCAGGCCCGCCATGGCGCCGGCGCTCGCTTGTGAGGTCATGAGGTCAATCCTGGTTGGCTAGAGCATGATCCGGAAAAGTGGAAACCGGTTTTCCGAAGAGATCATGCTCAATCAAAGAGATTAGATCATGATGCGATTGCATCATGATCTAGGAACAAGCGCCAACATCTATCGCCAGTGGGAAGCCGCCACCAGCCGCGTTGACGTCATGGCCTTGTTCCCGGAAAGCCGACCGCCACGCGGAAGGCAGCACCGCACCAGCAGGATCAAGCGATCCGCGGGGAATTTGGTGGAGCCAGGCGGGATCGAACCGCCGACCTCTTGCATGCCATGCAAGCGCTCTCCCAGCTGAGCTATGGCCCCGAAAACCGCGCCCGGGTCAAATCACTCCGGCGCGGCGCACTCCAGAACACACTTCCGGAATTATCTCAAGTCTCTTCATCACCCGAGACGTCGCCGATGATGTCGGTGACGTCCTCATCGCCTTCCTCCTCGTCGGGAATGAAGGTGGAATCGTCCTCGTCGTCGTCGAGCGAATCGTCGATTTCGATATCGTCCTCGGATTCCGGCACCGCGACCTTGCCGCTGGCCTCCTCGGCGTCGGCTTCCTCCAGCGACACCGTCTCCATTTCGGCGGCCTCGGTGGTGGTGTCCTCGGTCGCGGCGGCGCGGACGGTCTCACCCCTCGTCCGCGTCGGCGCCACCGGCGCGATCGGCACGACTTCGCCGGTATAGGGCGAAATCACCGGATTTTTGTTGAGGTCGTAGAACTTCTTGCCTGTCGTGGGACAGACGCGTTTGGTTCCAAGCTCGGATTTGGCCACGTCGCGGTCCTGCGGTCCTAAAGGTGTCCGGAAAATCGAACGCTTCACTTGGCTAGTCGGCGCGCCGCTGTCAATAGCGCGTTTTGAACGCCGTGACGCCGCGGCGCCAGCGTGGTACCAGCGCCCCGTCTGAGCGCGCAACCTGCCCGAACCCGGCAGACTTAACACTTCGTGAGCGCCATTGAAGATCTTTCTGGAGGACTGCGAGTGACCTCATCCGGCACGCCAACCCCGCTCGAAGCGCGTGCGAGCGCTGCTCTCGGCGGCGACGTCCGCGTCCCCGGGGACAAGTCGATTTCGCACCGCGCCCTGATCCTCGGTGCGCTGGCGGTGGGCGAGACCCGCATTTCCGGCCTGCTCGAAGGCGAGGACGTGCTCAATACCGCCGGGGCCATGCGCGCGCTCGGCGCCAGCGTCACCCGCAACAGTGACGCCACCTGGTCGGTCCGCGGCGTTGGCGTCGCCGGCTTCGCCGAGCCCGCCGCGGCGCTCGATTTCGGCAATTCCGGCACCGGCTGCCGCCTGGTGATGGGCGCCGTCGCCGGCTGCCCGATCACCGCGACCTTCGACGGCGACGCCTCGCTGCGCAAGCGGCCGATGCGGCGGATCCTCGATCCGCTCGAGCTGATGGGGGCCCGGGCGATCAAGACCGCCGAGGGCGGTCGGCTGCCGCTGACGCTCCGTGGCGCGCGCGACCCGCTCCCGATCGTCTACAACTCGCCGGTGGCGTCGGCACAGATCAAGTCGGCGGTGCTGCTCGCCGGCCTTAGCGCACCGGGTGTGACCACCGTGATCGAGCCCGAAGCAAGCCGCGACCACACCGAGGTGATGCTGGCGCATTTCGGCGCCGACATCGTCTCCACCCGCGAAGGCGCGCACGGCCGCAGAATTGCGCTCACCGGCCAGCCGGAGCTGCACGGCGCCCCGGTGGTGGTGCCCGCCGACCCGTCGTCGGCGGCGTTCCCGCTCGTCGCGGCGCTCCTGGTCGAGGGCTCCGACATCACGCTGACCGACGTCATGACCAATCCGCTGCGCACCGGACTATTCGCCACCCTCCGGGAAATGGGCGCGCAGATCGACGAGAGCCACAGCCGCAGCGACACCGGCGAGCCGATGGCGCACCTGCAGGTGCGCGCGTCGAAGCTGCGCGGCGTCGAGGTGCCGCCGGAGCGGGCGCCATCGATGATCGACGAATATCTCGTGCTCGCGGTCGCTGCCGCCTTTGCCGAAGGCACCACGACCATGCGCGGCCTGAAGGCGCTGCGCGTCAAGGAATCCGATCGCCTCGCCGCCACCGCCGACATGTTGCGCGTCAACGGCGTCAAGGTCGAGATCGTGGGCGACGA
>Ga0105156_1000108_pt1 | contig 12257 bp, 10 predicted proteins | sample SSWtaG_3_FD_89673 | JGI IMG/M metagenome (GOLD analysis project Ga0105156, IMG submission 89673) | Hot spring microbial communities from Sandy's Spring West, USA to study Microbial Dark Matter (Phase II) - SSWTFFsm_matched | ecosystem: Environmental > Aquatic > Thermal springs > Hot (42-90C) ...
ATAGCGACTAAAACAACCACACCTATTATTGCTGGGTAGTCGTAGCTGAGGAGTGACATGCCAGCATAGTACCCGAGTCCAGGCCACACAAATATGAGTTCAACCATGAAAGCCCCAATCAACGTGTAACCGAAGGACAATCCCAGAGACGCTATCACCGGAACTATCACGTTCCTTAAAGCGTATTTCAGTAATATCGTCCTCTTAGGAATTCCCCACACCTCTAAGCTCCTCACATGGTTTTCGTTGAGTACTTCAATCATTAAAGACCTACTCATCCTGGAGCTGAGGCTCAAGGGATATATCGCTAAGACTAAAGCAGGCATTATAACATGTTTTAACACGTCTGTAAAGACGGGTAGATTCCCCTGAATTAGTGAGTCGAGTAGGTAGAAACCCGTGACGGGTTTGAAGCCTGTCTCGTACGCTAGGTAATCATCGACTCTCCCACTAGCTGGTAAAAGCTTTGCCCAAGTACCTACCACGGTCTGGAATATTAGAGCTACCCAGAACACAGGTATTGACGCGCCCAACACTGTTAATACCCTAATTACCTGGTCGGCTAACCCACCATACTTTAAAGCAGAGTAAATGCCTAGAGGGATCCCTATCAGCGAAGCTAACAAGAACGCTATTATTACCAACTCTAGGGTAGCGGGCAACGCCGTGAGTAAATCGTTTAATATAGGTGTGCGGGTTCTCCAAGAAACCCCCCAGTTACCTTTAAAGAAGTCGAGTAGATAGTAGTATAGCTGAACGTAGATAGGTTCGTCTAAATGTAGTTCCTGCCTAGCTTTCTTAAGTTGTTCTTCCGTTGCGTGAGGTCCTGCCCAGAGAAACTCGGGTCTTGCCGGGATAACCCTTGTTATGACGAACGTGATTATCAGAACACCGACTATCACGAGAACAAGTAGTAGAAGCCTCTTAATCAGGTATTCTCTGGATACGGGCAAACTCAACACCTCTGAGCAAGGACTATTTACTTAAAAATTAAAAATAATTTTATCAAGTACTCTACCCTCTTACGTCAAGAACCTGAGCGAACACTACTGTGGGGTATGCTGGGTTAATAGCTTTATCTAAGTTACCTATGCCTGCTCTAGCTATTCTTAAGTCAATCATGTCCCATAAAGGAACTGCAGGCACGTCATCATGAAGTATCTTCTGGGCCATGTAGTAAAGTTGTAGGGCCCTGGCTTCATCAATTCCCTCTAGCGTGACGGCTTCCTCGATTAACGCGTTAAAGTCTGGGTTCTCGTAGTAGCATAAGTTGAATATCTTGCTTGCGTTATGGAACATGTTATATAGGTATGTGAAGGGTGACACTACGTCGGGCCACCAGTAGAAGATCAGGAAGTCTTGAGCTGCGTTAGGGTCCTCCCAGCCTCTCTGTGCAAGTGCCCACTGCTCCTCCCAGCTGAGAGGTCTCACCTCAACATCTATTCCTAACTGTGCTAGAGAAGACTTAATTAACTGAGCTGTCCTCGCTTCGTATATGTCTCCTGCTGTATAAGTCAGTATGAGCGTTCTGTTGATTCCGCCCGGGTATCCTGCCTGAGTTAATAATTCTCTGGCTAGACTTAAGTTATACTTGAAAGTCAAGTTATCGAAATGACCCCACATACCGTAGGGGACTGGACCGCTTGCGACCCTAGCTAGCCCGTTCCTAGCCACAGTGACTATGTCTTCGTATGGTACTGCGTGAGCGATAGCTCTCCTAACGAGGACGTTATCGAGCGGGGGTTTCTTCACGTTAATCAACATTATTAGGTTCTGGAAGCTTGGCTTAAAGACTACCTGCAGGTTGGGGTTCCTTTGATGTTGCTCTATGTTCTCTAGCGGCACGTACATTGCTATGTCTATAGCTCCTGAGAGCAGTAAGGTTTCCTGAGTCACCGCGTCCTTGATTATCCTTATTTTGAAGATGTCAGGCGCGTTATCGGATTTCATAGGATAGTCAGCTAACTTCCAACCCCACCAATCAGCGAATTTCTCAAACACTACCTCGTTTTCCGGATCCCACTTAACCATTTTGTAAGGCCCTGAACCCGCTTCTTTACCGCTGTTAAACCAATCAGCTACTTTAGGATCTGTTAAGTTCGAAGCACCAGCATACTCAACGACCTTGGGACTGAATATGTAGGCTGCGTAAGCCGTGGCAGCAATCTTATCTAGTGCTGCAGGATATTTAAGGCGGAAGACGACTGTGTAATTATCTGGTGTCTCAATACTCTCAACTGGATCCCAAATAAACGCCGCCCCCTGACCTAACGCTATAGTTCTCTCTATAGATAGCTTAACCGCCTGAGAAGTAACTGGAGTCCCATCATGAAATACGGCGCCACGCCTTATGGTGAAGGTCCAGACAAGTCCGTCCTCACTACTACTATAGTTCGTGGCCAGCGCGGGAATGAAGGTATCGGTTATCGGGTCGTACCAAAGAAGCGGCTCGTACACTAGAGGCAACCACATAACAGAGTTAGAGAACTCCGTGCTAGGGTCAGCGGTAGTCATTTCTGAAAGAGAAGCATAGATAATCATCTTCTTTGGTGGAGGGGTGGTAGTAGGTGTTGTGGTAGTGGGCCCTCCCGGAGGAGTTATCACGTAATACGCTACAACACCCACAACAATCACAATAACTAACGCGATCACCAAAACATAAACCTTGTTGATCGCCAGGTATATCACCGAAAGATATCTTTTATAGAGTTAAAAAACTTAAGGTGTCGAAATGACGCAAACATTTATAATTTTGTGCGTAGATTATAGTGGTATGCTATATGTGGTTAATTAAGAATTTAGAAGATGCTGAGAAGCTAGTTCTAGGCTCAACAATCTTAGGTACTGGAGGTGGTGGGGACCCGAAAGAAGGCTTGATGCATCTTAAGAAAGCGTTAGAGGAAGTCGGGAGCATAAAGATCGTGAGCCTTGAGGAACTTCCTGAAGACTCGTTGATCGTTGTGCCTTACTATGTTGGCTCGATAGCTCCCGGCCTCAAGAGTAAGAAGCCTGTGAAAATACCTGACCCGATGTTGAGGGCTCTCGAAACGCTTGAGGGTGTGTTAGGTATTAAAGCAAACGCTGTCGTAGCTTCTGAGATGGGAGGTGATAACACACCTATCGCCTTAAGCATAGGGGCTAGGCTTAACCTACCGGCAGTTGACGGGGACTTGCTTGGTAGGGCGGCTCCCGAGCTACATCAGTGTTCAGTCCACATATTCGACGTGCCCATGTATCCTTCAGTCATAGTTTCCGAGACTGGAGACGTGGTTATAGTTAAAGAATATGCTGACATAGACGATTACGAGTCTATAGCTCGGTATATGTCCGTATTAAGCGGTAAATTTGTAGCGGTTGTTGATACCCCTTTAACAAAAAGAGTTGCTGAGAAGGTAGTTATTAAGAACACGCTGTCCCTAGCTTACAAGCTGGGTGAGGCGGTGCTGAATGCTAGAGCTGAGGGGGTAAACCCTGTAGAGAGGGTTGCTGAAATTCTTGGGGGCTGGGTAGTCTTCAGAGGTGTTATTGAGAAATATGAGTGGCGAGATGAGAAAGGCTTCCTGAGAGGCGAGGTAATGATTAAGGGAATAGACGCTTTCACTGGACTCACCCTGAGATCGTGGATAATGAATGAACACATAATGGTCTGGGTAAACAATAAACCTCTGGTGATGCCGCCGGACCTCTTCACCTTACTAAGGGATGATGGGGAACCACTAACCAACACCGACTTAAGGGAGGGGATGCTAGTTAACGGGGTGGCTGCTAAGGCGCCGGATGTTTGGAGGACGCCTGCAGGCCTCAAGTATTTTGGGCCTAGACACTTTGGTTTCGACTTTGATTACGTACCTGTAGAGGAACTCGTTAAGGAGTTGCTTGGTAGATGAGGGTATTAGTCGTTAACCCGGTAGGTCATGATAGGTGGGATTACTCAGACAAGAAGATTTACGAGAGTTACGCCTCGGAGGGGACCGAGGTAGACGTAGTGTCACTTCCTAGAGGACCTGAGTCCGTTGAGACTGCTGAAGCATATGCTGAGGTAAAGCCTTTAATCATCGAGGTGGTTAAGGGAATTCACGCAAAATATGACGCAGTGATAGTGAATTGCTTTTTAGACCCTGGGGTAGCGGAGCTAAGGAAGATCCTGAGTAACAAGGTCGTTGTAGGTCCTTGTGAAGCCTCCTTATCGCTGGCTAGAAATCTAAGTGATAAAATCGCTATAATTACTGTTGGCGGCGACGTTAGGACCCTAAGCATGATTAAGGAGAGAATTAAGTCTTTGGGGTTCGAGAACGTAGTTGTTAGTGTGAGGGGGATTCCTTTAAGGGTTCTTGAGTTAGATAAAGATAGGGAGGTAACCCTACGTCTTCTAGTTGATGAGGCCACTAAGGCTGTTTCCGAAGGAGCTGACGTTATCGTGTTAGGTTGTACTGGGTTGGCCGGTATGGCTAGGGGGGTTAGCGATGCTGTGGGGGTGCCGGTCGTAGACCCGGCCTGGTCTGCTCTAAAAATAGCTGAACTACTTGTCTCGGTTAGGTGAGTACGCGTGGTTAACTTCATGGATTTCGAGCTCGCTGTAGCCGCGCAGAAGTTAGTTAAGGATGTGTTGAAGGTATCTAGTGACGAGGAGGTGGTCATAACAGCTGATACTAGTAGTGATTGGAGCGTTGTTGAGGCAACTGCTAGAGCTGTTGCCGTGGTTGGTGGGAAACCAGTCGTCTTCCTTCATCAAACACCGGTGGGTGTGGGTAGAGCGGCAGACCCTTACCTACCAACAAGATCTCTCAAAGCAGTGTTAAGTGTTGCTGATGTTTGGATAGAGTTTAATAGGAACTGGCTACTCTACTCAACGCCTTACTGGGAGGCTATGAGTGTCGGTAGGGTTAGGTATATATGTTTGGTGGGCATGAACGCCGACATGATGGTTAGGACTATAGGGAGGGTTAACGTAGGGCTCTTGTACGATTTCCAGAGAAAGCTAGCTGAGGTAACCCGTAAATCTAAGCACATGAGACTCAAGACGCCTGCCGGTACTGACTTAGAATTCGAGAACGATCCTTCAAGACCTGTATTAGTTGAAGGGGAGGTCACAGGTCCCGGGGAATACATGCTCTTCGGCCAGGTGGATTGGGCTCCAGTAGAGGAAAGCATTAACGGCGTGTTAGTATTTGATGGTTCGGTCTGGCCTCCCGAGGAACTCGGCCTCCTCAAAAACCCTGTAAAACTTTACGTGAAAGACGGGGTAGTGAGGAAGGTTGAGGGAGGCTTAGAAGCAAGAATTTTCGAGAGATGGCTTAAATCATTCAACGACGAGAAGATGTTCAACGTAGCACACCTATCGTACGGGTGTAACCCGGGCGCTAAACTCACTGGAAACATACTCGAGGATGAGAGGGTTTGGGGAGTTGTTGAGTGGGGTTTGGGATCGCAATCACCTACTTTCAAAGGTAGGTTAGGTCCTGCCTCATCACACACGGACGGAATATGCCTTAACCCGACGTTATGGGGAGATGAGGAGAAGATCATAGATAACGGTGAATACGTACACCCGGAGCTTAAAGAGCTAGCGGCTAAATTAAGGATTGCCTAGGGGGTTGTGGGGAACGGCTAGACACAAGCTACTCGTGTTAAATCCTGTGAGCACCGACGTATGGAACGACCTCACGTTAACGCGTGTTAAGAAAATACTCTCACCTGAGATTGAGGTATCTGTAAGGTCCTTGAGTGAGGGACCCCCAGCCATAGAGAGCGAGTACGACAGGGACTTGGCAGCGCCTCATGTAGTAAGTGAGGTGATTAAAGCGTCTAAGGAAGGTTTTCACGCGGTGGTTATCAACTGCTTTGACGACCCAGGCCTCAGAGCGTCTAGGGAAGTCTCGAAAATCCTTGTGTTAGGTATTGGGGAAACCTCCCTCGCAGTGGCTACCCTCCTAGGTTATAGAATCGCCGTAATATCTACTGGGAGCAAATACTCTAGGACCGCGTATTATAGGAGAGCTATCGAGCTAGGGCTTGAGAAGAGAGTGGTCTACGCTTCAGGCGTTGATATCAGGGTGCTGGATTTAAGGAAAGACCTAAACACTGTGAAGAAAGCTCTTCTAGATGAAGCTAAGAAAGCGATCAATGAATTCAACGCGGAAGTCATCGTGTTAGGTTGTAGCGGGCTTATAGGGTTGAGTGAGGAGCTTTCGGAGGTTCTTGGAGTTCCGGTAGTGGATCCCACGTTAGTTACTGTGGGACTAGCTGAAGCTATGATTAAGTTGGGGTTAAGGCACTATAGCTATAAGCCGTAGAGATAAGGTCGGTTCCTTAAGTCTCTTAAGAACTTTTTTGGGTAGGTAGGAATAAGTTCTCTACATAGATTTTAGTGAATTCTTTGTTTGCTGAGATCTCCACGTATCTAGTTCTTCGAGCTATTTCCTCCGCTTTCTTCCTAGCAGTGCTTGACTTTAGGATTAGTTTCGCCCCGCTTATTGCGGTATTCCCCACGAAAACTGTCTTATTAACCCAGGACTCATTGATTAACCCTATCGTAGCAGCGTTCTCCACGTTCAAGCTCGTTCCGAAAGACCCTGCTATGAAGACTTTCCCCACATCCTCGAACTTTATGCTCGCTTCCCTCAACACTATCTGCGTTACTGACGCTACGGCCGCCTTAGCGAGTAAGAGAGACTCTATGTCATCTCTATAAACAGCTATATCCTCATTAATGCCTGACTCCTCACCCCACACCACCACGAACCTTTGGTCGCCGTCTCTCTTAAGTCTCCTGGACACTACGTTCTTAAACCTCCCTCTCTCATCGATTATCCCGTGCTTGTAGAGATGTGCTAACGCGTCAATATATGCTGAACCGCAAATACCTAGAGGCTTCCCACCACCTACTACATCATAATGAACCTCGTAATCTCCTGAAGCTTCACTAAAGTATATGAAAATCTTTGATATAGCGCCGTCAACAGCTCTCAAACCATGCCTAGTCCCGAAACCCTCGAAAGCTGGTCCTGCAGGAGCTGAAGCAGCGTAGAGTTCCTCACCGTTGTTAACAATTATTTCCGCGTTAGTACCTATGTCTATTAAAACGCAGGGGACCTCACACTCGTCAAGACCTACCGCTAAAGCGCCCGCTACAGCGTCCCCGCCCACGAATCCCGCAATACCTGGGCCTACGTAGACGTAACCGTTAGGGTTGATCCTAACACCGACCTCCTCAGACCTGAACTCAAGCCCTTGAGTGAATACTGGGACGTAAGGAGCTCTCCCTAAGTTGGAGGGGTCAACCCCTAAGAGTAGGTGGGTCATCACGTTATTACCTACTACCACGACCTCATACACGTTCTCCGGCCTCACACCAACCCTAGAAGAAGCTTCAAGCACTAACTCATTAACTAAGGATATAACGCTCTGACGTAACTCCTCAAGACGTCCCGCGTCGCCGGAAACGTAAGCTATTCTCGACATGACATCATGCCCGAAGACTTGCTGAGGATTCGGTGATGAAGCAATAGCTAACGTCTCACCATCCCTCAAGTTAAGCAAGTGAATGACGATTCTAGAAGTTCCTACGTCGACGGCCAAACCATACAACTCATTTTCCTTATTCCCACACTCAATATCTAGTAGTTCGTTGTTTCTTAACGTGACCGTGACCTCCCACCCACATCCCCTAAGGATTTGAGGAATTGATCTAAGCAGTTTTAGGGGGATCCTATGAGTCTCTAAACCACCCACTAACCTACTCAAATCAGATCTCTGATCCTCTAAGCTGGAGGGAGGTATCTTAAGGAAATACTTACGCACGAGCGGCGATAGCTTAACAGGCTTCTCGAAACCTACGTCCACCGACTTATAGGATGTCGTGAGGCTTGACTCAGGAACCTCTATTAAGGCTTCATCACTAATCAAGCGTGTCCGGCAAGCTAGTCTGAAACCCTCGAGTATTAAGTCACCTAGAGCTCTGCGCTCACTCAACTCAATATCTGAGAAAATCCCTGACAAAACCTTAACAACGCATTTACCGCATAACCCGAATCCACCGCAATCAGACCTGACATCAATACCTCGATTCCTGAGTAAGTCGAGGAGTGTCTCGCCACCGCCGGACTTAATCAACCCTACTTTCAGAGAACCATCACCAATCCTTTCAACTAATTAGGGTTTTAATTAATTATAGTTTTTCTCTATATTATTTATGTGATATGGCGTGTTAGTTGAGGGTTTAAAGAAGGTCTTGTATGAGGCGGTGATTGAAGGAGATCCTGAGAAAGCGTTGAGGTATGCTGAGGAACTACTTACGGCGGGGGTTGACGTAAGGCAGGTGATTTCCGAGGTCTTAGCTCCGGCGATGAGGGTCGTTGGTGAGATGTATGAAAGAGGTGAGTACTTCATAGCTGACTTAATCGCGTCTGCTGAAGCTTTTAAGCAAGTCCTTGATAACGTTCTTAAACCCAGGCTCTCTTCAGGTGCTGTGGGTAGGGGGGTTGTGGCGGTCTTCGGGACTGTGAGAGGGGATATTCACGAGTTAGGTAAGAACATAGCTAAGGCATTATTCGAGGCTGAGGGGTTTGAAGTCATTGATTTAGGGGTTGACGTGCCTCCGGAGAGATTCGCTGAGGTAGTTGAGTCTAGGAAAGCTAGAGTAGTCGGCCTCTCAGCTCTAATGACGACTACGATGATTGAGCAAGCGAAGGTTATCGAGGAACTCGAGCGTAGGGGTCTTAGAGAAGGAGTCATAGTCGTTGCCGGCGGAGCCCCGGTGACTGAGGACTGGGTGAGGAAGATAGGTGCTGACGTGTGCGGTGATGACGCCTTCAAAGCACTTAAGAAAGTTAAGGAGTTACTAGGTGTTGTATGATGCCTAAACCTACATTAACTACTATAAGCAGGGATGAGGCGCTGGAGATACATAGCAGAGCCCTAGACCTGCTCAGCAGGGTTGGTGTTAGGTTCGAGGATATTGGAGTAGCTAAGATATTATTAGATGCTGGAGCGACGAGAGCTGATGATAGAGTCTTAGTTCCTGAGGAGATGGTTAATGAGGCGTTGAAGAACGCACCCAAGAAGATTGACTTCTACGATAGGGACGGGAAGAAGGTTGCTACACTAGGTGACGGCGCTTTAATATTTAACCCGGGCTCAGCAGCAATAAAAATACTCGATTACGGCGCTACAGAGCCCAGAACCCCCACACTAGAAGATCTCAAAAACCTGGTCGTGGTTGTCGAGAACCTGGAATTTATAGATGCTCAGAGCACGGCCCTAGTTCCTGACGACACACCGATAGAGATTAGAGACGCCGTCAGACTCTACCCCATATTAAGATACTCTAGAAAACCCGTGATTACGGGAGCCTTCACAGTGGAGAACCTTCCGGTAATGCTTGAGATGCTTAAGGTGGTTAGGGAGGATGCTTGGAGAAGACCTTTCACAATATTCGACGCTTGCCCCTCACCCCCTCTCTCTTGGAGTAAAGTAACGTCAAGAAACGTCATTGATTTAGCTAAGGCCGGGATCCCCTCCGAGATTGTTTCAATGCCTGGCTTAGGGGCTACTGCACCGGTCACTATAGTAGGTGCTGCAATCCTGCATCACGCCGAGGTTTTAAGTGGTATCGTTCTAGCACAGATGGTTTCTAAGGGTGCTCCAGTCATCTACGGCGGGTCTCCGGCACTCATGCACCTAAGGTACGGGACCCCCTTAATAGTGGCCCCAGAATCTCTTCTAGTATCCTTGATATACCGAGATCTCGCGAGATTCCTGGAACTCCCTTCACACACATATATGGGATTAAGCGACTCTAAGCTAGTTGATTATCAAGCAGGTGCTGAAGAAGCTTATTCAGCGCTCGCAGCCGCTCTCGCAGGCTTTGACGTGGTCTCAGGTCCCGGCATGTTAGAGTTTGAGAGCGTTCAGTCTCTTGAGAAGTTAGTGCTGGATAACGAGGTGTGCGGGTTGGTTAAGAGGGTTTCAAGAGGCTTTGGAATAAGCGCTGAGGAGATAGCTATCGAAGTTATCGAGGAAACCTTGCTTAGGAAAGGAGGTAACTTCCTCCTACACCCTCACACAAGGAGGTATCTTAGGAGGGAGGTGCACGTACCACGCGTGTGGGACGCAACCCCTAGATCTAGGTGGGGTATGAGGAGCGTATATGATGAAGCACACACCACGGTCACTAAATTACTTAAGGAAGGCTCTTACCACGAATTAAGTCCTGACGTCTTAGCAGAACTAAATAAGGTTTACGAGAGACTGTGGAAGAGAGCTGCTTCCGAACCTAAGTACGTTTAAGTCACGTACCTCTCAAAAGCTTTAGTAATCCTCACAATCTTCTCGAGCTTAGAAAGAGTCACCTCGTATTCCCTCTCACGACTCTCCAGAGAACCTCTTAACCCAGCGAACCCGCAGTCAGCTGAAACTAAATCAACTCTTCCACCACTCCCCCTATACACCTTCTTAAGAAGCTCTAGAACCTCCTCATAATCCTCGACTTCAATGCTTCTCGAGCTCACAACACCTGGCGAGATAATCTTATCGTAAGACTCAAGTAATCTCTTATCAAGAACCTCAACATTTCTGGGATTGTCATGAAACTCAAAACTCAAGTACTTAACCCCACCTACCCTGGCTAAGAGTTCTAGAAGCCTACTATGGATTCGGCCGCATACGTGAACTCCTACCTCAACCCCCTCAGCAGCCCTCGCTACATTCTCTAAGATCCCTATAATCTCGTCATCGCTATAGTTAAGGAGGTTTCTCCTAGAACCTATCATGAGCCCTAAGAATGGCTCATCCAAGAACACTACCGTAAACCCTAAAGATACCATGTACTTCACGAAGCCAGCCACATAATGAGTGAGGAAACCCTCAACTAACTCCTTACTGGATAGGAGGGTTGAGGCGAGGTCTGCGGACTCCATACCTAGGTAGAGTCTAGAAGCAAGCGTGAAAACTCCTGTTACAGGAGCTCTTAACCCGCTAAACACCGACTTAGACTCCCTGACTAAACGTACCGTGTATTCTGCTTCAGGAACGCTGAGACCTTCGATGATTCGCTTGTCAAGCATGCCTGAATCTACCCTCAGGAAATTTCCCGCATACCTCACCACACCTGCTTCAATCAAGGGACTCACGTAAATATCAATGAAACTCCTCAGCTGAGGATATGGAGGAACGTCGACCCCCAAAATAGCCAAGTCTTTCACTACTCTCTCAACGTTCCGAAGATCGTGCTCAAGCGGAAAACTACCGACGTGGCTACTCCTCATGGCACCAACCCAAATATAAAGTCTAACACGAGGTAATTTAGCTAAGTCTGCTCAGCGAATGTTTCGTTAAGTAAACGCTTAACTACTTCAACAACTCTTAACGCGTCTTCAAGTGCTTGTGTAGCGTCTTTTCTCGTGTAGAGTTCCTCGGGAGGGACACCTATTTCTTCATCTCCATACATCGCTAATTCTCTCTCCTTCCTTAATGAACGCGATATTGAAGCTAAATCATCCACGAGTTCCTGAAACCATTGCGGAAATCTCGCTCTCTCCCTCCTTAATAAAGGTCCCACATCATGCCATTTAGGCGGCTCGATCCCGGCTAACCTTAGAGCACCTTTTAGAGAAAGCTCGACTGCTTCTTGAGACTGCCTAACCACGTACGGGTAATTACCTGATTCTAAGGCTTCTCTAGCGTGTTTTAAGCGTTCCTCAGCTTGCTTAAGGTTTGACTTAGCTAACTCGATGTTATTCAATGTTTATCACCTCGCCAGCCTTGGAGTCTTTCTTAAGTAGCCAATACCACTTCCTGCCGAGCCAGACTCTCTCAGAGCCTAGCTTACTCAACTCTTCTTTAAGTCGTAGTAATATGTTCTCGAAGAAAGAATCCTTATCGTATACTATGACCGCGTCCTCAGTCATGTCGAGATATAACGGGCTTATTTTCTTGGCTTCGTCTCTAGTCTTAAGTATTGGTGTGATTGAGACGGCGTAGCCCTCCGTAAGTAACTTATCAAGTAATGGATCTATGTTCTCCTCGGCTCTGAGGTACTGAGCTAGTCTCTCGAGACGTGACCTAGGTAAGTCCTCGATAATTATAAGGATATCCAAGTCGCTATCTCTCCTGGCAGTGCCACGGGCAACGCTGCCGAAGATGACTACTGATACTAGTCTCTCACCAAAAAACTTGAGTAATTCCTTGTGGAGTTCCTCAACAACGATCTTGTAAGGGTATTTCAAGTAATCAATACCCTTCCTAAACACCCTAAACAC
>Ga0105156_1000109_pt1 | contig 12246 bp, 9 predicted proteins | sample SSWtaG_3_FD_89673 | JGI IMG/M metagenome (GOLD analysis project Ga0105156, IMG submission 89673) | Hot spring microbial communities from Sandy's Spring West, USA to study Microbial Dark Matter (Phase II) - SSWTFFsm_matched | ecosystem: Environmental > Aquatic > Thermal springs > Hot (42-90C) ...
AACCCCGTCCCGCCCCCTGACTTGTGGATGATCGCCATGTACGTACATGGCGATCATCCACAAGTCAGGGGGCGGGACGGGGTTCTCGTTCTCTAGATTGAGGCCGAAGGGGGACATAGTCAAATCGACCATGGGCGTGGCCTCGGGTCCCGTCTCCTTCATGAGGATATTCGACGTGGCCACGGAGGTCATAAAGCAGGGCGGTAAGAGGAGGGGGGCCAACATGGGCGTGCTTAGGGTGGATCACCCGGACGTCAGGGAGTTTGTGATGGCGAAGAGCGACGGCGTGAGCTTCAGGAACTTCAACCTCTCGGTCGCCGTCACTGACAAGTTCATGCAAGCAGTGGAAGCAGGAGGCTCGATAGATCTCATAAACCCCCGAACCAAGGAGGCGGTCAAGACCGTCGACGCCAGAGACCTCTTCGAGCTGATGGTTGACATGGCGTGGAGGTCTGGGGACCCAGGCTTACTCTTCATAGACGAGATCAACAGAAACAACCCCACGCCAAAGCTAGGCGATATCGAGGCCACTAACCCCTGCGGAGAGGTGCCTCTACTGCCCTTCGAGGCCTGCAACTTGGGCTCCATAAACCTCTCAAAGGCCGTCAAGAACGGCGACATAGACTGGGACAAGCTTAGGGAACTCGTTTGGGTAGGGGTCCACTTTCTGGACAACGTCATAGACGTGAACAAGTACCCGTTGCCTCAAATAGAGCACATGGTCAAGCTGAACCGGAAGATAGGCCTAGGAGTCATGGGCTTCGCTGAGATGTTGCTAAAGCTGGGCGTGCCCTACGACTCCGACGAGGCGCTGAGCATAGCTGACAAGGTGATGGGCTTCATAGCCTCGGAGGGCAAGAAGGCATCTAGAGAGCTAGCGCTGGAGAGAGGCGTCTTCCCGACCTTTGAGGAAAGCATCTGGAAGTCGAAGGGCTACGATGCGCTGAGGAACGCGACGGTCACTGCCATAGCCCCGACGGGGACCATAAGCATAATAGCCGGGACTTCAAGTAGCATAGAGCCCATATTCGCTCCAGTCTACGTGAGGAGGGCCTTCGGGGGCATAAGCCTTGTAGAGGTAAACCCGATGTTCGAGAAGATAATGAGGGAGAGGGGGCTCTACAGCCGCGACCTCATAGTCAGGGTGGCCAAGGTCGGGTCTCTGAGGGAGGTTCCAGGGGTACCAGAGGACGCGAAGAGGCTCATGGCCACGGCCCTTGACATAGACCCAGAGTGGCACGTGAAGATGCAGGCGACCTTTCAAAAGCATGTCGATAATTCGGTGGCCAAGACCGTCAACTTAAGGCACGAGGCCGGCCTCGACGCGGTCAGGAAGGTCTTCATGCTGGCCTACAAGCTGAAGTGCAAGGGCATAACGGTGTACAGGTACGGGAGCAAGCCTGAGCAAGTGCTCTACGTGGGCCTCGAGCCCGGAGAGGAGGCTTCCATAACCTTGAGCATGGAGTACCTAGAGCAGTGTCCCAAGGGCCTCTGCTTCGTTTAGGTGGAGTATGGTGAGAAGGGGCTACATTCACGTGTACACGGGCGACGGGGAAGGCAAGACCCTCACGGCGTTTGGCCTAGCCCTGAGGGCCGTAGGCCATGGGTACAAGGTCATAATAGTGCAGTTCATGAAGGGCAGGAAGGACGTGGGGGAATATAAGGTGAGGGACAGGCTAAAGCCTGAGTACGAGATCTACCAGTTCGGCCGAGAGGACTTTGTAGACCTAGGGAGCCCCTTGCCCATTGACTACGAGCTCGCCAAGAGGGGCCTCGAGTTCGCTGAGAAGGCCTTGGAGAGGAAGCCGAGAGTCCTAGTGCTCGACGAGATAAACTTGGCGGCCGCAATCGGCTTGGTGAAGGTGGAGGACGTATTGAAGCTATTGGAGAAGGTGCCCGAAGAAACCGTCGTGGTGCTGACCGGCCGCGGAGCGCCGAAAGAGTTCATCGAAGTGGCAGACCTGGTCACGGAGATGAGGGAGATAAAGCACCCGCACAAGCGAGGGGTTGAGGCTAGGAAGGGGATAGAGTATTGAGTGCGCATGGCGCGCTCGGCGACACGGACCTCGTCTTGCTTTTATCCTCTCGACCTTTACATAACCCCAGAGTCGTGGGTGTCTGGCTGTGGTCGAGATACTGTACGAGGTAGATATCAGGGGGAAGAAGCTTAAGTTAGCTAAAGGAGACATCACCGATTTGGAGGTCGACGCGATAGTAAACGCCGCTAATGAGAGGCTGAAGTTGGGTGGAGGGGTCGCCGGGGCCATATTGAGGAAGGGTGGCCGAGAGATTCAAGAAGAGTGCGACAGGATAGGCTACTGCCCCGTGGGAGAGGCCGTCGTGACCGGAGCTGGAAAGTTGAGGGCAAAGTACGTCATTCACGCCGTAGGGCCTAGGTACGGCGAGGGCGACGAGGACAACAAGCTCAGGAGCGCCACCCTCAACAGCTTAAAGAGGGCCGAGGAGAAGGGCTTGAGGTCCATAGCCTTTCCAGCCATATCGACGGGCATCTTCGGCTTCCCGAGGGACAGGTGCGCCGACGTAATGCTCAAGACGATAATTGAGCACTTAAAGGGGAGTACGGGCTTGAGAGAGGTCGTGATGTGCCTCTACGACGACGAGACCTACAGGATTTTCGAGAATAAGCTCAAGGAATTGCTGAGGCCTAGTTGATGGTCGAGACCAAGGAGCCATAACCTCTCTCCTTTAGGAACGCCCTCACCTCATCCAGCGTCGGCAGCCCGGCTTGGGCGCCCAGCCTAGTGCACTTGATCGCTGCGACTGCACAGCCGAACAAAGCGGCCTCTCTTGGCTCGAGGCCTCTCAACAAAGAGAAGATGAAGCCGGCCTCAAAGGCGTCTCCAGCCCCCGTGGTGTCGACGACATCGACCTCGAAGGCCCTCACCCTAACGACCTTGCTGCCATCGGCGACCACGCAACCCCTCCTACCCAAGGTCGCTACGACCACTTTGACGCCTTGCTCAAGGATCTTACTGAGGACGTCGGACAGGCTGAGGCTCGGAAACAGCCTCTTTGCATTGGCCTCTGAGACGAAGACGAGGTCGCACCACTTGACGACGTCGCAGACCCAACCTTCTTCAACTAGTTGGATGGCGTGCTCTGCTAGAAAGCCTACGTCTGCGCTGGTCATAACCCCGTGACGCCTCGCCTCTTCTAGCAGGGAGGCCGCGTGGCGCACGCTCAGACAGTCCGTGTGAAAGGCCCTGCACTTGATCACATACTCTTTAGCTCCTTCGGGCAACACCACGTTCTTTTGGACGCCCGGGTCGACTATGAACGTCCTCTCGCCTCTTCGATCGACGATGCACACTACCTTGGCCGTGGGCCCTCTCTCGTCGACGACCAACATCGACGTGTCAACGCTGGATGCCCTCAAGCGCTCAACGATCATTTGGCCATAACGATCCCCGCCGACGATGCCTATGACGCCGCACCTTAGGCCCAGCCTCGAGCATCCCACGAGGAAATTACCCATCGTGCCGCCGCAGTCGATGATGCTGGCCATCGAGAGGTTGCTCGACCCTTTCTTGGGGTACTTGCCGATCTTGAAGACGAAGTCGATGCAGAGGGATCCAAAGCCTACAACGTCCATGACGCTCATAGGCGTCACTCAAGCCTAACACGCCTAGGAGTTTGAGGACTTAGTCCCAACGCCTCGCCGCCGACTACAACCCTTGACATCGCAATACCACGTTGACGAGTTCTTAAGGCTCTTGCGGGTAAGTCCTCATCACTTATCAGCAAGGCCGGAAGCAGTCATCGCCGATATAAGGTAGGCCTGTAGAGGGATTAACTTATCTCTGCCCTAGCCGAATCCTCAATAGACCAAGAACTCTATCCTCTCGTAGCCGCCGACGGCCTCCCCCTTCCTAGCAATCACGTACAGCGTGCACCCGCTTATGATCTGGGCCTCGGTCGATATCTGAAAGCCCACTATCCTGCTCCTCCTCGGGAACTGCCATAGTATCTCGAAGTCGTACTCGGCTATCTCGCGCTCGCTGGTGTTCTCGAAGACGTTGAGCCCTCTCTTCAACGAGCCTTTGAAAGTTATGACCCAGGCTATGTAGGGTGAGTCTATGAAGCCCCTGTGGCTTATGTAAGCGGTGACGACCTTGGGGTAGACCCTCATGCCATTGACCCTGACCTCTTCTTGATCTAGGAAGCTCTGCATGTTGGCGCAGAGCCTCCTGAGCTCCTCCCTACACTTCTTGGGCTTGTTGAGGAGCTTGGCATAGTAGCCATTCGGGTCGTAGTAGTCGTACACTAGGAACTGGTGGAACTCGCCGGACCTCGAAACACTGAAGTAACACGACGCTGATGTCGGGACCACGTCCTCTCTCAAGTCAGCCACCGTGCGAGCGGTCTGTATCGCCTCGTCGCCATTGCGTCTAGCTCAAATGACTTATAAGCCCTACTCACCGTCGGCGGGGCTCGGTCGTGGAAAAGTGGTAGCCCGGGGGAGATTCGAACTCCCGTCGACGGGGCCAGAGCCCGCCATGCTTGGCCGCTACACCACCGGGCTCTGAGTACAGAGAGCTCTGCTGAGGGGGCTTAAATTTTAGCTATCATACTAGGCCGCAACGAGCTCTAAGCAAAATGCCGGCATCCGTGGATGTTTGTGAGCACATACGTGCTCGTCCCCCTCAATGCTCGCCGCTCGAGGGGGCTTGCCAATTAGAGGCTTAAAGCCCTCAGGATGATGGGCTGAGGTTGAGTCCCTCTAACGTAATTGCCCCCTCTTGGATTGAGGGGTTCCTAGCGGCTGAAGGCGGTGAGGTAGATGTTTAAATGGAGCTTAGAGCCCTCCGCGCAGTCCTATGCGGTGACTCTAAGATATCAATGCCCGCAAGAGCTTGAGCCAGAGGCCCTTCGGTTCTTCGGTCAAGCCCGCTTGCCCGGTTTTTGCCCTTCATAGCTAGCCCTCACCACTCCCTCTTGTCAGCGCAACGCCCCAAGCCCCGCAATTGCATCTCGGTGTGATGAGGTGACCACGAAGTAGTTGCCTCAGCTCTAATGACGTGTTCTTCTCCACCATCATTCTCGGCGGTTTACGCCAAGAAAAAGCTTTAATGAGTAAGGAGAGTATTAATCCTGAATCGATCAAAACTTCTAAAACACCTAAGGGATCTCCCTTGCTAGAAGAGCTAAACGTCGACGAGATCGCATTGCTGAAGGCTATGAGCAAGTGGGGCAAGGTCAGCACAAGGGAGTTGATGTCGACGGTGAGCCTCAAGAGGACTAAGTTCTACAACTGCATAAACAAGCTCGTGAGCCTCGGTCTCGTCGACAGGGTCATGGCTGGAGAGTACCGGCTGACTGATCAGGGCAGGACCTTAGCCGAGAAGCTCGTAGACCTCCACGAAGTACCGAGGATACTCGACGGCGACGGAGAGTCGCTGAGGCTCAAGCTAGACAACTCCGAGGTCGAGGTGCGCAACCTCTTGGACCTGAAAAGGGCCGTCAACAACGTCGAGAGCGAGCACCTCTACCAACTGGTCAGGGCTAGCACGATATCTCGATGGCTCTATGCCATAGGCGACAGGTACCTCTCACGCGAGGTCGGCAAGCTCAGGACATCTATCACTAAGGACGACGTTAAGGAGAAGCTGAGAGAATTGGTGGAGGAAAGGGTGAGCTTCTTAGAGAAGTTGGCTGCCTTGGCCGCTTCCGCGCGCAAGAGGAGGGCTGAAAAGAAGAGCTCCTCGTAATCGCGAGTTAACAGCGCTAATGCGGTCAGGCACGTTTACGTGCGCTTGACAGGCTATCGACGTTCTCAAAGCCCTTGAGCTCGTGTCAGGGGTTGGCCCAAGCCATCTTGCTTGTCGATTGCGGATTGAGGAGTAGCGGTGCGCGCTTTCACCTATCCAAAGCCCGCGAGGCTCGAGCCCTCTAGACGCTTTATAAAGCCTGGGCGAAAATCTTAGCTCGAAGCCTGTTGAATAATTGGAGGAGCAACGTTGGAGACATCGAGTGAGTGGAGGTAGCTAGATGGAGCCTTACTACATGACAGTAGCCGAAAGGGCCCTCGACAAGCTTCTGAGCTTCGGCGTGTGTTTCGCTGATGTCAGGCTCGTAGAGCTCAAGGGGCTCAGGATAGAGGTCGTCGATGGAAGGGTGAGGGAGATAAGGTTCATGGACGAGAGGGGCTTAGCCCTGAGGTGCTTGGTAGCCGACAAGTGGGGGTTTACGTCGACGTCGCTTTTGACCCTCGCAGAAGTCGAAAAGGCCTGCGCCCGGGCATACAGGCTGGCCAAGAGCGCTGGCAAGGAGGCCGAAGGGAGGGTCACGCTTCATTGCAAGCCAACCGAGTCTTCGATCAAGGTGGTCCCGGTCGAGGACCCCTCCTCGGTCTCTGTGGAGGAGAAGCTCAAGTTATGTAGTGAGATGGAGAGGGCCATGCGAAGTGCTAACAGGATCAAGAGCACGAGCGTCGCTTACTCGGAGTACCAAGAGAGGGCGTACATAGTCAACAGTTTAGGATTGCGAGCTAGCTATGAAGTCCCATCGCTCTTAATATCGGCCACGGCCTATGCCAGTGAAGCCGGTGTGGTGCAACGGGGCTACGAGTCCCACGGTGGAACCGGAGGGCTCGAGGTGTTCAAGGCGCGAGACCCTATGGACATAGCTCAGAAGGCCTCTCAAGAGGCTCTAGAACTCTTGAAAGCCAAGGGCCCGCCTGCTGGTAAGTTCACGTGCATTCTGGACCCCGATCTCGCTGGAGTGTTCATTCACGAAGCCTTTGGGCACGCGTGCGAGGCAGACGCGGTCTTGCAAGGCAACTCTATACTTGAGGGGATGATGGGGAGGAGGGTAGGCTCAGAGGAGGTCGTGGTCAAGGACGATCCAACGCTCAAGGGCCTCTTCGGCTATGTCCCAATCGACTCGGAGGGCGTGAGCGGAAGCGGGACCGTCATAGTCGATAGAGGGCTCCTGAGATCCTACCTGCATAACCTCGAGACATCAGCGAAGATGGGCGTGAGCCCGACGGGCAACGCGAGGGCCCAAGGCTATGGATCGATCCCGATGGTCAGGATGACCAACACCTTCATAGACAGGGGGAGCTGGAGAGTCGAGGAGCTGTTCCAAGACGTCAAGAGAGGGGTCTACGCCCAAGGCAGCGTCTACGGATACGTAGACCCAGCCAAGGGAGAGTTCGTGTTCAAATGCTCCAAGCTCTACATCGTTGAGGACGGGGAGCCTAAGCAACTTTGTAGAGACGCATCTCTCTGTGGCTTCACGCTTGACGTTCTGATGAACGTCGAGGCGGTCGCCGACGACCTCTCATTTAAGCCGGGGTTCTGCGGCAAGGAGGGCCAGTACGTCAGGGTGACGACGGGCGCCCCGCACGTGAGGGTTAAGGACGTGGTTGTAGGAGGTCTAGATTGAGATGGATATTTTGGACCTCTGCAGGAAGGCAGTTGCCGAGGCTTTGAGGTCGGGTGCGGACGCGGCGGACGCCTACGGGGTTGACGTCGAGCTCCAGAGAGTTGAGATTAAGAAGGGCGAGATAAAGGTCTCGAAGTCCATTCACGATGCGGGCATAGGGGTCAGGGCAGTGGTAAGGGGGTCTGTGGGGTACTCCTACGTCGCAAGCCTCGACGTGGACTTGGGGGATGTGGCCAGCAAGGCGGTCAAAGCGGCTAGAGCAGGCTACCCGGACCCGGACTTCAAAGAGCTCCCGAGGCCATCGAGCTATCCGTCTCCCGACGGCACTTTCGATGACAGGATCGCCTCGCTCACGCCCGAGGAGCTGGTGGACATGGGTATATCCCTCGTGAAGAAGGCCCAAGCGGACAAGGTGTACTCGATTAACGTGGTCCTCGAAAGCTCGAGGTTTACGTGCTTCTTGGCGAACTCCAATGGCGTTGAGGGGGTGGACGAGGGGACCTACCTTAGCTTCTCAGTCTACGCAACGGCGAGAGACGGTGTTGGCATGTCGTCGAGCTACGATGGAGATGTCGTGAGGACGATGAAGGGCATAGACATGGAGTCGATGGTCGTTAGGGTAGCGCGAGAGGCCGTGGAGGGCCTAAAGGCGAGGCCCTACAAGACGACCAAGGTCCCGGTCATATTCTCGGGCGACGTCCTGCTGGCGATAATGGTTGAAGGGGTGGCGTCGGCGCTAAACGCCGACTTGGTCCAGAGGAACAGGAGCTTCCTAGCTATGCGCATAAATCAAAGAGTGGGGATCGAAGAGCTCACCGTCGTAGACGACGGGCTTGTGGAAGGCGGTCCCCTAACGGGTAAGTTCGACGTCGAGGGCTCTCCAAAGCAAAGGACGAAGCTTATAGATAGGGGTGTCGTGAGGGGCCTGTTGCACAACTCCTACACAGCCGGTAAAGCTGGAGTGAGTAGCACGGGCAACGCCTCTAGAAGCGGAGGCCCCCTCGACTTTCGAGGACAGGTCACCATAGCGCCATCGAATGTGAGGGTGGAGGCGGGCGATTGGAGCCTAGACGAGATGCTCGAGGAGGTGAAGGAGGGACTGCTGGTCCTCAACACCTTCGACTCGCCCAACGTAGCCAGCGGAGACCTGTCGGCTCTTATCGCTCAAGGATACATCATCGAAGGGGGCGAGGTGAGGTGCCCCGTAAAGCAAACGCTCTTCGCTATAAACATCGCTGACCTCCTCAAGGGCATAAGGGCCTTGGGGAGGGAGAGCAGTAAGCACTTTAACTTGTACTCGCCTCCCATACTCGTCTCTGAAGTACAAGTGTCGAGTAAGGCCTGAAGCGAAGAGGCGTTCGAGGAGTGAGCGCCATGGGGCTCGACTGGAGGAGCATTGAGGAGAAGTGGAAGGAGAGATGGCTAAGAGAGGGCTTGTTCAACGCGGACCCCGAGCCGGGCAGGCCGAAGGTCTTCATAACCTTTCCGTTCCCCTACGTGAACGGCAGGCTACACGTAGGTCACGGCTTCTCGGCGACCAGGTTGGACGTTTACGCGAGGTTCAAGAGGATGAAAGGCTTCAACGTCCTCTTCCCCTTCGCTTGGCACTGGACCGGAGAGCCCATAGTGGGCGCGGCCGAGAGGATAAGCAAGGGCGACGAGAAGATGATAAGGACTCTGAGGCTGATAGACAAGATCCCCCAAGAGGAGATCGAGAAGTTCACGGACCCTGTCTACATGGCCAAGTACTATATGAAGGAGAACAAGAAGACCGCCATCGACATGGGCTTTTCCGTGGACTGGAGAAGGGAATTCCACACGTCCAGCTATCACCAAGCCTTCTCAAAGTTCGTCACTTGGCAGTTCAACAGGCTCAAGAAGCTAGGCTACATAGTCAGGGGAACCCACCCAGTCGTGTGGTGTCCTCACTGCCAGAGCCCTACGGGGGACCACGACAGGCTCGAGGGCGAGGGCGTCTCGCCAGAGACCTACACATTGGTGAAGTTCAGGTGCGGCGAAGCCTTCTTGCCAGCGGCCACCTTCAGGCCCGAGACCATATTCGGGGCCACGAACCTCTGGGTCAACCCCGACGCCGTCTACGTAGAAGCTGAAGTCGATGGAGAGAGATGGATAGTGAGTAAGCCCACGGTCTTAAAGCTCAGGGAGCAGCTCAGGAGGGTGGAGGTCCTCAGGGAGCTCAAGGGCGCGGAGTTAGTGGGCTTGTGGTGCAGGGCACCGATGACCAATAGAAGCGTACCAATTTTGCCTGCGAAGTTCGTGGACCCAGAGAGCGGCACGGGCGTGGTCTTCAGCGTGCCAGCTCACGCGCCCTACGACTGGCTAGCCCTGAGGGACCTGAAGAGGGATCCAGAGCTTCTCAGGCTCTACGGGCTCGACCCTAAGGTCGTGGAGGCAATCAATCCGATATCAATAATAAAGGCAGAGGGGTTCGGGGACTACCCAGCGATAGAGTCCGTGGACAAGCTAGGGGTCAAGGATCAGATGGACCCCAAGGCCGACGAAGCGACGAGGCTGGTCTACAAGAAGGAGTACCACACGGGGGTCATGAAGGAGACGTGTTTGGGCTACTCCGGTCTCAAGGTCTCCGAGGCTAAGGAGAGGATAGCTGAGGAGATGAAGAGGGCGGGGCTCGCGGACCAGCTCTATGACTTGCCGGAGAGGGTCGTCTGCAGGTGCACGACTAAGTGCATAGTCAAGATACTGACGGACCAGTGGTTCCTCAAGTACTCTGACCCCGAGTGGAAGGCCAAGGTGAAGAAGCTTTTGTCGCGGATCAACGTGTTCCCCGAAGTCGCTAGGAACTACTTCTTCGAGGTCGTGGACTGGCTCAGGGACTGGGCCTGCGCTAGGAGGACGGGGCTCGGGACACCCTTGCCGTGGGATCCCTCGTGGATAGTCGAGACCCTCAGCGACTCCACGATCTACATGGCCTTCTACGTAATAGCCAAGTTCGTCAACATGGGCTTAGTGGGGCCCGAGAACCTGGTCGAGGAGTTCTTCGACTATGTCTTCTTGGGAGAGGGAAGCCTCGAAGAGGTGTCTAAAGCCACGGGCTTGAGGCCAGAGCTTGTAGACGAGGTCAGGAGGGAGTTCTTATACTGGTACCCAGTCGACCTCCGGGGCTCGGGCAAGGACTTGGTCCCGAACCACCTGACATTCTTCCTCTTCCACCACACGGCGATATTTCCGGAGGAGCTCTGGCCCAAGGGTATAGCGGTCAACGGGATAATGATGGTCGAGGGGGAGAAGATGTCAAAGTCCAAAGGTAACTTCGTGACCCTCAAGGACGTCATAGAGAGCTACGGGGCCGATGCCGTGAGGTGCACTCTGATGATAGCGGCAGAGGACATGGACGACCCGGACTGGAGGTTCGACGCGTGCAAGGACATGAGGGAGAAGCTCGACTCGGTCTTCAAGTTCATTAGTAGCGTAGTGTCGATGCCGAGCTCGGGCACGATGGGTCCGCTAGAGAGGTGGCTGTTGAGCAGGCTTCAGAGGAGGGTCAAGGCCGTCACGGAGGCCCTCGAGCAGCTCAAAAACAGGACGGCCCTCGAGATCGCTCTATTTGAGGTTTGGAACGACATTCGCTGGTATCTTAGGAGGGCGCAGAAGCCTTGCAAGGAGGCGCTCTTAGAAGTGGCGAAGACATGGGTCAGGTTGCTTTCACCGTTCGCCCCCTTCATGTGCGAGGAACTCTGGAGCATACTGGGCGGGGAGGGCTTCGTCTCCAGAGCCCCTTGGCCCTCATACGACGAGGCCAAGGTGGACTACTTCGCCGAGGCCTCGGAGTCGCTGGTACAACAGGTCATGGACGACCTGAAGGAGGTCCTGAGGGCTACGGGGATGTCACCCTCCACAGTCCACATCTACGTGGCCTCTAAGTGGAAGTGGGACGTGTACTTAAGGGCGCTGGAGGCCCCGTCGCCGCGAGAGGCGATTAAGGTGGCTCACCAAGTAGCGAGGGAGCTCCAAGTGGAGAGCCCCAAGATAGTGCAAAGGATCGCCGCCGAGGCCTCTTCCGTAAGCGGAGACCGCAGAGAGGCGAGGTTGAAAGCCGGGCCACTGGACGAGTACGAGGTCTTGATGTCTGCCAAGGACTTCTTGGAGCGCGAGTTCAAGTTCGAAATCAAGATATGGAGGGAGGAGGGAGAAGGGGTCTACGACCCCAAGGGCCGGCGGGTCAACGCCATCCCTTACAAGCCGGCTCTGTACTTGGAGTAGCTATTTCTTAGAGGCCTTTCTCTTGGCTATCTTTCTCAAGACGTCAACTCCTTCCCCTATGTCTTTGACCTCCAAGTAACCCTCCTTAACAGCGCCCTCGAAGAGCTCGACCCCTTTGCTGCTCCTCACTATCACCGTTGACCACCCGGGCTGAGAGCCTATGGCCCCCACGGAGACGTCGGCGTAGAGCGCCGTTAGGTCTCTGCACACGTGGCAGTACTCGTTGACGCACTCCCTAACGTCCTTAATGGGCACGCTCAAGACCTCTGAGCCCTTGACGTAGACCTTGAACTTGCCCTCCTTTATGTCGAACTTGGACACTTGGGATATGTCTATCTTGTTTGACGAAAGGTACTCGAGGAGCTTCGGGTGATGGAAGGACTCCATGCAAAACAGCCCTATTATGAAGGCCACCTTGTCCCCGAGCTTGGTAGCGGCCTTCGGCTGGACCTTTAGGTTCCGAGTAGCCGTGACTTGACATGGCACTCCGACGACGCACACTCTGTCGAGCTCGTAGCCGTAGAGGGCCTCCTTTAACGCCACGAGGTTGGGGCAGTTGGAGTACTTCGTGCCAGCGGCCTCCACTAGGTCCTCTAC
>Ga0105156_1000110_pt1 | contig 12212 bp, 10 predicted proteins | sample SSWtaG_3_FD_89673 | JGI IMG/M metagenome (GOLD analysis project Ga0105156, IMG submission 89673) | Hot spring microbial communities from Sandy's Spring West, USA to study Microbial Dark Matter (Phase II) - SSWTFFsm_matched | ecosystem: Environmental > Aquatic > Thermal springs > Hot (42-90C) ...
CCTACACGGTGCTGGCCCTTTCGAGGGACGTGAGCACGATAATAGCCTCGAGGGTGATTGAGGGGGCCGCCGTAGCGCTGTTCGTCCCCTCCTCCATCGCCAGCGCGGTGGACTACGCCCCGGAAAGGAGGGTTGGAGAGGCCTTGGGTTGGAGGAGCTTGACGATAGGGATCGGGTTCTCCCTCGGACCAGCCTTGGGAGGGTTCATGGCCGAGCTCTTGGGCTACAGCCGTACGTTCATGGTCACTGCCTTCTTGGTGCTTGCCGTCATCCCACTCATAGCTACGTGCAAGGAGCCCCCTCGCGAGGGGACCTCGAGCTTCACGAGTGGGTATATGAGCAGCTTGAGGGACCTCCGCTTTCTCCTCGCCTTCTCGAGTTCGATCATACACTCTATTGCGTGGTTAGGGCTTTTGACCTTCTTATCGGCTTACCTTAAGCTCCAAGGCTACGGCGACTTGGAGATAGGACTATTCGTGGCGATCCAAGCAACGGCGAGCTTGCTGGTCAGGCCCCTCGCCGGGAGGGCCGCTGACGTGAGGCCCTGCCTCATGACCTCCTTGGGGCTTCTCGTAGTATCGGCCTCCTTCTTCGCGATATACTTCTTTGAGGTGCCACCCCTCCTCTACGTAGCCTCGCCCGTGCTCGGTCTAGGCATGGGGATCTACATCCCATCGTCTCAAACCCTCGCCCTAGCCAATACGCCTGCGAGGAGTAGGGGCTTCCTCTCGAGCGTGTACACCATGGGCATGGACGTGGGGAACCTAAGCGGCCCGACGATGTTTGGAGCTTTAATTGAGAGGACTAACAGCTATCAAGTGGTATTCCTGACCGCTCCGTTCTTGTCGCTTGCCTCGGCAATGATTCTATTACCGTATGCCCTCAAAAACAACGCTTGAGGGTCCATGTGGTAGGTCGTGCCCTGACATCAATTTCGTGAAATTTTTGCGGGGGCGATCGGCCATAGTCATGGAGGTAAAGGTGTTGGGAGCGTTCAATCACATGAGCTTTGTCGTCATGCACTGCTGAAGTAGGCGAAGGCTTCCTCTAAGCTTGACACCTCTATGACTTCTATGTCGTAGCCCCTTTCCCTAAGATACTCCTCCACGTCAACGAGGTTTGGATAATATCTTATGAAGACGAAGCGACCTATCTTCCTCTCCTCAATCACGTACACGAAGTCCTTGCTCTGACCCGGGGGCACCAGAAACACCTTAGCCCCGGCTTTGGCTGCGGCCTCGGCCTTATACATTATGCCCCCTACCTGGCCTACTTTCCCGTACTCGTCTATGGTACCCGTTATCATGACGTCGCTCCTTATGGGCTTGTTCAGCAGTAGAGAGGACGCCAAGACGGCTACGGCGGCTCCAGCAGAGGGGCCGTCGACCACGTATATGCTCTCGGTACCTATCACGCTGAGCAAGAGGTCGAGCTTGGACGCGTCTACTCCCGTGAACCTCTGAGCGGCCTTGAAGGCCGTCTCGGCGGCCTCCTGGAGCTCTATCCCTATCTTGGGGGTCGTCGAGACGTAGACCTTCCCTTCGCCCTTCATCAAGGCGCCTTGAAGGGTCATCGCCACGCCTCTGTACGTGTAACTTCCTTCGCTGACCACACCCACTATGTATATGGAGGACGCGTTATGCAAGTGGGGCGCTTTAACCACAACTTCAGCGCCTTCGCCAGCACTCGTCGAAGGGCTCGTCGCTGGACTGGTGCCCGGTGCCAAGTGTCGGATCTCGTAGATCAGGACGTAAGACAGAATTACGTTCAATGCAAGGCTTGCCACCAAAAGGCATAAGAGGACGTAAGTGGCAGAGGGGGCCTTCTCATCTCTGAGGTGCTCGACGGCTGCCATAGAAGATAGCCTCTGAAAAGAGGGTTTCGAGGCCTTGCTATAAACCTTAAGCTTCACTCTTTTGGTGAGGGGCCCTCGGGTCATGCGTGAGCGAAAAGGGATAAAGCGTCTCCACCGGTCCTTATCTTCGGCGAACCGGCATGAGGATCTGCTTGAGGTTTCACATGTCTCGGATTTTCGACTCTGGGTGGGCCTTCAAGCTGTTGGAGCTCTTCAAGGGCCATGGCGACGTCACTGCTGTGGTGTCCGGGACCATGAGCACGGTGGCCATGATGGACTCCGAACTCAACATCACGCCTCTGAGGGAAGAGATCCGTCGATTGGGTTAACGAGAGAGGGTTCGACCTAGTCGTCAACGCCACCCACGCCACCTCTGTCGAGAAGATGCTCGCTGACTGCTGGCACCTCTCTAAGAAGATAAGGTTCCCGGTGATAGGGATAGACACCAACAGCAGGACGCGCGTACTGGGGCGACGTCAAGGACTTGGCAGAAGGCCTCGCCAAGGGGTTGGGCTTTAAGCTAGTAAAGGGCGTGGACTTCGGCATCATCCTTTGGAGAGAAGGGGATAGGACGTATCGGGGGGTCTTGGCCGTGGAACCCGAGGACTTAATCATGGTGAACGGCATCGTAATCGGCAGGGCCTTGGACAGAGACGTGGTTTTCGTATGCGAGTCTGGGAGGATAGTGGAGGTCAGGGGTGCAGAGTTAAAGCCCCGAGGGCTCCGAAAGCTCGGCCACGTAGACTTAGAGAGAGCGAAGATAGACTCAGTGAAGTTGCTCAGGGACGAGGTCAAGAGCAGGGCTAGGGTGGGCTACCCAACCAAAAACAAGATCGTCTTTATAGACCACGATGGCTACGAGGTCTTCAAGTTCTTAGACGAAGGCATATGCTGTGCAGTCACGGTCGGCGATGACACGACCGCGGTAGTAAGTGACGTCTTGGAAAGGTTCGGCGTACCCGTCATAGGGATAGTCGACGGAGACGAGGACGGCCTGCTCAGAGGAAGGAGGCTCCACCCGAGCTCGGTAATACTCAAGGTCAGAAGCGACGACGCCTTTGGGAAAGAGGTCTTCGAGAAGCTGTTTCAAGGGAGGGGGGTCATCGAAGGCGACTTCGAATACGTAAAGCTAAGGATCCTCGAGCTCCTTTCAAGGCACTCCAACGCCGAAGAACCCTGACCCTCCGACTCGCCCCACGGTTCTTCGATGTCGCCCTGAGAAGTTCTGAGGGCTTTCGAGGCCTGAGTGCTCGCAAAGCTGTACCATTAATGAGCTCTTTAACTGGGGTTTTTACAAGGGTTTCGCGGCTATTGAGCGATCTTGTGTAGTGCAACGAGGGCATTGCGGAGTTCTCCTCAACCCCTTCGCGTTCGTTCAAACTTTCTCCATATCCTCTAAAGAACTTCTACAACGGCGTCCCAGGGAGGCCTCAAATCCGCGCTAACTCGCCGCATAGCACATGACCTTAAAGAGGCTTGCCTTGTTAGCGCTCGTCAAAAGAGCGCCTGCATGATGAGCGGAGTCACGTAGGCTTCCACTAAAGCGGCCACCAAGAGGAGGGGTACGACGACCTTGAGGTAAGTCCTCAGGCACGTGACCACAGCGTTCTTGACGCTCACGTCCTTTCCAAGGGCCTTCTCGCACACGGCCACCCCGATCTCCATGCCCAAGGCACAGCTCAGTAGCAGGGCCGGGATCTCGAAAACCCCATGCGGCAGTATCCCCGCCATCAAGAACAGGAGGCCCCTCTCCTCGACGACGAAGTAGCTCACCAGCCCCATGACAATGCCGTTGAGGAATACGAACAAGACAGGCGGAATCGCGATCAGGGTGCCTAAGAGCACAGCGAAGAAGAGGGTCTTAGAGAAGTTGTTGGCGAATATCAGCACGGCTAGGAGGTGCGACGGCAAGCCCTGCAAGGGGCCGAAAAAGTCCACGATCTCCTTTAGGACGCTCCTTAAGGTGCCAGCTGAGTGATATCCCATTGCAATGCCGGAAAAGAACGCTACTGCGCTTATCAACACTAAGACGGACAACCTCTTGGCTTGCAAGCCCACCACGGCGTCGAATTTGCTAGACGTCTATTTAACCTACACTCTTGGCTCGCAGGGCCGACCTTTTGCCGTTAGGCATTGAGAGGCCAGATCAAGAGGCCTTCTCTAAGAGCAGCCTCTGGCCGGCCCCACCCTACCACCCCTCATAGCTTAAACCCCTCACGCTCCTCAACGGACGTATCGACGAGATGGTCTGGGTCATTACTTAGGGTCCTGAGGGCTTGAGAGCGATTGCTCATAGCATTCTTACCTCGTGCTTCGTTTCAATGATCTTCTTCGAAGAGTTGGGCCTCGAGCACGAAGGCCGCCATCGCGAGCCGCTGGGCACTCGCCTTTTAGCTGTAGTACAGTATGACGTCCTCCTTCTCGACCTTGGATATCTTGCCTCTCTCGAACAAGTACTCGAGGTGAGCTATTGTCTCTCCGACTATGAACCACTTCTGCGCCGTGGGCAACTTACTTAAGTCTTTTACCTCTACGTCCCAGCTTATGCTCGGCGCGACTTCCCAAGCGTTTTTCGGCCGATCTAGCGCAGCGAGGGCCTCCTCGAGCCTCCTCTCGTGGTGTTCCTTTAACTCCTTTATCCTCTTCCTCAAGTCACCGCCGAGGCCCCTATGGCCCGGCATCACGAGCTCGACGTCGAGCGAGAGGAGCTTCTCCAAGCTCTTCAAGTACTCCTTCAGAGGATCCTCGAAGCCCGGCATCCAAGATATGTTCGGGGTTATGTCGAAGAGCACGTGGTCGCCGGAGAACAACACCTTTCTGTCGGCGTCGTACAGGCACAAGTGACCCGGCGTGTGGCCCGGCGTCAGAACACACAGTAGGGAGATGTCGCCGACCGTGACGAGGTCGCCGTCGTTAAGCTTTCTGAAGTCGAGGTCCCTTCTGCTCACGTACCTCACCCCTGGGTGCAACCTAAGCACCAGCTCCGCTTCTTCCCTCGGCAGGCCGTTCCTCGCATAGAAATCGACCACGCTCGTCCAGTAGCCACGAGGATCTTGGCTCATGGCTTCGACCTTCTCGGCCTCCGTGGAGCTCATCCAAATAGAGCTTGAGAACCTCCCCACTAGGCCCATGTGATCGGCATGGAGGTGGGTGGAGAAGAACTCGAACTCGCTTATGCCCAGCTCCTTCAGCTTCCGCATGGCGGTGGCTAGCGCATCGTAGCTCTCATCTACGTTAAACCCGGTATCAATCACCAAGCACTTGCCCCTCGATACCAAGAGATAGGAGTTCGTATACCTAAGTGGGTTGTTGGGCAATGGCACCTTGACCCTAAAGATCCCTGGGAGTAGTTCCTCTACCATGTCGTTCCAAATCTCCCCAGGGACAAAGATATTAAAGGTTTTTGAGGGGGCTACGGCAGCATCTCTTCTTACATTCATTTTGAGGCGGTCGTCTTGCTAAAAGGACTGTGAGCCCAATGGTCCTCAACGGCCAGTTTGAGGATCCTATAACCGCTCTTGCTACTTTGGCCCCTAGCAATGCTTAAAAAATTCGAGGCCCGAAGATTGTCACGTGAGACCATGCTGGAGAACGATGCCTTGTTAACTGAGGAGGAGGTAAAGCTCAGAGACGAGATCAAGGAGTTCGTAGCGACCGTCGATCCCGAGCTCCTGAGGAAGATGGACAGGAACGAAGTGGACTACCCATACGAGTTCGTTAAGGCCGCTGCTCAAAGGGGGTTGCTCGGCCTGAGGTTCCCGCCAGAGTACGGCGGGAGGGGCTTGAGCTGGACCGCCGAAAGCGTCGCCATGGAGGAGGTAGGGGTCTTGGGTGCTGGTCTTGGCTGTGCCTACGCGATGGTCAGCATAGTCGGCGAGGCCATATACCGCTTCGGGCAAGAGTGGCAGAAGGAGAAGTTCTTGAAGCCCATGATTAGGGGCGAGAAGATAGCGGCCGAGGGGCTCACGGAGCCGAGGGGTGGCAGCGACTTCTTCGGCACGACCACGAGGGCCGAGAAGAAGGGCAAGGTCTGGGTCTTGAACGGAGAGAAGAGGTTCATAGCCGGCGGGAAGGTGGCGGACTTCTACTTGCTCTACGCCAGGACAGACCCCAACGCCCCCTCGCACAAGGCCTTAACGGCTTTCCTGGTCGAGAGAGACATGGGGGTCAGGATTGAGGAGGTGTACAACCTGCTGGGCTTCAGAGGCATGGGGACCGCCAGAATAGTGCTCAAGGACGTCGAGGTCCCAGAGGAGTACGTCGTGGGGGAGGTCAACGGCGCCCGTGAAGTCTTCAACAGGATGATGATCCCCGAGAGGTTGACCTCGGCCGCCGGAGCCCTGGGCGGCGCGAGGGCCGCTTTGGAGATAGCCGTGAGGTACTCGGACAAGAGGAAGGCCTTCGGCAAGAAAATCAGAGAGTTCCAGGGGGTGAGCTTCATGGTCGCCGAGGCCGTGACGAAGCTTGACGCCGCGAGGGCCTTGGTCTACACAGCCGCGAGGGCCGTCGACCTCTACGACAAAGGGGTCAGAGGTCCTAGGAGGATAGGTGGCGACCCCAGGAGACTTGTTAGCGAGGCCAAGTACTACGCAACGGAGGTCAGCTGGGAGGTCGTGAACATAGCCATGCAGATACTCGGAGGCATAGGCTACACCCAGATCTACCCAGTCGAGAGGATGCTGAGGGACACACGCTTGGGCCTCATATGGACCGGGAGCAACGAGATCATGAAGCTCTTGATACAGCACGAGACGTACAAGCTCATGGGACTGCCGTCGAAGGAGAGGGACTGCGAGAGGGACGCGATGGACTGGTACAAGGAGTGGGAAAAGGTCTACGAGTAGAGGGCTTGTGCGATTTCGTGAGGCTCTTCGCCGTCGTACCTCCCCATCTTTTTCTGACCCTGATCAAGGGCCACATCTAGGAGCCTAGCGGGGTCTCGTCAGCTCTTCTGGGTCAGCTCTTCTACCTCCCTCTCTCCAGCCCTGAGCTGTGAGGCCTGCTTGGCGTCGAGGCTTTTGAGCAACGCCAAGAACTCGCCTACGTGCGTCTTCTCCTCCTTCGCTATGTCTTCAAAGACTCTCCTGACCTTCTCGTCGCTACACGCCCTAGCGAACTGGAGGTGCAGGTTCACTGCGTCGAGCTCAGCTATTATCGACAGCCTGGGGGCCTCTACAAGCTCTTCGGTTGTAAGCTTCCTATCCCTAGGGACGTCTAAGGGGTTCTTGGACATCATCTCCTATCCACCAGTTCTTAAATTCTCGTGCATGAGAAGTTTTATAACCATTATCCTCAAGCACTCGTAGCAGAGCATCGAAGCGGGCGAACTCCATAGGGTCATGACTTTCAAACACTTCATGCCCCTACGACGAACACTTTCTCACAAGCCTTTTCTGTACGTCGGACATAATTCTTACACGAGGGGTGCTAATTTGTACAGGATATTGCCCCTTAAACAAGCTGAGATAACGGTTCCATTGGGCCTCGTCATCATGATGGGGGACGTGAGAGTCCTTGTCAGCGGCCCGGTGTACGTGTGGGTCATAGAGGGAGGGGATGAGAAGATAGTCGTCGACTGCGGAGTCCAAGAGGGGCAAGGGGGCTTCCTCCACGGCTACCCATTAAGGGGTGGCGGCGAGAAGGGCTTGAGAGACGCCTTGGCCAAGGCGAACCTCAGGCCTGAGGAGGTCGACAAGCTGATAATAACGCACCTCCACTTCGACCACGTAGCGAACGCAAGGCTCTTCCACAACGCCAGGATCTACGTCCAGAGGAGGGAGTGGGAGTCAGCCCTCAACCCTCCAATGCATCACAGGAGGTTGTACGATAGAGAGCTGATACTGCCCCTCGAGGACATGGACTTGTGCTTGGTCGACGGCGACAAGGAGGTGGCCGATGGTATAAAAGTCGTGTTGCTTCCTGGTCACACTAAGGGACATCAGGGGGTGTTCGTCAAGACGGCAAAGGGGGACTACTTGATGGCCGGGGACCACTTTTACTCCTTCGTCAACATCTCCCCTCCGAGGCAACCAATGGAGTTCGTGGACGCCGCAGGGAATAAGGTCCAAGTGCCGGCGGTCGACTTGCCCTTCCTGCCCCCGGGGCTACACGTCGACCTCACCGAGTGGTACGACAGTTGCTTCAAGGCGTTAAGCTACGCTAGGAGGAGTAACATAATCCCAGGCCACGACCCCTTGATAGAGGGAAGCGTCTTCCCTTAACCTTTTTTTAGGTCACTAACTATAGAAATTGTTGGAGGGCTAGAAAAGATGAGGACTTCGGAGGAGTATAAACAAGAATTGTACAAGATGAGGCCGAACGTGTACATCAGGGGCAAGAGGGTTAGAAGAGACGACCCCGAGCTCAGCGGAGGGATTTACGTAATCTCTAAGACCTTCGACCTCGCAGACCACCCGGACTTCAAGGACTTGCTCGTCACGAGGTCGCACATAACCGGTGAGAGTATCAACAGGTTCACGCACGTCTGCCAGACGATGGAGGATCTATTGGCCAAGCAGTTGATGATAAGGAGGCTCTGCCGGATCACTGGGGGTTGCATACAGCGCTGCATGGGTTGTGACGCAATAAACGGCCTCTCGGTTGCGACGTACGCGGCAGACCTAGCCCACGGCACCGACTATCACAAGAGGTTCGTCGAGTACCTAAAGGAGTTCCAGAAGAGGGACCTCGTCGCCGCTTGCGCCCAGACGGACGTCAAAGGCGACAGGAGCAAGAGGCCCCATCAGCAAGCAGACCCCGACATGTACGTGAGGGTCGTGGAGAAGAGGGGCGACGGGATAGTCGTCAGAGGGGCTAAGAACTGCATAACGATGGCCGCTATAGCCGACGAGATAATAGTTGTTCCGACTAGGGCCATGACCCCTCAGGACAAGGACTGGAGCGTCGCCTTCGCGATCCCGGCCGACGCCGAGGGAGTGAAGATAATTTCGAGGACCAGCCAACTCAGGGCACCAGAAGGGCTCAAGATGCCCCACTCGAAAATAGGAGACGACGAGAACATGATAATATTCGACGACGTCTTCGTGCCCTGGGACAGGGTCTTCATATGCGGAGAGCACGAGTACGCGACCTTGGCGGCCTACCTCTTCGCGCTCTTCCACAGGCACAGCTACACGGGCTGCAAGCCGGCCTTCACCGACGTGGTCATGGGGCTTGGGGCCCTAATAGCCGACTACAACGGGGTCTACGACAGGCCGAACGTGAGGGAGAGGTTGGTCGAGCTAGCCGCCACGGCGGAGCTTGTGTACGCTGCCGGAGTGGCCTCCGCCTTATACGGCCAGAAGACGCCTGCGGGAACCTTCATACCCAACGAGGTCTACGCAAACGTGGGGAGGATGCACGCGGGGAAGCACTTCTACAGGGAGCTCGAGATCCTAGCCGACCTCGCTGGCGGGCTGGCCGCGACGCTGCCCTTTGCAGAGGACTTCTTGAGCGAGGAGGTCGGGCCCTACATAAAGAAGTACATAAAGAGGAGGCAGGACGTCCCGCCGGAGCACGTCTACAGGTGCCTCTACGGCATTTCGAACATCCTCTGCTCGTCGCTCGGAGGGGTCATGGCCGTCGCAGGCGTCCACGGCGGTGGCTCACCAGTCATGGAGGAGATAGCGATCTGGAGGACCTACGACTTCGAAAAGAGGAAGGAGATAGCCAAGTACTTGGTGGGAATAAGCGAAGAGCTTCCGAAAGACTGATTCCTGAGGGTCCATATCCCTTCTCTCTTAACTCTTTAGGAGGGCTTGAAGGGGTCTCGAAGGCGTTGGACCGCACGACTTCCTAGGCCCTCAGGACCCTGTCATGTCCAGCGGTGGGTCTATAAGCAGCAGACCCCAAAGTACTAGCATGAAGCCCATGAGTGTAACGAAGAAGGGCGGATCGCCCTTTGTTTTTCTAACCCTAATGGTCATAGCGTTCCTCTTACATTCGGTCCTCGCGAGCGCGGTCGTTGCCGCTGTAGACCGCGACGTGGATCGCATTACGCTTTACTTCTTCAACGGCATAGTGGTTTACGATTCGTCGACCAACAAGACCTTGGTGCTGGAGACGCCAGCCAATTTGACGCTCGAGGAGGGCTTCGAACAGAGGGTCGTAACCCTCTTGAGCTACAACTTGCTATTCAACGAGACCTTGAGGGCCTTTACTTTCAACGCCACGGAGGGCTACGTGGGTTTTTTCGTGTGTCGCGTTGAAGTTTACGTCAGGCCTATGAGCCAAACTCTTGCGCTCATAAAGCGAGCTCTAAGAGAGCCTGCGTCCATGCCCAAGCCCAGCTCTCAAGAGCTCCCGGAAGTGGTTCGCGAATACTTGAGAGGGCCTCACCCTAAAGTCGTTGAAGTAGTCAAGCCCGAGTACGAGAAGTGGTTCAGGAAAGTATATGGACGTAGCGTCGACGAAGTGGGGTCCTTGGGGGTGGCAGCCACGGCCGCTTACTTCGCCTACTTCGTCTACATAGAGTACGATCCCAGCGGTATCCCCAGGTCCATCGAGCAAGTGATAGAATCGAGGCAAGGCGACTGCGACGACATGTCAAGGATCCTCGTGGAGTTGCTCAACGCCTACGAAATCCCGGCAATTATGGTGGGCGGACACACCTACATCCAAGGCCTCAACCTAACGCAACCGATAGAGAACGTGACGTATAAGTACGTAAACGGCGGGCCCCACGCATTCGTCATGGCCTACGTCCCCGGAGAGGGGTGGATATCCCTAGACTTCCTCGCCCGCTCATTGCTTGCAAATCCCTTCGTGTTCGAGGGCTACGGAAGAGAGACGAGGGTCGAGGGGGAGCTCGTCGAGGAGGTACTCAGATTGCACCGGTCCCTCAACGCTACGCAGGCATTCGTGTTGATGAGTGAGGGAGAATTCGAGAAGATGCTGGGCGAGCCCGTAACGCTTGGGAAGGCCATGAGGCTCTTTCAACAAGTGGCTGGGGTCGAGGGAGTAGGGGGCCTCAAGGAACCAACGGCTACAACGCTCCAAGTCGAAGAAGTCGCAACGACGAGATCAGAGGCTTGGCAAGTTCTAGGATTCGTAGCAGTGTTGGTCCCGGCCGTGACGGCTTCAGCAGTGCTCATAAAAAGGATCGCTCTGCCAAGGAAACACGGCTTGAAGACGGGGAAAGCTTATTAACGTCCTCCCTCAGAAGGCCCAACGCAAGAACGCGCCAGCCTTCGAAACGCTTTCGTCGTGGGGTCTTTAACCTAGAGGAGGCGGCGTCGGCCAGCCTTTTGGCCCAGTTGGCGGTGCGGCGCGTGCTCTGCCATAGCGAGGCCTCAAGCTTTGGATCGCGATGAAGTCAATGCTTTAAACCCTGAGCCCAGACAACGAGGAGCTTTCTATTGAGCGTACTAACGCGCCTTTATTAAGGAGCAGGCCTCATTAGGCTCAAGGTGAAGAGCTCTTGTCCAAAGTAGAGAGGTTCGCCAAGAAGTGGGAGGAGCAACTGAGAGAGCCCGCGACCTCTAAGATAAGGTCGGCCCTCTTCCCCGACTCCCCCCTAAAGCGCAAAATTGACCTTGCGAGGGCAAGGCTGAGGATGCAGGTGGACAAGCTCGACCAAGTCAGCGCCAGGCTTATGGAGAGGGACAAGAGCATTTTCAACAAGATTGTGGACGCCTTCACCAAGCGCGAGATGGAGAGGGCAACGCTATACGCGAACGAGCTGGCTGAGCTCAGGAAGATGAGCAAGATAGTGCTGTTCAGCAAGCTCTCGCTAGAGAAAGTGCTACTGAGGCTAGAGACCGTGAGGGACGTAGGGGACTTGATGGTGGCGATGGCCCCCGTCTTAGGCGTCGTGAGGGCAGTGAAGAGCGGTCTGGCCGGCATGCTCCCTGACGCGGAGCGCGAGCTGGGCGAGCTGGCCGACGTCTTGAGTAGCTTGGTCACGGACGTGGGCGCGATATCCGGTTACTCGCCAACGCTAGAGGCCAGTGAAGAGGCCCGGAAGATACTAGAGGAGGCAATGAGCGTCGCCGAACAGAGAGTGCGCGAGAAGTTGCCGGAAATACCAACAGGGACCTCGGTCTCCGACAGAGAAAGGGCCTCGAAGTGAGGGCGCAAGGAGGGCTCCTTAATTTAAGCGCTCCTCTCTTAGCGTTTTACGAGCGGCTTAGGAAAAGCGAGCAACGACGGCCCTTCGACGTACTTCGACGTAACGGTTGTGAGATTAAGGCAAAGGGATATAAGCCTATGATGCGATTTTCAATGTGTGATTAGGCTGGACGACTACCTCGGAATAGTGATAGACGACGACTACAGCTTAATCTTAGAGGGCGAGGTCGTGAGGCCCAGAGTTCGGAGGAAGAGGGAGATGGCCTCGGTCTTGTGGAGGGCCGACGAC
>Ga0105156_1000112_pt1 | contig 12090 bp, 11 predicted proteins | sample SSWtaG_3_FD_89673 | JGI IMG/M metagenome (GOLD analysis project Ga0105156, IMG submission 89673) | Hot spring microbial communities from Sandy's Spring West, USA to study Microbial Dark Matter (Phase II) - SSWTFFsm_matched | ecosystem: Environmental > Aquatic > Thermal springs > Hot (42-90C) ...
CTCCAATGATGACAATATATTTGAAGAAAGAATATAACACAAAGGAAGAAGCAGAAAAATTAGCGTTCAAAATAGTAGAAAAGCGTGTCTTCGATTTAGCTAAATACATTTCAATAGACATTGGAGAAAATTCAATCATTATAGAACTTGATGAAAATAGAAAATTAGAAAAAGTAGAAAGAATTATTAAAGAACATATGGCAAAAAGAGCAGATGTTAAAATTAAAGAAAATCTTATTGTTGTTAGGCCTAAGGGCGAGGAAATAGAATTTTCTGAATTGCAAAAAATCAAAGATGAGGTTAGCAATATAGTAGTTGAAGGCATTGAAGGTGTAACTGCTGCTATCATAAGAAATGATGGAGAAAATTGGATTGTCCAAACGATTGGTTCTAATTTGAGAGAAGTGTTAAAGTTAGAAGAAGTTAATGAACACAAAACTATATCAAATAACATTTATGAAGTATATGAGGTTTTTGGTATTGAGGCTGCAAGAAACGTTATAATAAGAGAGGCGTATAAAACTATGCAAGAGCAAGGATTAGATGTTGATATAAGATATTTGCTCCTTTTAGCTGACGTTATGACGTGGAGTGGAGAAATAAGTTCCATAGGAAGATATGGAGTCGCTGGTGCTAAAGCTTCTGTTCTTTCAAGAGCAGCCTTCGAGGAGACTATAAAGCATCTTATAAGAGCATCTATAAGAAATGAGATAGACGAATTTAAAGGTTTGTTCGAAAATGTAATGGTGGGTCAACCAGCACCAGTAGGAACTGGAATGTTCGAGCTAATAGTCAGAGGTGAAGAAGATGAACATAGAGGAAATGATAAAGAAAGCAATAAAGGAGAATAAGGCAATTATAGGATTTAGAGAGAGTTTAAAATACATAAGAAACTATAATCCCGAGGCTGTAATATTGGCAAAAAATGCTCCGGAAAGAATTAAAAAGATAATTCTAAATAGTAACGTCAATGTTTTGATTTTCGAAGGCAGCAGCAAAGATTTAGGAACAATATGCGGAAGGCCACACCCAATAACAACAATAGTAATAAAGGGAAGTTAGTATGACAATAGTTTTTGATACAGAAACAATCAAAACTATTAATCTCTTTGAAACTGTTAGTCAGACTAGCGTTAAGGATTGCATAATAATGGATGACCGAATATACTTTTTGATTGAAGAAGGCGGATTAAAAAAGATTAGAGAAAATGGACAGCTTCTAAAAAATCTAGAAAAGATGTTAAACAAAAAGATTTTAATTTTTGAATATTCTAAGGATGTTTCGCTTTTCTTAAAGAATTCGATAAAGGGAATAAGAGAAATAAAGATAAGAAACGAGAAAGAAGAAAAAGTAGTAGAAATTGGTGTTGATAATTCTGTAAAAAGCTTAGTTATAGGCAAGAACGGAAAAAATATAAAGGCTTTAAGACAAATTTTGAAAAGAAACTATAATATAGATAATCTGGTGGTGAAGTAATGCCAGGCGAATTTGCTGGAAGAAAGCTTAAGCAAAGAAGGAAAAAGTTTAGATGGTCTAGCCAATCGTATAAAAGAAGAGTCTTACAACTTTGGAAGAAAGACCCGCTAGAAGGAGCACCAATGGCAAGAGGTATAGTAATAGAAAAGAGAGCAGTCGAGCAAAGAAAACCTGCATCTGGCTTAACAAAATGTGTTAGAGTCCAATTAATTAAAAATAATATTCAAGTTACGGCTCATGTTCCTGGGGTAGGAGCAATTGATAAGATTAGCGAACACGATGAAGTATTAATAGAAAAAGTTGGTGGAGGTCAAGGAGGATCAAAAGGTAGCATGGTAGGTATAAAATACAAAGTTATTGCTGTAAATGGAGTAGCACTAAGTGAGATTCTTAAAGGTAAAAAACAAAAACCTGCTAGGTAGAGTTTATGAGCGAAGAAATAAAGTTGTTTGGTAAGTGGCCTTATGATGTAAAGGTTTTGGACAAAGGTTTGGAGAGATATATAAATCTAACCCCAAAAATAATTCCAAAGTCTTGTGGAAGACATGCAAAGTATCAATTTCACAAGTCAAAAATGAATATCGTTGAAAGGCTCATTACACATTTAATGGTTCCTGGGCATAAAAGTAAAAAACATGTTTTAACCTCAGGAAGAGTTGTTGGAAGATGGCAAACAACTTATAAAATTGTGGAAATGGCCTTTGACAAAATACACGAAATTACAAAGAAAAATCCTTTGGAAGTTTTAGTCAGAGCTATAGAAAATGCAGCCATTAGAGAAGAAATTGCTGCATATCAAGTTGGTGGAATAATAGTTAGAAAAGCCGTAGTTACCTCTCCTCAAAGAAGAGTTGACCTAGCTCTAAGACACATAGCACAAGCAGCATATAGGAAGGCTTTTGGAAAAAAGGCAAATATGGTTGATGCATTAGTAGAAGAAATTATCGGTGCTTATGAAAACAATCCAACAAAAAGTGAAGCTATAAGAGAAAAAGAGAGAATAGAAAAAGAAGCTGAAGGGGCAAGATAGAGTTAACTAATTTTAAGAGAGGTGATATGCTTATGACAATGAAAAAAGAGATGATTGAAAGAATCAAAGAATGTATGCAACATCCTGAGAGAATAAGAAACGTTGCTACCAGCTCTCACGTTCACCATGGGAAAACAACTTTGACAGACAATTTAATGGCTGGTGCAGGAATGCTTGCCGAAGAAATGGCAGGAAAGGTAATGTATACTTGGTTTGATCCCGAAGAAAGAAAGAGACAATTGACTGTATATGGAGCTAACGTTAGTATGGTACATGAATATGAAGGTCAAGATTATTTGATAAATCTTTTAGACACTCCTGGCCACGTAGATTTCGGTGGTGATGTTACAAAAGCTATGAGAGCTGCTGACGGTACAATTGTTCTGGTTGATGCTGTAGAGGGGATAATGCCTCAAACTGAAACCGTGTTTAGACAAGCTTTGAGAGAGTATGTTAAGCCAGTATTATTTATTAACAAAACCGATAGACTAATAAAAGAGTTAAAATTGACTCCAGAACAAATGATGGAAAGATTTGAGAGAATTATAAAGGATGTCAATGTTTTGATTGACAAGTATTGTCCTCCAGAATTTAAAGGTAAATGGTACGTTAGCGTAAAAGATGGTAGTGTAGCTATTGGTAGCGCTTTCAAAAGATGGGCAATTTCTATTCCTTATTTGCAAAAAAGCGGAGTAACTTTAAAAGAGGTTATTCAACTAACACTAGAGGGAAGGGAAGAAGAATTAGCTAAAAAAGCTCCTTTGCATCAAGTAGTTTTGGACATGATTATCAGACATCTTCCTTCTCCTGTTGAGGCGCAAAAATACAGAATTCCTAAAATTTGGAAAGGAGATGTTGAAAGTGAAATCGGAAAGCAAATGTTAAATTGTGATCCAAATGGAAGACTAGCTGCAATAGTAACCAAAATGATCCCAGATGAACACGTTGGTTTTGTTGCTACTGCAAGGATATTTTCTGGTAAAATATTCAAAGGAAAGGAAATATACTTGATAAATTCCAAAAAGAAGGAAAAGGTTCAACAGGTAGCAATTTTCAAAGGGATAAACAGAGTTCCCGTAGATGAAGTTACTGCCGGTAATGTAGTAGCTATTGTAGGTATACCAGAAGCTTTTACTGGAGAGACTATTTGTGATGCTGATTATCCAATAGAACCATTTGCAGAAATAAAGCACATTTTTGAACCTGTAGTTACAAAATCGATTGAACCTAAAAATCCGATGGACTTACCAAAACTTGTTGATGCGTTGAGAAAAATTGGAAAAGAAGACCCAACGCTAGTTGTTAAGATTAATCAGGAAACTGGAGAATATCTTGTTTCAGGTTTAGGTGAGCTGCACCTAGAGATTAAAGTAGAGCACAAGCTGAAGGATATGGGAATAGATGTCGAATTGTCTCCACCAATAGTAGTTTATAGAGAAACTATACTGAAACCTTCGCCAATGATAGAAGGAAAGTCCCCAAACAAACACAACAAACTATACTTTATTGTTGAACCACTAGAAGATGGTGTTTATGAAGCTATGAGAGCTGGAGAAATACCAAGCACGATTGAGGTAAAGAAGAAGAATTTAGAACTCTTCCAAAAATTAGAGAAAGCTGGAATGAAAGGAGATGACGCAAGAAATGTTTTACTAATTTACAACAAAAACGTTTTCATCGACCAAACAAAAGGAGTACAGTTCTTGTTAGAGGCAATTGAAATGATTAAAGAAGCGTTTAAAGAAGTTATGGATGATGGTCCTTTAGCAAGAGAACCTTGTATGAAGCTTAAGGTGAAGCTAGTAGATGCTGAATTACACGAAGATCCTGTGCACAGAGGCCCTGGTCAGATTATGCCAGCTGTAAGGTATGCTATAAGACAAGCTATGTTGCTAGCAAGTACTGTATTGTTCGAACCTAAACAAATTTTGAGAATAGATATACCAAACGATAGCATGGGGATTGTGTCGAGAGAAATTGAAAATAGAAGGGGGACAATTCTAGAGATGAAAGAAGAAGGAGAAGCAATGACAATAATAGCAAAGATACCAGTAGCAGAACTTTTTGGTTTTGACGCAAAGTTAAAATCATTAACAAGTGGTAGAGGATTTTATAGCCTAATAGATATAGTATTTGAGAAATTGCCAGATGAACTTAGAGATCAGGTAGTAAAAGCAATTAGAAAAAGAAAAGGACTTCCAGAGGAAATTCCAAAGGCAGAAGCTGAGCCAACTGCTTAAAGTTTTTAAATGTTTGCGTTAAGTATTTAAATTGTAAATCTCAAATTTAAAGGGAGGGATGAAAATGGCGAAGCCACACATGAATCTTGTAGTAATAGGACACGTTGACCATGGAAAATCAACACTAGTTGGTAGGTTGCTATATGAAAGCGGAGCAGTTAGAGATGAAGAATTAAGAAAATTGCAAGAACTTGCTAAAGAGTTCAAAATAGAAGGAGGAGAATTTGCTTACATCGTAGATAGAGAAAAAGAAGAAAGAATGAGAGGAATGACAATCGACATTATGCATAGACCTTTCGAAACTCAAAAATATTTCTTTACTGTTATTGATGCTCCTGGACACAGAGACTTTGTTAAAAACATGATTACCGGAGCTTCTCAGGCCGATGCTGCTATATTAGTTGTTTCTGCAAGACCTGGTGAGGGTGTTCAAGAGCAAACGAAAGAACACGTTTTTTTGGCAAAAGTCTTGGGTATAAATCAACTAATTGTTGCCATTACAAAGATGGATCTAGGTGAATACAAGAAAGAAGTATATGAAAGGCTAAAGGAAGAGACAAGCAAGTTGCTAAAGAGTGTAGGTTACAATGTTGATAAAATACCATTTGTTCCTGTCGCAGCTCAGCATGGTGAAAACGTTTTCAAAAGAAGCGACAAGATGCCTTGGTATAATGGACCGACCCTAGTAGAGGCTTTAGATATGCTACAAGTTCCGCCTAGACCTATTGATAAGCCATTGAGAGTTCCTATACAAGACGTCTACTCAATTACAGGAGTAGGTACAGTACCTGTTGGAAAAGTCGAAAGTGGAGTTTTGAAAGTAAACGACGTTGTTGTATTTGAGCCAAGTGGCGTAAAGGGAGAAGTAAAATCTATTGAAATGCACCATCAATCAATCCCACAAGCAATGCCCGGAGACAACATAGGATTTAACGTTAGAGGTGTTAGCAAAACTGATATAAAGAGAGGAGATGTAGCTGGTCATCCGAACAATCCACCAACTGTTGCAAAAGAATTTACTGCTCAAATTGTAGTGTTGCAACACCCAACTGTGATAGCACCTGGTTACACTCCAGTATTACACATACACACAGCTACTGTTGCTGCGAGAATTGAAGAGATAATCGCAAAGATTGATCCGAGAAGCGGACAACCACTACAAGAGCATCCGGAGTTCTTGAAGACTGGAGATGTAGCAAAGGTAAGAATTGTCCCATTGAGGCCAACAGTTGTAGAGAAACAATCAGACTTTCCAGGATTGGGTAAATTTGCAATAAGAGATATGGGAATGACAGTTGCGGCTGGAATAGTCCTTGACGTAGTGAAAGCGAAGTAAACCTTTTCCCTTTCTTTTTTGCTTTTAGATCGTTCTTTCTATTTTCATTTTATTAGTCTGTCGCTCTAAATGTCTAAATTAGTTGTAAATAATTTGTCTCTCATTAAGAATATTGAATTTTTTAGACACAATTAATCGTATTTTACTCTTTTTGCTTAGATTCATCAAGAAGATAAAACCTTAAATTTGGACAATTCCTATTAATAGTTATCAACACAAATAAAATGAAAAAATTAAAATCCTTAATCAACTATTAAGTATAAGGTGAAAATGGTGCAAATAGCAAGAATAAAGTTGGTTGGAAGAGATCCTAAAAAGTTAGATGAAATAGCTAGAGAAATAATTGAAATAGCGAAGAAATTTGGTGTGGCGCATAAAGGGCCTATTCCGTTGCCTACTAAAGTTCTGAAAATTACTACACTCAAAACACCATGTGGAGACGGAACTGGACATGGAAACGCAACTTATGATAAATTTGAAATGAGAATACACAAAAGAATTGTTGATATACAAGCCGATGAAAGAACGCTCAAACAAATTTTAAGAATAGGAATTCCTCAAGATATACACGTTGAAATAAAACTAATAAGTTAAACCTTATAACAAACTTTATATTTTTAAAGCAAAAAGATTTTGATATGCCAAAAACATTTGTTAAATATTTCGAAAATTATGAAAAAGAGTATTCGAGAAATCATCCTCATATGGGATTGACTATAACAATTTCTGGTCTTGCTTCATCCGGAAAAACAACTGGAGCAAAAGCCATAGTAGAATACCTAAATAATAAATATAATCTTGAGTTAAAGTATTACTCAACTGGAGCTATTTTTAGGGAGCTTGCAGAAAAAGAAGGTATACCAATAGAAGAATTTGCAGAAAAAAGAGATGATAGAACAGACATAATGGCAGATCAAAGAACTTTAGAACTATCAATAGTTGGAAATGTTGTCTTAGATGGAAGATTAACAGGATATATAGCAGGAGATTGGGCCGAATTAAGAATTTTTTATAATCCTCCTCTTGAGGTGAGAGCAAAAAGATATGCAGAAAGAGAGGGGACAGATTACAAGACGGCTCTAGAAAATGTGAAAAGAAGAGATGAAGCAGATATAAGAAAATATAAAATTCTGTATGGAATAGATTTGAATGACTTATCCATTTACCATATTATTATTGATAACAGCGATTGGAGTGCAGAAGATGCAAAAACAAAAATAGTAGAAGGATTTCTTAGAAAAAATAACATATTAAAGTAGATAAAATGTTAATACTTCCTCTAGCATTTGATTCATTTGGAGTTAGGAGCATGGCAACTTTTGTTAAAACAAAAGATGTGAGCATACTCATAGATGGTGCTGTTGCATTAGGACCAAAAAGATACGGTTTACCTCCAACAAAGGAAGAGTTTGAAGCCTTAGAAATGTGCAAGAAAAATATAATTGAGGTAGGAAAACTAGTAGATGTTCTAATAGTAACTCATTATCACTATGACCATCACCCGTATCCTTGGGATGAGAACCTTTACTCAATTTATAAAGGAAAAACAATACTTGCAAAAAATGTAAATGAAGAAATAAACAAATCTGGAAAAATAAGAGGGAAAATATTCGAAAATAAAGTTAAGAGATATTCCAAGATAGAATATGCAGATAGCAAATCATTTGAATTTGGAAATACTTTCGTGTCATTTTCAAAAGCTGTTTGGCATGGCGATGTTGGAAGCAAGGTTGGAAAAGTTATAATGGTATATGTTGAGGAGCGTGAAGAATCTATTTTATTTGGAAGTGACGCACAAAGTCTGGCAGATGAGGAAGCATTGAAGTTTGTTAAAGAGAAAAATCCTAAGCTATTAATAGTAGATGGTTATCCTACTGTTTTTGTTGGTTGGAAAATGCAAGAAAAGAATTTTCTAAAAGCAAAGGAAAATTTAAAAGATGCTATAAGACATACTGATGCCAAAAAGATTATTATCGATCATCACATTGTTAGAGATTTAAACTATAGAGAAAAAATTCAAGATGTGTTTGAACTTGGCAAAGACCTGAAAAAAGAGATATTAACAGCTGCCGAATTCTTTAAGCTAGAGAACCTATTTCTAGAAGCTTGGAGAAGGGAGATTAAAAGTGGTGAAAAGAGGATAGACCTTGAAGGATACTTTAGAAAATTAAAAGAAAAAATAAGAAAGGGTTTAGAGAATATTTAGCCGTTTATTCTTTTTTCTTTCCACACTTCTTTGCCATTTTACATCCACCTATAAAAAATTTTTCAGGCCTTTTAAAAAATTTTAGAGTATACTCATAAAATTAGCTTTATGATTAACGAGGACAATATAGAAGATGTTTTTAGGATAATTTCTTCACAATTAAAAGAAGAGACTATGATAAAAAAGTTTGTAGATAGTGGATTTAACGAATTCCAAATTTTAGTTTCGACAATTTTAAGTGCAAGAACGAAAGATGAGTTAACCGAAGAAGTTTCTAAAAAATTATTCAAAAAAGTTAGATCTCCTTTAGATTTACTAAAATTTAGCGAAGAGAAACTAGCAAAAGAAATCTATCCTGTTGGTTTTTATAAAACTAAGGCAAAAAATCTTCTGAAACTTGCAAAGATTCTATTAGAAAAGTATGATGGAAAAGTGCCAGATAAGCTTGAAGAACTTTTGAAGTTGCCTGGAGTTGGAAGAAAAACAGCAAACATAGTATTATCTTATGTTTTTGACAAACCAGCTATAGCCGTCGATACACATGTGCATAGAATATTTAATAGATGGGGATTCGTAAATACAAAGACGCCAGAAGAAACAGAATTTGTCTTAAAGTCTAAACTACCAAAAAGGCTTTGGAAAAAAGTTAATAACTTGTTAGTAAGTTTTGGTAGAAATATATGTAAACCAAAAAATCCATTGTGTGAAGAATGTCCGATTAATAAAATATGCTCATTTCCCAATAAGAAGGAAAAATAAGATTTAGTTATAATACAACTATCTTTATGAGAGAAAGAATCTTCGTTCTCGATGTAGATTATGATGTTGAAGATGAGAGAGGAATGATTTTCATTTTTGGGAAAAACAAAGATGGTAAGAGAATTCTTGTGAGAAAAGAATTTTACACCTACTTTTTTGTTATGCCGAAGGATGGGAAAGAGGAAGTATTGAAACAAAAAATCGAGAATCTAAAAAGCCTACCAACTAAAATTATCTCTGTTGATATAGTTTCAAAAAATTGGATGGAAAAAGAAAGAAAGCTGATAAAAATAACAATCCAAAACCCAAGAAAATTAAAAGATGTTAGAGATGTGATAAAAGATTGGGAAGAAGTAGAAGACACATTTGAATACAACATTCCCTTTTACAAAAGGTTTCTTATGGATTACAGAATAAAACCATGTAGTTGGATAGAGGTTGAAGGAGAAAAAACAGAAAATAAATTTGATGTCGATATAACTATCGAGGCTAAAGAAATAAGACAAACGGATGAAATAGATGAGCCAAAAATTAAAGTTTTATCAATGGATACAGAGTGGGTTGAAATAGAAGACAAAGAGAAGCTCATAATGATTAGTCTGGCTTCTGAAAATATTAGAAAGGTTTTAGCATTAAGTGAATGGCAAGGAAAACAAGATTTTGTAGAAAGCTATGCGAGTGAAGAAAGACTGATTAAAAGATTTTTAGAAATAATTAAACAAGAAAAACCAGATATAATCGTTACATATAATGGCGATGGTTTTGATTTTTTAAAGTTGAGAGAAAGATCCAAACAGCTAAAAATTAAATTTGGTTTTGGAATAGATGGAAGGGAAATAGAATTTGTTAGAAGGGGTAGGTCATCTGCTGCTAGATGCTTTGGTGTAGTTCACGTAGACGAGTATATTTTCGTTGATAAAATCCTGTCGGCAAGTTTGAAAAGCGAAGTATTAAGTTTAGATGAAGTTGCAACAGAACTTATTGGTGAAGGTAAAAAAGATCTTGAGTATAAACAAATGGTTGAGTTTTGGAAAGAAAGAAAAGAGCTGAATAAAATAGCTGAATATAGCATGTGGGATGCTCATTTAACTTATTTGTTGAGTCAAATTCTTTTGCCTCAGATATTTTCAATAGCAAGATTAACTGGAGAAATACCATTCGATACTTCTAGGTATAGTTATTCTCAACTTGTTGAAGCATACTTAATGAGAAAAGCTGTAGAAGATAATGTCCTTATACCAAATTCACCAAAAACAGAAGAAAAAGAAACAAGATTAAGAGAAATGCCTTATAAAGGGGCCATTGTAGTTGAACCTAAGAAAGGCATTCATGAAAATATCGCTGTTTTAGATTTCAGAAGTTTGTATCCAACTATAATCGTTTCTCATAACATTTCGCCAGAGCTTTTGAATTGCAAACATGAGGAATGTAAAAATAAAAATACTGCTCCAGAGACTGAAAATCACTTTTGTTTACAAAAAGTCGGATTTATTCCAAAACACTTGAAGTTTCTAATTGACAGGAGAAGAGAATTAAAAGAAAAAATGAAAAAAGTTCAAAAAGACTCTCCAGAACATAAAATTCTAGATAATGAGCAATATGCAACCAAAATTATAAGCAACGCTATGTATGGCTATTTCGGCTTTGCTGGAGCAAGATGGTACAAAAAAGAATGTGGAGAAGCAACTGCCGCTTGGGGAAGATTTTATATAAAGAAGATTATGCAAATGGCGCAAGAAGATGGATTAGAAATTATTTATGGGGATACAGATAGCATTTTTGTTAGAAAAGATGGCTTGAGTTTGAAAGAAATAGAAGAAGAAGCGAAAAAATTTGTAGAAAAGGTTAACAAAGAGTTGCCCGGAATAATAGAGCTTGAGTTTAGAGGCGTTTATTTGCGTGGGATTTTTGTCACTAGAGAAAAAGGTGAGACTGGTGCAAAAAAGAGGTATGCTTTGCTTGATATTGAAGGAAATCTCGAAGTTAGAGGATTCGAAACCGTTAGAAGAGATTGGTGCAAGCTGGCTAAAGAAACTCAAAAGAAAGTGCTAGAAATAATTTTGAAAGAAAAAAATCCAGAAAAAGCTATAAACTTTGTTAATGAGACAATTAAAAGATTAAAAGAAGGAAAAGTCGAAATTGATGACTTAACAATTTATGAACAAATAACTAAACCGCTGAGTCAATATGAACAGGTAGGACCTCATGTTAAAGCTGCCATGAAGGCGAGAGAAAGAGGAAAACCGGTTGCTGAAGGATCAATAATAGCTTTTGTTATAACAAAAGGTAGTGGAAGTATTTCTGATAGGGCAATGCCTGTTGAATTTGTAACAAAAGAAGATTATGACGCAAATTATTACATAGAGCATCAAATTTTACCTGCAGCACTGAGAGTATTGAAAGCTTTAGGTTATAAAGAGGAAGATATAATGAAAACAAAAACTCCAGGTCTAGCTCACTGGCTGAAAAAACAGTAATAATTTTTTAGTAAGTTTTTCCAAACAAAGTTAGCTTATCTGTTTCCTCCCCACAAATTATGCATTTTCCTTCTTTTTTCTCATTAATTACAAAACCTATAGATTCTATAGATGGTCCCAATTTCTTTATTTCTTCAAAACACTCTTTCTTTCCACACCAGTTTGCTTTAGCCACTCCACCGTTTTCTATCCATTTTTTAGCATCTTCTATGTTGTCGAAATACTTTATCTTTTGTTGGTATAAGCTTTCTGCCTTCTTGTAAAGATTCTTTGGTATTTCCTCTTCGAGTAAGGATTCAACTATTTTTTCTATATCTTTTTTGTTAACTTTTATTTTTTCTTTTGAATCTCTCCTATAAACAGTATAGAAACCTTCTTTTACTTCTTTCTCTCCAATCTCGATTCTAATCGGCACGCCTTTTATATCCCAAATATTGAACTTCTCACCGGGAGTTTTTTCACTTTTATCTACATATGCCTCAATACCGCTTTTCTCTAATCTCTCTTTCAATTCATCTGCTTCCTCAAAGTAGTCCCTACCTTCTTTTGGTATCGTTATTATAAC
>Ga0105156_1000113_pt1 | contig 12033 bp, 10 predicted proteins | sample SSWtaG_3_FD_89673 | JGI IMG/M metagenome (GOLD analysis project Ga0105156, IMG submission 89673) | Hot spring microbial communities from Sandy's Spring West, USA to study Microbial Dark Matter (Phase II) - SSWTFFsm_matched | ecosystem: Environmental > Aquatic > Thermal springs > Hot (42-90C) ...
GCGGCCAATGCGCGAGGCGAACAACTTGGCATACCAGATCGAGCCGTCTTTCGGATTAACGTCGATGCCGTATGGAAACGGCAGAACCGAATGGCCGAAAATCCGGTGGGTCGAGAAATTGAGATGGGCTGCCTGGTTCGGGACCCACGATCCGACATGCATGAGCGTCGGCAGCAGCGCGAGCGAGACCCATTGAACGATTCCGCCCGCCGGCAGCGCGATGATCGTCGCCTCCTCCGTCTTTGGATCGAAGCGCACCACCTGATTGGACGCGACACAGGTAAACCAGACTATATCGTTCTCGTCGACGCGAATGGTGTGCGGATAGAGCACATCCGGACCGAGCGGATGGAGTTTGAACTGTTTGGTTGCGGGATCGAAGGACGCCAGCGTCGACGACAGCGCGTTGGTGATCCAAATTCGACCGTCGCGGGTCTGGGCCATGGAATGAGGACCGTGCTTGCCGGAGAACACGCCGATCGGCAGTTTCATTCCCGAGAAACGTCCGCCGCGCGGCAGGTCAATATCCGGCTCGGCGTATTTTTCGATTGTTCCGGACTCGCGATCGAGAACCCATAGGAGATCGTGCCCCTCGTCGGCACCATAGAGCTTGCCATCCAGCGCAAGGTCCGCATCATGCACAAATGTGTAGTCGTCGCCGACATTCCACTCGCGCCACTTGGCCCGTACCAGCGTTTCGCTCGCACCATAATCCTGCTTCGCATCGACCGGCTTGCCGTCGAAGCCACGTGACAAGACAGCCGCCAGCCTGTCCTTTTCGCGCTGCGTAGGCATAGCCAGAATGGCCTCCATCTTGTCGATGGTGGCGCGCCATTCGGCGTGGCTCGCGGGCACACGCGTCGTCGCGTTACCCAGTTGGTGGCAATAGTTGCACTGGCTCACGAAGACCTGCCGATCCGCTGCGCTCTCCCACTGCAAGCGCGCATTGAACGCAGACGCCGCAAGCGCATCAGATGCGTCGGCAGGGCTGCGAAACGGCTTGAGCGCGAAATTGAGGTCGACGCGCTCGAGCGCTCCGGCTGTCAATGTCAGGGTCGCGTCATCAAACCCCGCAAGCCGCGCCCTGGCCTTCACCTCGCCTATGATGTCCGTGCGCAAGGCGAACCGACCCTGCGCGTCCGTATAGACCGTATCTCGCAATTGCCGCGAGGAATCGAAAACGGTCACCATGGCACCGAAGGCAGCGCGCCCGTCCGGCAGCGATACCTTGCCGGTAAAGTCAGCCGCGGCGGCTTGCAGCGGGAATGCAACGAGCAGGGCGAACGCAGCGCGTTTCATTGTGCTCCCTCCCTAAACCAATTGGCGAGCCTGCGGCCAGGACGCATCGCCGACAACAACGGAAATGCGATGAGACCCATACCAGGCCCGCCAGTGAACAAATTCGCCACCAGCGCCGCGCCGGACAGATCTAACTTGCGCATGCCGAATGCTCCTCCAACGGCCAGTGCAAGGATGAGCACTGCGCCGCTCAGAAGATTGACAAGACTGAGCGCCTTCAGCAGTCCACCCCCCTTGCCGAACCAAAGCAGTGCGGCGGCGAGGACGAGACAGAGCGCCGGAATGAGATAGCCAAATGCCAGGATGCCGACCGCAGCGGTCGCCAGGGCCAAGAACAAGGCAACGACTGCCCAACCGATTGCCTGGGGTGGTCTATGCATGATGAGCCGTCCACCCTACTGCGAGACGCCAGGAGCGCCGAGCTGAGTTCGCTCGACAATCAGCGGCATGCTCTCTAGCTCCACCCGTGTGGATTCCAGGAACCGGCTGACCATGTTGAAGTAGCTGCAGCAGACGATGAGCTCGGTCGCCTGGCGAACGCCGTAGCGCCCGACGATTGCCTGGAGCGCATCGTCGCTCAGGCGGACGTCCCGGCTGATTTCTTCCGCCACCCGACAGAGAAGCAGGCTCTCCTCATCCAGGCCTTGCACCGGCCCGTCGGCTCCGATCCGGTCGATCTCGTCCTGCGTGACACCCACCATTTTCGCGATGCGCACGTGCTGCTCCCACTCGTAGGTGGACCTCGTCACCCGGGCGATGCGCAGAACTGCGATTTCCCGCTTTCGCTTGTCGAACTCGCTCTGGATGAGGATTGAGCCGGCAAGTTGGATGAAGGGCTTTAGACTGGCCGGCGCATTGGCCATCATCCGAAAGATATTGGCCGGGGGAATGCTCGCTAACGTCTTGCGGATATCGACAGAAAGCTGGTCGTCAGTAGGCAGCGGAAGTGTGGTGTCCATAATGCATGTCCCGATCGAGGCTGAGCGCTGAAGATCACTCAAGTGCAAGTACAATCTTGCCGAAGTGCCGATTTCTTTCCATGCGCTCGAAGGCATCGGCGGCGCGATCGAACCGGCAAACATGATCGATCGGCATCGTCAAGGCGCCGCTACGCAAAGCCGGCATCAATTCACGCGACGCGCGGGTTACCACGTCGGTGATTTCTGCTGGCGTCCTGGTACGGAACGTGACGCCGACGTACGTGATGCGGCGCATCGAGTGTTGATCGAAATCGAACACGCCGCTATTTCCGGCCATCCGACCCACGTTGACCATTCGTCCGCCGATGCGGATCGCCTGCAGCGTGTCATTCACGAGGGGACCGGCCAAGAGATCGATGGCAAGGTCAACCCCCTTCCCACGGGTAGCTCTGAGCACCTGCTTCGTCCAGTCCGGCGCGCCGGTGTCGACGGCAAGATCGGCTCCAAATTCCGGGAGACGGGCGCGCTTTTCGGGGGCGCTGGAAGTCCCAATGACGATCCCTGCGCCGAGGACTTTTGCAACTTGCATGCCCATGATCCCGACAGCGGAGCTGGCCCCTGTTATCAGGACCGACTGGCCCGCAACGAGGCTTCCGTTCGTGCTGATCGCGTCGTGCATGGTTTGCAGCGCGACCGGCAGAGCAGCCGCCTGCTCGTACGACAGCTCATCCGGGATCTGGTACACCCATTCGGAATGGGTCACCGCATACTCGGCGAATGCGCCCGGTCCGGCAGCCATAACGCGATCGCCTGTGCGTATCTTGTCGACGCCCGCGCCGACCTGGACAACCTCGCCTGCCCATTCCAGTCCCAGGGGAAGTCCCATCCCCCCGGCGGCTCCATGAGCAGCGCCCGTCAGCATCGCCAAATCGGCGCGGTTCAGCGACGACGCTTTCACCTTGATCAGCACGCGTCCTGGACCTGCGGACGGCTTTTCGACGTCTTTTTCCATCAACCCATCCGGACTGGAGACGAGGGCGCGCATCTGAATTCCACTCCTGACGACATGCTGTACGGGAAATGGGAGCGCACTATCCGGCGCGGCCATCACATGACGGAATAGATCGAAGAGAGAGGCGACGCCGTGGTCAGAAGAGCGCACGGATGGGTGCAGATCCGTCCCAGCCGACGGAGCACTTCTTCACATATTCAAACAGCGCCCGCTTGTTGCCGCTGATATCGGACAGTTCCACCACCGTGCCCGGATGCGCCCCGATGTCGAGATAGGCAAAGCGACCCTTTTCGCCACCGATCCGGCCTTCGTGGCCAACTTCATATCCGAGAGCCAGCGCCCGGTCGTAGAGGGCCTGATAGTTGTCGGTCCAATATGCCACGTGCTGAAGCCCCTCGTGGCCCGCATCGAGAAATTCCTTGTACATCGAGGGCGCATCGTTGTTCTGCTGGATCAGCTCGATCTGGAGATCACCGGAATTTGCAATCGCAACGCTCATGTCCAGATCGGACTCTTGCCCCCGATGCCGGAAATAGTCCAACTGAACCTTTTCGAAGTAGAACCAGGGCCCGACCCCGAGCACGTTGATCCAATGATCCATGGCGGCACGGATGTCGCGCACCACGTACCCGTTCTGGGCGACGGCACCAAAGAACCGGCTCATGCGTAGTCTCCCTGGATTTTCTTGGTCGTCAGCACAATTTGGCGGTGTCGAAGAAGCTCGGAATATCCTTGGCCAGCATGAGGTCGCCGTCGACCTGAAGCCTGCCACTCATGTAAGCCGACACGCCGTCAATCTTGCCGGTCAGGAGCGCGACAAGGTCTTCGTCGGACATCCCCAAGCTGACATCCGGTGCGTCCGTCGTGCCCTCATGCACCGTGCATTTGCCGTCGATGATCTGGATGTATGCCGGGGACGAGAGGTTAAACTGGATCGTGCTGGCTATTCCGGCGACGGCATCGCCGTTGAGGGCTTCAGGCAGCCTCTTGAGGAATTCTGGTCCAGTCATGGCGCTTCTCCCGAAAGCATGTGATTATGAGGCGGTTCGATAAACCACCCCCGCCGTTTCGTATTGACCAAATCCTTCAGCCATTGACCCAAAACTGCTAGGTTGACCGATGATGACGTTCCTGCTCGGAGCGCCTGAGGTCACCAATGAGAGCCGCAGAGAACCCAAAATCCGGGGGCCGCAGTGTCGCCGTGCACTTTTTTCGTCTGCTGACGGACTACGCCTCGTCACAGAATTTGCCGATCGAGAAGCTGCTGGAGAAGACGAACATTCGAGCAGAATTGCTCGACGACCCGAATGCCCGCATTCCATTCGGGGACTTCGACCGGCTATGCGCGCTGGTCGCCGAGCGACTCGACGACCCATGCCTGGGTCTCAAGCTAGGTCAGAATGTCCGCCCGGGACATCTTGGCTCCCACGGGCTTGCGATGATGAGCTGCGCCACGGCGGCTGAGCTGATACAGCAGGCTGCGCGTTACTCGGCGCTTACGATCGATGCCGGATACAACGTCTTCGAACGACGCGGGACCGAATATATTCGATATTGGCGCAGCAATATCCCCGGCAGGAAGTCTTTGGGCAGGCTCCATGACGAGCTGCAACAGGCGGCGCTGATAGGCTTGGCACGGTGGTTTTCCAATCGTCACGATCTTAAGCCGAACTGGGCCTCGTTTCAGCACTCCAGGCCGCCCGAACTTCACGAATACGAAGCCGTCTTTCGCTGTCCGTTGCGCTTCGATGCAACGGAAACCGCCATCAGCATGGACTCGGCGATCGCCAATCTGCCGCTGCCGCATGCCAACTCGCAGCTTCGTCGGATCATGGACGATTTGTCGGCCCAACTGTTGGAGCAGCTCGGAAGCGCGCTGGAGCCATCCTGGCTGGCCATCGCTCGAAAAGCCGCTTTGGATTCCTTGAGCCTGGAAGGCTCGCCCATCAGCGTCGTGGCAAAGGCGGCAGCTTTGACGGAAGCCGAGCTCAAGGCAAAGCTGGCCGAGCGCGGTGAGAGCTATCGTAGCTTTGTTGATGATCTGCGACGCGGGCTGGCCTTGGGCTACGTTCGCGATCCCAACCTCGGTCTGGTGGACATCGCCTGCTTGCTCGGGTTCTCCGAGCAGAGCGCCTTTCAACGCGCCTTCAAGCGTTGGACCGGGGTGACACCAAGGGACTACCGCCAAAACGTCCCTATCAGCGGCGGCGTCGAGGCAACGCCGATCCGCAGACAAAAGCCTTGAACATAGCGCTGCACGCTGCGGCGGTAGGGCCGGCGGCGGTCTCCCCATTCGGTGTCGCGCAGCCAGTCTACCCCGGCGCCGGCCATAGCCCGCCGGCGGACCAGGCTTCCGCCTCCTCGCGGGTGAGCGGCTCGGCGGAGCCGCCGGTGTCGCGCGGATCGACGTTCTGGTAGCGGCGGAATTCCAGCGTGCCGATCTGGTTGCGATGCACTTCGTCCGGGCCGTCGGCGAGGCGCAGCAGCCGCGTGGTGGCGAGCGCGGCGGCGAGGAAGTGATCGTTGCTGGTGCCGCCGCCGCCGAACGCTTGAATGGCCCAGTCGACGATGGTCTGCGCCATGTTCGGCCCGACCACCTTGATCATGGCGATCTCCTGCCGCGCCGCCTTGTTGCCCACCGTGTCCATCATGTACGCGGCCTTCAAGGTCAGAAGCCGCGCCTGCTCGATCATGATGCGCGCTTCCGCGATGCGCTCCAGCGTCACGGTCTGCTCGGAGACCTTGCGGCCGAACGCGAGGCGCTGCTCGGCGCGCCGGCAGAGCTTCTCCAGCACCCGCTCGCTGAGCCCGATCAACCGCATGCAGTGATGGATCCGGCCCGGGCCGAGGCGGCCCTGGGCGATCTCGAAGCCCCGCCCCTCGCCGAGCAGCATGTTCGATGCCGGCACCCGCACGTTGGTAAAGGTCACCTCCGAAGCGCGGTCCGGCACGCCGTAGAAGCCGAGCACCGGCAGCGAGCGGACCACGCGCACGCCGGGCGTCTCCTTCGGCACCAGGATCATGGATTGCCGCTTGTGCCGATCCGGATTGTTCGGATCGGTCTTGCCCATGAAGATCATGATCTTGCAGCGCGGGTCAGTGGCGCCGGTGGTGTACCACTTGCGGCCGTTGATGACGTAGCTGTCGCCGTCGCGCACGATCGAGCTTTCGATGTTGGTGGCGTCGGATGAAGCGACGTCCGGCTCGGTCATGGCGAAGGACGAGCGGATCTCGCCGTCGAGCAGCGGCTTCAGCCACGCCTCCTTCTGCGCGTCGGTGCCGTAGCGCAGGATGGTCTCCATGTTGCCGGTGTCGGGCGCGCTGCAGTTGAACACCTCGGGCGCAAGATGCGAGCGGCCCATGATCTCGCACAGCGGCGCGTACTCGAGGTTGGTGAGCCCGCCTTCCGCATGCTGTGCCGGCAGGAACAGATTCCACAGATCTGCGGCCTTCGCGATCGCTTTGAGCTCCTCGACCACCGGATGCACCGCCCACGGGCCGAGCCGCTCGGCTTCCTGGTAGAACCGGCGCTCGTTGGGATAGATGTGCGCGGCCATGAAGGCGCGGATGCGCATGGCGAGCTCGGCACTGCGCGCGCTCTGGGTCAGGTCCATGGGAGTCTCCTTTCCTCTTCGTCATGGCCGGGCGCGAAGCGAGCGCCCCACCCACTGTCGTCATGGCCGGGCTTGACCCGGCCATCCACGCTTACCGCCGAGTGCGCCGCAAAGAGTGGACCCGCGGGTCAAGCCCGCGGGTGACGAGTGAAGGACTACCGCGGCGGCCTCAGCTCATCCTTCAACACATTCCGCGTGATCTTGCCCGACGCCGTCTTGGGCAGCTCCGGCAGAATGTCGATCCGCGCCGGGCATTTGTAGGCGGCGAGCTTCTCGCGGCAGAACGCCTTGAGCGCATCCGCATCGAGCGCGGCGCCCGGCTGCGGCGAGACGAACGCGATCACGGTCTCGCCGCGGTAGGCGTCGGGCGCGCCGACCACGGCGGCCTCGCGCACGCCGGGAAAAGCGTAGAGCACGTCCTCGACCTCGCGCGGCCACACCTTGAAGCCCGACGCCGAGATCATGTCCTTCTTGCGATCGACCAGGTAGAACCAGCCCTCCGCATCGAAGAAGCCGATGTCGCCGGTGTGCATCCAGCCGCCGACCTTGACTTCCCCCGTCTCTGCCGGCTTGCCCCAGTAGCCCGCCATCACGGTGGGGCCGCGCACCACCACCTCGCCGTGCTCACCGGGCCCGAGCGGGCGCCGATCGTCGTCGACCACGATCACGTCGGTGCCCGGCGTCGGGATGCCGATGGACAGCGCACCCGATTGCGGATCGACCGGGATCGGTCCGTCCGCAGGCGCAAGGTGGCTCGGTGCGGTCAATTCGGTCATGCCGTAGGAAGAGCGGATGGCGCGGCCGAAGCGCTCTGCGAATGCCTCCACCACGGCCGGTGCGATCGGCGCGCCGCCCGAGTAGATGCGGTCGAAGCTGGCGAAATGCTGGGTCGTCGTATCGGGATGATTCATCAGCGCGATGAAGGCGGTGATGGCGCCGACGATGAAGGTCGGCCGGTGCTCCAAGAAGGCATCGAGCACCACCGCGGGCTGGAAGCGGTAGGTCAGGATCTGCGACGCGCCGGCGGCGAACGCAGCGAGCAGTTGCAGCTCGAAGCCGGTGACGTGAAACAGCGGCGCCACGCCGAAGATGCGCGACTGCGGTCCGAGCGCTAAAAGCGCGGCACTGAGCCGCGCGTTGTGCACGAGATTGCGATGGGTCAGCATCGCGCCCTTGGGCAGGCCCGTGGTGCCGGAGGTGTAGAGCAACAGCCCGACATCGTCGGGGCTGATCGCGCCCGCCTGATACGGCAGCGCCGGCTCGGCGAGCACCCGCGCCAGCGAAGCGCACGCCGGCGCGTCAGTGTCCTGCGGCAGCACCCGCGGTTCGTTGCGGCTCTGGAAATCGCGCCCGCTGGTCCACAGCACGCAGTCGGCGGCGACCTTCGCCGCCGCTTCGACCACGCTCTGCCACTGGTCGCCGTGACAGATGACCGCCCGCGGCGTGCAGTCGGCGAACAGCTTTTGCAGCTCGGCGCTGCGGTACATCGGGTTGAGGCCGACGACGATGGCGCCGAGTTTCCACGTCGCGACGGTGGCGATGACGAATTGCGGCGTGTTCTGCAGGATCAGCGCGACGCGGTCCCCCGCGCCCACGCCGCGCGCGGCGAGCCAGCCCGCCAGGTGATCGCTCAAGCCATCGACTGCGGCGTAGCTCAGCACGCGGTCGAAATAAAACAGCGCCGGCGCCTCAGGCGAGGCGGCGCGAAACAGGTCGAGCGCGGTCGCCGCATCGCGCGGCGGCACTGTGGCCGCGCCGTGCAGCTTGAGCCACGGCCTGAACTGGGCCGCGTCCTCGTAGGCCTGCAATGCCTCGGCCTCACTGATCCGACTACCCTGCGTCATGGCCGCTTGCCGCCGGCCGGCGCGCGGCCGCCGAGGTCCAGTTTCTCGATCAACAGCCGGGTGCGGCGGATATGCAGATGCACCATGTTGCGCGCGCCCTCGGCGTCGCGCGAGCGGATCATGTCCATCAGCAACAGATGCTGCGGGTCGGAGAACGGCAAACCGTTCTTGGCGAAGGTCTCCTTGACGAACTGTCGACGGAAGTGCTGCGTGCTGTTCCAGAACCGCTCCACCATGGCCTGGAGCTGCGGCATGCGCGCCCGCGCGTAGGTGCGCAGGTGGAATTCGCGGTCGAGCTGCAGGTAGCGCTCGAGCGTCGTGGTGCGCTCCAGCTCGTCGATCATGGCCTCGAGCGCGGCGATATCCGCGTCCGTCATGTTCGGCACGCTCTCGAAGATCGCCAGCGGCTCGACCACCTCGCGGATCTTGTAGACCTCGATCGATTCCTCGGAATTGACGTCGGCGATCCAGGCGCCGCGGTTCGGCTCCAGCACCACCAGCCCCTCGTTCTCGAGCTGCTTCAGCGCCTCGCGCACCGGTATCCGGCTGGCGCCGTATTTGGCGGCGAGCAGCTCCTGGCGGATCCGCATGCCGGGGCGCATCTCGCCGGCGAGCACCGCGCGGCGGATTTCGTCGGCGATGCGGGAGGAAAGCAGACGGCCGTCGTCCTCGACGGCCACCTGGATGTCGGCTGCAGGACTCATGGTTGTCGTCCTTAAAAGCTCAATGGATGGCCGCATACATGATCTTGTCTTCGCTGGCGTCCGCCCGCGCCATTTCCTCCACGATTCGGCCACCCCGCGCCACCAGCACGCGGTCGGAAATGGCGAGGATCTCGGGCAAATACGACGAGATCACCACCACCGCCTTGCCGGCAGTGGCGAGCTTGCGGATCGCGGCATGGATCTGCGGAATGGCGCTGACGTCGACGCCGCGCGTCGGCTCGTCGAAGATGACGATGGTCGGCTCCTGCGCCAGCGATTTGGCCACCACCACCTTCTGCTGGTTGCCGCCGGAATACTCGACGATCTTGTTGCTGCGCTTGAGCGCCGAGATCGACAGCGACTTGATCCATTGATCCGCGACGCGCTTCATCTCCCGCACCGAATAGAAGAATCGGCGCACGTGCGGCGACGACAGGTAGCCGAGGTAGATGTTCTGATCGACCGTCATGGTCTCGAAGAAACCGTCGACCTTGCGGTCCTCGGTGATGTAGGCGATGCCGTCGCGCACCGCCTGTCGCGGCACCCGGTAGCGCACCGGCCGGCCGCGCAGGTAGATCATGCCGCCGCGGAGGAAGTTGCGCTTGCGCGCGCCGCAGATGATCTGCGCGATCTCGGAGCGGCCGGCGCCGACCAGGCCGAAGATGCCGACCACCTCGCCGTCGAAGGCCGAGAACGACATATTCTTGACCACGCTGCCCATGGTGACGTTCTCGACCGACAGCGCCTTGTCGCCGCGCTTGGCTTGCGGCTCTACCGCGTCGGGATCGGCGCCGTGGGTGGCGTAGTGGCTCGCGGTGATGTCGCGGCCGATCATCATCCGCACCAAGGCGTCGCGGGTCATGCCTTTGGCGGATGCGGTCGAGACCAGCTTGCCGTCGCGCAGCACGGTGACGCGGTCGCCGATGTCGATCGCTTCCTCGAGCGCATGCGAGATGAAGATGATGCCGGCGCCGCGCTCCTTCAGCGTTCGCAGCAGGTGGAACAGGTGCTGGGTCTCCTCGGGGGTGAGCGAGGCGGTCGGCTCGTCGAAGATGAAGATCCTGGCGTTGTGGCGCACCGCGCGCACGATCTCCACCATCTGCCGCTTGGCGGTGCCGAGATTCTCCACCAAGGTCAGCGGGTCGACGTTGAAGTTCATCGACTGCAGCGACTGGGTCGCGGCGATGTTGATCTTGCTGTAGACGGTGAAGAACTTCTCCATGCCGAGCTCGAGGTTCTGCGCCACCGTCATCGACGGCACCAGGCTCGATTCCTGATAGACCATGGCGACGCCGCCCTCGAGCGCCTCCTGGGGCGAGGTGAACGAGACCTTTTGCCCGTCGATCAGGTAGTCGCCGGAGGTCAAGGTGATCGCGCCCGCGATCGCCTTGCACAAGGTCGACTTGCCGGCGCCGTTCTCGCCGAGCAGCGCGTGGATCTCGCCGGCGCGCAATTCGAAATCGACGCCGTCGATGGCATGCAGGCCGCCATAGACCTTGCTGCCCTTGACGATCTGCAAGAGCGGCGTGCCGACCTTTGTCTGGGTATCGCTTGGCGCGTGCATCGCGATCAGCCTTTCCTCGTGCCATTCGCCGGCAACGGCAATTCCACCACGCAGTTGTGCCCCTTGGACGCGGCCAGCACCCGGTGGCCGGCGACGCCGAGCCCGGTGACGCCATGGATATGGCCGTCGACCCGGCTGTGCAGGCTCTCAGTGGCTTCGCCCTCGGCGTTGAGGCGCGCGATCAGGCCATAGGAGCGCGCCGGCGCCCACGGCTTCTGGATGCCGAGCTTCTTGATGCGGCCGATTTGCGTGGGCTCGCGGTAGTTGAAGCGGCCGTCGAGCGTGGGGCCGATCCAGAGCTCCTGCGGCACCTTCGCCATCATGGAGTCGCAGAACTCGCGCTCGCGCAGCACGAATTCGATCAGCTGGGTGCGCAGCCCGAAGAACGCCATCCAGTAGTCACCGGCAGCGCCGCGCACGATGCGGCTGGGATAGCCGGCATAGTTCTTGACGATGACGCGCTCGCTGTCGTCCGCGCGTGAAAACGCCGTCAGCCGGTGCGCCCAGGCTTCGCCGACCCACGCTTCCGTGCCGTCATGCGAGACGACGACGCCTGAGGGCCAGGCGAGGTCGTCGGCGCGCACGGTAGCGTCGCGAAGATCCGCGTTGCAGGCGATCAGCCGGCCCGAGGGCGCGCGGTTCTGCATCAGATCGGTGAGCCACTGCTCGAACCGGTTGGCGCGGGAGCCGTCGGTGACGTAGATGGTGCCGTCCGGCGCCACCGTCACCGCGGTCGGGCAGCTCATCGCCTGGCCGGCGACGCTGTCGAGTCGGCCGACGACGTCACCGGCCGGCGACAGCGCCACCAGGCCCTGTCCCGAAACGCAGGCCAGGAGGCGTCCGTCCGAGGTGGCAGCGAGGCCGCCGACCGGCGCTTTGAGCTGCGCGAACACCGTGCGCTCGATAAAGCCGGGGCCGGTGCAGCGCAGGATGCTCGTGCCGCTCGAGACGTACAGCGCGCCGTCGATGCCGAACGCGAGGTCGTCGGGCCGCTCGATCTCGGCGCCGAGCTCGCGGGCCTGATCGAGCCGCTGGTTGGGCGAGAACGCGCCGTCCAGCACCGGGATGGCGTGAAC
>Ga0105156_1000115_pt1 | contig 11894 bp, 13 predicted proteins | sample SSWtaG_3_FD_89673 | JGI IMG/M metagenome (GOLD analysis project Ga0105156, IMG submission 89673) | Hot spring microbial communities from Sandy's Spring West, USA to study Microbial Dark Matter (Phase II) - SSWTFFsm_matched | ecosystem: Environmental > Aquatic > Thermal springs > Hot (42-90C) ...
ATCTGGTCGAGCCCGATCCGTTCCCCAAGGGCTACCAGTAAGCATCACCCCTCCCGGATGCAGGCTCGTTGAGCCTGTGCGACCCCTCGCGTCGCGGCCTCGAGCCGCGGCGCGGGCCCTCCCAACCGGTGCAGGAGCGAGCGATGTTCGGCGACTATTCGATCAGCGACTTGAGTTCGATCTTCGTGATGCAGGGCTTCGCGGGCCTGATCCTGTTCTCCGTGTTCGTGCTGATGGCGCTGGGGCTTGCGATCATCTTCGGCCAGATGGGCGTCATCAACATGGCCCACGGCGAGTTCATGATACTCGGCGCCTACGTCACCTGGATGACCTCGACCTTCTTCCAGTCGCACCTCCCGGCGCTGTTCGCCGGCTACTTCTTCGTCGCCATGATCCTGGCGTTTCTCGCCTCGGGTGCGCTCGGCATGCTGGTCGAGTGGGCGCTGATACGCCACCTCTACAAGCGACCACTCGATACCTTGCTCGCCACCTGGGGGCTGAGCCTCATCCTGCAGCAGACCTATCGTTCGGTGTTCGGTGCCCGCGAGGTCGGCGTCGAGCTGCCGGAATGGATGATGGGCTCCGAGAACCTGACCGATACGATCCAAATTCCCATCAACGGCATGTTCGTGATGGCGCTCACGGTGCTGATCACCCTCGCGGTCGCCTACATCATGTTCAAGTCGCGTTGGGGCCGGCAGGTCCGCGCCGTGGTGCAGAACCGGGTGATGGCTGGCGCTGTCGGCATCAACACCGAGAAGGTCGACCGCTACACCTTTGCGCTGGGCTGCGGCATTGCCGGGATCGCCGGCAGCGCCTTCACCATGATCGGCTCGACCGGGCCGACCGCCGGCCAGCTCTACATCGTCGACACCTTCCTTGTCGTGGTGTTCGGCGGCGCCGCCAGCCTGCTCGGCACCATCGCCTCGGCTTTCACCATCTCGCAGGCCCAGTCGACGCTCGAGTTCTTCCTCTCCGGCTCGATGGCCAAGGTGCTGACGCTGCTCGCGATCGTCGGAATCCTGATGCTGCGGCCCCAGGGTCTGTTCGCCATCAAAGTCCGCAAATAACGAAAGTGGGCCGTGCCATGACCGACAATCCGCGCTTTTTCAATCGCTCTGAAGTCCTTGGTCTCTTGGTTCTTGCGGTCTTCCTGGTGGTGATCCTGCCGCTCAGCCTCGACGTGTTCCGGCTCAATCTGGTGGCCAAGTATCTCACCTACGCCTTCGTCGCCCTGGGCCTCGTGCTGTGCTGGGGCTATGGCGGAATCTTGAGTCTTGGCCAGGGCGTGTTCTTCGGCCTCGGCGGCTACTGCATGGCCATGTTCCTGAAGCTGGAGGCCTCCAGCGTCGCGAACACCAAGATCCAGTCGACCCCCGGCATTCCCGACTTCATGGACTGGAATCAGCTGACGCAACTGCCGCTGTTCTGGCAGCCGTTTCACAGCCTGACATTCACCGTCATCGCGATCCTGCTGGTCCCCGCCATCTTCTCATTCGTAATCGGCGCCGCGATGTTCAAGCGCCGGGTCGGCGGCGTCTATTTTGCCATCATCACCCAGGCCATCGCCGCGATCCTGACCATCCTGATCGTCGGGCAGCAGGGCTACACCGGCGGCATCAACGGCATCACCGATCTGCGCACGTTGAAAGGCTGGGACATCCGCACCGACCACGCCAAGCTGATCCTCTATTTCGTCGAGGTCGCCTGCCTGTTCGGCTGCATCGGGGTCGCGCAGTACGTGCGCCACTCCAAGCTCGGCCGCATCCTGGTCGCCATGCGCGACAAGGAGGACCGGGTTCGGTTCTCGGGCTACAGCGTCGCCAACTTCAAGATCTTTGCCTTCTGCATCGCCGCGGTGTTCGCCGCGATCGGCGGCGCGATGTTCACCCTTGAAGTCGGCTTCATGTCGCCGTCGTTCGTCGGCATCGTCCCGTCCATCGAGATGGTGATCTACACCGCGGTCGGCGGGCGCCTCTCCATCTTCGGCGCGGTCTACGGCACGCTGCTCGTCAATTTTGCCAAGACCAGCTTCTCGGAATCTTTCCCTGAGCTCTGGCTGCTCGGCCTCGGCGCGCTGTTCATTGCGGTCGTGCTCGCATTCCCCAACGGCCTTGCCGGAATCTGGCGCGACCACGTCCAGCCGCGCCTCGATCGGCTGCTGGCGTCGCGCAATCCCAAGGATACCGCATGGGCCGCGGGGTCGGTCACCAACGGCGCGGCGGCGGAGTAGGAGGGCAAAGCATGTTGATCGGACATCAACCCAAGGACTTTCTGCTCGCGGTTTCCGGCCTCACCGTGTCGTTCGACGGCTTCAAGGCGGTCAATGATCTGTCGTTCTACGTCGAGGAGAACGAAATTCGCGTCATCATCGGCCCGAACGGTGCCGGGAAGACCACCGTGCTGGATCTCATCTGCGGCAAGACCAAAGCCACGTCAGGCTCGATTCAGTTCCGCGGCCAGGAGCTGACGCGCATGAAGGAGAACGAGATCGTCCTCGCCGGTGTCGGGCGCAAGTTCCAGACCCCGTCGATCTACGAGGATCTCACGGTGTTCGAGAATCTGGAGATCTCCTATCCGCGCGGCCGTTCCGTCTATGGCGCCCTGACCTTCAAGCGGGACGCGCAGGTGCGGGCCCGGGTCGAGGAGGTCGCCGAGATGATCTTCCTGAAGGATCGCCTCGACATGGGCGCTGACCTCCTCAGCCACGGCCAGAAGCAGTGGCTCGAGATCGGCATGCTGCTGATTCAGGACCCGGAACTGTTGATGCTCGACGAGCCGGTCGCCGGCATGAGCGTGAGCGAGCGGGTCAAGACCGCCGAGCTGCTCAACCGCATCATCAAGGACCGCTCGGTGCTGGTGATCGAGCACGACATGAAGTTCGTCGAGGACATCGCCCACAAGGTCACGGTGCTGAACCAGGGCCAGATCCTCTCGGAGGGGACCATGGAGAAGGTCAAGAACGACCCCAAGGTCATCGAAGTCTACCTCGGTCATTGAGCTGGGAGCCCCGTGATGCTGACAATCTCCGACCTTCACGTCGCCTACGGCCAGAGCGAGGTGCTCCACGGGCTCAACATTGCGGTCAATCCCAATGAGATCGTTGCGATCATGGGCCGCAACGGCATGGGCAAGACCACGTTGATGAAGTCGCTGATGGGGATCGTCCCGAGCCGCAGCGGCTCGGTGAAGATGGACGACGCCGAGCTCTCGGGCCTGAAAAGCTACGAGCGTGTCGCAAAAGGGCTCGCTTACGTCCCCCAGGGCCGCATGATCTTCTCCACCATGACGGTGCAGGAGAACATCGAAACCGGGCTCGTCGCTTCCGGCGACAGGGAGGTGCCCGCGGGAATCTATGAACTTTTTCCCGTGCTGCTCGATATGAAGGGGCGCCGCGGCGGCAACCTGTCGGGTGGGCAGCAGCAGCAGCTCGCGATCGCGCGCGCGCTCGCCACCAAGCCCAAGGTGCTATTGCTCGATGAGCCGACCGAGGGGATCCAGCCCTCGATCATCCGCGACATGGCGCGGACCTTGAAGCGGATCCGCGATGAGCGCGGGCTGTCGATCGTGGTGTCGGAACAAGTGCTCAGCTTTGCGCTTGATATCGCCGATCGCGTGCTTGTGATCGAGAACGGCGAGATTGTGCGCGACGATCCGCGTGCCGGCATCGATGAAGCCCAGGTTGCCAAGTTCTTGTCCGTCTAGCTGAGCTAGAACAAAAAGGGGAGCGTGAGAATGCCAGAGACGCTGATTAAAGTCGATTTGACCAAATCGGCCTACGAGAACGACATGGTCCACAACCGGTGGCACCCCGACATTCCGATGGTGGCGTGGGTGAAACCCGGCGATGATTTTATCGTCGAGACCTACGACTGGACCGGCGGCTTCATCAAGAACAACGACTCGGCCGACGATGTGCGGGACATCGACTTGTCGATCGTGCACTTCCTGTCTGGCCCGATCGGCGTCAAGGGCGCCGAGCCCGGCGACCTTCTGGTGGTCGACCTGCTCGACGTCGGGCCGATGAAAGAAAGCCTGTGGGGCTTCAACGGCTTCTTCTCGAAGAAGAACGGCGGCGGGTTCCTGACTGATCACTTCCCGCTGGCGCAGAAGTCGATCTGGGACTTTCATGGTCTTTACACCTCGTCGCGCCATGTGCCTGGCGTCAACTTCGCCGGCCTGATCCATCCCGGGCTGATCGGCTGCCTGCCGGATCCCAAGCTGCTCGCGACGTGGAACGAGCGCGAGACCGCGCTGATCGCGACCAACCCCACCCGGGTTCCGGGTCTTGCCAATCCGCCGTTCGGACCGACCGCGCACATGGGCCGCTTGAGCGGCGACGCCAAAGCCAAGGCGGCGGCGGAAGGGGCGCGCACCGTGCCGCCGCGCGAGCATGGCGGCAACTGCGACATCAAGGACCTGTCGCGCGGCTCCAAGATCTACTTCCCGGTCTATGTTCCCGGCGGCGGCCTCTCCATGGGCGACCTGCACTTCAGCCAGGGCGACGGCGAGATCACGTTCTGCGGCGCCATCGAGATGGCCGGCTGGCTCCATCTCAAGGTCGATGTCATCAAGGATGGCGTGGCGAAGTACGGCATCAAGAACCCGGTGTTCAAGCCATCGCCCATCACGCCGAACTACAAGGACTATCTGATCTTCGAAGGCATCTCGGTCGACGAGCAGGGCAAGCAGCACTATCTCGACGTCCACATCGCCTACCGTCAGGCCTGCCTGAACGCGATCGAGTACCTGAAGAAATTCGGCTATTCCGGCGCCCAGGCCTATTCGATCCTCGGCACCGCGCCGTGCCAGGGCCACATCTCCGGGGTCGTCGACGTCCCGAACGCCTGCGCCACGCTGTGGCTACCGACGGAGATCTTCGACTTCGACATCATGCCGTCGGCGGCGGGGCCGATCAAACACATCAAGGGCGGCGTCGACTTGCCGCTGTCACCCGACAAGTGAAGCCTGGGGGAGGGCGCGAAGCGCTGCCCTCCCGCTCATCCGACAACGCAATATCGGGGACTACGACCATGCCGGTTTATGAATATCTGTGCGCCGATTGCGGGCCCTTCACCAACATGCGGCCGATGGCGGAATGCGACGAGCCCGACGCTTGTCCCGCCTGTGGCACAGAAGCGCCGCGGGTGATTTTGACCGCGCCGCGCTTCTCTTGCATGTCCGCCTCGACGCGCAGTGCCCACGCCACGAATGAGCGCAGCGCTCACGCGCCGAAATCCGTCGGCGAGTACAAGGCTTCGCACGGCAGCGGCTGCTCGTGCTGCTCCGGCAAGTCGAGCCGGCTGGTGGCCAAGACGAGGTCGGGGGCGAAGAGCTTTCCCACCAGCAGGCCCTGGATGATCAGCCACTGATCATCTTGCGGCGCGGCGCTGCAGGGCCTCGCGGATCAGCGGCAGGCGGTCGTTGCCGAAATATATATCGTCGGCGCCGACGAAGATCGTCGGCGAGCCGAAGCCGCCGCGCCGCATCACCTCCTCGGTGTTGGCCTTGAGCGCGTCCTTGATCGGCTGGCTCGCGATGCCCGCGAAGAACCAGTCGCGATCGATCCCGACGCGCGCGCAAATCTCGGCCAGCACCGCATCCTGTGAAATGTCCTTGTCGTCGCCCCAGTAGGTCTCGAACACCGCCGTGGCGAACGGCACCAGCTTGTCGTCACCGGCCAGAAGCAGGCACCCTCGCATGGCCTTGACGCTGTTCACCGGGAAGACGGATGGCGGCATCTTGATCTTGAGGCCCGCCGAGCGGGCCCAGTCGTCAAGATCCTTCAACATGTAACGCTGCTTGACCGGGATCGGATTCTCGCGCGCGGCATAGACACTGGGATTGACGCTGTTGAAGATGCCGCCGACCAGGATCGGGCGCCAGACGATGGGCTCGTCGAATTCAGCCGCTAGCGGCTGGATGTTGTGGAAGGCGAGGTAGGTCCAGGGGCTCGAGCAGTCGAAGAAGAATTCCATCTTTTGCGCGCCGTGTCGGAGGAGAGGGCCCGCGCGTAGAGCGGGCGGACGATGGTAGACGGGTGGGGAGCGGCGGTCGAGCCCCGCGAGCGGGAGATTGCTCTGCCGGTTTGACGCGGCGCGGCTGTTGCGTTTGTCGGAGGGACCAGCAACAGTCTGATGAACAAGGATCGTCAACGATCCGGATGGGGTCGGGAAGGAAACGCCATGCTGTTTACCGCCGAGCACGAGCAGGCGCGCCGCATCCTGCACAGGCTGATCGAGACCGAGATCAATCCTCACGTCGATGAATGGGAGGATGCGGGCATCTATCCGGCCCATGAGGTCTTCAAGATGCTCGGCAATCTCGGATTTCTCGGCCTCACCAAGCCTGTCGCGTTCGGCGGCCAGGGGCTCGACTACAGCTACGGCCTGATGATGGCCGAGGAGATCGGCACAATTGCGTGCGGCGGAATTCCGATGTCGATCGGCGTGCAGACCGACATGGCGACGCCGGCGTTGGCGCGGTTCGGCTCCGACGAACTGCGACGGGATTATCTAGCGCCGGCGATTGCCGGTGACATGGTCGCGTGTATCGGGGTGTCGGAGACCGGGGCCGGCTCCGACGTCGCCTCGATCAAGACCACGGCGCGCTCCGACGGCGACGACTACGTCATCAACGGTGGCAAGATGTGGATCACCAACGGCACCCAGGCCGACTGGATTTGCCTCCTGGCGAACACCGGGGAGGGCGACAAGCACCGCAACAAGTCGCTGATCATCGTTCCGATGAAGACCAAGGGTGTCGAGATCGCGCGCAAGCTCGACAAGCTCGGCATGCGGGCCTCCGACACGGCGCAGATCTTCTTCGACAACGTTCGCGTGCCCAAGCGCAACCGCATCGGCGAGGAAGGGCGCGGCTTCACCTACCAGATGCTGCAGTTTCAGGAGGAGCGGCTGTGGGCGGCAGCCGCCTGTCTGAAGGCCCATGAACGCACGATCAACCAGACCATCGACTACACCCGCGGCCGCATGGCGTTCGGCCAGAGCATTCTCGACAACCAGACCGTTCACTTCAAGCTCGCCGAACTGCAGACCGAGGTCGAACTGCTGCGATCCCTGGTCTATCGCGCTGGGGAAGCGCTGGTCGCCGGCGAAGACGTCACGCGCCTTGCCTCGATGGCCAAGTTGAAGGCGGGGCGGCTCGGTCGCCTTGTGACCGATGGCTGCCTGCAGTATTGGGGCGGCATGGGGTTCATGAACGAGACCCCGGTCAGCCGCGCCTACCGGGATCGTCGGCTGACCTCGATTGGCGGGGGCGCCGACGAGATCATGTTGAGCATTATCTGCAAGCTGATGGGAACGCTTCCCGGCGCGGCGCAGAAGCAGAAGGAGGGCCTTGAGGCATGATTACGCTCTATCATTGCGCGGCGGCGCGGTCGTTTCGCGTGCTGTGGACGCTCGTCGAGATGGGCCTGCCCTACGAGCTCAAGATGCTGCCGTTTCCGCCGCGGGTGTTCGCCAAGGAGTATCTGGCGATCAATCCGCTCGGCACCATCCCGCTGATGCTCGATGGCAGCACGCGGATGACGGAGTCGTCGGCCATCTGCCAATATCTGGTGACCCGTTACGCTCCGACGCCCCTGGCCGTGACCGTCGACGAGCCCGACTACGGCGCGTTCCTCAATTGGCTCTCGTTTGGTGAGGCGACGCTGACGTTCCCGCAGACGCTGGTGTTTCGCTATCTGCAGCTCGAGCCGCCCGAGCGCCGCAACCCCCAGGTCGCGGAAGACTATGCCAAGTGGTTCCTCGGGCGCTTGCGCGGGCTCGAGACCGCGCTCGCCGACGGCCGGGAGTATCTGTGCAGCGGGCGCTTCACGGTGGCCGATATTTCAGTCGCCTATGCGCTGTTGTTCGCGCAGCGGCTGGACCTGTCGAAGAACTTCGGCCCGGCGGTAGCCGCCTATTGGTCCCGCTTGCAGCAGCGCCCGGGCTTCAAGGCGGCCCAGGCCGCGGAGCAGGAGGCCGGCGAGCAGCAGAACGTCCCCGCGCGCGCCTGACGGGCACGGTTAGTTGTTAGTTCCTTAGCGTCCGCGCTTGGGCCGCGCGAGATAGGCAGCGGTCGCCTCGCTGGACTTCAGCGAGGCGGCCCAGCGCGACATCACCTTGTTCATGCGCTCGGGCTCGACGCCGAGCTGCGTCATGGCGACGCCGCCGTTGACCGACTCGTGGTATTCCGCGATCAGGCCGTCGCGCACCAGGAAGCGGCTGATGCCGTCGATCACCACGAACCGGTCCTTGAACTGCGAAACCAGCGAGGTGAAGCTGGAGAGCGACCACGCGTAGCCGCGCCGGCCGTCGAACACAGGATCGAACATCTCCCAGCGGTAGTCGTCGGCGGCATCGCGCCGAAACAGGCCGACCAGCATATGGGCGATGTCGGCGCGGCCGCGGTGCGGGCCATAGATGTAGTCATGGTAGACCGCGTCCTCGGTGAAGCAGGCGGCGAAGGCCGCGCCGTCGGCGGCTTCGGCGGCGAGCGTCATGCGGTCGAGAAGCGCCGCGAATTCCTCGGTCGTCATGTTGCTTCCTCCGCTCGCCGGCGCGCGCTCAGCTTCGCCGCCCTCACTGCGGCGGGCCGCCGCGCAGGTTTTCCTGCATGCGTCGGGTCGCCTCGGCGTCGATCACCTTCGACAGCTCGGGGTGACGGGCCATCAGCAGGCGAAAGTCGACCAGGTCGAGCACCAGCAGGGTCGACGTCTCCTTGGTGACGACGTTCGCGGTCCTGATATTGTTGCCGAGCAGCGCGAGCTCGCCGAAAAACGCGCCTTCGCCGAGCCTGACCCGTTTGTCAGGCAGCTCGACCTCGACCGCTCCGGACGCGATGAAGTACATGCAGTCGCCGATCGCGCCGCGCCGCACGACGATGGCTTTTGGCGGCAGATCCAGCCGCCGCAACATCTGGGTCACGTCGGTGATGGCGCCGGGGGCAAGGCGGCCGAAGAACGGGACCTTGCTGACATACTCCCAGGTCTTGATGAAGTTCTGCCGGCGATTTTCGGCGGCGAAACCGGTCGCGATGATACCGGTCCAGAGGCCGAAAATGAACAGGCCGCAGACCATGACAATCGCGGCCACCAGCCGGCCGAGCGGCGTGTGCGGAACAACGTCGCCGTAGCCCGTGGTGGTCAGGGTGGCAACCGCCCACCACAGTGTCGCCGGGACACTGCCGAACACATCGGGCTGCTCGTCGCGCTCGAGCACGTGGACGAGCGTTGATGCCACGAACAGCACCAGGAGGAAGATCGCCAGCACGCTCGCCAGCGGGCCGGCCTCGACCACGATCACCCGCCGCAGCAGCTTGAGGCTGGTCAGTTGAGGCGCCAGCTTCAACAGCCAGATTGCGCCGAACAGCCAGGCCGACTTGGTGGTGACCCCGCACGCCAAGGCGATCGGGACCGCCAGCGCGGATGCCGTATCGATCACGCCGCCGGCCGTCGTCAGATAACCCATCACGCCATGATGGGTTCGCGAATAGTACAGGCGAACCAGCCATTCCCAGATGAACACCACGAGGCACAGCCACAGCACCAGCTCGATCCACATGCGCCCCTGCGCGTAGACCGGCTCGACGGTGAGGATCAGCAAGGCAACCAGTCCCGCGGCCAGTGCCACGTGGGTGATCGTGGTCGGATGCCAGCTCGCGGCGCCGGTCCGGGTCTCGGAGATCAGCCTGGGAATCAGGGGCAGCTTGGGCAAGTGCGGCAGTGCCTCCTCACGCCATCGCGCGCGTTCGCGTCGCGGGGCATAGTGCCGTCATCGACGGGCGCTCGCAAACTGGAAGTTGATCATTGGCAACCTTGTCAAGCCGGCAATTGGCGGCGTATTGCCGCTACCCGATCTCGCTGGATCGTCAGCCGGGCGCGCGGCATGGTCGCGAGGGACCCGAGGGGCGACGAGGCTCGTCAGGAGATCGCGGCAATCACAGCGAGGCTCGCTCGCGTATGCAGCATTGTGTATTGCCCATGACGGGACACCCGGCCGGGCTGCGGCGCTCCGCTCATTGAACCCCAGCCACCTGTCATCATATTGTCAATACGGCAGATTCGCAGATGAGGTGCAAATGACGCTTCCGCAATGGTCGGGCACGGTCGCCATCGCGCCGCTGGTGACGTGGATGCTCGTGCTGACCGTGAAGCACGTCGTCGCCGACTTCTTCCTCCAGACGACCTGGATGGCACGCGGCAAGGACGCAAAGGTCGGCTGGCTGCTGCCGCTCACGGTCCACTGCCTGATTCATGGGGTGCTGGCGACGGCGTTGTTCGCGGTCTTCGTGCCGCGGCTGTGGTACCTCGGCGTGATCGATTTCGTCGTGCACACCTGCATCGACCGGACCAAAGGGTTTCTGGTTTCCCGCTTCGGCATTGGTCCGGACCAACGCTGGTTCTGGTGGCTGATCGGCACCGATCAGGCCCTCCATCACCTCACGGACTTTGCCTGGGCAATGCTGGTCGCCAGCAGTGCCTGAGAGTTCGTGCCCGGCTACCAAGCCCGGAAGATCACGCTGGCATTGACGCCGCCGAAGCCGAACCCGTTCGACAGCACGTGCTCGATCGCCATCTTGCGGGCTGCGCCGCGGACGAAATCGACGCCCGCGGCCGCTTCATCCGGATTGTCGAGGTTGAGGGTGGCCGGCGCGATCTGGTCGCGCAGCGCCAGCACCGAGAAGATTGCCTCGAGGCCGCCGGCCGCGCCGAGCAGGTGTCCAGTGGCCGACTTCGTTGACGAGACGGCGACCCGCTCCTGGGTGCCGAACACGGCCCGCAGCGCCGCCACTTCCCCGAGGTCGCCGACCGGCGTCGACGTGGCGTGGGCGTTGATGTGCTGGATGTCGATCGGCGAAATCGCCGCCTTTCGCAGCGCGATCTCGATGGAGCGGCGGGCCCCGTCACCGTCTTCCGGGCCTGCCGTCACGTGGTAGGCGTCGGCGCTGGTGCCGTAGCCGACGAGCTCCGCGATCGGGGGCGCGCCGCGGGCCAGCGCGTGGTCGAGCGATTCGATCACCATGATGCCGGCGCCTTCGCCCATCACGAAGCCGTCACGGTCGCGATCGAACGGGCGCGAGGCGCGTGTCGGCGTGTCGTTGAATCCGGTCGAGAGGGCGCGAGCCGCCGCGAACGCGCCGAGACTGACGCGATCGATGCAGGCCTCGGCTCCGCCGCAGACCGCAACGTCGGCCTCGCCCGCGAGAATGAGGCGGGCGGCATCGCCGATCGCCTGGACGCTGGCGGCGCAGGCGGTGACCGGGGCGCCCAGCGGTCCCTTGAAGCCGTAGCGGATCGAGATCTGTCCGGCCGCCAGGTTGACCAGGAAGCCCGGAACGGTGAATGGCGACAGCCGGCGCACCCCGCGCGCGTCGGTGGTCCGGACCGCGTCGACGATCGCGGGAAATCCGCCGACCCCGGAGCCGATCACGATGGCGGTACGCTCCCGTTGATGGGCGTCCTCGGGAGTCCACCGCGCCTGCGCGATGGCCTCGTCAGCGGCGAGCAGCGCAAACTGGATGAACCGATCCATCTTGCGCTGGTCCTTGCGCGGCGCGGCACGGTCCGGGTCGAAGCCCGCCTCCGGGTCTTCGGCGATGTCGGGGACGCTCGCCACGACCCGGGCCGGCAGATCCGCCGCGGTATTATCGGAAAGGGTTCGAAGCCCGGAGCGGCCGGCGATCAGCCGGGCCCATGCTGCCTCCACGCCGCACCCCAGCGGCGAGACCACCCCCATGCCGGTGACGACAATTCGTCGCGGGTTGGACTTTCGCTGCATCAAGGCCTCGCACATTGGCTGGGAGTGATCTAAAAATGACGTAAATCATGCGAACCGGTTTCGCAATTGCCGGACGGGCACGCGAAATCAAGACGACGCCTTGCGGTCGAGGAA
>Ga0105156_1000116_pt1 | contig 11851 bp, 10 predicted proteins | sample SSWtaG_3_FD_89673 | JGI IMG/M metagenome (GOLD analysis project Ga0105156, IMG submission 89673) | Hot spring microbial communities from Sandy's Spring West, USA to study Microbial Dark Matter (Phase II) - SSWTFFsm_matched | ecosystem: Environmental > Aquatic > Thermal springs > Hot (42-90C) ...
GACTAGACCTTCATTGAGAGCAACCCTACGGGATTGAAGGGGGGTTACCTTAACCCTTAACTATACTTGGGGATAACATTAGAGGGTGCCCGGTGGGGATGTGATTGTCTCCACTAAAACCCATAGGAGCTCTCAAGAGCTTAAGGTACCCCCCTACACTCCATTTTCAACATCGGCATCCCCAGGTGATACTACCTGGTCTCATTGTGATCACATAGCAATAGGGTTACCTTTACCTAGCTCCCTAGATCCCTAAAGCTGCTAACATTTAGGGTTACCGTAACTTGGAGCTTCCAGGCTTAAGGTAACTCCTCCAAGTCCATTAACTTTAATGTCTTTGAGTGTTACCATTACTGGAGCTCCTCTACTTGAACTATTGTAACCCCTCTCATAGTAACCTCCATGACCATAACCTTGGGATCTGACCTCCTCCCCGCCCTAGAAGGGGGCGAGGGTTCCCTTCTAGAGCGGGGAGGTTTGGGGTTGCATACCCCCTAGCGGGGGTATGCCCTGCAGGCTGGGTCTCCGGCCCATTACCCCTATCCCATAAGGAACTCGGGGTTATGGATTTATACACTACCTTCATTTGGGTCATTTGGGGGCTCTGAGATGCCCCCATCTGCTCTAAGACCCTATTGAAGCTCATCATCCCAACTAACCTAGACCAGAGTTTATGAGCGTTCATCCCCGCCTTGAAAGGCAAGGCTCTCAGTTGTAACGTTAAATCCATCGAAATGAGCATAGCTTATCGAGGGCCCTAGCCCTCAGGGTACCTTTAGCCCTAGAGGTTGTGGGAGCTCCTAGAGGCTAAAACTAGGGCCTCAATAAGCTGTAGGTTAGCTTTAGGCGTTACAACGTGCTTTAAGCTTAACGTGATCTACTTCACATACGCTTACTACACTTGTTATAGTTAGTATTGAGAGGATGGAGTAAGAGGTTATGGTGGTCTAAGCCGGTAGAACGCTATAACTAGTATCGCAAAACTAGTGATGGTACCGTACTGCTCACAAAGACTGCTATAGCCGTTACTACTAAGCTAGTTAAAATAATCTCAGCGATGCTCTTAATGCCTGCAGATGGCCTCCCCAGCATCATTGAACCCAACGATATCACTAGAGCTCCCGCCGTAACCCTAATGTAAAAATACAAGGAACATAATTGAGGCTACAACTAGTAAAGCGTGCCACCTAAAGAGCTTCTCCCCCGGCTACGGGATAGAGCATCGAAGGCCTTATACCACAGGTAAGCTGAGATCAGGAAACCTGCTACCATTATAGGAGTTGCTACAATAAACCCTCTCAGGAGATCCTCAATGATGGGAGATCTAAGTAGCCACTAAACACCACCAAGCTGTACGAGCTTTCTTAACGTATCAACACCTACAACAACAATGAAGTATATGAGAGCTGTAAGCGATAATCCAAGCTCTACCACGATGGAGAGGAGAGCGTTCCTGAATATGCTCCTCTCACGTATGTGTAAGCCCGCTAATAGGAGAGCTGTACCTACAAGATCTAATAGGGAGGCGCTTAGAAAATGTATGAAGGCTAGGATGAAGGAATGCAGAATTATGACGGAACCCACTAACCCCAGCATCGCACCCCTACTAAAATCCGACATGAACATCACCTCTAGCCTCACTTTTAGGGTTCCAAGTTTAAATAACTTCAACCTCAGAGTCCCTATAGCCAACCGCGGCATCAGATCTGACACCACATATTACCTGGTTAGAGCTTCAAAGCAAAAGTTAGAGACTTCTAGAGCGTTCACCACCCGCCACGTTTTGTGACGGGTGGATCCTCACGCTACCCCCGTGCCCCCTCACCGCTGTAGCTCACCGCTAGTCGCCTAGCGGTTCCCAACCTCACGGGTCTTGGAAACACGGGGACACCAGCAGGTATATTAGGGTTCGGGAGTTTAAATACTTGCTGGGTTAGGGGGTAGGTCTGGAAGAGCACATGGCCTCAGCTTACATCATAGCATTAAGAAGCATCTAGAACCCTGAGCTTTCCTGGGATGAAGATTCTTAGTTTCCCTTTCCTCTCCTCTAACCTCAGAAACCTATAGTTCCACATAATGCTATCCCAGATTATGTCTACTGCTCTCTGTAGTATTCTCAAGTACCATGTTACCAGGTATCTAACCCTAGGATCACTTATTGGGATGGAGTAAGTTCTAACATACTCTAGGGTTTCCAACTTCCCTAAACTATCTCATAAACCTCTTTAAGCTTCAAAAACTCTTCTCCAACAAAATAACTTTAATAAACCCTTTAAACCTATGTGAAACTCAAAACAGCACACAGAGGCATGGGAGGTCTCCTATCTTAAAGGGTGGAGTGAGATTGTCGTGGACTGTGGTATTTAGAGTGTATTACCTTCCACATACTTCTAGTAGGTTTTGACAATAACATATATAATGGGGGGTTTGGTGCCTGGTCTTGCGTACATTCCACCTCTAAAAGGCTCTGATAGTATGAGTGTTGGCGAGGCTGTTAGCGCCTTCCTAGCTACCTTAGCAGCTTTGGGGCTTAACGTTAAGACTTTGAAGGTTTACTCGGCGGCTCTCAATAGTTTTGCCGACTTCGTAGGTCGTGATAAGCTTGTATCTGAGGTTACATTAGATGATTACATTAAGTGGCTTTCTAGGCTTAGAGGAGGGGGTTTGAGAGGTGGGAGGGGTGTTAGTGATAGTACTATCCATTACTATAGTATATTTGCTAGACGCTTCCTAAGATGGGCTGGTTTAAAGGCGGAGATACCTGTGGTTCCGAGAGCTAAGAGTGGTTTCAGCGATGCCCTCACATGGGACGATGTTGATAAGCTTGTAAGAGCCTCTAGAGACTACATGGACCTTGTGGCGGTTACCCTGATGGCAGAGAGCGGGCTTAGAGCTTCGGAGCTCCTATCACTAAGAGCTGTTGACATAGACATTCACAGCGGGATTGCTAGAGTTACCGGTAAGTATGGTAAACAGAGGATCGTCGTCCTAGGCCCTCTATCCAGAGCTGTCCTAGCAGAGTACGTGGTGAGAGCTAGGCTGAACCCTGGAGATAAGCTTATCAACATCTCATACCAAGCGTTGTACAAGAGGTTGAAAAGGCTAGCTAGCATAGCTGGAGTGGGCGTTGAAAGAATGAGACCCCACGTGCTAAGGCATACCTTCGCGACAGAAGCGATAAGAAGGGGGATGAGCCTCCCAACTCTACAAAAACTACTAGGTCACAGCGATCTTAAAATAACACAACTCTACCTACACCTAACAAACGATGATGTGAGAAGAGAGTATGAGAAGGTATTCCTAAAAGAGAGCACGTGGCCCCGCCCAGAGCTTATGCTAAACAACCAACCGCAGGGATATCCATTCATAGGCACGGGAACGCTAACCTGGAAACACCGCCCTCAAAGAACGAGCCGTTAACACCAGGTGAGGAGATTCAATAACCCTCCCCTACCTCGGTGGCGGTTTATAACTTAGCATATATTCCTCAAACTCCTCTCCATACGGCTCTTTTTAAACCTATGGAACTCCCTTATCCCAACGGGTGTTATTGTGGGATCTAGATTTTACTCTACAGACTGGCCTTTTAGAGAGTATTCTGTAGACGATATTGGTTTCGACTTGAGAAGAGCGCTAGGTCTTTACAGAGTTATTGATGAGGAGGGGGAGCAGGTTGGGGACTTCGACGTAGATGTTGATAAGTTGCTTGATATGTATGTTTACATGGTTAGAGCTAGGATACTCGATGACTGGCTTCTAAGGCTTCAAAGGGTTGGTAAGGTAGCTATACACGCTCCGAATAAAGGTCAGGAGGCTGTTGGTGTCGGGGCTGCTATGGCCTTGGATAGGAGTGACTGGTTATTTCCAAGTTATAGAGAGCTTGGGGCATACATTGTTAAAGGCATGAGCGAGGAGGAGATACTAGATAGGGCTATGACTAATGTTGATGATGTTTTGAGGGGTAGCGAGTTTGCAGTTTATGGTAAGAGGAGTATTAACCTGGTTCCAGCTCCGGTTCCTGTTGGTAACCAAGCTCCACACGCTGTAGGCGCGGCTATGGCAGCTAAGATATTAGGCCATAGAACTGTTGTTATGACTATTTTCGGTGACGGGGCTACATCGAGGGGGCACTTCCACGCTGCCCTTAACTTTGCAGGAGTTTTTAAAGCCCCTGTAGTCTTCGTCATTCAGAACAACCAATGGGCTATCTCAATGCCATCTAGAAGGCAGACAGCATCAATAACATTTGCTGTGAAGGGGATAGCTTACGGAGTTCCCAGCGTTAGGGTTGACGGTAACGATGTACTCGCGGTATACACGGTTTCCAGAGAGGCTGTTGAGAGGGCTAGGAGAGGTGAGGGGCCTACGCTAGTGGAAGCTGTAACCTATAGGATGGGCCCTCATACTACTGCAGACGATCCAGGTAAGTACAGGAATCCTGAGGAGGTTAAGTTGTTCGAGAGGCTAGATCCTATAGCCAGGTTTAAGAAGTTCCTTTACAAGAAGGGTGTTCTAGACGAGGGTCAGGATAAGAGGATATGGGAGGAGTGGGGCTCGAAGATAGAGGCTATTGTTAAGAAGTGCTACAATAAACCCCCACTACCTGTGGATGTCATACTGGAGAATGTGTACTCAAAACCAACATGGAATCTGATGGAGCAATATGAGGAGTTGAGGGAGTCTCTTAAAATTGCAAGAGAGCTAGGGCTGGAGATTGAATAGACTTGCCTGTAATGACTATGGTTCAAGCTCTTAATAGCGCTCTAAGGGAGGAGATGAGAAGAAATCCAAGGATAGTGGTTTTAGGGGAGGATGTTGGTAGGAGGGGTGGCGTGTTCCTCGTAACAGACGGCTTAATCGACGAGTTCGGAGCCGAGAGGGTTATAGATACGCCTTTAACAGAGCTAGGTATTGTTGGTGTAGCTGTAGGCATGGCCCTCTACGGTTTGAAGCCTGTAGCCGAGATACAGTTCATAGACTTCATATACGAGGCCTTAGACCAGCTTCTAAGCGAGGCCGCAAAGGTTAGAAGGAGAACCGGGGGCATGTATAGCGCTCCAATAGTAGTTAGAGGGCCCTGCTGTGGTGGGGTTAAGGGTGGAATGTTCCATAGCCAAAGCCCTGAATCCTACTTCATACACACGTCAGGTCTTATAACCGTAATGCCTTCAACCCCCTATGATGCCAAGGGGTTACTTAAATCCGCTTTAAGGGCAGAGGATCCCGTGGTATTCCTAGAGCCTAAGATACTCTACAGAACTATAAGAGAGGAGGTTTCCGAGGAGGACTACATAGTACCCATAGGTAAGGCTAGAATAGTTAAGGAGGGCTCGGACGCTACCATAGTAACCTGGGGTGCTATGGTGTACCAGGCTCTTGAAGCAGCTAAGCTAGTTGAGGCAAGGCACGGCTGGGATGTCGAGGTTATAGATCTGAGAACCCTATTCCCCTTCGATAAGGATGCGATACTGGAGAGTCTGGAGAAAACAGGGAGGCTGATGGTGGTCCACGAGGCCCCGAGAACCCTCGGTTTAGGGGCTGAGATCGCAGCCTATGTAGCGGAGAAAGCTATAGACCTGCTAAGATCTCCTATAATGAGGGTTACAGGTTTCGACACTCCATTCCCTCTAGTTCATGAGAAGCTTTACATGCCTAACTTAGCCCGCATATATATGGGGTTATCTAGGCTTATGAAATACTAGGTGAGGATAGTGGCTCTAAGGCAGGTTAAGCTCCCCGATATAGGCGAGGGGCTTGTTGAGGGTGAGGTTGTAGAGTGGCTTGTTAAAGAAGGGGACTACGTTAAAATGTTCCAGCCAATAGTTAGAGTTTTAACAGCAAAGGCCACAGTAGAGATACCATCGCCTTTCGAGGGTAGGGTTTTAAGGCTTCTAGCTATGCCGGGGGATGTTGTTAGGGTTGGAGCTCCAATAGCCGAGATTGAGGTATCTGAAATGCAGGTTGCAGCCGAAGCTCCCGGTGTTGAGAGGATTAAACCTAGGGAGGGCGCTCGGGAGGCATTAGAGGTACCGGTTAGAGCTCCTCCTAGGGTTAGAAAGCTTGCTAGAGAGCTGGGGGTAGACCTTTCTAAGGTTAAGGGCACGGGGCCCGGGGGTGTGATAACTGAGGAGGATGTTCTAAGGTATGCTGAGAGCTCTAAGAAGGTTGTAGAGGTTCCTACGAAACCCACCCTAACTGAGGGTGTTGTCGAGAGGATTCCACTTAAAGGTATTAGGAGGATTATGGCCTCTAAGATGGCTGAGGCTAAATCTAGGATACCTCATGCATACATAGTCGAGGAGGTCGACGTAACGGAGCTCGTTAAACTAAGAGATACTCTAAGGCAGGATGCGGAGTCTAAGGGGGTTAAATTAACACTCCTACCGTTCATAGTGAAAGCTGTGGTTAAAGCCCTTAAGGAGTACCCACTACTTAACGCCTCCCTAGATGAGGAGAAGGGGGAGATCGTTGTTAAGAAGTTCTACAACATAGGAGTTGCTGTTGACACACCACAAGGCCTTGTAGTACCTGTTATAAAGGGGGCTGATGGTAAGGGCTTGTACCAAATTGCTAGAGAGATAAGCGAGCTGGCGGAGAAGGCTAGGGAGGGTAGGGTTAGCTTAGAAGACGTAACGGGGGGCACATTCTCTATAACCAATATAGGATCCGTAGGGACAGTGTTCGGCATGGCTGTAATAAACTACCCTGAGTCAGCCATAATAGGGGTTCATAGGCTGATGGAGGTTCCAAGGTACGTTGACGGGGAGCTTAAGCCTAGAAAAACACTCTACCTTTCCCTAAGCTTCGACCACAGGTTCATTGACGGGGCTTACGCCACTAGATTCCTGGTAGCTGTTAAAAGATACCTGGAGAATCCAGCCCTTTTAATGGCTTCAGAGGAGGAGTTTAGATAGGGTGCAGGCTATTGGATAGATTTAATATAGTCGTCCTTGGCGGGGGCCCTGGAGGGTACCCTGCTGCTATCAGAGCCTCACAGCTAGGCCAAAGCGTGGCTCTTGTAGAGGCTGGTAGACTTGGAGGGGAGTGCACTAACTACGGTTGCATACCCTCAAAGTCTATGATTAGGTCTGTGGAGCTCCTATCAAACCTCTCAAGGCTACCCTTCATTAAGTTAAACTACGAGCTAGACTACCCCTCCTACATGGAGTGGGTTTCAAGTATTGTATCGAGGGTCTCAGAGGGCATAGCCTCCTTACTTAAAAGGTATAATGTGGAGGTGTTTAATGCTAGAGGGAGGATTGTCGAGCCCGGTGTTTTAGAGCTTAGCGATGGTAGGAGGGTAGGCTACGATAAGCTGGTGGTGGCCACCGGAACGGAGCCTACCAGCATACCGGGGCTTGATTTCGACGGGGTCCTGGTTCATAGTAATAGGACTATACTGTGGGTTAGGAGGAAGCCTTCAAAGATTCTAATAGTGGGTGCTGGCTATGTTGGGGTGGAGTTCGCAAACATCATGGCTAAGCTTGGTGTTGAAGTCCACATGGTGGAGGTTATGGATAGGGTGCTCCCCGTCATGGACGAAGATTTCTCAAGGCTCATGTCTAGGAGATTGTCTAGGATGGGCGTTAAAGTGTATACTTCAACGAGGGTTTTAGGAGTTGAGAGAAGGGAGGGATATGTTAGAGCTAGGCTCTCTAATAACGTTGAGGTTGAGGTAGACATAGTGCTTGTAGCTATAGGTAGGAGGCCTAACACTACAGGGCTCGGTCTAGAACTTCTAGGAGTAAACCTTGACGAGAGGGGTTACGTGAGGGTTGATAGTGGTATGAGGGCTTCAAAGAATGTCTACGCATCAGGTGATGTGACAGGGCCGCCACTACTAGCTCATAAGGCTTTCGCCCAAGCAATAGTAGCAGCTGAGAACGCTCTAGGTCTTAGAACGGAGTTCGACGCTAGAGCTATACCCTCAGTAGTGTACACAGACCCAGAGTTGGTGAGCGTAGGGTTAACAGAGTCTGAGGCTAAGAGTGCAGGGTATAAGGTTTCAACTATAAAGCTACCCATAGGGGGGCTGGCTAGAGCTGTAATAGAGGATTCTCTAGAAGGCTTCATAAAGGTTGTTTACGAGGAGAACAGCAAGGCCATACTAGGAGTTCACATAGCGGCACCGCACGCCTCCGAACTAGCAGGGGAAATAGCGTTAGCTATAGAGATGGGCGCTACACTCGAAGACCTAGCCTTAACAATACACCCCCATCCTACGATATCAGAGGCTATACAAGAGGTGGCAGAGTTAGCACTAGGAAGGCCAAAACACTTTAAAATAGGGAAGTAGGATGATATCTAAAAAAGTCTTTCACTCACTAACCTCTCCCAGCTCTTCAAGATATCTTCCGAAGACTACAGCTATATCCCTAGCTGATATAACGCCTTTAAGCCTCCCCTCTCTATCTACTACCGGGAGATGCCTTATCCTCCTCTCAGCCATCAATGTAACGGCCTTAGTTATTGTATCATCCACAAACACTGTTATAGGATCCCTGGTCATAACATCGCCTATCCTAGACGTAAGGGGTTTACCTTCACCTATGAGCCTAACCAGATCCTTTTCAGTAAAAATCCCTAATACACTACCTTCAGGGCTCACAACTATAACGCTACCTACCCCCTCTCTATACATTGACTTAACAGCCTCCTCAACAGTACCCGTAGGAGGTATTGTTACAGGAGCCCTCCTAACCAGATCACCAACCTTCGCGACACTCGGATGGCTCAAGCCTCTCTCACCAAAATTCATATAACCTTTTAAAGCTAATTTACCTTGCTAAGCTAAAGCCGATCCAGCTGTATAACAACTGTCTAACTATGCTCTCCCCGGTCTTCTCCACATATCTCAGGTTTTAAAACATCTCATCTTCGCCTTTAAGAGATAAAACTTTTTAAATGAGAGTTCTGGCCTGCCGCGCGTTTCCCCGCTAACGGTGTTTAATGGTGTCTGTGGATACCTGTAACTCCGTTAGCGGGGTTGCACCTTGGTGTGGGTTCACTAGCTTCACCCACACCTCATGGGCGCCTGTCGAGCCCAACGCCATTGGGCTCCCATCTGGGTGTAGGTATTTAAGCCCTATGTTTACCGACCCGACTACATCCCTCTCAAGGACTCTTCCTTCCCCCTCCGCTACTCTAAGAGCTATCTTAACCACCCTCACCCTCCTAGGCCCCCTCACTGCAATGCGGATCACTAGGGGCCTGTAAACCTTAACCCTACCGCCTGTAAACGGGCTCCTGGAGGAGGAGCCCCTCTCAGAAACCCTAACAACATGTACTGGCCTCTCATCGAGTAACCTGGTTAGTGTAGCTACGCTCCACTGGTGAATCCTATGCCTTAGCTTATTATTTGCTCTTACCTCCATCTCCCCCTTAGCCCTCCCATCGATGTTGCCGATCACAACAACAGCTTTGTTCTCCACTGCAAGCCTCTCTATTAGCTTAGCAGTCTTCCTCAATACATCAAGCTTCCTCACCATCTCACGAAGTCTTCTAAGCTTTTCCTAACCCCCCTATCCATGGTGGATTTACCCACTGTGATCCTCCTTCTCCTCTCAGCATATGCTATAACAATCCTACCAAGATTAGTCTCAATCCTATAGACATCAACTAAAACACCATCTTCGAACAGTGCTATTGTGACATTATTCTCGTTAACATCAACTACAACAACATTCCCCGGATCATATGAAATCTCGAAATCCCTCCTAAACGTTAGGTATACTGTAACCCTCCTACCATTGATCTTGAGCTTTAACTCGCTCGACAACCTCCAACCACCGTAGAGGTACCTGTACAACTGTTTATGTCCTCTGTAGTGGAGTTCAACCCAACCTCTATGAGTCTTTAGCTTGACTACACCATCCTCAAACCTCCAGTCCTGTGAGTCTGAGTACGTTATTGTTACACTTCTAACCTTAGGTTTACCAGTATACGCTCTACCACGTTTCTTAAGCTCTCTAAAGCTCTTAGCTCTCCTAACAGCATCCCTATAAGCACCCTTAATAACCCCTTGTTGGTAGCCATGGGTACATTTCCCTAAACTTCTTGTAGAACACTTTATGTAGGGTGCTTTGGGAAACATTGTGTTTTACAGCGTATTCAACCATCTCCACGAGCATCTCCCTGTAGGCGTTCTCAACCTCTCTTAGAGCTCTCCTAGCAAAACGGTTAGCATAGCACTCGACAACAACAGTTCTAGTTAGGGTTTTCAAAAGCTTCTCCAACACACTTCACCACCCTTAACACAGAGCAACCTGGCAAACCCCCTAGTGCTGAGATACCGCTCCTCCACCCATAGACTCCAAGTATTTACCCTACAAGCATTTAAACTTATCGTCAAATCTATAACAGACTCTACGGTTGTTTTAAGTTTTCGAGGATTCATATTACTTAAAAGCTTTATGATCCTTTAAGTTAAAATCCTCTGGTATGATGGAGCTACCTTATGAGAAATGAGGCCCATGAAAACTAAGGGTTCTCCTCGAGAGTAGCAGTGGTACAGTTACAGTACAGCTAAAGTGATATATAGTGTATTACTCAAGATGTGAGGCCCCTTGGGGATGGTCCTTAGAACGTTCTCAAGTAGAGAGCATTAGGGGGAGGGCTGACGGCTCCCGCCCTTAAAGGGCGTGGGTTCTACGCCCTCCTGGGGCCTCCTCACCTCTCGGGGGCCCCTCACGGGCACGACATCATTTAATTAGGCCCCGCCGTTAGCCTCGGGGAGGTGCGCGCTCATAGCCTGTTAAGCTCGCGCGCACTCAACTCCAGGAAACCTGTAGAGGGTAGAAGGGGGTTTAAAGCTTCCTCCCCGCCTTGAAGGGCGAGGCTTCCTCCGATTGTAAGGTCTGCAGGTTAAAGTTGAGCCTCAAATTTAAGCTCGAGCACTATAACCTCCCATGGCTTCTTAGGGGCAGAAACGTTTATTAGGTTTGTAGGTTAGCTTAGTATGTGTTGAGATAAGATGTTTAGTGTAATGAGGACTGTAGTGGTTAGATCCCAGTTTCTACCGAGGAAGGTTTTTAGGGTTTTTAATGAGCTTGAAGCTATGTATAGGAATATGGTTGAACAACTTGTAGTACATGCTGTGGAGAAAGATGTGAGGAGTTTTGTTAGGTTGAAAGCTTCAAGATACAGTTATCTTAGAGAGCTTTACCCAAGCCTCCCATCACATTATGCCTATACAGTATGTCAGGATGCTATAATAAGGGTTAAGAGTTTTCTTAAAATGAAGAGGATTGGTAGAACAAATAGAAGATACTCACTTGTAAACAGGATCTCAATATGGCTTGATGATCATTTATGGAGAATAGAGGGGTTAACGTGCGTTAGGATAGCTACACATAGGGGTTGGATTAGAGTGGAGCTAGAACCACATAAGCTATACTGGAAGTATATCAATAGGGGCTGGAAGCTAGCATCTGAAGCTAAACTAAAACTAGATAGGAAAAGTAGAAGGATAGAGGTAGTACTAGTATTCAAGAAGAATGTTGAAACCTACAAGCCTAGAGGCTACATAGCTGTTGATGTTAATGAGAACAACATAGCAGTACTAGTAGACGGGATAGTATACCTATTCGAAACAGAGCTAAAAGACATAACATTGGGGTACTACTATCGTAGGAAGGGTGTAGAGGAAAAATACGATAAAATCTACGGTCCAGGATCTAGGATTGAGAAGAGGGTAATGGGTAAGCTTGGGGAGAGGGATAAGAAGAAGGATATCAGGTATAAAATAGCAAACATAATAGTTGGGATTGCTAGAGAGAAACAATATGCTATAATAATGGAGAATCTAGGAAAAGAACCAGCTAAGAGTATGATAAACAACATAAAAGACCCA
>Ga0105156_1000117_pt1 | contig 11827 bp, 12 predicted proteins | sample SSWtaG_3_FD_89673 | JGI IMG/M metagenome (GOLD analysis project Ga0105156, IMG submission 89673) | Hot spring microbial communities from Sandy's Spring West, USA to study Microbial Dark Matter (Phase II) - SSWTFFsm_matched | ecosystem: Environmental > Aquatic > Thermal springs > Hot (42-90C) ...
AGGCAGCTTCTCGAACTTGAGCGCTTCGAGGTCGGCGATGTTGGCCCGCACCTTCTTGTGCCAGTTGTCGAGGAGCTGCGGCCAGTTCTGGAAATAGTGGCCAGCGCGTTCGAGGAATTGCGGCACCCGTGGTCCGATGTCGTCGGGCGCGACCGCGACCGGGCTCATGTAGCAGTAGCCGTTGTGGATACGGTAGTCGACGCCGTTGGCCGGAGGGATCAGGTAGTGCCGGGTGTTGTACTGGCCGAGGCACTTCACCGCGAACTCGACCGTCACGGTGTCGAACGGCTTGAACGGGCTCGGCCAATGCTGGCTGTCGCAGAACCAGAATTTGTCGTCTTCCTTCTCCCGCAGGCGATCCTGAAACAGGAGATAGTACGGATACATCTCCTGCCAGCCTTCGGCGCCGGCCGGCGCCTTCAATTCATAGGGGCTCGGGAATTTCGTCGCCTTGGTCATGGTGTTTCCTCCGGGTGTGTCTGTTTTCATTTTTTGTTGTTGAGCGGCGCCATCAGCGTGCCGAGCACGCCGTCGACGCCGAGCGAATAGCTGCGAGGCGCGGCGACGGCCTTGCGGCTCCAGACCGTCTCCGGCCGGCTCTGCAGCGCCACCACGTTGGCGCCCTCGGGCAGGTCGCGGTCGACCGCCCATTCGACGTCTTGCGGGCAGCCCATGAAACCCTCGAGCGCTTTGGCAAGGCGCGCGACCGCGATCACCTGCTCGTCGCTGAGCGAGGGCTGGGTGCGGCGTTCCGCCTCGATCACGCGCTCGGCCGCGCGGCGCGCCGCCCGGTCCGGCACCAGCTCGTGATCCTTCTCGGCGATCCTTCGCTGCAGGATCTCGAGCAGCACCTTCTCGACCACGAAATTGTCCGGCGTGATCTCGCCCGAGACCACCGGCTCACCGAGGCCGAACGCGCTGTCGATCACGATCTTGGTGCGATCGCCGTTGATCGGATTGAGCGTCATGGCGACACCGGCAGCCGCGGCATCGACCATCTTCTGCACCCCGACCGCCATCTCGATGGAAGGCCCGGTGATGCCGTTCTTGCTGCGGTAGGAGATGGCGCGGGCGTTGTAGAGGCTCGCCCAGCACGCCTTGACCTTCGCCACCACCTCGTCGGCGCCGACCACCCAGAGGTAGGTATCCTGCTGGCCGGCGAAGCTTGCGTCGGGCAGATCCTCGGCGGTCGCCGACGAGCGCACCGCGACGGGAAGATCATGGCCATTGCCGAGCTGCGCGTAGGCCGCCCGAATGTCCGCTTCGACGTCCGCCGGCATCTCGGCAGCCACGATCAGTGCCCGCGCCCGCGCCGACTTCGCTTCCTCGTCGGCGACGTCATCGACATCGATCGATTCCACCAAGGCGTCGACCTCTGCCGCAAGGGTGCCGGTTCGCAAGTGCGCCGCGAACGCCGCGGTCGTGACCGCAAAGCCCGCGGGCACGCTGACGCCATGCGCGGTCATCCGCGCGAGGCTCGCGCATTTGCCGCCCATGCAGGCGTGATCCTCCTGGCCGGCCGCGTCGAACCCGACGATATAGGCGGTTCTGGCCGTTAACATCGTGCTTCTCCTGCCTGCCGCGCGTGCAAGGCTCGGAGCGCCGGCGATTTGCATATTCATGACCGTTACGCCCGATCCCATTCGACCGCGACGGCGGCCGGCACACGGAACGAAATGTTGTGAAGGTAGGCTCTCGGCTGGCTGGGGGCGAGCCGCAAGCTGGGAATCCGGCGAGTCAGTTCCTCGAGGGCGACCGTGGTTTCGAGCTTGCCCAACTGCTGCCCGACGCAGGCATGGATGCCATAGCCGAACGACAGATGCTGACGCGCGTCCTTGCGCGTCACATCGAACACGTCCGGATCGCCGATTACCCGCTCGTCGCGATTGGCCGAGCCGATCAGCAGCAGAATGTTGGCGCCGGCCGCCACCTTGACGCCGCCGATCTCGGCGTCCTTGAGGGCCTTGCGCCGCCACGCGACGATCGACGGCGAGAACCGCAAGGCTTCGTCGACGGCGCCCGGGATCTTGGCGCGATCCGCGACGATGGCCTCCCAGTTGCGGCGGTAGGTGAGCAGCGAGTCGACCGTGTTGGCGATCAGGGTTGTCGTCGTCTCGTGGCCCGCGAACAGGATCGAGTAGAGCACGCCGGCGATCTCGTCGTCGGAAATCTCGGCGCCCTCGGCCTGTAGCCGGACCAGATCGCCGGGCAAATCGTCGGTCGGGTTTTCATGCCGCGCGGCCACCAGCGCCCGGCAGTAGGCCCAGTAGTCGACCATGTTGTGCGCGTGCGGCAGTTGCTCCTCGTCGCTGAGGTTGCCCCAGGTCAAGAGCGCGCGGCTGACGCTCCAGGCCTTCACCTTCGGAACGTCCGCGTTGGGCACGCCGACCAGCTTGAATAGCACCAGCGCCGGGACGTCGTAGGCGAAGTCGCGGAAGACGTCGGCGTGGCCGCGGTCGATGAACTTGTCGATCTGGGCGTTGACGATCTCGCGGATCTGCGGCTCGATCGCCTTGAAGCGGCGCGGCCCGAAGCAGCCCTGAACGATGGCGCGCAACCTTGTGTGCTCGGGCGGCACTCGGGCCGACAGGCCGGAATAGGCGGTGAAGCCGCCGTCGCGCATGATCCGCCGCCCCTCCTCGCACAGGGGGCGCATCGGCGCCTGGGCGTTCTCGCTCGAGAACGTCCGCCAGTCGTCGAACACCGCCTTCACGTCGGCGTGGCGGGCCACCACGTAGTAGCCCGTCTCCTCGGAGAAGAAGACCGGCGCCTCGTCACGGGCCCAGGCATAGAAGGGAAATGGGTCGGCCATGTCGTAGGGCCGGAAATCGCGGGACGCCTCCGAAAACGGACAGCTTGCCCCCTTTGTCGCTACGTTCGCCATGGTCGCCTCTCCCCGAGGATCGTCTTTGCGATCCACTGTGCGGAAAAGGCTAACCGGCTTTCTTTGGTTTTTCTTTGGCAGCTAACGAGCTGATTCACAACACAATTCTCTATCCGCGCCCGATTCCGGCCAGACTCTCATAGGTTCGCCGCAGTGCCGCGCTGCGCGGCCGCTCGCCGGAGCGGCCGAGCGCCCCGACGTAGAGCGCAAACTGGCGGTCGATCGCCTCGCGCCGGCCCTGCGCCTTGAACACGCGCATCGCCTCTTCGTGCGCCGGCTCGCACAAGGGATCGATCGCGAGCGCCTTCTGGCAATGCCCGAGCGCGGCCGAGAAATCCTGCCGTTCGCGGTGAATGCGCGCGGCGTCGCGCTGCACGTTGAAATACATCTCGCGCAGCCAGTAGCGCTTGGACCAGCACCAGTCCCGCTCCGTGTCGTCGACATATTCGGCGGGAATGTCCTCGAACAGATCGCCCGTATACAGCCGTTCGGCGGCAAGAAGACAGATCAACGCCTCATCGCTCGCGCCGGCATTGATGTGGGTGCGCGACTGCCGGCATAGCTGCTCGAACGTCGAGATGTCGAGCCAGCTCTTGTCCGGCGGCGCGAGCACGTAGCGGGCGCCGTCGCGCAGCACGCTGCTTCCCCCGGCTTCATTGGCTCTGTCGCCGTCGAGCGCCTGTCGCAGGCATCGGATGGTGTGGTGCAGCCGGTTTCTGCCCGCCGCCGGCGTCTCCGCCTCGGGCCACAGGAAATCTGCGAGGTCGTCGGCGTCGGCGCCCTGCCCGCCTTTCTGCAGCAGGTAGGCGAACAGAGCCTTGGTCTTGCGCGTCGCGCCGCCCGGCACATCCCATTTCACCTGCGAGCCGTCGCTGCGATAGATCCGCAACCGGCCGAAGCAGCGCACCTTCCAGCGCTCGCCGGAGATCGCCTCGAGGCCGGCGAGCGCAGGCGCCGGCCCGTCGGCGGCGTGCCGCAACAACCACATCGGATCGGCGCCTTCCGCGGCGTGGGCAGACTCCGGCGGCAAGGTCTCGGCGAGATCCGGCGAGATCTTGCTGAGCCAGAAGTCGATCTGCTGGCGCAGCGTCCCGCGCGTCATCAACTGGGCCGGCAGCCAGTGCGGATTGGCGGTCACGCCGCCCGCCGTGAGGAAACCCTGGTGGCCGCGCAGCGCCGTCAATAGCTGCTCGTCGATCAGGAGCCGGCGATTGTACAGCGACACCACGGCAATCGGCAGGCGTTCGGTCAGGGCGTCGACGACGCCGATCCAGCCGCCGAAATTAGCCGCGGCCGAGTTGGTGTCGAGGCCCCAGCTCATATCGACCACCAGCAGGGTCCGCTCGAGCGCCGCTGCATCGGATTGCTGCAGCCACTCCAGCAACCGGCGATGAATTTCGCCGAACGAGATCGGCACGCGGTGGAAGCCCATGGACGGAAAATCCCGCCCGATAATCTCGCGCGGCCGCTTGGCGCGCGGCCACGCTTTCTCGGCCAGCGCGATCGCGCGCGCATCGGGTAACAACAGGCAAAGCCGCGAGCGCCCCAGCACGCTTGAGGCCTTGGCGCAATCGCTCAGGATCGATTTCTGCTGAGATGAAAGAAAAGCAAGGTTGCGCATGTGCACCTAGATGAGCCCTGCCCGGCAATGGGTCGGTCTATATCTAGTGCGGGTGAACGCTCCGAGCCAGTGCTACGCGCGAAGCTCCCGTGCCAGCGAGCCAGTCTTTCTTCGGACCGTACTCCGGTACGTTACCGCTGCCGCAGGCAAGCCCCGGAGCAGCCTCGCGTCAAAGCCCACCCGTTTTCTCTCTGGCGCGTCCTCGGCGGAAGCGGGACCGGGCGCTGGGCGGATAGGCTCTTGCGAGTCGGTTATGTTCGATCCGGTGCTGCGTCATCTCGCGGCGCGTCTGGTGCTCGTCTTGAATCAGGACGAGATCGGAGAGGGGCTTGGTCGAGCACAGAAGAACAAAGCCCGCGTCAGCATCTTCAGGATAATCCGTCAGGGCGCCCGACCGATCGACGGCGCCGCTTTCCAGGCGCGCCGCACAGGCCAGGCACCAGCCCTGCTCGCAGATATAGGGGCTCTCGATCGCAGCATCGATCATGCTGTAGAGGAGATACTCATCCTCCCAGGCCTCGAATGTGACTGTCTGCTGCGGACGCTCAAGCCGAATGCGGTAGCGTCGCGTCTCAGGTTGGTCATTCATTCTGTCCTCTTGCCGTCACGCACGGCTTCCTTCACCAGCGACTGTCGGGAAGCGCGACCGAACCGAACCGCCCGCTCGCATAGGCATGGGCCGCCTCGATGATGCGTCCGACCACTGCAAACTCGCGCGCATTACGCGGCGCGTAGATCACGAGGCTCTGCGGTGGAACAGCGCCTGCCATGTACCGCGCAAAGGGATGGACCGTCCCCCAGCCCTTGCCCACCACCTTCTGGGCCCATTGCGGACGCAGCGACAGGTGCAAAGATCCGTCAGGACGGATGACGAGCCAGATTGGAGCGAAGATGTACGACTCCGGCTGGCCCATCGCGTGCGCCTCGTCGAGCGCAAACGCCCGACCGCCGGCGCTTAGCGGCGGCGCCGCCTCCTCGACCCCCTCCAACTCCAGTGCGTGAGAGGACAACCGATCAACATATCCAGCGGACACATCATCCAGCTGATGGCAGGGCCATTTCGGTGCCAGCTGCGGCGCGGCCCCCTGGCGCGACGAGAGGCGCCGGAGGCCCGGCGCCATGGACCACAAACACGCGTCGCGCGGCCGCAGCCTAGCCAAAGCTGTCATAGTGGACCTGCGTGATTGGAACGTCGAGGCGCCGGAGCAACGCTTTGACCGCATTCACCATCGCGGGCGGCCCGGCGACGTAGAATTCGACGGTGCGAGGATCTTCGATAGTCGCCGCGATCGCGTCCGTAACGAAACCTGTCGCATGCGGCCAGCCCGAGGGCGCATGTTCGACCACCGGCAGGTACTGCGCGTGACGGACGCGATTGGCGGCCTGTTGCAGCGTATCGGCCGCCGCCAGATCGGCCGGCGTGCGCGCCCCATAGATGACGTGCACGGGCGCTTCGAAATCCAACTGCTGGTCGGCCGCCTCGCGAACCATCGCGAGGATTGGCGATACCCCAGTGCCGCCGGCAACGAATACTTTGCGGCCGGACCTGCGCTCAAGCGTGCACACGCCAAACGGCGCTTCAATCGTGATTCTGTCACCTACCCGCAGCGCCGCGAGCGCATTGCTGCCGGCTCCGTTTTCGTATCGCTTGGCGATGAATTGGAGGACATTGTCGCCTGGCAGGTTGCACATCGAATAGCATCGCCTGAGCCTCTCGGCGAAATGAAGGATCGCATATTGGCCAGGCGAGAAGACCGCTGGATTCGTCGTCTCGAAGGTGAAGAGGCGTATCTCCGACCCGAGGTCCTCGACCTCTCGGAGCGTCGCTTTCTGCTCGCTGCACGACTTGGTCGCCCCCGTCCATTCTGCGGGATTGCGCGCGACTTTCAGATCCGAGAGCGCCCGGCTTTGGCACGCCAGGATTTGGCCGCGCCGCGCGTCTCGCGGACTGACGGCGGGGGCTCCGGGAAAGATCAGTTCGACCTGTCCCTCGACGAGTGTCACCTTGCAGGCGCCGCAACTGCCCCAACCACACTCGTAGCGCAGGACGACGCCTGCGCGCCGGGACGACTGAAGGATCGTTTCCCCTTCGGACGCCTCGACCTCGATTCCGTCAGGCTCGATACGTATTCGCCGTGTCGTCACTGCAAGTCTCCCGGGGGCCTCGAGGCCTCGAAGCGCTAAAGCCCGCAATCGGCCACGAGCTTCGCCTGAGCCGCCATGGTCCGCTGGAAGATCGCCTCGGCGCTGTCGGCTCCGGGAGCGGTCGCCATGGCCTTGCTGAGGCCCCGTGCGGCCCGTTCGCCTAACGGCACCCACTTCCTGATCCAGTCACGCAACAGGTCAGCGTGCGACGCCACCTTGCCCGTGGCGTAGCTGACGAGGGCTCTTGTGTTCTCAACGGCGTAGGCCTCGTCGTAGTTGCGGAAGTCGTCGTGCAGCAGCGACAGCAGGTCGTCACCGTTGACCTTCGCCAGCCCCGCGATCTCGGCATTGAAGATGTGATCGAAGATCGGCCGCACAACGAGGTTGCGCGAAGCGAACGCCTCTCCCCAGTCGAACGCGATCAATTGCTTTTCAATCAGCTCCCGCAGGCCCTGCCATTGAGGCGCCCTTGTCCAAAGGTTGCGCGCGACGTCGCTGTCCGCTAGTTCCGGACGCACGGTATCCAGCGCCAGCGCTTTCGCCAGGTAGGCCTGCCGCTGCACGCGGCGCATTTCGTTGCCCATCTGGAAATAGAAGGTGTTGGTGACGAATGCGGCGGGCGCCATCTGGGCGATATAGGCGGCGCTCATCTGCATGGCGTGCCCAGGAAAGCGAACCGGCAGATAGTTCTGACCCAGGAAGTCGAGCCAGGGCCGTGACAGCTTGCGGTAGCTGTCGAGCCGCTCGAACTCGTCGATCAGGTTGTCGCAGTAGACCTCGCGCTCCTTCTGATCCTCGATATACCGGCGATAGGTGTAGGCGCGCGGATCGCGGTAGCCCTCCCAGTCGTCCAGCGCGAATTTCGATCCTTCGCGATTCTTCAGATAGAACTGGTTGATCGACCAGCCTTCGGACAACTCGAAGGGGGCCGGCGCGCGGCGAAAATGGCTGTGAAACTTGTAGGTCACGGCCTCGTATTCGGAAGGCAGGCGGCGCTCGGTCCACAAGCTCCACGTTTTCTTCTGCTTGCGGGCGGTCGCTCTTGTTGTCTTCGCTGTCATATCGTTTCCTCCCCGTCGGGTGTCTCAGCTGTGAATCGTCCAGACCCACTCGTCGTCCATCGAGTGCAGACGGCCTGCGAAGGACACCAGGCTGGGCTCGATCTCGGCGAGTCGGAACGGGCGTCCAAGCGCCGCCTGCATGCTCTTTTGCGTCAGTCGAAAATTCTTGTCGGCCTGGACGCGGACGTAGCCGCCGCGGTCCTCGACGACGATTTCCAAGTCAGGGTTGTCCGTTTCGCCCGCCGCGATCACAGCATTGATGATGTCCTCGTCGACGCCGCGGATCACGGGGCCGACGAGCTTGGAGGGAGCTGTCTGGTTCATGGTCGTTCCTATGCATCCTGTGTGGCGCGATGACGTAAGCGGCGAAGGCGACCGTCGAGAGGCACCCCGACCAGCACCGTCTCACCTTCCTTTCTGACCTGGTACTGGAACAACCTGCAGTCCCGAGGATTCAGGCCGCATCCGTCTTCCATGCTGAACTGCCATTCATGGGCCGAACAGGTGATGATACCGGTCTCGAAATCGATATTGCCGTCCGCCAGCAGGATCTCCTGATGCGGACACATTCCCTGGAAGCACCGCAGTTCGCCGCCGGGCAGATGCACCAGGATCACTTCCTCGCCGTCGACCTGGACATCCAGAAAATCACCCTCCCAGATGTCGTCCAGCGTCGCGACCTTGACCCACTTGACGTCGTCTTCAGTCGGCATAGGCCACCTCGATCCAATCCATCATCTGGATTCCGGACTTGCCGACGGTCATATCCGACGGCAGTTCCTTGCCGTTGTAGTAGACGCGCTTCGGCGCGTTCCTTTCGGCCACGCGGAGCCCGATCGAATGCTGCGAGACCTTCTCAGCTACGGAGGTCATGTCGTCGGCATCGTCGACTGGGACCAGCAGGACGACGAAGTCGCCGCGAAAGTTGGCCTGAAGCGGGAACAGGGCCATGTTTTTCTTCTCCTGATTATCTTGACTGCGGCGACGGCTAGCTCGAGACGCCATCGTCGCGCCGTTCGATCGTTATTGCGATTGTGCTTGTGTTTTCCGGCCCGCGGTCACTCGGCCGCGAGGCTCGTCATTTTGTTCCAGGCGTAGCCTTCGGCGTCGTTGCCGGCGACGTCGGGCGTAATGCCCATGTACTGAAGCGCACCCTCCAGAGTCGGTGGCTGGATTTGACCGGCTAGGAAGCGATCGACCACCGACAAATGTGTGTCGTAACGCTCGGGCTGGCTCTTCCAGACCCATTCGCATACTTCGCAGCAGAAGCTCAGCTTGCGGCCGTTGTGCGAGGTGATGCGAGGCGCCTTGCCAACGCTTGGACCGCAGATCGGGATGTGACAGCAATTGCAGACGATCGGAAGCGTTGCGGGATAGGTCTTCTCGATGCGACCCGCACGAACGTTGTCGGCGATCACATCCCACAGCTTGCCGAACCGAGCATTCCAGCCAGGGTATTTCTCCTCGAGCCAATCGCGCTCCGCCGCGGATACGCCGGCGTCCGGATTCCACCACACGGTCGGACGCCAGAACCAGACGCCGAGATGATAGGCGTGATGCGCCCAGTCGAGCTCCGGCAGGAAGTGCTTCTCCCAATACCAGGGCAGATCCATGCCCAGGTCCTTGAACTGGTCCATGAACTGGCGGCAAATCCAGTCCTGCATGAACTCCTTGAAGGACATGGTGCGGCTCTCGAGCGGCGTGTAGTAGTCCATCGAAATGCCGGTGAGCAGCGCGAACAGCTTCCAGGATCGCCAGAACATCTGGTCGACGAGCTTTTGCGCCTCCGCTTTCCTGCCATTCTCGATCATGATCCGGAGGGTCGGCTCGCCCTGTTGCGAATGGCGGGCTTCGTCGGTCTGGATCGAGGAAATCAGCGCACCGAACTCGATATCGCCCACGTGCAGCGCATCCGAGGCCATGCCAAGGAACTGCAGGTTGGTGAAGCCAGTTTCGAACGTAAAGGTCAGCTGGATCGCCGTCGACACCGCGTCGTTTGCGGTGAACATGTCGTCGAACAGGCTGCGGGCGGCGATGACGCCCCACTCGTTGGTGTGCATCGCCTTGTGCGCCCAGTCGAATTGCGGATCCTTGCCGAGCAGACAGTAAGGGAAATAGATCTGCGCCTGACCGTGCCGGCACTCATCGAGCGTTCCGAACGCCGCCATGTTGCGCCATGCAGCGGCGCGGCCGAACCGCGCCATGCGGGCCTCGCCGATCGAGGCGAAATACTCTGGAACGGGGATCGCACCGTAGTGCGCCTTGATTGCCGATTTCCAGCCGATGTCCAGATTGTCGTAAAGGTTCGAACGGGCGATCGTGGACCGGATGGAATAGATTCCGTCGTCCTTGCCTGCCTGGTTGTGCACATATTCGCGGTAGGTCAGCTTGTAGGGCTCGTCCCAGCCCCACCATTCGTCCCCCTTGATTCCGAAGCTCTTCGAGAGCTCTTCCGGAAATACCTCTTCCTCATTGACATACGAAAAGGCCCAGTTCATATCGCGGGCCGTATCGTAGTAATCGCGCCTCTGCAGCTTCGGCATGGCTACCTCCTCCCGAGCGTGTCCTCATCTGGTTCGCTCTGTTTCGAGCGATCTCGCGAGGGTCACCTGCGCGAAGACCGTCGACCGGAACCTTGCGAGGCAGCCTAGATTTTAATTCTGTGGTTTTTCTTTGGGCAGCTCTCCTCGGTTGCGTCCGCCTGAGATCAAGTGCTCCGCGGCGGGCCACTGCGCGTACGATCAGCCTTCCTTGAAGCCGTACTCCGGTACGTTGCCGCTGGCGCCGTAGTATTTGTAGGGCAGGAATTTGCCCGACATGGTGATCTTGACCCGATCGCCCTTGGGATTGGGCAGCCGCTCCATCACCATGTCGAAGTCGATCGCCGACATGATGCCGTCGCCGAACTCCTCCTCGATCAGCGCCTTCCACGCCGGCCCGTTGATCATGACGAGCTCGTAGAAGCGGTAGATCAGAGGATCGGTCGGCGGCATCGGCGTGCCGCGCATTGGCGTCTCGTTCAGCATCGCGATCTCCGACTTCGTCAGGCCGAACAGCTCGCCGGCCTTCTCAGCCTGCGGCTTGGTCAGCTTCATCTGACCGAGGATGGCGCCGACGATCAGGACCTCCGAATAGCCGCCGATCTTGTCGCAGATATATTTCCACGACCAGGCGTTGTCGCGCTTGATGTCGAGCAGTTTCTCGGTCAGATCGGATCGCTTCATCGGGGGCTCCTATTGGGTTTTGGGGTCACTCGTTCGAAGTTTGCGGAAGTTTGCGCCAGCCCCGGCGCACTGACAACGGCCGGATGTTGGGCGACCTGCATGTTTGACGTGCAATCGCAGCGGTGGATGGATAGCGCCGAAGCGGCCAGACTGCCGCAATCAAAACACTCTGCGGGAAGGATACGCCATGCACAGTTTCAACGAACGCCTTCTGGCCGGCAAGCGCATCCTGATCACCGGCGGCGGCACCGGCCTTGGCAAGGCCATGGGCCGGCGCTTTCTCCAGCTCGGCGCTTCGCTGGCGATCTGCGGGCGACGCAAGGAGGTGCTCGCGGCGACCGCTGCCGAGTTCGCCAGCAGCCTTTCCGCCGACGTCCAGACCGTGGCTTGCGACATCCGCGACGCTGCCGCGGTGGAAGCGATGCTCGACACGGTTTGGGCCTCGGGTCCGCTCGACGTGCTGGTCAACAACGCGGCGGCAAATTTCCTGGCCCAGACCCACCGGCTCTCGCCGCGGGCGATCGATGCAGTCCTGAACATCTGTCTGCACGGCACCGCCTACTGCACCACCGGGGTCGGCCGGCGCTGGATCGACGCCGACCGCGGCGGCACTGTTCTGAGCATCCTCACGCTGTCGGCGTTGATGGGCGGGCCGTTCACCGTGCCGTCAGCGATGGCGAAGGCGGGCGTCGACGCCATGACCAAGAGTCTCGCGGTGGAATGGGGCCCCCACGGCATTCGTCTCAACGCGGTGGCGCCCGGATCGTTTCCGACCGAGGGCGCGGGAGCCCGGCTCACCCCGCACGGCGCAGCGGACGCGCTCACCGCGGCCGTGCCGCTCGGGCGCAACGGCGAGCACGATGAACTCGCCAATCTCTGCGCCTTCCTGATC
>Ga0105156_1000118_pt1 | contig 11793 bp, 12 predicted proteins | sample SSWtaG_3_FD_89673 | JGI IMG/M metagenome (GOLD analysis project Ga0105156, IMG submission 89673) | Hot spring microbial communities from Sandy's Spring West, USA to study Microbial Dark Matter (Phase II) - SSWTFFsm_matched | ecosystem: Environmental > Aquatic > Thermal springs > Hot (42-90C) ...
CTAATAATGAGTGACTACAATATAAGTCTTGATGATATATTAGAAGAAAGATTTAATTATTTTATGGAATTTTTAAAAAGAGAAGGGATAAATAAAAAAGTTATACTTGTTACAAGTTTATCTCCAAGTATTACTTTACCAGCCCTTACCATGCTTTTAGGATCTATTGCTGAGTTCTTGAACATGATAAATAATGACACGATCTATATACCAATTCCCATGTTAACTACACTCCCTATTATTTTTTATTTATTATATGAACATAAAAATTCCTATGCAGCTTATTTACCATTACTTAGAATAATCAATGTACGAGTAAATACCTTAGAGAGCGATATAAATAATATATCAGAAAAATTGGTAGGAAAAAATATTAATAATAATTTTTTAATATTACTAGATGTTTCTGGAGATAATACTATTGTATATCCAATACTTGTAAGAGACGTTAATGATGCTAAAAGAACGCTAGCACTATCATTTGTTGATATAATACTTTCTCATGAAATATCTCATGCTCTGGTTGGATCCAGTGAAATAAAGGCATCTAGTTTAGGTTATTTAATGTTTTATATTACTAGAGGAGATGAAAAGCAATATATTGAAAAATATATACCAAGGAATCTACTTAAATGTAAAGAATACATAAATAATAACAAAAAGTATGATCAATATATTATTGGCGAGTGTTTTGCAAATGTTATGCTAAATGAAAATAAAAATATTAATGTAAAAGAAAAAATAGAGTATATAAAGTCATTAAAAGATAACGATATTATCAGAATAGTAGAGTCTCGTTTGACCGAGTATAACATTAGTTGAAATATTTAAAAGATTTTCTAAGTTAAGATATAAAATGAGTGTTGATCGGAAGATTTGAAAATGGAGATTTTTTTAAAAATTACGATAGTCCTATATTAAATTCTGATTCACATCATGCTATGGTAGATAAAGATCTATATAAAACTGGCTTGGAGATAGATATAGTAAATAGGTTGAAAATATTGGAAGAAATGAAGAAAAAGGGTTATAATCCATATCCATACGAATTCGATAAGACAAATGATATAAAAGAAATAATAAGAGATCCAGAAAAGTTTATAGATAAATATGTAAAAGTAGCTGGTAGAGTTTTTTCAATAAGGAAACATGGTAGAATAATATTTTATGATTTATATGAAGAAGGAGAAAAGTTACAAGTTGTAGTAAAAGCAGATATTACTAAGAATTTTGAAGATGCATCAAAGTTTATTCAAAGAGGAGATATAGTTGGATTTTATGGAAAAATAGGTAGAACAAAGGCTGGAGAGTTATCTTTATTTTCAGAAGATTGGATTATCTTGTCTAAAGCTCTAATATCTCTACCAGATTTGTGGTTTGGGTTAGAAGATGTAGATGAAAGATATAGAAAAAGGTATTTGGATATTTTGATGAATAAAAATGTGAGGAAAATATTTGAACTTAAATCTAAAACAATAAGTTATATAAGGAAGTATTTTGAGGATTTGGGATATATTGAAATACAAACTCCGGTATTACAACCGGTTTATGGTGGAGCTAATGCCAGACCATTTATAACATATGTAAATGATCTAAAAGAAAATTGGTATTTAAGGATAGCTACAGAATTATATCTAAAAAGAATGCTTGTTGCCGGATTCAATAAAGTATTTGAAATAGGGCCAGATTTTAGAAATGAATCTATTGATGTTACACATAATCCAGAATTTACAATGTTAGAAGCATATGAAGCTTATATAAATAGAGATAAAATGATGGAAATAACAGAAAATCTTGTATATGGAATAGCTAAAGATGTATTTGGAATAGAATACATAGAATATGAAGGTAAAAAAATATATTTAAAACCACCTTGGAAAAGATTGACCATGTATGATGCATTAAAAGAATATGCGGGATTAGATGTTGCTAAAATGTCGGATGAAGAGATAATGGAGATAATGAGACAATATAACATAGAGATGGAAGTAAAAAAATATAACAGAGGTCTGGCTATAACAGAATTATTTGAAACTTTGGTAGAAGATAAATTAATAGAACCTACTTTTATAATAGAGCATCCTAAAGAAAGTACTCCATTATGTAAACTTAGTAGGAGAGATCCAAATTTGGTAGAGAGAGCAGAGGCTTATCTACTTGGAGTAGAGATCGCAAACATATATTCAGAATTGAATGATCCAATAATACAAAACGAATTACTATTGGAACAAGCTAAGATGAGAGAATTAGGATTTGAAGAAGCACATGAATATGATCAAGATTTTATAGAAGCTTTAATGTATGGTATGCCACCTGCGGGTGGAATGGGTCTTGGAGTAGATAGGTTAATAATGTTATTATTGGGTTTAAAAAGTATAAAAGAAGTAATACTATTTCCAATGATGAAAAAATTAAATTATTCCGAAGCGGTCAATATATTAACAAAGTATACATTAAACAAAGAAGAAAATAATTAGTTATAATATAAAATTTTTAAATTTTTTTGTACATAATTTTTTCTATGGTCATACGGTTTAGATAATTACTTATGTCGGTTCTGGTAAAATATACTACCTAGGTCCAGAGTATAGTTTTTCTCATGAGGCTGCATTAAGTTTATGTGGAAAAAGTTATGAATATAGTTATGTAGAAAGTATTTCCGAGATATTTGAAAGAGTTAATAAAGAAGATTCTTGTGGAGTTATACCATTAGAAAATAGTTTAGAAGGGCCAATACATGAGAGTCTAGATAATTTATTCATTTACGAAAATATTTTTATTAATAGTATTTATATAAAAAAGATAGAACTGTTTTTAGCTTCTTCTGATGGAGATCTTAAAGATACTTTATATACTAATTATTATGCATTCAAAGAAGCTGGGAAATATATAAGAGATTTTAATTTCAAAAATGTAGAATTTGTTCCCAGTACTTCAAAAGCTGCAAGATTAGCAGCATATAATAATGGAGTGTGCATATGTTCAAAATTAGCTGTAGAAAATTATAATTTAAAGGTAATCAAGGAAATACATAATGAAAATAACTATACTAAATTCTCTTTAATATCTAAAAATCCCACTTATAGTGGAGAGAGATCTCTAATAATATTTACTATAGAAAATAAGCCAGGATCTTTATATAAAGTTTTAAGGGTATTTTATGAAGGGAAAATAAATCTTTCTATGATATACTCTAGGCCACTTTTTAAGATATCTAAAGAAAATAATAAAAATATTAATAGAAAAATGCCATGGGAATATTACTTTTATTTAGAATATGAAGGACCGTATATTGATAGATTGATTAAAAAATTAGAAAATATAACTGAAAAAATAAAATTTAAAGGGTCTTATAATATTATTTTTTAACTAAGTAAAGGTTAAGGGAATAATCTTTTTGGATCTCTTGCTATGAATACAGCTTCTTTTATATTTTCTATATTTAATAATTGTTTTACAAATCTTGCAGGTCCAAATCCAAAACCACCCATGGGTGGAGATCCATATTCGAAAAATTCTACAAAAAATCTTAGATTATCTATATTCAATCCTTTTTGTTTTATTTGTTCTATTAGGATATTATATCTATGTTCTCTTTGAGATCCAGTTGTTATTTCTAATCCTTTAAATAACAGGTCAAAACTTTTAGTAGTTTCTCTTCCATCTTTCATAGGTTCTCCTTTCATATGATAAAAAGGTCTTGCTGTCCAAGGCCAATCGGTTATAAATACGAAATCAGAGTCATATTCTTTTTTAACATATTCTCCTAAAACTTTTTCTCCTTCTGAACTAATATCTCCATTTTCTTTTATATATTTTTTATCTAATATTTCATATACTTCTTCCATTTTTATTCTTGGAATTTTATTTTTTAAAGAAACCTCAATATTATATTTTTCTTTTAGTTTTTCGATAGTATATTTTATCATTTTTTCTTCTAAATCCATTATATCATGATGAGATGAAATATAACCCATTTCTATATCTACAGATGTAAATTCAGTTAAATGTCTAGAAGTAAAAGATGGTTCGGCTCTAAAGGCTGGTGCTATTTCGAAAACCCTTTCAAAACCAGCTATTATTGCTAATTGTTTATAAAATTGTGGGGATTGAGCTAAATATGCTGTTTTTTCAAAGTATTTCACTTCAAAAACTTCAGCCCCACCTTCTGACGGATATCCTAATATCTTGGGAGAAAATATTTCTATGAAATCATTTTCATAAAGAAATTCTCTTATATGTTTTATAGAATCAGAAAATATATCAATTACTATAGATTTTTTCGGATCTCTTAAATCTATCCATCTATAGTCTAATCTTTTTTCGAAAGAGGAATTTTCATCTATTGGCAGAGGTTTTGCAATATTTCCTAATAAGTATATTTCTTTAGCTAAAATCTCTTTATATTTCTTAGCTATTCCTTTTATATATTCTCCTCTTACTACTATAAAAGTATGAGCAGATAAGTCTTTTAAAAAATCTATATTTCCAAAAATATCTTTTTTTATTGTTATTTGTACATCTCCACTTTTATCTCTTAATATTAAAAATCCAATATTTCCCAAAATTTTTATATTTATAATCCATCCTGCTAAGACAACTTCTTTTTCATATTCTATTTTTTCTAAGTCTTTTATTTTAATTCTATTTTTTAGTAGTTCTGAAGCTTTATTATAGTCATATATGTTCATTAAAAATAAATACTATGAAATTTTTTTATTTTCATATAAGTATCTATCATACCATGAAGTTCTTTATATATTATTACTAGTTTGTCATGAAAGTCAACTTCTGTATAATTACATATACATAATGGAGTATCTTTATTAGAATCTCTATAATTAAAATACTCAGCTAAAGCGTCTTTACAGTCTATCTCTTTCATCTTTTTAATAAGAATTTTTTCAAATAAGGCAAAATTTTCTTTCACATATTTTTCTAGTTTTTTCCTTAAAATATCATATTCTGAAAAATCATTTAGTAACATTTTGGTATAATAATCTATTACAAAAATTGGTTTTTCTATAGAATATAATAAAATTACATCTGCAGTTTCTTTGCCAATACCTTTTATTTTTAGTAAATTATTTCTTAAATAAAATAAATCTTCTTTTCTCATATTTTTAATAGAGCCGAAGTTTTCTAATATAAATTTTGCTACATTTCTTATTGTCTCTGCTTTTCTTTTTTTAAAAGGTACTTTTATTAAATCTTCTCTAATTCTTATTAAATTTTCTAGGCTAAATTCAAAATTAATAAGTTTCAATAAATTTATATTTTTTTCTACAAGAGACCATTTTGTATTTTGTGTTAATATAGAACCAACTAATACTTCTACTCTCCAATCACCATTAGTTTTAATATTATACTCTAAATCAACTGGCCACCAAAAGGAGAAACCCCAATTTTTAAAGATATTAAGTATTATATCCATTTTTAAGGTTTATGTTAAATTAATAAAAATGTTGTTAAATGATAAAAAAATAAAGGAATATATAAAAAGTGGAAAAATAGTTGTAGATCCATTTGACGAAAATTTAGTAGGACCATCCTCTTTAGATATTAGAATAGGTTTCAAATTTAGGGTATTTAAAACTATAAACATGGAAGTTTTAGATATAATGAACTATAATGACGATGTTTTATATAGAATTGAAGATAAAAATTATACAATTCATGTTGGAAAATATTCAGATTTATATATATTAAAAAATGAAAATACTCCGATAGTAATTCATCCTGGCGAATTTATTTTAGCATCTGTATACGAATATATAAGATTGCCGAAGAATATTGCTGCTCAAATACATGGTAGATCTTCTATAGGCAGATTAGGGTTATTAATTCATACTTCTGCTGGATGGATAGATCCAGGATATGGTGGTCATCTTACTCTAGAAATAATAAATGTAAATAAATTTCCAATAAAAATATATCCATTGACTAAAGTTGGTCAAATTGTTTTCTATGAAATAGAAGATGTAGAAATACCGTATGATCAAAGGAAGAGCTCAAAATATATGAATGAGGAAGGAGCTACATATTCATTAATATCTCGAGATTTTGATAAAAAATAACTTTTAAATTTATTTTTTAAATAAAGATTCTTATGGTAAAAAGGACAGGTCCTACCAATATATATTTAAGAAAATTAATTGCTATGCTTAAGAAAGAAGGAAAGAAAAATGGAGCAAGGATTTGGTTTTATGTTGCAAAACTATTAAGTAAACCAACTAGGAATAGAGTCGAAGTTAATTTATATAAGATAAACAAATATTCTAAAGATGGAGAAACTATTTTAGTTCCTGGAAAAGTTTTGGGAGTAGGTTATGTAAGTAAAAATATAAAAATAGCTGCATGGAAATTCTCAAATAATGCTATCGAAAAGTTATCTAAAAATAATATTAAAATAATGAACATAGAGGAGCTTGTAAAGGAAAATCCTAAAGGATCTAATGTAAGAATATTAATATGATGGTTATTGGAAAAAAATATATAAATGCAGAAAATCAGGTTATTGGAAGATTAGCTTCTAAAGTAGCAAAGTTGGCGTTAATGGGGTATGAGATCTATATATTTAATGCTGAAAAATCTGTGATAACTGGTGATTGGTATTTCTTAGTTAAATATTGGAATCATAAAGTAAATGAAAGAGGAGATTGGTTAAAGGGACCATTTTATCCTACTAGACCTGATAAAATATTAAGAAGAGTTATTAGAGGTATGTTGCCTAAAAATTATCGTGGAAGAATAGCTTTGAAAAGGGTAAAAGTATTTTTAGGAGTACCAGAAGAATATAAAAATGTAACATTGGAAACTTTTAAAGATGCTGACATTACAGAAAGGATAAAAAAGTCTAAGAGGAGAATAAAATACTACTATCTAATTGATATATCTAAGCAAATAGGTTATAATCCTTCTGAATAGTGTAGTTTATATTTTTATTTTATAATATATATAAATGGAAATAAGAAGAGTTAGAACATATATTCCAGGACTAGACGAAATATTATATGGAGGAATTCCAGAAAGAAATGTTGTATTATTATCTGGAGGACCTGGAACTGGAAAATCTATTATGGCAAAACAATTCTTATATAACGGTTTAATAAATGGGGAAAATGGACTTTTTGTTACATTAGAAGAGCATCCTATATCCGTTTTAAGAAGTTTTTCGCATTTTGGATGGGATGTATCTAAATTTGAAAAAGAAGGAAAATTTGCTATAATAGATGCTTTTACTGGAGGAGTTGGTGCTTATGCTCAAAAAGAAAAATATGTTATAAAAGATTTAAATGATCTTAGAGAGTTTATAGATGTTTTGAGAACAGCTATAAGAGAAATTAATGCTAATAGAGTTGTAGTAGATTCTGTTAGTACTTTATATTTAGCTAAACCAGCAGTAGCTAGATCTACTGTTATGACATTAAAAAGAGTATTAGCTGGTTTGGGATGTACTGCAATATTTGTTAGTCAAGTATCTGTTGGAGAAAGGGGATTTGGAGGTCCTGGTGTAGAACATGCAGTTGACGGAATAATTAGATTAGATTTGGATGAAATAGATGGAAAATTATATAGATCTATAATTGTATGGAAGATGAGAGACACTAAGATATCTATGGTTAGACATCCTTTTGATATTACAGATAAAGGAATTATAATTCATTGGGATAAATATCTGAAAATAAGTGGATATAGAGCAGAGATTCAACCTCTTCCAGAAGAAGACATAGAAAATATGAAAAAAGCTGTTAAAGAAAGTAAGATTGCTACAGGAAGATATGAAGAAGATTTATAAAATAATCTTGAAATGAAATAAAAATATGGTCATAGTTACTGTAGGTAAGAGAAAGACAGCCATTGCTAGAGCATATATAAAAGAGGGCAAAGGAAGGGTAAAAATAAATTCAATACCTATAGAAGTTTATAATCCTTGGTTAGCTAGGGTTAGGATTTTAGAACCGCTCGTACTTGCTGGTGAAGAATATATATCAAAAGTAGATATAAAGGTAATTGTAGAGGGTGGGGGAGTTATGGGTAAAGCAGATGCCGCTAGAACAGCAATAGCAAAAGCGTTAGTCAAATATTTCGATGACGAAAAATTAAAAAATCTATTTATACAATATGATCCTTGGCTGTTAAAATCTGATGTAAGAAGAAAAGAACAGAGAAAATCACCAACATCTAAGGCTAGAAAGCACTATACTACTGCATATAGATAACTTATTCTATTTTTTCTACTTTTATATTTATATTTTCTTTACTAGTTTCTTCTCTTTTATTAGTTTCTTCTTCATGAGATTTTATAGAATATACTGCTCTAGAAACAATCCATATTTGCCCCATAGCTCTAATAAGCAAATGCTGCACTAATAATCCTTTTACACCTCTTCCTACAAGAGATGGATTTAATACTTTTATTTTCCAACCATATACTTTATTTCCTTCTATTACTGCATCTAGCACTTCTCCTAATAGATACCCATCCTCCGTATATACTTTACTTCCATAAGTTTGGGATATCTTTTTTAAGTTAATAGCCATATTATAATTGAGAATTTCAATATTTAAATTGTTTACTTATAAACCTAAATTTTAATAAAATAAAATGGTCGGCAATAATGATTCTAATAGAGTACCAGAAGTAAAATTAAAAGTTGCTGGTGCGTATCAGAATGATATTGGTAAAGGAATAGTAAGAATAGACGCAGAAGTTATGAGAAAATTAGGAATAAAAGTTGGAGACGTTGTAGAAATAGAAGGAAAAAGAAAAACTGTCGCTATAGCACAATTATCTTTACCTCAAGATGTTGGTTTAGGTATTATAAGGATGGATGTAACTGTAAGAAGAAATGCTGGTGCTACATTCGGAGGATACGTTACTGTTAGAAAAGCAGAAGTAAAAGAAGCTTCAAGAGTAATCTTAGCTCCAGCTGTAAAGAATGTTACTTATAGTATACATCCAACATATTTGAAAAGAATGCTTTTGGGAAGACCTCTAGTTAAGGGAGACTATATAGTAATATCTTTATCTTCTCTTTATGGTAAATATAGCCCATTTTCTGAAATATTTTCTATAGAAGACTTTTTTTCTTTTAGCTTTGGTGGTGAAATAAAATTGGTGGTTGTAAATACAAATCCTAAAGGAGCGGTAATAGTTACTGAAGAAACAGAGATAGAATTATTACCTCAAGCTCCAGAAATAAGAGAAGAAGTTCCAGAAGTTGGATATGAAGATATTGGAGGAATGGATGATGTAGTTAGAAAAGTAAGAGAAATGGTTGAATTACCTTTAAAACATCCAGAAATATTCGAAAAATTAGGAATTGAACCTCCAAAAGGTGTATTGCTATATGGTCCTCCAGGTACAGGTAAAACACTATTAGCTAAAGCAGTTGCAAACGAATCTGGAGCACATTTCATTGCTATAAATGGGCCAGAAATAATTTCTAAATATGTTGGAGAATCTGAAAAGAAGCTGAGAGATATATTTGAAGAAGCTAGAAAAAATGCTCCAGCAATTATATTTATTGACGAAATAGACGCAATAGCACCTAAGAGAGAAGGAGATACTAGTGAAGTAGAGAGAAGACTTGTTGCTCAATTACTTACATTAATGGATGGATTAAAAGAAAGAGGTAAGGTAATTGTAATAGCTGCTACTAATAGACCTGATGCTATAGATCCTGCATTAAGGAGACCGGGAAGATTTGATAGAGAAATAGAAGTTCCAGTACCTGATGAGGAAGGAAGGTATCAAATACTGAAAATACATACTAGAAAAGTTCCATTAGGAAAATTAGAAGGAGAAAAATATGTTTTATTATCTGAAGAAGAGAAAGATAAATTACTTAGGAAATTAGCTTCAATTACTTATGGATATGTTGGAGCTGACTTAGCAGCTTTAGTAAAAGAAGCTGCTATGAATGTAATCAGAAGATTAATACCAGAAATAGAAAAATATGAAGATAGAGAAATACCTACAGAGTTATATGAAAAACTTGTAGTTACGGAGGAAGATTTTATGGAGGCTTTGAAAATGATTCATCCATCTGCTATGAGAGAAGTATATGTTGAAGTTCCTAAAGTTAGATGGGGAGACATTGGTGGTTTGGAAGATGTGAAACAACAGTTAAGAGAAATAGTAGAGTGGCCAATAAAATATAAAAAAATATTCGAAAAATTAGGAATTGAACCTCCAAAGGGTGTATTACTATATGGTCCTCCAGGTACAGGTAAAACACTATTAGCTAAAGCAGTTGCAAACGAATCTGGAGCTAATTTCATTGCAATCAAAGGACCAGAAATATTTTCTAAATGGGTTGGAGAATCTGAAAGAAGAATTAGAGAAATATTCAGAAAAGCAAAACAAGTAGCCCCAGCAATTATATTTATTGACGAAATAGACGCAATAGCACCGAGGAGAGGTACTCATATTGGAAGCAACGTCTATGATACTGTAGTAAATCAGCTATTAGCTGAAATGGATGGAATAACATCTAGAGGAGATGTAATGGTTATAGCTGCTACAAATAGACCAGATCAAGTAGATCCTGCTTTATTAAGACCTGGAAGGTTTGATAGGATAGTATATGTCCCACCACCAGATTATAAGTCTAGATTAGAAATATTAAAAGTTCATACAAGAAATATTCCTTTATCATCAGACGTAAATCTAGAAGAAATAGCAAGATTAACTGAAGGATATTCGGGAGCAGATTTAGCATTACTAGTCAAAGAAGCTGCTATGTTTGAAATTAGAAAAATATACGAACATTTATCTAAAGAAAGATTGACTGAAAAAGAAATAATGGATAAGCTTTTAGAGTTAGATATTAAAGTTACTATGGAAGATTTCAAAAAAGCTCTAGAAAAAGTAAGACCATCTATTACAAAAGAAATGGAAGAATATTATAAAAATTTTGCAGAAACATTTAGAAGAAAATATATAGAAGGGGATAGAAAATATTATGGATAGGTATGTATCTCAATTTTTGTTTTTTAGAGATATAAATAGAAAAATATTTTCATCAACGGTTACAATTATAGGAATTGGAGGATTAGGTTCATATCTTTCTGAAATTTTGGCTAGAATGGGGGTAAAAAAAATTATCTTAGTAGATTTTGACAAAGTAGAAGAAAAAAACCTTAATAGACAAAACTTTATCTTAGAAGATATAGGAAAATATAAAGTAGATGCTATAGAAAAAAGATTGAAGAGTATAAGGAATGATATAGAAATAGAGAAATACTTAGAAATAAATGAAAAAGTATTAGAATCTGATATGTTATTTGATTGTACTGATAATATAAATTCCAAATATTTAATAAACGAATTTTCTGTATATTTAGGAAAACCATACATTTTTGGTAGTGTAGTTATGGATAGAGGCTTTGTGGGTCTAATAAATCCAAATGAATTTTGCTTGTATGATATATATCTAGGAAAAGAAGATTTGATTTCTTGTGAAACAGCAGGAGTAGATCCATCATCTATATTATTTGCTTCTTCAATTATGGCGAAACTCTTTATTAAATATTTAGAAGGAGACAGAAATTCTGTAGTATATCATTTTAATACTAATAAAAAATTTTACATAGAAGAAATAAAAGTTGTTAGAAGAGAATGTCCAATTTGTGTAAAAAAAGATTATAAATTCATATGGAAATATATGAAATAATTGTTGAGATAAAGAAAAAATCAGAATTAAAAAATATATCTGATAAAATATTGGAAAAGATAGTAATTAGGGAATTAAGCAAAAGAAAATATCTATATAATATCATAAAAAA
>Ga0105156_1000120_pt1 | contig 11754 bp, 8 predicted proteins | sample SSWtaG_3_FD_89673 | JGI IMG/M metagenome (GOLD analysis project Ga0105156, IMG submission 89673) | Hot spring microbial communities from Sandy's Spring West, USA to study Microbial Dark Matter (Phase II) - SSWTFFsm_matched | ecosystem: Environmental > Aquatic > Thermal springs > Hot (42-90C) ...
ACGAAGGGTGTCAACACCGCGTCATTTTCCTTATTCCCGGCGTCGCGGCCCGGGGCGGGCTCGTCAAGCAGACATGTCAGGCCGACTTCAAGCCGATTTTCAGGCCGACTTGGCGCTGCGCTGCGCGATCGCCGCCCACACCCGCTCCGGCGTCGCCGGCATGTCGATGTGATCGATGCCATACTCACGTGACAGGCCTTCGATGATCGCGTTCATCACCGCCGGGCACGATCCGATCGCGCCCGCTTCGCCCGCGCCCTTGACGCCGAGCGGGTTGGTCTTGCACGGCACGTTGCGGGTCTCGAACGCGATCGACGGCGTATCGGATGCCCGCGGCAGCGCATAGTCCATCAGCGTGCCGGTGACGAGCTGGCCGTCGCTCGTATCATAGACCGCCTGCTCCATCAGCGCCTGGCCGATGCCCTGCACAGTACCGCCATGGACCTGGCCCGCGAGCATCAGCGGATTGAGGGTGACGCCGAAATCGTCGACGATCACGTAGCCCACGACGCGCACCACGCCGGTCGCGGGGTCGATCTCGACCTCGACGACATGGGTGCCGTTGGGGTAGGTGCCATCGACGCTCGAGAACTTCTCGCTCGCGCGCAGCTTGGCCGCATCATCCTTTGCCCGCGCGGCAATGTCGGCGAACGACACCACGCGATCGGTGCCAGCGACGCGGATCGTGCCGTCACTGATCTCGAGATCGTTGCTGCCGGCCTCGAGCGCCTCGGCGGCGATCTGCTTGAGGCTTTCGCCGAGCTTGCGGGTCGCGCGCTCGACGCTGACACCGCCGGACGGAATCGACGACGATCCGCCGGTGCCGAGCCCGGTCGCGATCAAGTCGGTGTCGCCCTGCAGCACGTGGACGCGCTCGGGCGGCAGGCCGAACTGTTCGGCGACCAGCTGGGCGTAGGCGGTCTTGTGGCCCTGCCCGGTCGACTGCGTGCCGATCAGCACGGTGACATCGCCGCTCGGGTCGAGCTGGACCTGCGCGGTCTCTTCCCCCATGGTGCCGCAAACCTCGACATAGGTGGAGAGCCCGATGCCGCGCACCAGCCCCTCCTTGCGCGCGGCCCGCGCGCGCTTGGGAAAGTCCTTCCACTGCGCGAGCTCCATCGCCCGCTTCATGTGCCCGGCGAAGTCGCCGGAGTCGTAGACCTTGCCGGTAACCGTCGTGTAGGGCAGCGCGCGCGGCGCGATGAAATTCTTGCGACGGATCGCGTCGGGCGTCATGCCGAGCTTGCGCGCTGCGGCGTCGACCAGCCGCTCCACCACGTAAGCCGCCTCGGGCCGGCCGGCGCCGCGATAGGCGTCCACCGGGACGCTGTGAGTGAACACGGTGCGGACGCGGCAGTGGAACGCGCTGATATCGTAGAGGCCGGGCAACATGCCGGCGCCGCCAAAGGGCACATAGGGCGCAAACGTCGAGAGATAGGCGCCCATGTCGGCGACGAGATCGACATCCATGGCGAGGAATTTGCCGTCCGCGGCCAGCGCCATCCGCGCGGTGGTGACGTTGTCGCGTCCCTGCGCGTCGCCGATGAAGTGATCGGCGCGCTCGGCCACCCATTTGACGCCCCGGCGCAGCTTGCGCGCCGCGACCGCCACCAGCGCGTATTCCCGGTAGGGAAACAGCTTGGTGCCGAAGCCGCCGCCGACATCGGGACAAATCACCCGCATCTGCTCGGTCGGGATCTTGAGCACGTTCAGGCACAGGATATCGCGCAGCCGGTGGCTGCCCTGGCTGCCGGCCACCAGGGTGAGACGTTCGGTCTTGGGATCGTATTGGCAGACCGCGCTGCGGGTCTCCATGTAGTTGGTGACGATGCGCGGGTTGACGATTGCGACCTCGGCGACCGCATGGGCCGACTTGAACGCCGCTTCGGTCGCGGCATGATCACCGATGGCGCGGTCAAACAGCACGTTGTCGGGATAGGCCGGCCACACTGCCGTCGCGCCCGGCGCAATCGCCTTGCGTACGCCGACCGTGGCGGACAGCGGCTGCCATTCGACCACGATCGCTTCGAGCGCATCGCGGGCCTGCTCAACGCTCTCGGCGACCACGAAGGCCACGGCATCGCCGACATGGCGAACCTCGCCGCGCGCCAGGATCGAGTATGGCGGCGCCTTGAACGGCTTGTCGGGGAAATTGAACTGGCAGGGCAATCCACCAAGCTCGGCGGTGTCCTCCGCGGTCAGGATCGCGGCGACGCCAGGCAGTGCGCGCGCGGCCGCCACGTCGATCGTGAACGTCGCATGGGCATGGGGCGAACGCAGCACGAGGCCGTGCAGCACGCCGGCCGGATTGTGATCGGCGGTGTAGCGGCCATGGCCGCGAACGAAGGCGTCGTCTTCCTTGCGGCGGACGCTGTGGCCGACGCCGAACTTGATGGGGAGCATGGGATTGTTCCGAAACTATGGGATCGCCGAATGTAACGGTATCATGCAGCGGATCGGGCGATGGTGCAAATGCGTCAGGGCGGATCTCGCGCGCCAGCTATGCGTCCGCTTAGGCTAACGCACCAGCGCCGTCACCCAGCGGCGGCCAAACAATAGCCATATGGCGAGGGCGTAGACCACCGCCCCGACCACGACCAGGATCACGAGAGTGAGCTCATCGCGAAGCTGCGTCATGCCGCGCAACAGGCCTGGCGCCAGCGCGTGGGTCACCGCCAGCGCGGCCGCCAGGATGAGCCCGACCAGCACGAATTTGCCGAGCGAGCGCCGCAGGCTGCCGTCCAATTCCAGGTAGCCGGCCCGCACGGCGAAGAACAGCACCAGGAGCAGATTGACCCAGGCGCCGACCGCCGTCGCCAGCGCCAGCCCGATCTGCGCCAGCGAGCCGACCAGCGCGATCTTCAGGGCCACGTTGATGGCGACGCCGGTCAATGCCGCCTTGACCGGTGTCGCGGTGTCCTTGCGGGCATAGAAGGTCGCGACCGCGCTGCGAATCAAGACGAACGGGATCAGGCCGATGGCATAAGCCGCGAGCGTCGCCGCGGCAGCGGCGGCATCGGCCCTGGTGAAGGCGCCGCGCGCGAACATCGCCCGCATGATGACGCCGGGCACGGTGAGAAAGGCCGCCACGAACGGCACGGAGAGCAACAGCGTGAAGTCGAAGGCGCGGCGCTGCGCCGCCATGGCGCCGTCCTGGTCGTTGGCGGTCAGCCGCCGCGACATGTCGGGCAGCAGCACGGTGCCGATGGCGATGCCGATCACGCCGATCGGCAGCTGGTTGAGGCGGTCGGCGTAGTAGAGCGCCGACAGCGCGCCGGCCGGCAGGAAGGTCGCGATGATGGTGTCGGCGAACAGCGCGACTTGCGTTCCCATCGAGCCGAGCGTCGCCGGCCCGAGCGCGGCAAAGAACGAGCGCACGTCGGCGTCGAGCTTCAAGGGTGCGAATTTCGGCAGCGCGCCCTGCCGCGTGACGTCGCCGGCGAGCAAGAAATACTGCAGCACGCCTGAAATCAGCACGCCCCAGGCGGCGGCATGGCCCGCGGTCGGAAACAGGGCCGCCAGCGCCAGCGTCGCCATCATCGCGAGGTTGAGGAAGATCGGCGCCGCGGCAGCGCTGGCGAAGCGGTGCATCACGTTGAGGATGCCGCCGTAGAGCGTCACCAGCGTGATCAGCAGGAGATAGGGAAAGGTGATGCGGGTGAGCTCGATGGCGAGCTGACGCTGCGCCGGGTCCTCGGTGAAGCCGGGCGCCAGCAACGTCATCGCCTGCGGCATGAACAGCCAGGCGGCGATCAGCAGCACCACCTGCGAGGCAAAGAGAAGGGTGAAGATGCGGTCGGCGAATAGCCGCGCCGCCGCCTCCCCCTCCTCGCCATGGACATGGGCGTAGGCCGGCACGAAGGCGGCGTTGAAGGCCCCCTCGGCGAAGATGGCGCGGAAATGATTGGGCAGCCGCAACGCGACGAAGAACGCGTCCGCCACGGGGCCGGCGCCGAGGATCGCCGCCAGCATGATGTCGCGGGCAAACCCCGTCAGCCGCGACAGCAGCGTGTATCCGCCGACCGTGAAGATTTTCCCCAGCATGGACGAAGCTTCTAGCCTATGCCTGCGCCGCGCAAAATGCCGGCGGCCGCTTCTCCCTCTCCCCGCTTGCGGGGAGAGGGTCGGGGTGAGGGGCGAGGCAAGGCACGAAGCTCCCGAATACGCGGAGCCGCCCCCTCACCCGGCGCTTCGCGCCGACCTCTCCCCGCAAGCGAGGAGAGGTGACTTGCTGGAGCCAAAATCACCGTGCAGAGGTACTACCCCTTCACGGCCGCGCGCACCGCCGCAATGACGCGATCCTGGGTGGCCTCGTCGAGGTAGGCGTGCATCGGCAGGCTGATGACGTCCTTCGACAGGCTTTCGCTGACCGGCAAGCCGCCCTCGGCGACCGGGTAATGCCGGTAGGCCGTCTGCTGGTGCAGCGACTTCGGATAGTAGATCGCGGTCGGCACGCCGAGCGACTTCAACCGGGCCGCGAACGTGTCGCGATCGACCTTGCCGAGGCGGATGGTGTACTGCGCCCACACCGAGAGGTTGCCCTCGGCGACGTAAGGCACGTCGACGACGTCGGCGAGCGCTTCGCTGTAGCGGGCGGCGGCGCGGTTGCGGGCCGCGATCTCGTCCTCGAAGATCTTCAGCTTCTCGATCAGCACCGCGGCCTGCAGGGTGTCGAGGCGCGCGGTGAGCCCGAGGCGGACGTTGTCGTATTTGTCGCTGCCCTGCCCGTGCACGCGCACGCTGCGCAGCGTCTCGGCAAGCGCGGCATCGTCGGTGAGAATGGCGCCGCCGTCGCCGTAGCAGCCGAGCGGCTTGGCCGGAAAGAAGCTGGTGGCGGTGGCAAGGCCGAAGCAGCCGAGGCGCCGGCCCCTGTAGGTGGCGCCGAAGCCTTGCGCGGCATCGTCGAGCACGAACAGCCCCTCGGCCGCGGCGATCGCCGCGACGGCGTCATGATCGGCGCTCTGGCCGAACAGGTCGACCGGGATCACAGCCTTCGGCGAAAGCCCGAGCTTTCGCGCGGTGGCGATGCCGCGCGCGAGCGAGGCCGGATCAATGTTGAAGGTGCGCGCGTCGACATCGACGAACACGGGCGTGGCGCCGATCAGGGCCACCACCTCGGCGGTGGCGCAGAAGGTGAAGGACGGGCAGAGCACGGCATCGCCGGCACCGATCCCCTTGGCCATCAGCACCATCAACAGCGCATCGGTGCCGCTGGCGCAGGCGATCGCATGGCGCGCGCCGGCGAAGGCGGCGAGGTCGGCTTCGAACTGCGTCACCTCGGGGCCATTGATGAACTGGCAGTGCTTCAGCACCCGCGCCACCGCGTCGTCGACCTTGGCGCCGAGCCGGCGGCGCTGGGAATTGACGTCGATGAAGGCGATGGGCTCGGGTGACATATGCTGGTTCATGTTGTCCTGCGAAGATCGGGAAACGGGAAGCAACCGGTGATATCAGCCTGTGACTTTCACCCAGTGACTTTCATCCAGTGACTTGCCGCAGGCCCTTGCCGGCCTTGTTGGCGGGTTTGGCCGGCGCGCCGAGACAGCGGATCGCGATCTCGAGGCTGGCGACGCCCTCCTCGCCGGTCACAGCGGGCGCCTTGCCGGAGCGCACGGCGTCGGTGAAGGCCATCAACTCGGCGCGCAGCGGCTCGTCGTGGCCGACCGGAAGATGGCGCATGGAGTAGCTGCCGTCCGGCTTGAAGCCGAAGCATTCGGTGACCTGGCGGGTCAGGAGGTCGCCCATCACGTACTTGCCGCGGGTCGCCACCGTGACGCTGCGCGCCTTGAACGGCGTCAGCCAATTGGTGTTGATGTGGGCGAGCACGCCGGACTCGGTGCGGAACTGCAAGAGCGCGATGTCCTCGCGCTCGGCGACTGCGCTGGCAAGCTGCGGCTGCACGTCGACGATGTCGGATTCGGTGAACCAGCGGATCAGGTCGATGTCATGGACCGCGAGATCGATCACCACGCCGACATTGGACATGCGCGGCGGAAACGGTCCGACCCGGGTAATGCCGATCGACAGAATATCTTCGCCCTTGATGGCCTGCTTGATGGCGGCGACCGCCGGATTGAAGCGCTCGACATGGCCGACCATCAGCGTCACGCCGGCCTTCTTCGCCGCCGCCACGATGGCATGGCCTTCCTCGACCGTCGAAGCTACCGGCTTCTCCACCATCACGTGGATGCCGAGGCCGATCAGCTCGAGCGAAATGTCGTGATGCAGATGGGTCGGCGCTGCTACCGTCACCGCGTCGACGCCGGCGGCGAGCAACTGATCGAGGCTCTCAAAAGTGCGACAGCCGACATGCTCTTCGGCGCGCGTGCGGTGCGCGGGGAGCGGATCGACAATACCGACGAGTGAGATGCCAGGCAGTCCCGCGAGCACCCGGGCATGGTTGCTGCCCATGACGCCGGCGCCGACCACGCCGACCCGCAGCCCGCCCACGGGCGCCACCTGTTTCAAGCTCATCCCAGATCCCCAGATTTCTATCCACGCGAGGTCACTCGCGTCTGGTCCCGCGTCATCGCGCGAATCACCCGCTCGGAATACCCCCGCGCTGGCGGATGTGGTCTAGCATGCCGGGCGGAAAAATGGCGACCGTCCGGCGCAAATCTCCAAACACGTTTTGATTCAAAGAATTACAGGTCCTGGCGAAGGGTCACGACCGCTTGTAGTCGTCCTCGATGCGGATGATGTCGTCCTCGCCGAGGTAGCTGCCGGTCTGCACTTCGATCAACTCCAGCGGGATCTTCCCTGGATTTTCCATCCGGTGCACGGCGCCGATCGGGATGTAGATCGACTCGTTCTCGTGCACGATCTTCTGCAGGTCGTTGACCGTGACGAGCGCGGTGCCGCGCACCACGATCCAGTGCTCGGAGCGATGGTGATGCTTCTGCAGCGACAGCCGCCCGCCGGCCTTGACCACGATGCGCTTGACCTGGTGCCGCTCGCCGATATCGAGCGACTGGTACGAGCCCCACGGCCGGTGCACTTTCAGATGGTCTGCGGTGACCTCGGGCGCCGTCTTCTTCAGCTTGGCGACGAGCCGCTTCAGCGCGCCCGGGTCTTTCTGCCGCGACACCAGGATAGCATCCTGCGTCGCCACCACCACGAGGTCCTCGACGCCCTCGAGCGCCACAAGTGCCTTATCGGTGGAGACCACGCAGTTGCGCGCGCCCTCGAACACCGCGTTGCCCTGGGCGACGTTGCCGTCGGCGTCCTTGGGCGACAGCTCCCAGACCGCGTGCCAGGAGCCGACGTCCGACCAGCCGCAAGACACCGCGACCACGGCGGCCCGCTTGGTCTTCTCCATCACGGCGTAGTCGATAGAGATGGCATGCGCCTTCTCGAACGCGACCTTGTCGAGCGTGACGAAGCCGAGGTCGCGGCCGGCCGCGGCCACCGCCTCCGTCACCGTCTCGACGCTGGCCAGGTCGAACGCGGCATATTCGCCGAGCAACGTCTCGGCCCGGAACATGAAGTTGCCGCTGTTCCAGAGATAGCCGTCGGCGACATAAGACGCGGCAGTGGCGGCATCGGGCTTCTCGACGAATTTGGCCACCGCGCGCAGCGCGCCCGACGTCGGCTCGCCGGGCCGGATGTAGCCGTATTCGGTCGACGGATGCTCGGGCGTGACGCCGAAGGTCACGATCTGCCCGGCATTGGCGCCAATGAGCCCCTCACGGCAGGCCGCGACGAAGGCGGCCGGATCGCGCACCACATGGTCGGCGGCGAGCGCAAGCACCACCGCATCCGGATCGCGCGCCTGGGCGAACGCCGCGCCGCCGGCGATCGCCGGACCCGAATCGCGCCGCGCCGGCTCCAGCAGCACGTCGGCTTCGAGCCCGATCTCGGCGAGCTGCTCGGCGACCATGAAGCGATAGGCGGCGTTTGTGATGATGATGGCGCGGTCGAACAGCGCCGGATCGGAGACCCGTAGCAGCGTGTCCTGGAACGTCGAGCGCGCGCCGAACAGCCGCAGAAACTGCTTCGGGCGCCCCTCGCGCGACGCCGGCCACAGCCGCGTGCCTGCGCCACCGCACATGATCAGGGGAACAATACGGTCAGTCATGGGCCTCGCCATCACAGTTGGTGGTAATCCTTGAACCATTGCACGAAGCGGTCGACGCCGTCCTCGATCGAGGTCGAGGGACGAAAGCCGACATCGCGCATCAGGTCGTCGACATCCGCAAAGGTCGCCGGTACGTCGCCCGGCTCGATCGGCGCGAGCTCCTTGATGGCGCTGCGCCCGAGCGCGCGCTCGAGCACCTCGACCACGTGCATCAGCTCTTCGGGTTTGTTGTTGCCGATATTGTAGATCCGCCAAGGCGCCGTGCTCGACGACGGATCGGGCTTATCGCCGCTCCACGCCGGATCGGGCTGCGGCACGCGGTCGATCAGGCGCACGATCGCCTCGACGATGTCGTCGATGTAGGTGAAGTCGCGCTGCATCCGGCCGTGGTTGAACAGCTTGATCGGCTTACCCTCGAGGATCGCCTTGGCGAAGAGGTACATCGCCATGTCCGGCCGGCCCCACGGCCCGTAGACGGTGAAGAAGCGCAAGCCCGTGGCCGGCAGCCGAAACAGGTGGCTGTAGGCGTGCGCCATCAATTCGTTGGACTTCTTGCTCGCGGCATAAAGGCTGACCGGGTGGTCGACGTTGTCGTGCACGGAGAACGGCAGCTTGGTGTTGGCGCCGTAGACCGACGAAGAGGATGCAAACAGCAAGTGGCGGCAGCCGTTGTGGCGGCAGCCTTCGAGCACGTTGGCGAAGCCTTGCATGTTTGCCGAGATATAGGCTTGCGGGTTTTGCAGCGAGTAGCGCACGCCGGCCTGGGCGGCGAGGTGCACCACGACCGGGAAGCCTTCGTCGTCGAACAGGCTGGCGGTTGCCGCCTGATCGGCGAGGTCGAGCCGCGTGAAGCGGAAGCGCTCGTCGTTGCGCAACAGGTTGAGCCGGGCCTGTTTCAACGCCGGGTCGTAGTAGTCGTTGAGGTTGTCCACCCCGACCACGCGGCGGCCGGCCTGCAACAGCCGCTGGGCGACGTGAAACCCGATGAAGCCGGCCGCGCCCGTGACCAGTATCTGCTCTGCCGCCATCCGACGCTCCCGCTCTAAAGCCGCCACAGCTCGATGCCGGTGGGCACCTTCGCCGGGTCGAGCCGCAGCTTGACGTCGAGCGCCAGCCCCTCGCCGCCGGCGAGCAGGCGCTGGATCAGCGGCCAGCCGCCCGCGAGGTAGTCGGCATGGGCCACCGCCAGCACGACCGCATCGGCGGGCTTGAGCGCCTCCAGCGCCGTCAGGGTCAGGCCGTATTCGTGGCGCGCATCGTCGGCGCTCGCCAGCGGATCGTGCACCTGCACCGACAGGCCGAAGGACTGCAATTCGCGGACGATATCGACCACCTTGGAGTTGCGGGTATCGGGGACGTCTTCCTTGAAAGTCAGACCGAGCACGGTGACGGTGCCGGCGCGGTTGTTTCGCCGCAACAGCCCGCGAATGCACTCGCGGGCGACATACTGGCCCATGGTGTCATTGATGCGACGGCCGGCCAGAATGACCTCGGGGTGGTAGCCTGCCCGCTCCGCGCGGTGCGTCAGGTAGTACGGATCGACGCCGATGCAATGGCCACCGACCAGCCCCGGCTGGAAGGCGAGAAAATTCCACTTGGTGCGCGCGGCGGCGAGCACATCGCCGGTGTCGATGCCGAGCGCGTGGAAGATCAGCGCCAATTCGTTCATGAAGGCGATATTGAGGTCGCGCTGGGTGTTCTCGATCACCTTGGCGGCCTCGGCGACCTTGATCGACGGCGCGCGGTGCACGCCGGCCTTCACCACCGAGCCGTAGACCTTAGCAACGATGTCGAGCGTCTCGGCATCCTGGCCGGAGACCACCTTGTGGATGGTCTCGAAGCGGTGCTCCTTGTCGCCGGGGTTGATCCGCTCCGGCGAGTAGCCGACCTTGAAGTCGACGCCGCAGGTCAGCCCCGAGACGGCCGCGAGGATGGGGGCGCAATCCTCCTCGATTGCCCCCGGGTAGACCGTGGACTCGTAGACCACGATGTCGCCGCGCTTGAGCACGGTGCCGACCGAGCGCGATGCCGCCAGCAGCGCGCTGAGGTCGGGCTTACGGGCCTCGTCGATCGGGGTCGGCACGGTGACGATGAAGAAGTCCGAGGCGGCGAGGTCCTTCACATCGGCGGTGAAGGTCAGTTCCGCGGAACGCAGGTCGCGGCCCTCGACCTCGCGGGTCCGGTCGATCCCCTCGCGCAGCTCGGCGATCCGCCCATGGTCGATGTCGAAGCCGATGACCCGGGTCGCCGCGCGGGCAAAGGCCACCGCAACCGGTAACCCCACGTAACCCAACCCGATGACAGCAATCTTTCGCCGGTGATCCACCAGTTACCTCAAGTCCTTACTGGGCGTTGCGCCCGTTCCTCTTTACCCGCCCCCTCGCCGGCGCGGCAAGGCGGGCGAGCCGGCAACCGGGGGCACCCCGACCGGAGCCATCGCCACCTGGCGCCCTTCCTATTGCCTTCGGCGCGCGAAAGCCATAACAGGCCGCTGCGATGTTCTCGGCGCGACGGGGTTCCCGCCGGTGACCGGCGCTACTTTCCGGGTTTTCGACCACCGCGGACACCTTCGGCCCATGCGCAAGTTCCTTCTGGTCACCGCCAAAATTCTGATTTCGGGGGCGCTGCTCTATCTCGCGCTGCGCGGGGTCAATGTCGCCGCGATCAAGGAGCGGATCAATCAGATCAGCCTCGGCTGGATCGGGTTTTCGGTGGTGGTGACGCTGGTCCAGATCCTGCTCGGCGCGGTGCGCTGGCGCGAGATCACAGCGCTGTGCGACGCGCCGCTCTCGACCGCGCGGGCGCTGCGCTTCAACTTGATCGGCTCGTTCTTCAACCAGACCTTGCCGTCGTCGATCGGCGGCGACGCGGTGCGGCTGTGGCTGGTGAGCCGCTCCGGCGCCGGCTGGCGCGCGGCGACCTACTCGGTGCTGGTCGACCGCGCCGTCGGCCTGATCGCGCTCGCCGTGTTGATCGTCGCCAGCCTGCCGTGGAGCTACCAGCTGATCGGCGATGCGCGCGGCCGCGCCGCGCTGGTGCTGGTGGATTTTGCGGCGCTCGCCGGCGGCCTCGGCTTTCTCGTCTTCGGCCGCCTCAAGTGGAGCTTTCTGGTCGAGTGGCTGCCGACACGGCATATCCACGCCTGCGCCGTGATCGCCAACCGGGTGCTGTTCAACGGCACGCGCAGCGTGTTCATTGCGCTGATCTCGCTCACCATCCACGTGCTCACCGCGGTGATCGCCTGGGGGGTGGTGCTGTCGATCGGCGCCTCGGCGACCTTCCAGCAGGTGTTCCTGCTGATCCCGCCGATCATCCTGATCACCATGCTGCCGATCTCGATCGCCGGCTGGGGCGTGCGCGAGGCGACCATGATGGTCGCCTTCGGCTACGCCGGGCTGCCGGAAGCGGACGGCCTCGTGGTGTCGCTGCTCTACGGCGCGGTGTCGTTCGCGGTCGGCGCTTTCGGCGGACTGGTGTGGATCTCCAGCCCGGAAAAGGGCTCGGAGATCGCCGAGCCGGCGCCGACGGTGTAGTGAGACAGAGCCGGACTGCGCTATTCCCGCCAGCCGTTGCAGCTTTGCTCGTCATGCCCGGCCTTGTGCCGGGCATCCACGTCTTTGCGGCACGACGGCAAGAAAGACGTGGATGGCCGGGACAAGCCCGGCCATGACGGAAAC
>Ga0105156_1000121_pt1 | contig 11662 bp, 12 predicted proteins | sample SSWtaG_3_FD_89673 | JGI IMG/M metagenome (GOLD analysis project Ga0105156, IMG submission 89673) | Hot spring microbial communities from Sandy's Spring West, USA to study Microbial Dark Matter (Phase II) - SSWTFFsm_matched | ecosystem: Environmental > Aquatic > Thermal springs > Hot (42-90C) ...
GGCCCGCGCCCGCACCCTGGCCTCGGGGGCATCGGGCATCAGCCGGCGGACGTGGCTGTAGGGTGTGCCGGTCTCGTCGAGCTCCTCAAGCTGATGCTGGGCAAAATAGGCGGTCGAGAGCTTGTCCGCGCGAACGATGTTGCCGGAAAACGGGGCGAGCTTTCCCGCTAGCAGCTTGACCAGCGTCGACTTGCCGTTGCCGTTGGATCCGAGCAGCGCGATGCGGTCGTCGGTATCGATCCGCAGGGTGACGCGCCGTAGCACCGGCTTGTCCGGCTCATAGCCGACATTGACGCCGTCGACGGCGACGATCGGCGGCGACAGCACGCGTTGCGGCGCGGGGAAACTGATTTCCCGCACGTCCTGCCTCACCAGGGCCGGGATCGGCTCGAGCTTTTCCAGCATCTTGACCCGGGACTGGGCCTGGCGGGCCTTGGAAGCCTTCGCCTTGAAGCGGTCGACGAACGCCTGCAGCCGTTTGCGTTCGGCCTCCTGGCGCTTGACGTTCTTGGCGTCGAGCAGGTCGCGCGCCGCACGCTGCTGCTCGAACGACGAGTAGCTGCCGCGGTAGAGCGTCAGCTTGCCGCGGTCGAGGTGCAGGATCTGATCGACCGAGGTATCGAGCAGATCGCGATCGTGGCTGATGACGATCACAGTACGCGGGTAGCTCGCAAGGTGGTCCTCGAGCCAGAGCGTGCCCTCGAGGTCGAGGTAGTTGGTCGGCTCGTCGAGCAACAGCAAATCGGGGGCCGCGAACAAGGTGGCGGCCAGCGCCACGCGCATGCGCCAGCCGCCCGAGAATTCCGAGCAGGGGCGGGCCTGGTCCTGTGCGGAAAAGCCGAGGCCACTCAGGATGGCTGCGGCTCTGGCCGGGGCTGAATGGGCGTCGATATCGACCAGCCTGGTCTGGATCTCCGCAATGCGGTGTGGGTCGTGCGCGGTCTCGGCTTCCTCGAGCAGGGCGTGGCGCTCGAGGTCGGCGCGGAGCACCACCTCGATCAGACTTTCAGGGCCGCTCGGCGCTTCCTGTGCGAGGCTGCCGACGCGCCAGCGCGGCGGTATCGTGATTGTTCCGCTCTCGACCGCGAGCTCGCCGCGAATGGCCTTGAACAGGGTCGATTTTCCCGTGCCGTTGCGCCCGACCAGGCCGACTCGGGCCCCCGGGGGGATCTGTGCTGATGCGTCGTCGATGAGCAGCCGCCCGGCGAGGCGGACCGAGATGTCGGTGATCGAAAACATGGCGGTTTTTCACCGCTCGGACGCACAAAGGCAACCGGTTTTCGTGCCGTCCGGCCTGCGCCGCCGGCGTATGGCTCAACGCGGGATCGCTCAACGCGGGGGCGGGTCGCGGACCTGCTGAGGCGACGCTTCCTCCTGCCGGCGGAGCTCGTCGACCAGGTTCCGCAGGTGCGGCGGGCAGGCATCCGCGCTCGGCGCGCGCCGAAGCTGGTCAGCGACTGCGGCGCGTATCGCGGCGTTGGTGGCCGTGCCGAGCAGGACCGGATTGACGGGGCGAGCGGTCATCGGCGTCTCTCATGCTGCGGGCCTCGCGTTCAAATCGAGAGGCCGCGCCAACAATGGTTGACGCGCGAGGAGGTTTCACGCTCGGCGTAAATTTTGTACGTCGCGAGACGACGCCCCGGCTGGCGTGGTGCGGATGGGACCGCCGCTGCGCCGGGGCTCATCTGCCGCGGATCGATCAGTAACCGCAGACATTCACAAGCCGGACGCGCGGGCCGCGGCGCGTTCCAACGACTTCGCGCACCAGGCACCCGTCATCGACGACAACGGTGGGGCCGAAGCCGTAAAAGCCGTGGTGATGGTGGTGCCAACCCCAGCCCCAGCCGTGAAAGCCGTGAGCGGACGCAGCCGACGGGATGAGCGCGGACATGGCGAGAGCAGCCGCGGCGAGAAGTCCGAGTGTGGTCTTGCGCATCATGGTCGTTCTCCTGTTGCTGAGCGCTTTGAACGCTCCGATGTGTCCCGCTCGATCTGTCGCATCGCGCCGGGGGCGCGTTCACGCCGCGCGAAGATTTATCGGCCGCGCGCCGCGTGCTCTACGGCGAAAAAAAGCCCGGCTGAACGAGCAGCCGGGCGTCGCAAGTCAGGGGAGGAACGTCAGGGGAGATCAGCGAGGAAATCAGTAGCAGCGGTTCACCGTGCGCCAGCGCGGCCCCCAGGGCGTGGGGGCGAGACGGCGGACATAGCAGCCGCCGTAGCCGTAATAGGGGTAGGCGGCATAAAAGCCCGGCCCCCAGCCCCAGCCATGATGATGCCAGCCGTGGTGCCAGCCGCCATGCCAGCCACCCCATGCGGACGCCGAAGTGGGCGCGAGCGCCGCGGCGCCGAGCGACGCAGCGGCTACGAGTGCGATGCCGAGCTTGTGAAGCATAGTCGTCTCCTCTTTGGTCGGTGTGCCGGGGGGCATTGGCGAGTACCAGTCGGGTACACTCTACTCCAGCAAGCTGAATGGCCGAGGGATAGTCGGTTCAGACAGGGTTCACTTTGATGACATCGCGGTAAGGTATCGCGGGTGGGGCCGTGCGGCGAGCGTGGCGGCGACCGCTTGCCGTCCCCCGGTGGCGCGGCTATAAGCCCCCGAATTTTCCCACCAAAGCCCGACAGGAGCAGTCATGGCGATTGAACGCACGTTTTCTATTATCAAGCCGGATGCCACGGCGCGCAACCTGACCGGAGCGATCAACGCGATGATCGAGAAAGCGGGTCTTCGCATCGTTGCCCAGAAGCGGATTCGGATGAGCAGGGACCAGGCCGAGACGTTCTACGCGGTTCACCGCGCGCGGCCGTTCTTCGGTGAGCTCGTGGATTTCATGATCTCGGGCCCGGTGGTGGTGCAGGTGCTCGAAGGCGAGAACGCGATCGTGAAGTATCGCGACGTCATGGGCGCCACCGATCCGAGCAAGGCGGCGGAAGGCACGATCCGCAAGGTGCATGCGAATTCGATCGGCGAGAACTCGGTGCACGGCTCCGATGCTGCGGAAACCGCGGCGGTCGAGATCGCCCAGTTCTTCTCCGGCAACGAACTCGTCGGCTGATTGCTGGCCCGCATGCCGTTCGGCCGCGCGCCGGCCGAACGGCCCGGACCGTCGACCGATCCGGTTGCGCTCACGACTGGCCGTGAGCGAACCGATCAAGTGGGGAGCGGGCTGTGAACGTTTTGCTGCAGGTCCTCGATCCGGCCAACGGCGCTGCGATCCTGGACCAGCTCAATGGCGACTTCCACAGGCCCGGGTTCTGGCTCGCCGTCGGCAAGATCATCTGGATCAACGTTCTTCTTTCCGGCGACAACGCGCTGGTGATCGCGCTCGCCTGCCGTGGGCTGCAGCCGCGCCAGCGCCTGTGGGGCATGGTGATCGGCGCCGGCATCGCGGTCGTCCTGTTGATCACCTTCACGGCCGTCGTGGCGACGCTGATGGCGCTGCCCTTTCTGAAGCTGATCGGAGGGCTCGCGCTGGTCGTGATCGCCGCCAAGCTTCTGGTGCCGGAAGACGAGGACAGCGAGATCACCGCGGGCACCAGCCTCTGGCACGCGGTGCGCATCGTCGTCATCGCCGACATCATCATGAGCCTGGACAACGTCATCGCGGTGGCTGCCGCGGCCCACGGTGAGCTGCCGCTGCTGATTCTCGGCCTTGCCATCAGCATTCCGATCATCATCGCCGGCGCGGCGCTGATCATGACGCTGCTCGATCGCCTGCCGATCCTGGTGTGGCTCGGGGCGGCCTTGCTCGGCTGGATCGCGGGCGATGCGATCGCCAGCGATCCCGGCGTCCACCCTTGGCTTCAACGGCTGATGGAGGGGGACATCGTCGTCAAGATCGACGCGGTCTCGGCCTTGCTGGCGTCGTCGGGACAATGGGAGTTCGCGGAGCCGCTGCGCGAGTTCGCGATCTCGCTCTTGTGCGCCGGGGTCGTGCTGGTGTGGGGTGGGACCATGCGCCGCCGCCAGCAGCGCTCCCACGACGAGCGCGAAGCGGTCTCGGCGTCCTCGGGAGAGGCCGTTTAGCTCAGCTACCAGCGGACCTCGAGGCCGAGAGTCCCCTGGTGGGCGACGAAGTTCTCACGAAACTTGCCGTCGTAGTTGGCGTAGAGCCGCAGCGCTTCGGATAGGCCGTAAGACAACCCTGCGCCGGCGTCCGCGCCATACCGGCTCTCGACGATGCCCTGCACTGAAATGAACTGGCCGTGGGCCGTGATGGCGAACGGATCGAGGTTCTGCATCACGTTGTCGACGAGCTTGCCGTAGCCGGAGAGGTCGAGCACGTGGCCGTTGATCACGAAGTAGTGGCCGAGCTCGGCGCCGGCCAGGATCTTCGCCCTGTCACCGGTCACGGGGCCGCCGGTGACCGGATTGAAGCCGCCGGTCTCACGGAAGCCGTCAGTGACGGCGCGCGCATACTCAAACCCGAGCTTGGGCACGATGCGGCTTTGACCCGAGCTCCAGTAGTAGCTGACCTCGCCGAGCGCGCCATCGAGGCGTCCCTGATAGCTCGACAGCGATGCACCGCGTAACGTGTCGCGCTCCGCGGCGATATTGCCCCAGCCGTGAACGTAGACGGCAGCGAGCGTCCAGGCGCCGAAAGTGTAGGAAGCGTTGACGCCCACCTGCGTCAGCCCGAGGTCGGCGCTTTGCAGCGACGCCGGCATGTCAATCTTGGAATTGCTGACATCGACAGTCGCGCCGAGGTTGAGGCCTGGCGCCACCGTCGCGCCGAGCCCCCCAACGCCGCCATAGGTTCTGCGCTGGTCGCCGGTGAACGTGCCTTGCGCATCGGTCCTCGAATTGATGCCGTAGAGCTCGGCCCAACTGCGGAACGTCTGGGGGGCGGCATCCTGTGATGCGCCGCCGCCGCCCGGATTGTTACGCCTGACGGCGTTGGGGCCCCAGCTCATCTGATCGCCGGCACGCTCGAGAAAGGTCGCGCCGAGATCAAACATCGACTGCTGGGCGCTGAGTTGCGGGTTCGCGTCGGTGGGGCTGGGGCCGGGCTTGGGCGGCGGCCGACGGTCCAACAGGTCCATCGCCCCGCCCTTAGTCGGCGCGATCGCGAGCCCCGCAAGCACAACCGCGACAAATCCCGCCGTTCGGCGTTGCGCGCGACCGTTACCGGTGCGGGCTGGCGCCGATCGTTGGTGGTCTTTCGCGGGCGGCATGCTGGCGGACTCGTGGACGCTTCTCGGTTTGGCGATTTGCTCTGAAAGCCGCAAGAGGGTCAACGGGCTGCACGGTACTTGGCATGGAGAGCACCGTGCCTGTTGTTGCAGCGCCACACCGCCACCAGGCGGATTCCTGTTGCGTTGCAGCGACAACGGATGCGGTATCAGGTTCTCCCGGCACTTGCGAACGACGAACTTTCATGTTGGGATTGGTCCGCAATCGGATGTAGGCCGTTCGACTGTGCACTTGGACTTGGAATTGAGCGCTCCGCACGAACCAACCCGAGCCCGTTTGTGGCGTGGCACCCGAGAGGCGTGACCGCGTCTTTTTTGTATCTAGTGGCAGGAGACGAACGTGCCGAAAGGGACTGTCAAGTGGTTCAACCCGACCAAAGGATACGGGTTCATCAAGCCGACGGTGGGCGACAAGGATGTGTTCGTGCACATCTCCGCGGTCGAGCGGGCAGGGTTGACCACCCTCAATGAAAACCAGGTGGTCGAGTACGAATTGGTCGAGAACCGCGGCAAGGTGTCAGCCGAGAATCTCAAGCTCAGCTGAGTCGGCGGACGTCGTGGTGGATTTGACATTCGCTAGAGCGTTGCCGTCAGCGTCCGAGCGAATGTCAAATCCAGAACCGCACGAGAATGCGGGATTTGCCTCCGCCGGCGGAGCGGTCAAGCCAGCGCCTGGCATCCGGCGATCTCCCCGTAGTCAGGAAAGAAGCGCGCGGTCATGCGGCCGACGTAGCGCTTGAGCGTGTCGCGGCGCCATGCCGCCTGCTGCACTGGTGACTTGAAGACCGGACACAGCGCGCCGGAGATGAAGGCGAACATCGCCGCATCGACCCCCGTCGGCTCCGAGCCCATGAAGAACGGCTTGTCGCCGAGAAAGTCGGCGATTGCGTCGATCGAGCGGATGCCGATCTGCTTGATCTCCGCCGGGCTGTGGCGGCCCATGCCGTGGGCGTACAGCGACTTTCGTACCTGTCGCAGCACCAGCGCCACCACCAGGCCGCGGACCGGCGCCGGGACGCCGCCAAAGAAGACCTTCGGGCCGCGCTCGAAATTTTCGGGCAACATCCAGCGTAGGTGAACGAGGACCCAGTAGAGATTGTCCTCGGCCATCTTCTCGAAGGCCCACGCGGTTGCGCGCTGCTCGGTAGAAAGACCGGCATCGAGATCGATCCCGTACTTCTGCTCCAGGTGCCAGCGGATGAAGGTCGAGTCGCCGAGCAGCACGCCGTCGTCCTCGATATAGGGGATCTTCTTTTTCGGAGCCCTGGAAAGGCTCATCTTGCGCCGCTCGAACGGCAGCTTCGACATACGCAGCAGCGTTTCGGCCTTGACGACGAACGGGCTCAAGTCGGGCAGGCCGAAGTCCGGCCCGGAGCCGTACAGCGTGATCATACGGGGCTCATCTGGCGGTGTGCGGTGGACGCCAAATCTGGCACGTCCGGCCCCGGTTGTCGTCGGTTGGTTTGGGACGTCAACCCCAAAACTAGGGCGCACGCGAAGGCCTGGCGGCCAACGATTTGAGCACGTCGACAAAGAACTGCGGCTCGGCTGCCGTGACACGGGCTTGCAGATCGTCGGCGCTATCGCCAGGCAGCACCGGGACAGTGTGTTGGGCGATGATCTCGCCGTGATCGTACTCTTCGTCGACGAGGTGCACGGTGATGCCGCTGGTGGGGTCGCCGGCCGCGATCACGGCCGCATGGACGTTGCGGCCATACATTCCCTGACCGCCGAATTTTGGCAGCAGGGCCGGGTGGATGTTGAGAATGCGGCCGCGGTAGCGCTTGAGTGTCTTTGGCCCGAGCTTGCGCAAGTAGCCCGACATCACCACCCACTCGGCGCCACTCGCCTCCAGCGCGCCGCAGATTGCCGCGTCGGCAGCGCTCTCGCCGCCTTCGGTCTTCGCGCTGATGTGGCGAAACGGAATTTGCTGGTCCCTTGCGAACGCCAGCGCCGGCGCGTCGGCGTTGTTGCAGATGACGACGCGCGCGTGGGCGGGCAGCTCGCCCGATGCCATCGCCGCGACGATGGCGCGCATGCTGGTGCCGCCGTGAGACGCGAGAAAGCCGATCTCGAGAACGGCCATGTCAGGCGTCGAGGTCGAGGTGGCCGTGATAGACCACGCGCTCGCCCGTCGCCGCGACGACTTCGCCCAGGACCGCGATGCTTTCCCCGCCTTCGGTGAGAATCTTCGAGACTGCCGCCACGGCTTCGCGCGGCACGATGGCGATCATGCCGATGCCGCAGTTGAAGGTCCGCAGCATTTCGGCCTCGGCAATCTGGCCCTGCCGCGCCAGCCATTTGAACACCGGCAGCACCGGAACGTTCTCGAGGTCGATCCGCACACCCAGCCCCTTGGGCAACACCCGGGGAATGTTGTCGGTGAACCCGCCGCCGGTAATGTGGGCGAGGGCCTTGATGGCGCCGGTTTCCCGGATCGCGCGCAGGCAGGATTTCACATAGAGGCGGGTCGGCGTCAGCAGCGCGGCGCCGAGCGTCAGCGTCGGCGAAAACGGCGCGGAAGCCTGCAGGCTCAATCCGGACTGATCGACGATCTTGCGGACCAGGGAAAATCCGTTCGAGTGCACACCGCTCGAGGCGAGGCCGAGGACGATGTCGCCGGCCGCGAGGTCGGCGTTGGGCAGGAGGCGGTCGCGCTCGGCGGCGCCGACCGCAAACCCCGCGAGGTCATAGTCGCCACCGCTGTAGAGGCCCGGCATTTCCGCGGTCTCGCCGCCGACCAGGGCACAGCCGGAATCCCGGCAGCCTTGCGCCACCCCGGATATGATCGCCGCCGCGGCGTCCGGATCGAGCTTGCCGCAGGCGAAATAATCAAGGAAAAACAGTGGCTCAGCACCTTGGACGACGAGGTCGTTGACCGACATGGCGACGAGGTCGATGCCGATCCCGGCATGCAACCCGCAATCGATCGCCAGCTTGACCTTGGTGCCCACCCCGTCGGTCGCGGCCACCAGCACCGGATCCTTGAAGCCGGCGGCCTTGAGATCGAACAGGCCCCCGAACCCGCCGATCTCGGCGTCGGCGCCGGGGCGGGCCGTGGCCTTCACCAGCGGCTTGATCATGTCGACGAGGCGGTTACCGGCGTCGATATCGACCCCGGCGTCGGCGTAAGTGAGGCTCTTGTTCGGTTCGGTCATGCTTCCTGGACCCCGCGGGCGACGCATCTCGGCGTGGGTAGCTTCGGTGGTTACGGAAGATTCCGCACCCGCGCAATGCCTTGGCATGGTCCCCCGGATTTCGGATGTTGACAACAGCCCTGGCGAAACCGATCAAATCGGAAGATCTACAGCGGGTGCCAGGGTGCTTCCGAATATCATTACTTTGGGCCGAATTCTGTTCGTGCCGGTGATCGTGTGGGCTATCGCGTCGGGCGAGATGACGGTCGCGTTCGCCTTGTTCGTGATCGCGGGTCTCAGCGACGCCGTCGACGGCTTTCTCGCCAAGCGCTTCAACATGACCAGCGAAATCGGCGCGCTGCTCGACCCGCTTGCGGACAAGGCGCTGCTGGTATCCATCTACGTGGCGCTGGGGATTTGGGGGGCGATCCCGCGCTGGCTGGTGATCCTGGTGGTGTCTCGCGACATCATGATCGTGGGCGCCGTGATGGTGTCGTGGCTATTGGACAAGCCGGTGGCGATGAAGCCTCTCATGGTGTCCAAGCTCAACACCGGCGCCCAGGTCGCTTTCGCCGCCCTCGTGCTGGCCGCACTGGCGTTCGGCTTCAACCCGGATCCGCTCGACATTGCGCTGATGGCCGTGGTGACGACCTTGACGCTGCTCTCCGTGGGCTTCTACCTCGTCAACTGGATCAAGCATATGAGCACGACCGAGCCAGTGCATTGATACCGGCCACCGGGTATCACCTGTCTTGGTCCACAGCTCGGACGTGTCCGATTGATGATAGAAGCGATGGTGCGAGGACGAGGCCGATCACCGGGGAGGGCGCGAGGTGGCTGATCACGACGCGCGCCCACGTCAACTCGCGTTCGCGCTGCCGCACGCCGAAAGCCTGACCCGCGACAATTTCCTCGAAGGCCCCAGCAACAGCGCGGCGCTCGCGCTGGTCGACCGTTGGCCTGACTGGCCGAGCCGATCGGTTCTGCTGGCGGGCCCCGAAGGGTGCGGCAAGAGTCATCTCGCCGCGATCTGGGCCGAGCAGGCAGGCGCGCGCGTCGTCAGCGCCCAGGCACTCGATGAGCAAGGGGTGCCGGAGGCGCTGGCGACTGGCGCCCTGGTGATCGAGAACCTCGCGAGTGGCGCGTTCGATGAGCGCGCGTTGTTCCACCTGATGAACCTGGCCCGCGAAGAAGGCGCGTTCGTGCTGTTCACCGCACGTGCCGCGCCGTCGAGCTTCGCGGTCAGTTTGCCCGATCTCAACTCGCGGCTTCGCGCGCTCGCGGTGGTGCCGATCGGCAGTCCCGACGACGCCTTGCTTCGCGCCCTGATTGTCAAGCTCGCCGCCGACCGCCAGCTCATCCTCGACGAGACCGTCGTGAGCTACGTGGAGCGGCGGATCGAGCGATCGGTCGCCGCCGCCCGCGACATTGTCGCCCGGCTCGATCTCGAATCGCTGCGGCTCGGCCGCCCGGTGACGCGCGCGCTGGCTGTTGAAGTGCTGCGCGACGCCTCGTAAGTCAGGAGCTGACGGGACAGCTCGCTTGACGCGCCGGTGCCGGCGTCCATCATGTCATCGATTTGTCATCGAGCTAGAACATCTTCGCCAACGCCTTGACCGTTGCCCTCCACAAGATCGGCCAGCCTCCCATGGACGCGTCTCAAGACATTGTAATCAAAGAAAAAACGGTCGTCGAGGAGCCGGTCTCCCCGATCGCGACGAGTCCGGAGCGGTTCATCAACCGTGAGCTGTCCTGGCTGCACTTCAACCGCCGTGTGCTCGAGGAGGCAGTCAATCCAGGGCATCCGGTGCTGGAGCGGGTGCGGTTCCTGTCGATCTCGGCGAACAACCTCGACGAGTTCTTCATGGTTCGCGTCGCCGGCATCAAGGCGCAGATTCGGGAAGGAATCACGGAGCGCAGCCCCGACGGCCTGACCCCGACCGAGCAGCTCGGCAAGGTCAACGAGACCGTCTCGACGCTCGCCTCGGACCAGCAGGCGATCTGGCGCGACCTTCGCGTCATTCTCGGTGAGGCCGGCATCAATCTCATCGACGGCAAGGACGTGACCAAGGCCGAGCGGACCTGGATCGAGGATCACTTCCTGCACAACATTTTCCCGCTGCTGACGCCGCTGGCGATCGATCCGGCGCATCCGTTCCCGTTCATCCCGAGCCTCGGCTTTTCCATCGCCCTGCATTTGTCGCGGGTTTCCGACGGCAAGGTGATGAACGCGCTGATCCGCATGCCGGGCAAGATCGATCGTTTCATCCGCCTGCCGGGCGGCAGGGACGGCGCCATCCGCCTGATGTCGCTGGAGCAGGCCACCAGCCTGTTCATCGGCCGCCTGTTTCCTGGCTATGACGTCAAGGGGCAGGGCGCGTTTCGGGTGATCCGCGATTCCGAGATCGAAATCGAGGAAGAAGCCGAAGACCTGGTCCGGGTGTTCGAGACCGCGCTGAAGCGCCGCCGCCGCGGATCGGTGATCCGGCTCGAGATCGAGGCGTCGATGCCTGAGGAGCTGCGGTCGTTCGTGCAGCACGCGCTCGCCACCACGGAAGACGAGGTCTTCCTTGTCGACGGCGCGCTCGCCATGAACGAGCTGTCGCAGTTGACGCGGCTCGACCGGCCCGATCTCGAATTCCCGCCCTACGTGCCGCGCCATCCCGAGCGCGTGCGCGACCATGGCGGCGACATCTTCGCCGCCATCCGGCAGAAGGATCTCATCGTCCACCACCCTTACGAATCCTTCGACGTGGTGGTCCAGTTCCTGCAGCAGGCCGCGCGCGATCCCGACGTGGTTGCGATCAAGCAGACGCTCTACCGCACCTCGAGCAATTCACCGATCGTGAAGACGCTGGTCGAAGCGGCCGAGGCGGGCAAGTCCGTCACGGCGCTGATCGAGCTCAAGGCGCGGTTCGACGAGGAGGCCAACATTCGCTGGGCGCGCGATCTCGAGCGCGCCGGCGTGCAGGTGGTCTACGGATTCATCGAGCTGAAGACCCACGCCAAGCTGTCGCTGGTCGTGCGCCGTGAGGGCGGCGCGCTGACGAGCTACGTCCATGTCGGAACCGGCAACTACCATCCGGTCACGGCCCGCATCTACACCGACCTGTCCTACTTCACGTCGGATCCGGTGATCGCGCGCGACGTCGCGCGGGTATTCAACTACATCACGGGCTATGCGGAGCCGATCGACATCGAGAAGATGGCGGTGTCGCCGCTCACGCTTCGCAAGCGCATCCTGCAGCACATCGCCGATGAGATCGCGCACGCCCGCCACGGCAAGCCGGCGGCGATCTGGATGAAGATGAACTCGCTGGTCGACCCCGACA
>Ga0105156_1000122_pt1 | contig 11648 bp, 9 predicted proteins | sample SSWtaG_3_FD_89673 | JGI IMG/M metagenome (GOLD analysis project Ga0105156, IMG submission 89673) | Hot spring microbial communities from Sandy's Spring West, USA to study Microbial Dark Matter (Phase II) - SSWTFFsm_matched | ecosystem: Environmental > Aquatic > Thermal springs > Hot (42-90C) ...
GATGTGCGAAGCAGACCGATACGCGTCGGCTGCGGTGCCCGTGGTCGGGACCAGCGCACGCTCGAACATGGCGAAAGCGAGCTCGGCGCCTGCGATCACCCGGGCCGGATCGGCATGGCCGGCGGGGTGGCTTTCCAGCGTCGCGACGAAGCTCGGCCACAGCCGCCGGCCGAAGCCGTGCCGCAGATAGGCCGTGGCGCCGATGATCGCAGCATCCGGCTCGTCGGCGCCACGTGACAGGATCACCCGCGCGCTCATCCGCCCGCCTTCGAGCACATAGCAGATGCCCAGCATCTCGGGCGTCGGATCGTCGGCGCTGCTGAGCCGTGGTACCGGCATCGGGTCGACCCCGATATCGAGCGTGGCGAGGTCATGCTCCAGCGCCGGCGTGCGCCGCCGCAGCTCCCAGTCCGCCAGCAGCTCGTGAATGTCATGGAGTTCGAGCGCGGTCTCGAGCGGAAACAACGCCTCGGCCTGGCTCCGCAGGAAAGTCGCGTAGTAGTCCGGCCGACGAACATCGACGCACGCCATCGCAGCGTCGAACCGCGCATGCGACGTCCGGGTCGCGTCGCGGATGATGTCCCGCAGGGAGCTGGTCATGGTGGGGGCCCGCAAGCGTTGTCATTGCGACAACCGGAACGGGCCGCCAAAGTTCCCGTAACGTCCGCGTGTACGCGTGTCCTGTCAGATCCGCCGCACGATTAGCGCGGGGCGCGCTTGGCGAGAATGCGCTGCAGCGTGCGGCGATGCATGTTGAGCCGCCGCGCGGTCTCCGAGACGTTGCGGTCGCACATCTCATAGATGCGCTGGATGTGCTCCCAGCGCACACGGTCCGCCGACATCGGGTTTTGCGGCGGATCGGTCCGCTCGCCGCCGGTCGACATCAGGGCCGCAACGACATCGTCGGCCTCGGTGGGCTTCGACAGGTAGTCGATGGCGCCCATCTTCACGGCGGTCACGGCGGTGGCGATGTTGCCGTAGCCGGTCAGCACGATGGCGCGGGCATCGGGACGCTTGCGCTTGAGCGCCGACACCACGTCGAGGCCACTGCCGTCACCGAGCCGCAGGTCAACCACGGCGAAGGCCGGCGCGGCCTGGCCGATCTGGGCCATGCCTTCGGCCACCGAGCTGCAGGCCGTCACGGCAAAGCCGCGGCCTTCCATGGCGCGCGCCAGCCGTTCCAGAAACGCCTTGTCGTCCTCGACGATGAGCAGCGATTTGTCTTCGGATAGCACGGCGGCAGCGGCAGTCACGATGCGATACCCTTCTCCAGGTTGTGCTCAAGATATGGCGCGACCGGAGCCGGCTGCCAAGCCGGATAAATTCCCCTTTGCCGCAATCCTGCCACAGATCCTACGTCGGGGCGGCCGCGGCCTGCGCGTCGTCGCGCCCCTCGAAGCGGTCTCTGCGCCAGGAGATGTGGACGATCGCGCCGTGATCGGGGAACGGGCGGTTGCTGAAGGTGATGCGCGCACCGGTCCGCTCCAAGAGCGTGCGCGCGATGAAGATGCCGAGGCCCAACCCACCGTGCTGGCCTTTGAGATCTTCGCCGCCGGGGCGGCGGGAGACGTAGGGCTCGCCGATGCGCCTCAGCATCTCCGGCGCGATCCCGGGGCCGTCGTCGGAGATCATGATCTCGACCGTCTCGGCGCTCCACCAAGCATCGACCTCGACCTCCTTGCGGGCAAAATCAACCGCATTTTCCAGAATGTTGCCAAGACCATAGAGAATGGCCGGGTTGCGCTTGCCGACCGGCTCGGTGGCGCTCGTGGCCGCGATCCGCACCATGATCGCGATCCCGAAGTCGCGATGCGGCGCAACCGTCTCCTCGATCAGGGTCGATAGCTTCATGCAATCGAATGGCGCGCCGCTCGACGACAGCTGGGTCAATTTGGACAGAATGTCGCGGCAGCGCCGCGCCTGCTCGCTCAGCGTCCGGATGTCGGACGCGAGCGGATGGCTGGCGTCAGTGGTTTTCTCGAGCTCGGTCGCGATCAGGAAGATGGTGGCGAGCGGCGTGCCGAGCTCGTGCGCGGCCGCGGCGGCAAGGCCGTCGATCTGAGTGAGATGCTGCTCGCGCGCAAGCACCAGCTCAGTGGCGGCCAGCGCGTCGGCGAGCTTGCGTGCTTCTTCCGTCACCTGAAAGGCGTAAAGGCTGGTGACGCCGATCGCCAGCGCGATCGAGAGCCACACCCCGAACATGTAGATCGACGGCAGCGACAGCGGCTCGTCGCTGTCCCACGGCAGTGGCAGGTGCCAGAAGCCGAGCAGGGTGGCGCAGGCCATGGCAAGCAGGCCGAGCGCAAGCGTCAGCCGCGTTGTGAGCGCCGTCGCCGAGATCAGGACCGGCGCCAGGAACAGGAACGAGAACGGGTTCTGCAGTCCGCCGGTGAGAAACAGCAGCGCCGCGAGCTCGACGATGTTGAGCGCGAGCAGGGCGCCGGCAAACACCGGCTCCAGCGGTCGCCGCGGGTCGAGGCCGACCTGCAGCGCGAGGTTGACCGCCGCCGACAACGCGATCACCACGACACAGGGGATCACGGGAACATCGAACTCGAAGCCCTGGGCGACGATGAAAATGGCGGCGATCTGCCCGAGCACCGCGAGCCAGCGCAGCCGCAGCAGGGTGTCGAGCCGGACGAAGCGGCGGTGTGGGCGCAGGGGGGTGATGGCGAGGTCGCTCGAAATGGTGCTCATGGGCCGGTGGCTATCATGCGCCAAGGGTCTGCCGTGGCGGGACTGCGACCATAGCCGCGGGACGGCCGCTCGACCAAGGGGGCGGTGATGTGCCGGCGGTGCTTGCGCCTCGTGCCGCGATGGCCCAATGAAGGGCCATGACCAATCCCCGGCCCCGGCCCCCCGCGCTAAACGATGCGGCTTCCCTCCCCGGGGCCGCCATCGAGGTCGAGCGCCTCGTCAAGCTCTACAAGACCACCCATGCGGTGGACGGCATCTCGTTTCGCATCGCGCGCGGCAGTGTCGCGGGTCTGCTCGGCGGCAACGGCGCCGGCAAGACCACGACGATCGCCGTGATCATGGGGTTGGTGCGGCCGACCTCGGGCCGGGTCCGCGTGCTGGGGTGCCTGATGCCGGAGGAGAGCGAGAAGGTGCTCGGCCGGATGAATTTCGAGAGCCCCTATGTCGACATGCCGATGCGGCTGACGGTGCGGCAGAATCTCACGGTGTTCGGCCGGCTCTACGCGGTGAGCGATGTGCGCGCGCGGATCGCCGAGCTCGCCGCCGAATTCGACCTCGGCGAGTTTCTCGACCGGCCGAGCGGCAAGCTGTCGTCGGGTCAGAAGACCCGCGTCGCCCTCGCCAAGGCGCTGATCAACAAGCCCGAGCTGTTGCTGCTGGACGAGCCGACCGCGTCGCTCGATCCCGACACCGCGGACTGGGTGCGGGCGCGGCTCGAGAGCTTCCGGAAGGCCACCGGCGCGACCATCCTCTTGGCGTCGCACAACATGCTGGAGGTCGAGCGATTGTGCGACCGCGTCATCATCATGAAGCGCGGCCGGATCGAGGACGACGATAGCCCCGTCGCGATCATGCAGCGCTACAACCGCGACACGCTCGAGGAGGTGTTTCTCGACGTCGCGCGCGGGCGCGGAGTGGCGGCGGCATCATGAGCGGATACGTCCTATCGATGAAGCGCCAGCTCGCCATCGCGCCGCACCGCGTCGGCGCCATGGTGCTGCGCCACTGGTACCTGCTGACGTCGTCGTGGCCGCGGCTGTTGGAGCTGATCTACTGGCCGGCGCTGCAGCTGATCACCTGGGGCTTCTCCCAGACCTACATCTCGCAGAACGCCGGCTTCTTCGCGCGCGCCGGCGGCACCTTCATCGGCGCCGTGATGCTGTGGGACATCCTGTTTCGCGGCCAGCTCGGCTTCTCGATGTCGTTCCTCGAGGAGATGTGGTCGCGCAACCTCGGCAATCTGATGATGAGCCCGCTCAAGGTCAGCGAGTTCGTGGCGTCACTGATGGTGATGAGCGTGATCCGGCTGATGATCGGCGTCATTCCGATGACGGTGCTCGCGATCGCGTTCTTCGGCTTCAATCTCTATGGCCTCGGGCTCGCGCTGGTGGCGTTCTTCTGCAACCTGATCTTCACCAGTTGGGCGGTTGGCCTGATCGCCTCGGGCCTGGTGCTGCGCAACGGGCTCGGCGCCGAGGGGCTGGCCTGGACGCTGATGTTCGGCCTGATGCCGCTCACCTGCGTCTACTACCCGGTTACGGTGTTGCCGTGGTGGCTGCAGGCGGTCGCCTGGTGCCTGCCGCCAACCTATGTGTTCGAGGGTATGCGGGCACTGCTCGCCGAGCACGTCTACCGGTCGGACCTGATGCTGGAGGCGCTCGCCCTCAATGCGGCTTTCCTCGCGCTCGCGATCGGTGCCTTTGCGGTGCTGCTGCGCAGCGCCCGCATTAACGGATCTCTGGTCCAGACCGGCGAATAAGCGCTCGCAATTTTCCGAATTGTTCGTATGTTTCAGTAGGTTCGATTTCAGCATTGACGCGGTGTCACCAAGGCGTCACCCTCTTGCACCGCAATAGACGCAATCGAATACAAGCCCGGGGACGTTACGAATGCCGATCGGTGAATTTGGCGGCGCGCCAGACCTGGCGACCGAAGACAGTTCTCTCCTGACGACACCTATGTACTGGATGTACGAGATGGGGCAGTCCTCGCTCAATCCAGCGCGCGCGGTGTTCGACGCCACCAAGACGGTGTTCTCGAACCCGTTCAATCCGTGGGCCCACACCCGTGTCGGCAAGTCGATCGCGGCGGCCTGCGAGGTGTTCGAGCGGACCACGCGGCGCTACGGCAAGCCGGAGTGGCGGATCGACGACACCGAGGTCAACGGCGTGCGCGTGCCCGTCGAGGTGAAGACGGTGTGGGAGAAGCCATTCTGCCGGCTGCTGCACTTCGAGCGCCAGTTCGAGCGTCCGCTGCGCCAGGCCCAGCCGCGCGTGCTGCTGGTGGCGCCGATGTCGGGCCACTACGCGACGCTGCTGCGCGGCACCGTTGAAGGTTTCCTGCCGGGCCATGACGTCTACATCACCGATTGGGCCGACGCGCGCATGGTGCCGATGTCGGCCGGCCGCTTCGACCTCGACGATTATGTCGACTACGTCATCGAGATGCTGCAGGCGTTGGGCGACAACGTTCACGTGGTGGCGGTGTGTCAGCCGTCCGTGCCGGTGATGGTCGCCGTGACATTGATGGAGACCAACAAGGATCCGCATGCGCCGGTGTCGATGACGCTGATGGGCGGGCCGATCGACACCCGTTGCAATCCCACCGCGGTGAACCGCCTCGCCGAGCAGCGCGGCATCGACTGGTTCCGCCGTCACGTCATCACCAAGGTGCCGTTCGCCCATCCCGGTTTCATGCGCGACGTCTATCCGGGCTTCCTGCAGCTCAATGGCTTCATCAGCATGAACCTCGACCGACACGTCGACGCGCACAAGAACCTGTTCGCGCATCTGGTCAAAGGCGACGGCGATCTGGTGGAGAAGCACGTTGAATTCTATGACGAATATCTCGCGGTCATGGATCTGACCGCAGAGTTCTACCTGCAGACGGTGGATCAGGTGTTCGTCAAGCACGCGCTGCCCAAGGGCGAGATGAAGCATCGCGGTCAATTGGTCGATCCGTCGAGGATCGAGCGCGTGGCGCTGATGACAGTCGAAGGCGAGAACGACGATATCTCCGGCCTCGGCCAGACCGAAGCCTCGCATCGGCTGTGCAGCGCGATCCCGCTCGATCGCCGTGTGCATTACGTGCAGAAGGGCGTCGGTCATTACGGCGTGTTCAACGGCTCGCGCTTCAAATCGGAGATCCTGCCGCGCATCTCCGATTTCATGGTCAGCTCGGAATACGGCCGCAGCCGCGCGGAAAGCGCCGCAGAGTAACGGATTACCGAACATCACCGGACTTGGCTGGTTTTGCGCGAATTTTGACGATCGGGGCTCGGCCCCGGTCGCGCCGCTTAAGCAATTGGAATCAATCGTATAATCGCGGTAACCATTGCGACTTTTGAGTGAATCGGGATTCTTATCGACCGCCGCATTTGCTCACAATCAAATGAATCTTGAATCGCCGGAAAATCCCCAGCATTTAGGGGCGCCCTGCGGCGGTCCTGCTATATCTTGGGCAAATGATTTGTTTCTGCGCCGCTAAATTCCCGTGGCCATGGATGTGGCAGACTCAGGATCAATCCCTTGATCCTGGACTTCCCGACATGGCTGTCAGAGCCCTCCTTTACCGCCGGCCCGCCGAGCCACACTCCATTTTGGTGCGTGTGGGCTCGGCGATCTTCTCCGTCCGTCTGCGTCGTCATCGTCGCGCGCGTCGCTACACGCTGCGCATTCATCCCGTTGATCGCGAAGCCATTCTCACCATGCCGCCGCGCGGCACGATTGCCGAGGCGAAGGACTTTGCCCATCGTCACGGTTCGTGGATCGCCGCGCGGCTCGGCGGCATGCCGAAGGCAGTACCGTTCTCCCCAGGCATGGTGGTGCCGTTGCGCAACGTCGCCCATCGCATCGTGCATCGCGCCGGCGAGCGCGGCACGGTGTGGACCGAGACGCGCGACAGCGGCGAGCGCATCCTGTGCGTTGCCGGCGACGCCGCTCATCTTGATCGCCGGATTCGCGACTACTTCAAGCGCGAGGCCCGGCGCGATCTTCTCAAGGCCTGCCAGGCGTATGCGGAGGCGCTCGACGTCAAGGTCAAGCGCGTCAGCATTCGCGACCAGTCGAGCCGTTGGGGATCGTGCACCTCCGCCGGCGTGCTGTCGTTCTCGTGGCGGCTGATCTTCGCGCCGCCCGCGGTGCTGGACTATCTCGCCGCCCATGAGGTGTCGCATCTCGTCGAGATGAATCACTCGCCGCGGTTTTGGCGCGTGGTCGGGCGGGTGTGCTCCCATGTCGAGCGCTCCAAGAGCTGGCTCGACACCCACGGCAACGATTTGCACCGCTACGGCGTCAGGCAGTAGCGACGCCCTCCGGGCACACTTTGATTGAGCATGATCTTTTCGGAAAACCGGTTTCCACTTTTCCGGATCATGCTCTAGCGTCCGAACAGCCGGTTCACCAGCCAGCCGCCATCGAGGCCCGCCGACGCTTCCGGCCGTACGTTCTGCGCCGGTCGCACCGAGGCGGGCGTCGGCGGCGGCAGCGTCATGCCCGAGCCCGTGTACGACGAGGGCGTGGAGGACGCGCGCGTCGGCAGCGCGGCGAGCGGCGGGGGCTGCAGCGTCGCCTGCGGCGCGGGCGACGCGCCCTGGTCGGTTGCCGGCGACAGCGCGCTTGCCACCGCCCCGAACAGGCCGCGATCGGAGTTCGGCAGCGGCGCCGGCGCGATGTTCTGGTGCGCGGCGCGCATGAAGCGGGTCCACACCTCCACCGGCAGGCCGCCGCCGGTGGCATGCTTGGTCGGCGAGTTGTCGTCGTTGCCGAGCCACACCCCGGTGACCAGGTTGGCGGTGTAGCCGATGAACCAGGCGTCGCGGAAATCCTGGCTGGTTCCGGTCTTGCCGGCCGCCTGCCAGCCGGGAATCTCGGCCTTGCGCGCGGTGCCGCTGAGCAGGGTCTCCTGCATCATGGTGTTCATCAGCGCCACGTTCTTCGGCTCGATCACCTGGTTCACGGGATCGCTGGCGCGAAGGTAGAGCACCTTGTTGCCGCCGGTGGCCCGGATCCGGTTGATGACATGAGGCACCGCGGTGTGGCCGCCGTTGGCGAATGGCGCGTAGGCGCCGACCAGCTCGGTCACCGACACCTCGGAGGTGCCGAGCGCGATCGAGGGGTTGGGGTCGAGCTTCGACGAGATGCCGAGGCGATAGGCGGTGCGCACCACGTTCTTCGGCCCGACCTCGAGGCACAGCCGCACCGCCACGGTGTTGAGCGACATCGCCAGCGCCTGGGTCAGCGAGACGTTGCCGAAATACTGGTGGGTGTAGTTCTCGGGCTTCCAGCCCTTGACGTCGAGCGGCGCGTCCTGGCGCACGGTCTCGGGCGTCAGCCCTTGCTCGATCGCGGTGAGGTAGACGAACGGCTTGAAGGCCGAGCCCGGCTGGCGCTTGGCGGTGACCGCGCGGTTGAACTGGCTTTCGCCGTAGTTGCGCCCGCCGATCATGGCGCGCACCGCGCCCTCCGGCGTCATGGCCACCAGCGCGCCCTGCGAGACGTTGAACTTCACGCTCTTGGCGGCGAGCTCGTCGATCACCGCGGCTTCGGCAATGGCCTGCAGCTTGGGATCGATCGAGGTCTCCACGGTGATGTCCTGGTCGATCTGGCCGATCAGGTCGTCGAGCTCCTCGGAGATCCAGTCGGCGACGTAATTCACGGTGCCGGCGCCGGCCGGCGTTGCCACCTGCGCCGGATGGGCGATGCCCGCCTTGGCCTGCGCCTCGGTGATGAAGCCGGCATCCTGCATGGCGGCGAGCACGGTCTCGGCGCGGCGTTCGGCGCCCTCCGGGTTGCGGTTCGGCGCCAGGCGCGACGGCGACTTGACGAGGCCGGCGAGCATGGCCGCCTCCGCCACCGTGACGTTGCGCGCCGACTTGCTGAAATAGCGCTGCGCGGCGGCCTCGACGCCATAGGCGCCGGAGCCGAAATAGACACGGTTGAGATAGAGCTCGAGGATCTCCGCCTTGGAATGCTTGCGTTCGAGCCAGATCGCCAATTCCGCCTCCTGCAGCTTGCGCTGCATGGTGCGCTCCTGGGTCAGGAACAGGTTCTTGGCGAGCTGCTGGGTCAGCGTCGAGCCGCCCTGCGACACGCCGCGATGCAGAATATTGGCGACGAGAGCACGGCCGATGCCGATCGGGTCGACGCCGTAATGCGAATAGAAGCGGCGATCCTCGATGGCGATGAAGGCTTTCGGCAGATAGGGCGGCAGATCCTTGAGCGAGACGTTGGTGCCGGCCATCTCGCCACGAGTGGCGAGCACACTGGCGTCGGCGCCGACGATCTGGATGGTGGGCGGGCGCTTGGGGATCTCGAGCGACTGGATCGGCGGCAGATGCGCGCCAATGAAGATCACGACGCCGACCACCGCGATGACGGCCCACAGCGACAGCACCGCGCCCCAATAAACCAGCCGGCTGAGGCTCAAGCCCGTGCCACGCGGACGCCGTCCCTTGTCGCGGCGCGCGGCCTTGCGCGGCTTGCGCTCGCGCGGTTGCGGCGCCTCGTCGTCATCGTTGGGGACGCTGGCGCGGCGGCGCGGCGGCGCGTCGGAACCGCGGACGCGGTCGTCCGGGCTCAGCCGCAGGCCGTCCAGCGATACGTCGGGCCCGAATGTGGGTTCCCGGCGTCCGCCGCCCTTTCGCCGTGCCGATCCCATCCGCGAAACTCTACCCACGCCAACACCCGCCGACCTTAAGCCGGCGCGATTTAAGGCGGGGTAAAGCAAACGTTAACGGCGAATTACGTCCCTCGCGCTCCGACGACGCGGCGTCAGGCGAGCAGCACCAGAATGAGCGCGATCAGACCCGGCAGCGCCTGCACATAAAGAATGCTGCGTTTCGCCGAATAGGCGCCATAGAGCCCGGCAACGATCACGCAGGCGAGGAAAAATAGCTTGATCTGGAGGGCGAAGCCCGGCGCCGGCGCCAGCAGGCCCCAAATCAGCCCAGCGGCGAGGAAGCCGTTGTAGAGGCCCTGGTTGGCGGCGAGCACGGCCATCTCCTGCGCCTTCTCCGGCGTGTTGCCGAAGGTCTTCAGGCCTTGCGGCTTGGTGAAGAGAAACATCTCCAGCAACAAGAAATAGAGGTGCAGCAGCGCCACCAGCGCGACTGCAATTCCAGCGATGACCGACATGTTTCCCCCGCGCCCCATCGAGACGGTTCCCACGGCAACCTAGCCCGCCTTCTCGCGGCCGCGCCATGGTGTAAGCTGAGCTTTGGACACTTTGTGGTGAGGATGGACATGCTCGAGCTTCGACCGAACTGCGAATGCTGCGACGCCGATCTGCCGCCGGAAGCAACCGACGCCGTGATCTGCTCGTTCGAATGCACGTTCTGCCGCCGCTGCGCCGACACGGTGCTCGGCGGGCGCTGTCCCAATTGCGGCGGCGGGTTCGTGGCACGGCCGATCCGCCCGGCGCAGCTGCTGGCGAAATATCCGCCGTCGACGGTGCGCAAGGTGAAAGAGGGCGGGTGTGTGTCGGCGTAGACGTTTTGTTGCTCAGCTGCCGCCTTCGTCATGGCCGGGCTTGTCCCGGCCATCCACGTCTTTCTTGCTGATACACCGTCAAGACGTGGATGCCCGCGACAAGCGCGGGCATGACGAGTGAAGCAATTGGCACCGCTCTCTGGAATTACTCACCCCACCGGCGTGGCGGCCTGGGTCTCGTCGTTGGTGAGCAGGTGGATAATGGCGCGCTTGATCGCGGCCTGCCGGGTGGGCGCGGTGATCTGGGCGCCTAACAGGTCGGTGACATAGAACACGTCGCGGGCGCGCTCGCCGAAGGTCGCCACATGGGCCGAAGCGATGTTGAGGTTGAGCTTCGAGATCGCGGTGGTGAGCTGGAACAAGAGCCCCGGCCGGTCGAGGCCCGAAACCTCGATCACGGTGTAGCGGTCCGACCACTGGTTATTGATGATCACCTCGGGCTCGACCGTGAATGGCTTGATCTTCGGCTTGGCGCCGTTGCGCCGCGCCATCACGTCGGGCAGCCGCAGCTTGCCTTCCAGCACCTGCTCGATCATCTCGCCGATGCGGGTGGCGCGACGCGCCTCGTCGTCGTCGCGGTCGTATTCCCGCGAGATCGCGATGGTGTCGAGCGCGAGCCCGTCGGTCGTGGTGTAGATCTGGGCGTCGACGATGTTGGCGCCGGCGGAAGCGCAGGCGCCGGCGATGATCGAGAGCAGCCACGGATGGTCGGGCGCCAAAATTGTCAGCTCGGTGACGCCGCGGGCCTCGTCGAAGCCGACATTGACCGCGAGCTTGTGCGCGCTCTCCTCGCTGGCGCGCACGAAGCGGGCGTGGCGGATCTTGCGGGCGAGATCGACCTTGAGCCAGTAGGCCGGATAGTGCCGCGCGATGTAAGCGTTGACCTCGGTCTCCGGCCATTCCTTGAAATGGGCGCGGAACTCGGCCTGGGCCGCGGCAATGCGCTGGGCGCGGTTGACCTCGGAGAAGCCGCCGGTGAGCACCGGCTCGGTCTCGTAGTACAGCGTGCGCATCAGCTGCGCCTTCCAGCCGTTCCACACCCCCGGACCGACGCCGCGGATGTCGGCGGTGGTCAGGATGGTGAGCAGCTTGAGCTGCTCGAGCGACTGCACCACGGCGGCGAACTTCTCGATGGTCTTGAAGTCGGAAAGGTCGCGCGACTGCGCCACCGTCGACATCGTCAGGTGTTCCTCGATCAGCCAGGCGACGAGCTCGGTCTCGGCCGGGCTGAAGCCGAGCCGCGGGCACAGCCGCCGCGCCACCTTGGCGCCGGCGATGGAGTGGTCCTCGGGCCGGCCCTTGGCGATGTCGTGGAGGAACACGGCGACGTAGAGCAGCACGCGGTGCTCGGGGCGCGTCTTGCGCATCAGGTCGCTCGCCACCACGAACTCGTCGCTGCCGCCGCGCTCGATCTCCTGCAGGATGCCGACGCAGCGGAGCAGGTGCTCGTCCACCGTGTAGTGA
>Ga0105156_1000123_pt1 | contig 11643 bp, 9 predicted proteins | sample SSWtaG_3_FD_89673 | JGI IMG/M metagenome (GOLD analysis project Ga0105156, IMG submission 89673) | Hot spring microbial communities from Sandy's Spring West, USA to study Microbial Dark Matter (Phase II) - SSWTFFsm_matched | ecosystem: Environmental > Aquatic > Thermal springs > Hot (42-90C) ...
GAATAATTGAGAGAAGTATATATAGAAAAGCGAGAGAACTAGGAATAGACCCAACAGAATTAAAGATAGAGAAGACACCAAGAAAAGTCGTGAAAAACATGAATAGAACATCAACAGGAATAGCTGAAGCATCACTCTACATAAAAATGATAACCGAAATAGCACTAACACCCATAATCCTAATACATGTATACTCAGACAACGAAAACACACATATAAAAATATACAAGGAGAGAAACAAAATCAGAAGAACATTCATAGAAGAACTAGTAAGAGAAATTACAAGAAAACTTAAAACATAAAAGGGCTGCTTTCATCGTTGATTAGTAGGCGTTAAGTTTATAAGTCCTCGTTTTACCTGGATAGTTAGAACTCGCTTAGGTAATAGGAGCGAAGCTTCAAACCCTCAACCATACATCGTAGATGGAAGCCGCATGCCATTCGGCTCAACAACCACCTATGAACCCACAGGGATACCCTGTGAAGCGTATGAGAGGTGGAAGTCCCTAGATGTAACGAGTAAAAATGAGAATGAACATCTAGGGACAAACGGTAGTCATATATATCCTCTGATATTTAAAGTCATCGAGATAGTCGCGTTTCTTGCTTGTAAGTGTGTGGTTTGAAGTGGTTGTGTCTTTAGAAATTCTAGGTTCATTTAAGGAATAGAGCTTTTAGTTAGTCTTGGTGATAGGGCTGAGTAGTGTTTTGAAGGTGCTTAAATCGACTTTAACGTTATTAGCAGTGTTGTTAGTAGTTCTCATAATAATTAGGATTTCTGTTTTCTCGATTAGACTTGCTTTAGCCGTTTTAATCTTCCTCGTGGTACTTACCCTTATAATGATGATTAGTATGGTATTCAGATCGTTAAGGTTAAGGAGATAGGTTTTCACCTATTATGTATAGTCTTTGTCTCGTGGAACTCTCTCGACTCACGGTTTAATGGTGATTGTAGAGTTTAACTTGTAGGGTTCTATTTTTATAATATGGTTTTAATCATATTTGTTCTCTTTTCTTCTGGGTTTGAATTTGTATTATGTCTAGGAGTTTAGATTTACTTTTGATGGTCTTCATGTTATAGGCTATGAGGGCTCCTTGGATTCCAGGTATTGAAAGTATTTTGTCGACGTATTCTGCCATTTCCTCCTGGTTTCTTGCTACTAGCTTTAATAACATATTGTATTCTCCTGCGAAGACCTCGTATGCTTCTACTACATGGTTATCTCTTTCTATAGTTTTCTTAAACGCTTCTAAGCTATCTCCTCTAATCTTTAGGAGTATGTATGTTGTTGATGTTAATCCTAGTTTAATCGTGTTGATCTTTACTGTAAAACCTTCTAGTACACCGAGTTCAGTGAGCTTTCTAACCCTTAGGTATACTGTTGTTTCGCTTACACCAAGTTTTCTAGCTATACGGCTCCACGGTGTTCTGGAATCCTCTTCTAGTATCCTTAGTAGATTAATATCTAGGTTATCTACCACCTTCTCCCTACTCAACTCCTAGCACCTCTAACTATCACTGCTTTAGCTAGAGTCCTCCAAGAAGCTAACCATGCTATAAGCGTTATAAGGGCTAAAATAGTTACCATTGCACTTTCAACCTTTGATAGAGGGTTTCTAACTGGTATTGTGAAGAGGTATGCTATAGCTATTACACCAGCCCATCCCAGGGTTATTATAAGGAATGATATCCTGAGAGCTTTACTTATAGCTCTAAGCCTTAGAGGGGGTCTACTCACATTAACCCACCAGGATTCTAGCTAATAACTTTAAGGCTATTCTAGGCTTAAAGAACATGCTTTTAACAAGCTTTAAAGGCCTTAAGAATCCAAGAGCTACTTCAGCGTGCTCCTCAGGGCTTAAGCTTGTGAGTATCCTCCTCCTAACATCAACTGAGAGTTCTCTAACCCATTCTAGGAGTCTTCTCTGAATCCTAACAGCTCTACTAATCCAAGAGTGTTCTAAAGCTCTAATAGGATCCTTACCTTTAAGCAAAGCAGTAGCCGCTATATAGCCTGAGATGAAGGATGGTCTTATACCTTCACCAGTTAACGGTAACACATACCCTGAAGACTCACCAACCCTAACAAGGCCATTAAAGTAACCTAACCTTAAACCACCAACAGAGACTATAGCAGCTTCCCTTTTAACAACCCTAGACTCTCTAAACCTATCATCAAACTCCATGAACTTCCCAAGTAAACCCCATAGGGTCTCGTAGTTAGAGAATCCTCCAACACCTACCTTAACAGTATCACCTTGAGGGAAAACATAGTAGTAACCTAGAAGGCTTGTATCAAATCTAATTTCTATAGCCTCAAAATCAACATCCTTAACACCTTTAACAACATACTGAACTACTGGTATCCTTTCACCATCATAATATGCAAAACCACCTGAGAAAACTCCTGATTTAACCTCAACTATATCACCACCGATTCTAGCATATCCACTCCTAACATTATACTTAGATCTGTAAAACACCTCAGCTCCGGAGATAGCAAAGATGTGTTCTAGAAACGCACCTTTATCAACTATAACCCCTTCGATAAACCCCTTAGCCTTAAAAACCCTTATACCATCAACATAAAGATCCACATAACGAACTCTATTTAAGACAACATCCCTAGGAATATTGAAAGGAAAATCACTAAGAACAGGAATACCCCTACCACAAGGTTTAACAGCAAGACGATCATGAGCTTCAAAAACAACAGCTCTAAAGCCAAGCTTACTACCAGCATAGGCAGCACCAGAACCTCCAGGACCACCACCAACAACGTACAAAACATCACCCAAGACACTCACCATAATAATTTTCAAACATAGTCTAAGCCAACAGCATTTCCCCCGTCAACGATATTAGGTACTATTAGCGGAGTTGCACCTCTGTGTAGGTTCACACGCTTCACACACCTCATGGGTGCCCTTCAAGCCCAACGCCATAAGGCTCCCCTCTGGGTGTAGATACCTAAACTCTATGTTAACCAACCCAACTACATCCCTCTCAAGGATTCTCCCACCCTCCCCTACTACTCCAAGAGTTACCTTCACCACCCTCACTTCCTAGGCCCGTTTGTCCCTAGAGGGGGTTTAGTACACCCTCCTGGGGACTTCCACCTCACCCATAGGGATTTGGGTATCCCTATGGGTTCATGAGTGGTTGTTGAGCCCAACGGCATGGGGCTCCCATCTACAATGTATGGCTGGGGGCTTGGAGCAATACTCCCATCACCCCCAACCATCTAAAATATACAGTTAGCAGGAACCTTTTAAAACCTTAAACCTAAGCCTTAGCTCAGGTATTAAAGGAGCTTCCTATAAAACCAAGGGGGATCCTCCCCGCTCTAAAAAGGACAGGTGGGGAGGTTAGATCACTACTTTAACGAGGTTTCAATAGTTTCCCAGCACCACTAGATATCCTGCTTCAACCCATACTAAGCTAACCTAAACAAGCCTAATAAATGTCTCCTGCTCCATATAGCATACATCAATGTAATCACTAGGAGCCTGTAACCGTTAACCTTTATATTTGTGGATGAACTATAGATGAAGTGTCCTTCCTCAGAGATTTTTAACAACATGCACGGCTTCTCATCTAGGAGTTTAGTTTTAGTTAGTGTTTCTACACCCACTAATAAATCCTATACCTCAGTTTATCCCCTACCCTCCCTCAGTCTTCTTCTTAGCTCTCCTATCTATGTTGCTAGTCATTAACGGCATTATTTTCTACCACAAGTCTCTCTATGATTTTAGCACTCTTCCTAAGTACATCAAGCTTCCTCTACATTTGTAGTTTTCTAAGCCTCTTTCCAACCCTCCATCTATGGTGGGTTTACCTATTGTAATTCACCTTCTTCTCTCAACATAGGCTATAGCAATCTTACCAAGATTAGTCTCAACTCTATAACATTATCTAAAACACCTTCTCTAAGACAAAGCAATAGTAACATTATTCTCATTAACATCAGCTGTAATAACGTTCCTTGGGTTATATGGAACCTCGAAATCCCCTCTAAACGTTAGGTATATAGTAACCCTCCCGATAATGATCTTAGGCTTTAACTCACTCAATAATCTCCAATCACTGTAGAGGTATTAGAGGTATCTATGTAACCGCTTATGTCCTCTATAATCTCCATGCTTCCAGTTTTATGAATTTGTTATTGTTACACTTTTAACCTTTGGCTTATTAGTGTACGCTCTACCACGTTTCCCATGCTCTCTAAAGCTCTTAGATCTCCTAATAGCATCCCTATAAGCACCCTTAATAATCCTTGTTAGTAGTCATGGGTACGTTTCTCTGAACTTCCTAGAAGATCCTGTACTGTATGCTCTGGGAGGCATTATGTTTTACAGAGTATTTAACCATTTCAACAAGCATCCTCAATATCCCTTAGAGTTCTCCTAGCAAACCTATTAGCGTAGCACTTAACATAATAGTACTAGTTAGAGTTTTCAATATATCAAGCACATTTCACCACCTTAATTCACTTAACCATAGCAATCTTCAAAACACTGAGCAACCAGCAAACCCCTAGTACTAAGATATCGCTCCTCCACCCATAGACTCCAAGTATTTACCCTACAAGCATTTAAACTTATCGTCGAATCTGTAATAGCCTAACATCCATGAAAGATGGATCACTTATAGGGATACGTGCTAAGAGTTATAACTATACGTAAACTTGGGAAAGGTTCCTAGGAGGTAGTGGGGAAAGCTGTTTAAGTGAATGAACATTATAAGTAACGGGGATGCTATGATATCTAACTAGGATTCAAAGTTTCTAAGATCAATGTTATAGGGTCAATAAGTTTTAAGGCTAGAGCTAACTGAGCTGAGTGAGGTGTGGACTTTGAAAACCAAACTCTTATTCCAGGAGGATAGTTATATGGTTGAGTTTTCAGCTTATGTAACCAGGGTTGAGGGTAGCTACGTGTTCTTGGATTCTACGAATTTCCACCCTACACCATATGGTGGTCTTGACTCTGATACGGGGTATTTAGAGATTGAAGGTCGTAAGGTTAGGGTTTTAAGGGCTGAGATTGTGGGGGAAGAGGTTGCTCATATTGTTGAGGATTCAAGTTTCTTTAAACCAGGTATGCTGGTTAGGGGTGTTATTGATTGGGATAGAAGGTATAGGATGATGAGGCTTCATACGGCAGCTCACGTTATAGCTTCAATCCTTTACTTGAGATATAAGGCTCTTGTAACGGGAGGTCATATAACGTCTGAGTATTCAAGAGATGATTTCGACATAGATGTTAGTGATTGGAGGAAGGTTTTTGAGGAAGCTGTTGAAGAAGCTAATAGAGTTATTGGGACTTGTAAGGATGTTAAAATTTACTGGTTACCTAGAGAGGAGGCTCTAAGAATACCAGGCTTAGTTAAGCTAGCTGATAAGATACCACCAGAGGTGGAAAGACTAAGAGTAGTAGAGATAGAGGGGGTTGATATACAGGCTGATGGGGGTCCACATGTCAGAAATACATGTGAAATAGGTAAAATAGTGTTATTAAAGGTAGAGAGTAGGGGCAGGAGGAAGAAAAGGATATATTATACGTTAGAGGAGCTCTCACAACAAGTTAAAGTCTAACCCTTATCTTTTAAGGAGCGAGGCCTCTCCTAGACAGAGACCGGAACCTATATAATTTTAATTCACGAGTTAATAGGGAAGTATGAATTAATAGAGATTTAAGGAGCTAAAATAAAGTTCTAAGTAGAATAACTACAGAACGGGGGCATTGATGAGGATGACTAGTGATGTTGAGAGCTTAAGGAAATTCATAATTAAGAGTTATTGGGGTACAGCTACAAGGTTTAGTAGTTTAGATGAAGGTCCTTTATGGGAGAAAATCGAGATTTACATGTTAGCTCTTCTACTCAACGATTATAGCTTTGATAGTGGAACCCTCCTATGGCTTAATAACAGCGATAGTTTAAAAATAGCAAGGACAAGAACTGTTATTAAGCTTGAGAAGGCTCTAGATAAGCTAGTAGAGTACCTTAGAGTACTTAAAGCTGACCCTGAAGACATAGCTCGGGTAATAGAATGTAGGGATAACATAGTTGTTGAATCTCTTTCAGAAAAAGTGGAGAAGGGAGGGAGTAAATCTGGTGATACCGAAGGAGAACGTACATTGTTAGAGGAAACTATCAAAGAATGCTACGAGATAGTAAAGCTGGTAGAGTGTAAGTACTTTAGCAGAAATGTTGAAAGGTGTATGTCTAGGTATTTTAGTAAAAAGAGGTTGTGATAGCGGGAGTGGTTACATGTGTTTTATCTTTTGGTTCACAGGCTTCCTCTTCAGCTACTTCATGTGGTTCTACGGTTCATTGGGGCTATATTGACGGGCACCACTAGGCCCGCCTTACCGGGCTACCAAGACCCCGTCCCCTGATGGCCTCAGAGCCGTCCTCGGAGCGAGAGCCTCATTTCACCAATCCAGGTTATGTCTCCAGCGTATTAAAATGCCACTCGAACTTCCAAAATAGCTCAAAACACCCAAACAAACGATCAGTCTTAGGGGTTGTGGGCTTTGGATAAGGTAATGTGGTTTTTTGCTTCTTATTCAAAGTACTGTGGAGTTTTGTTATCGAATATCGAGGGCCTCTTCATCGCTTTAAGCTCTGTGCAGGCTACATATCTCATCCACTACTATTATTGTATTCAATGGGTATAAGTTTTTATCTTTACCTAACACATGTTCTCTTATACTCCTCTACTAGGTCTACTTCTATGACCTCTCCTTCAGGTTCTAGTTCTTTGAATGTTCTTCCGGGTATTCTGTAGATTGTAGTTCCAGGTTTTTCCCAGCATCTTGGTTCTAGACCTGCCTTATTACATGTCATGTTAGCGAATGTCTCGAGATCCCAACAGTATTCTACTGGAACCTCTGGTAGTAGTATCCCTGAGAACAGTCTTGCATATACACCCCTTTCAATATATAACGCGTCTCTGCCTATGACCACCTCCATTAACCTTTCAACTTTAATCTTGCTTCCTAGTATAGTTATGGTTACTACTATCTCCTTTAACTCCTTAGATCTTAGAGGTGGAAATCTTGGGTCATTGAATGCGGAAGATACAGCCGATTCTATGGTTGCTACACCTAGTGGGAATATGGGTTCTATGAAGCCTATACATCCTCGAAGCTCTCTACCCCTAATACCCTCTTTTACAGTAATCTTTTCTAAGGTCACGAATACCGGAGCGTATAATTCTAGTTGTGGATATCTATCTCTTACATCCCTTGGTACCTCGTATAATCTAACACTACCACTAAGATAATGACTTATAGCGACCCTAGCCATCTTGATGAGAACTTTAGCTAAGTCTAGTGTAACCAGATCTAAGTCTAAAACCCTAGATCTCCCACCTCTGGGAGAAGGTTGGCGCATCATCCTAACCCTTATGCATTATACTAGAGTTTGGGTTAATATCCTAGTCTACACTCCTATATGATATCACGATATTTAGTTATACCCTAGCTAGAATAGCTATAGCTAATGCTAAGAGCCCTAGTGCTTGAAAGATCATGTTAACCTCCGGGTTATCGTAAGGTATTTTAGCTAAGGTAATCCTCCTCCCTAGAACGTATACACCATTAGGTGTTAGAGAATCTAGTAGTAGATGACTTAGGATAGAGGCTTCGATAGCTAAAAGTAACCCTATCGTATCACCTACTTTGAATGCTAGAGAACCAGCTATAAGACCTCCTAGGATTACTGCTAAAGCCGTAACACCCTCAAGGCTATGTAGTATCTTCGTTCTTCTAGCATACCTTCCTCTATGCTCGTGGGAAAGTATATCTATAATATTCTGAGCTATAATCCCGAGTAAGCTTGAAGCAATAATACAAGCTAAGCTACAACCGATTAGTGATGAGACCATAGCCGCTATCCCTAGCCCGACAATGTTATGGGTTACTAGCTTCAACTTCGAAAGCTCTCCACTATTTTCAGTAAAGAGACCCTCTATAAAAACTAGATCCCTAACCCCACTTATGCTAAGCAAGGAGTAGACGTGATAGGGGCTAGGGTTTGTTAAACACGATTGCTAGAAAGTTTACAACTATACTTAAGGCTTTTAGGTTTAATGTGACCTCTAAAGCTATGTTAAAAGCCATATCTTGTGGTAGAACCAAGATTAATGTAATCCCCTTAAGCTACGCTAACCCATATACCCTAATAGACATGATTTCACATGCTCTAGAAGACTCCACAAACCCTGTAGTAATAATGCCTGGTATTAGCTTAGCAAACCTGGTCAAGAGGAAGATAGGATGTAAAATTAATATTATGAATTATAGGGACTTACGGGATTTAAAAGTTTATGACAGAGTTATAGTCGTATTACCTGAAATCCATCTCAGGTCTATAACCTCCCCTTCTACAGACAACGTTGATGTGTTGAAGATTCTCGAAGAGCTTGGTCTATGTGATAGTAGTGTTACTCTGATATCCAGTGTTTTTAGCGAGGAGAACTTACTGAGGAGAGGTGCTAGTAACCGTGAAGAGCTGGGGTTAGTTGAGTATCTAGGTGAGGAGGCTTTAACAATATTTAACCAGCTTTATAATGGTCTAACCCCTAGTCCTTGGCAGGTTACAGCATTAAAGATTCTAGCTGGTATGCTCGAATCTGGAGGTAGCTTGATTACTGTAATGCCAACAGGTTCAGGTAAATCAGCGATATTCCATGTAGCTTCAAGACTAGCTTCATCTAATGGACTTGGATTGTATACGTTGGTTATAACACCGCTTAGAGCTCTTATGAGAGATCAGGTTTATAGAGCTACGAGGAGAGGGTTGAAAGCTGAATACGTGGATTCAAGTGTTCCTAGAGAGGAGAGGGAGAGAATTTATGACATGGTTAGAAGGGGGTTACTAGATCTATTATACGTTACCCCTGAGAGATTCTGGGATCCGATGTTCAAGGATTTCATTGAAAATGTTAAACCCTCACTTATAGTCTTAGATGAAGTGCATGTTGTAATAAGTTGGGGTTCAACCTTTCGCCCTTCATACCTTAACGTAGCGAAAACACTATCATCCTATAGGGCTAGGAACGGGTTTAAACCACCACTACTAGGTCTCTCTGCTACACTAACTATAGATAGTGCTAAGGAGATATTGAGAATGCTAGGTCACGATAGGGAGCCTGTTATATTAGATCTATCACGAGAAGGGTTCCAGCATGTTAGCTTAGATTCTAAGATACCCGTTATTATTAAATCTAGACCTTTAAGAGATAACCTTGTATTCGATGTTATACCCGCACCCTTCGGCTTTGAGAGATTAAAGCTTTTAGTGGATGTAATTAAAGCTATGATAGAGTCATGCAGGTCTAGTTATGATAGCTGGGTTGGAGTTGTGTTCACAGGGTATGCTGAGAGTAAAGCTATTGAGTGGGCTAATGTAAGTACCATAGCTAAAACTCTTAGTGAAGCATTTAATGTTAAGGTATTAGCATACCATGGTGAACTAAGAGAGGCTTCTAGAAGGAGGGTGGAGGAGCTTCTCTTAAAAGGTGAGGTAAGCGAGGTTATAGTTGTAGCTACAAAAGCTTTCGGTATGGGTATAGATGTACCTAACATAAGATGGATTGTATTCTACACCCCCAGTGACTCCATAGAAGATCTCTATCAGGAAGCTGGGAGAGCTGGGAGGGATGGGAGGAAGGCTCTGCTAAAGATCATGTACAACCCTGCTGACATAGAGTTTAAGAGGAAGCTATCTAGAGTAAGTAAGCTTAAACCAAGTTACGTGCTAAGAGTCAGTAACACAATTGCGAAGATGGTTGAGAACTTACCAAGAGACTACGGTCACATAATACTACCATTAAATACATTCAAGTATAGAGTGTACGCGTTGAAAGCTTTAGAAGTTATTAGAGGTATGGGTATTATAGATTACCATATTATTAGAAGCTCAAGGTTAACACTATCAACCTCATCTAAAGGTATTTACATGAAGCTTAGTAATTCTAGCTATGTAACCCTAGACAAGGGAGACACCGAGGTTGAAGTCTACGTTTGTAGGGATAATCCCCTCTATGACCCGGTAGCCTTAAAAGCTGAAGGTAAGGTGGTACTACAAACAGGCAAATGCCCCGGCTTGTGGGTTAAAGTTGTAGATAGAGATGCTCTGGTAATAGAGGTAACAGGAGGTCTTAGACTTGATCATATACTTGAACCCCAAGTGTTTCTAAACATTATTAGATCTCAGGTTGTAGAAGAGGAGAACTTGGATAAGGTAGCGGAGCTCTTAGAGAAAGCTCTAGCTATTAGAAATAGAGAACCTAGATTTGTTGATGAAGCTGTGAAAAAATACATTCTAGAGTATTTCGAAAGAATACATAAGCCTATAAGAGTGCCTGAGATACCTCAAATTATTAAATGTAAAAGTAACTGTTACGAAGAAGCATCATTAAAGATATGGGATTTAGTGAAATCCTCCGGAGGCCCAGAGGGGGTTACTGTATTCTACGAGGAGCCATGGGATCCAGGAGAGTTAGCTAAAGCATATCAAATGGTAACAGGTGAAGCTTTAAATGTAAAATTGAAGAAAATAGGAAAACTGTTAAGAATACTAGCTAAAGGTGGATGGGAAAGGTTAATGGATGAGGGTTACATAGTAGTGCTATCTAAACCTAGTCTAAAGTTCGAGAGGCTTGTAAAAACATTAGAAGGCTACAAGTACTATGTGATGCTAGCATTTTCCAGCTAACGGTATTTTATAATGTCCATTAGCTAGGTTACACCTCTACGTAGTTCAAAAGCTTCGCACACCTCACAGATACATGTTAAGCTCTAACACCATAAAGGCCCCTCTAAGCTCCTTACCGCAATACAGATCATAAAAGTCTAAGACATTAGACCGGGTATCTACAGCTATTTAAACTTTCAAATTCTACCATTAACCCTATAACAACCTTAGCTAAACAGGTATACAGCACCAGCATACCTAACAGTACCAAGAAGTACTTAGAGTTACCTACAGCTATACACAAATCACTTCAAACCTATAACAGCCTCTAACTCCTCTCCGCCCTGGAAAGGATAAGACTTTAGGTTGGAACAAAGCTAAGAACACTACTAAGAACATCCAATGAACTCCGCCAACTAAGAGAAGAGGATAAAACTTTAAACCCCCCATAGAACTTAGGCATAATGTAGGGGTAGCGGCCGTCGTCTAGCCTGGACTAGGACGCCGGCCTCCCAAGCCGGCGATCCCGGGTTCAAATCCCGGCGGCCGCACCACCCAACAACTACACCCACCACCCTGCTAGGTAGAAATGCTGTTTTCCCCAGTATAATGGGTTTTATAGGCTGGTTTGGACTGCTTGCTTGTTTGGGTGTCTTGGTTATTCTAAAAATTCAGGTAAAGTTTAAATACCCCTGAAGACATGACCTATAGCTTGTAAACCTAGCTCCCCATGACGGTAAAAGCCAGCAGGGAGCTTAGCCTTGGAAACCCGTAAGGCGGGCCTAAGCGGTGCCCGTCAATATAGCCCCCCCAATGAACCATAGAAACACGTGAAGTAGCTGGAGGAGGAAGCCCGTACTTTATTTCTCGGTAACTTAAAGGTTCCTCGGAAACACCTTTAGCCATCAAAAGATAAAAACACGGGCAACCACTCC
>Ga0105156_1000126_pt1 | contig 11564 bp, 15 predicted proteins | sample SSWtaG_3_FD_89673 | JGI IMG/M metagenome (GOLD analysis project Ga0105156, IMG submission 89673) | Hot spring microbial communities from Sandy's Spring West, USA to study Microbial Dark Matter (Phase II) - SSWTFFsm_matched | ecosystem: Environmental > Aquatic > Thermal springs > Hot (42-90C) ...
GGTTATATCATAGGATATATAATCAAAAAAAGAGAAGAAAAAAGATATGTTGTTAAGCATAGGATTAGATATTCATTCTGAAATAAAGAAATGCTTAAAAATAAAACAAATTCACATTTAAAATGAGATACGATTATTCAAAGGGAGAAATATTAGAAGAAGATGGAACAATAGTTAGAGAGTTGAAAGAGATTGGAGAAGAACTAATATAAAAAACAAAAAGACTAGATGGACTTTTGTACCTCTTCTTTAGACACTTCTCCCTCTTGTGGCGCCGAAGCTACTATATGTTTTGTGATAACTACATCTCCAATTGCCTGAACTACTGAATAAGGAATGATGACCTTCTTTGCTCCTAAAAGCCTTCCCATTTCGCTGTTAGCTGCTGTTTCTACTACTATTGACTTTAATCTGAATGACGATAGGTCTATTTCCATATCTTTTAACTTTCCTAGATAATATCCCCTGTTTGTAAAAACGTCCTTTTCTATTGTCTCAGTTACTTCTTTGATACTAACCATATTTTTCGCCTCCAATAACCATTATTTGATTCAGAATATTTAAAATACATCTCTTCAAATAAAAAATAGATGCTGGGGTCGCCTAACCTGGTAGGGCGCCAGTCTGCTAAGCTGGTGGGGTTTATCCCCTTGCGGGTTCAAATCCCGCCCCCAGCGAGGAAATAAAATGAAACTCGTTAGCTTAAGGGAAATTGTCAAAAGTGGGAAAATGTCTTCTTTATCTCCTTTGTTATTGATAGCTAAAGAGCTAAAGTTGAATTACCTGATTGAGGAAAATGGTTTGATTACAGGACCGGCAGTAGGTTTATCGATTCTAATTGATAGGATGACAAAACAACTACCAGTAAAATCAATGCTTGATTTATGTTGCGGGAGTGGAGCATTGACGAAGATTGCAAATAGAAATGGTGTAAAGAAAATAGTATGTGTGGATAAAAACACAAAAGCTGTCGAATTGAATGTTGGAAAAAACAATTGTATTAAAATTGTTAAGGAAGATATTATGAAATTCAAAATCGAAGAGTTCTTTGACCTTATTGTCTTAGATGCTCCAAGAGAAATTTTACCAAAAATTTCAAGAAGATTTGGCGAGTTCATAAAAAAATCAAATGTATTTGTTCTTTGGCATGGTAGTTGTGAAGAAATAGATTTGAATCAGAGTATAAGAGAAATTTTAAGAGAAGAATCAAAAGTTGTCTATTCTTTTTCGGTTTATGGTGAGGAAATCTCTGCATGTTCATCAACAAAAACTGGAATAGAATGGCTAAGGAAATTTTACATAAGGTGGTAGGATGGAGTGTGAAATATGTGGAATAGAAAGGAAGAAAATATTCATAACAGAAATAGAAGGGACTATTCTTAGGCTTTGCGAAGATTGCGCCAAGGGTGGAAGAATATTGAATATAATAGAGGAAGCGAAGAAAATTAAAGAAAATTTGAAACCAAAAATAGATTTTGAGAATGAAGAATACGATTTGGTAGAAAATTATGGAAAAATAATTACTGAGATCAGAACTAAAATGAATATTTCTATTGAAGATCTGGCGAAAAAAATTGGCGAAAAAGAAAGCCTACTTAGAAAAATAGAAAAGGAAGAGATAAGACCATCTGATAAAGTTGTTGATAAACTGGAAAGATTTCTAAAAATAAAGTTGAGAGAAAAGATCGAAGCTAAACCAAAAAAAGAGAAAAAAGATGAAGATATAAGGCTAAGAATTGCAGATGTAGTAAAAATAAAAGACTAAATCGATTTACTAAACTTTTCTCTGAACTCTTTTGTAATATCTAACAAGCTCTCTGCAGCTTTTTCCAGAGCCTCCTTAAAATCTCCTTTCTTTACTTTTACCCAAATCTTTGGTTCGCTTAAATAAGGATGTTCTCTGAATGAAGCGGCTTCTGTAACATTCTTATCTTCCCAAAGTTGTTCCTCTATAGCACTTGTTAAGGTAAACGTTTCCTCTCTAACTTCTATTAAAGCCGATTTTTCGTCTCCTTTAATTTTTACTACTTCCATGCTCACTATTTTATATTTCTAATATTTATGCTTATCGATTACTACTAGCCAGATGGATAAGTTATTCCTAGTGTAGCTTTATATACTTCATAAATATCGTAATTTTCTACATCAAGATACGGTATTTTGTAAACATTATATGCTTCCGAATAATAGTATTTTTTGCCAGAAACTGTCAATATTAATGACAATAATGCTAGCTTTTGATCATGAGTCGCATTATTGTATCTATCAAAATCTGCTATCCATGCTACCTTAGAAGAATTAAGAACAGCCACTGGCATTTTTGATGTTGTAGTACCTTCATAAAGAAATATTCTCTGATCGTTGTTGTCTGTTAAAGCAATGTTATTATTTCCTCTAAAGCTCGTAAAATTGTATGTTTTTTTGAAAGAAATCGAAATCGCTGAATCCGAAAGTAGGTAGGATAAAAAGAAATTATATCCATTTAATATGAACGATTGTCTTTCTGATGCAGATACAATTGGATTTGTAGCAAAATAGACTTTCCTGGATTGGTAATCTATTTCGTAGGGTATTATATAATTTCTGAAAGTGAAATTTCCATAAAACCTTCCAGAACTTGGATCTCTATAAGTAGAATTTATCAAAAGAGGAGCGTTGTAGAAAAATTTGTATGGGTAATAAATGTCGCTCGTTATGCTAGAAGGAATATTTATATATACATCTGTATTTGGTTGAGAAGTTGATGAGATTGTTATTCCAAATATTGTCTGTGATGTTGGATCTATGTTAGTAAAATCGGCAATTTCTATTATGCCTTTTCCGCTAGAAAGATATTGAAGCAGATTAGTGTTGTAGTTTGTTAGATCGATTGGGCCACATATTAAAAGAACATCAAAATACTCTGGCATGTTTATCAGGTTTGTTGGAATGAAAAAAATGTTAATGTACCTTTTATTAATGACTAATAAACCATACCACTCGGAAAATCTTTTTATCCTATCTTGAGTACAATTTGCTGCAACTATTATAGTATCCTTAAATGTTTCTTCTGGCAGAATATACAAAAATATAGACTCTTTGGATATAGAAGTCTTGTCTATAAAATTTTTTAGTGCGATTTCAGAAAAAGATGCATTGTACAAATTTCCTGTAAAATCAAGAGAGAGAAGAATGTCTCTACCTAATGTTACTAAGTTCGCTATCTGCCAATTATCTTTTACAGATAAAGGCTTGAATATAAGATAAAAGGCTGTAAAAAGAAGAATTATTGCTGAAATTGCCTCTAAAATTGTGGTTTGGCCTAATAAAGCCATATTACCAGCTCCCCATAACTTCCATTGTCAAACGAAACAATTCTATTTATTTTAGCTCCTCTTTCTCCAATAGGACGAACACAAGAAGCTACAATATTATTATTTAGGTAAACTATGAAACTTATATCGTGTTTGAGATCTAAAAACTGTTTAAATTGTTGATAATTTGAATTGCAGATATCACTGGCTTTCAATATCTTATTAAATGAAAGAACACTTGATTTACTTATACTTTCATTCAAAAATCCTATTCTCTTAATTTGATTTAATGGACGTGAATACCAATCTGATGGCTCTCCATAATCATTTACCAGAATTTCTGAAATTTGATACGATTCACTCAAAATGCTTTCTCTCTTCATTTCACTTATATAAATTGGATAGTAGGAAAGAAGCTGATATATAAGAGATGTGACGGAAAAAACAAAAAGAAATAAAGAAAATACTTGCTCGAAACCAATTTGTGATTTCACCTTCAAACACCTATAAGTCCGATTCTAAACAACAATAAATATGCACCTACAACTACAGATAGTAGAATTATAGAATGTTTCATTCCAGCTTTTGGTGACCCTTCTGATACTTGCCCAGCAACTAAACCTGCAAAAACTGCTTGAACGACCGAAAGTATAAAGAAAATAGAAACATAGTAGTGAGGCTTTCCTTTGGATAAACCAAATAAATTATAAGCCATGATGGCAAAAAAATCACAAACATTACAAGAGGCCCCATAACAACTTGAGCATGGATCGACTATTCCAAAAGTGCCTCCCATTCCCGCAATTTGTGAGCTTGCAAAAATTGGTAGGAGAAGTTTATTTATCATTACAACCACGCCCAAAAAAATAAACGATATCGCATAAATCATTAGTGTATATTGATTGAGTATAGATTTTCTCTCCTTTTCTACCTGTTGAAGCATTTCTAAAGATTCTGATAGAGTAGTTAACACAGCAACTGTATTGCCACCAGAAATATATGCTTCTCTAATTATTTTAAAGGCCGTAGATAATTTTTTGTTTTTCTTATATTTTTCTGCGACTCTATCTAAAGCTTTATGTATTGGAATGTTCCAACTAACTTGATTTGATAGATATCTAACTAAACCATTCAAACTTCCGTAATCGTTTTTGCTAACCACTTTTATTGCTTTTGGTAAAGATATTCCACTAGCTAAAGTTTCAGTTAAATCGTGAAGAAATATTGGCAACTTTTCCTCCATTTCTTTCCATTTTCTATAGTGCTTATACTCGAAAAAAGCAAAAGTAGAAAAAATAACAAATGTTGAAAGTATAAGCGTGTTTGCAAAAACTCCAACATCTCTAGTTAAATAGCCAAAAATAATTAAAATCGCAGAAAGCGCCAAAACTATAATTTTTATTTTCTTTTCATCCATAAACTATATTTTTACGATAATTAAAATCTATTCCCAAAATGGCTGTGCTTTCCTAACTAGGAAAAGGAATAGAATAGAGACTAGTGGCAAAAATATCAGGACCATGAATAGTTGTAATCCTAATATATTCTGTGTTGCACCACCCATTGCTGAAACGACTGAAGTTAAAATTATGAAGAATATTGTGCCTAGAACTACAGCCACCAAATAAATTTGGGTGTAAATCGTCATGCTATGAGAAAACTCAGAAAGTTTTCTTCTATACTCAATGAAGAAATCTGCAGTTCTTTCTTTAAAAAATATGTAAAGGTTACCTCCACTTCTAATTGTCGATAAAATGCCATACAAAAACTCTCTGAATTTTCTTGATGGTGTCCTATTTATCGCTCTTTCTAATGATGATACTATATCCAATCCGTAAAATTCAGTATCATAAACTATTTTTTCCATTTCTCTAGCAACACTTTTATGGCCGCTAAACTCAACAAATGTTTTTATAGCCTTTTGAAGAGGTAAGCCTGAACTGACCACAGAAGAAAGATAAAGTGCTGAAAATGGTAATTGGGCGTCTATTTCTTTTTCTCTTTGCGCAACTATTGACTTCGGGTAGTTTAAATAAATCATAAATACAGCAATGGGCAAACCTATAGCGAGAGTTATCGATGTCAAGTACCCAAACAAAAAAGATTGAGAAGCAATAGAAAAGGAGAAGGCTAAAAATGGTAAAGTCACTATAAAAGACACCAATGCTACAAATAGCGCATTTGCAATATACTCTTGTGAAGAAATTTTCAAATCGGCCTTTTTTAGTTCGTCTTTTAGATCTGGAAAGTATTGTTCTAAGTTTTTAGCCAAATCTCCAAAAATCCTAAAAGCATATTTTGATATCATCTTTATCCACTTTCTACCAAAGACAAAACTCTATTAGGCATTGAGTAATAGGCAGATATAATTGCATAAACTTCTTTAAAATCTGTTATATTTTTCTCATTCATCCATCTTAAGACTGATACTCTCCTGTAAAATTCGTCTATAATTTCTTTTTCGCTTATACCAAAACTGTTTGATATTTTCTTCAATATTACACTTTTTTCTCCAACCTCAAAAGTATCTTTAAATGGATTCCATTTGAATATTGTGTTTGTGGTTGGTTCCTTTTCTCCTTTTGGATACTTTACCATTTCTATAACTTCTGTTATCCTTCTAACAAACTTATCTCTATATTTTACTCTCTGCATAAAAACAACAATATCTAAACTGCCAATCAGACCCTCTGATAGAGAAATTGGGGGTGATGTCAATCTATCTATTAACTTACTGAAATTTTCCGCATGAATGGTGGCAAATGAGGGGTGCCCAGTCGCCATTTGTTGGAATAAAACATATGCCTCCTGACCTCTAACCTCTCCAAGAACTATATAATCTGGTCTTTGCCTCAAACTTTCTTTTAGTAGCTGAAATAAATCTATTTCCCCCTCTTTCCCGCTAGAAATAGGAGTTCTTGCTACATGTGGGACCCAATGGGGATGTGGCAATACTATTTCTGCAGTATCTTCTATTGAAACTATTTTCTTTTCTGGTCTTATGAAAAGAGATAACACATTTAGCATCGTTGTTTTTCCACTAGCTGTTCCTCCTGCAACAAGAACACTTCTTCCATAGTCAACTGCTAACCAAAGATACGCCATAACTCTCTCATCTGCCGTACCATATTTTATCAAATGTATCGGAGTTAACGGTTCTTCCAAGAACTTCCTTATTGTAAAGTTGCTTCCCCTCCTTGCTATATCTGTGCCTAACGTTGCCTGAAGTCTAGAGCCATCTGGCAAAGTTCCGTTTACTAGAGGCTCTGCTATAGAAATAGATTTTCCAGCAAGCTGAGCTAACCTTATTATAAAAGAATCCAACTCTTCAGGATCATTGAAAATAACATTAGTCTGTATTGAACCTAATCTAGGATCCCTATGAAAAACAAAAACCGGTATATTAACACCATCACAGCTAATATCTTCAATGTTCGGATCTTTCATTAGGGCTTCAATTTTTCCTAAACCTAAAAAATCTCTCTCTAAATAATATCTAATTTTTTCAAGCTGCTCTTCGGATAGTTGAAACTTAAAATATTTTATTACCTCGTCTAATTGAATTTTTAGATATTCTTTTGCCCTTATAAGATTTAACTTTGATAGATCAACGTCCAATCTATGTTCTATCAATTCTTTAATCTTATTGAAAATCTCTCTGGTCTTCTCATCCAATTTGGGCTCAACTAATTCATAAAAATAAGATTGTCTTCTTTTGTCCCAATAAATTCTTGCTTCAACCAAAACTTTCTCACCAGGTCTAGGATTTCTAGGAACAAGTGGGTAGCTTAAAAAGAAGTTCTCATATTCAAATGTTTGCGGTACTGTTGGAACAATTTTTAACTGCCTAGGTATTTTTATTCCATCTATTTCATGTTCTTTTTTCTCCCTTTCTTTTTCCTCTTTATTAGTATCAGCTTCTATAGGCAATTGAACTGGTATTGATATTGGAGAGAATATCGAAGAAAGTTTTATCGGAACGTTTAAATTTTCTTCTTCATTTTGTTGAACTTTTATTTGAGGTTTGGTATATATAACTCTCCAACCTTTAGTAGCTTTTTTAAAAACCTTCTTAGCTAGGCTCATCTCATCTCCCTATTTTCAATTTATTTTCTGTTTTATTAAAAGAAATAGTAACAATAGACGGCTCGGAGCTGGTAGAATAAGATCCAACAACTGAAGATAGTGTAGAATTTATGTTGTGGGTGGAGACTAAAACTTGTTTTTGGTTCGGTACACTTTTTAAGTATATCTGATTATTTGATGCTTGTATCTCGTGATAGTTATCAAAAACTTGATATGGTATGTCAAACTTTAATATAGAATAATTACAATAGCCGCAGTCAACAAAACTATAAACAATATATCCAGATATATGAGAAGCTAACATTTCTCTAAACGAAGATAGTAATCTATCTTGAAAGGATTGAGAAAATGAAAAAAGATAACTAGAGATTAAAGAAAAAATAGAAATTGAAATTAGGAAAAATAGCACGAACTGAATGATTTGGCTTTGAGATTTCATAATATTTCTATTTTTACCTTAGTAGCTATAAAGTTTGCTGTTTTGTCTATGCTTTCTCTCGATATTCTAATAGTTTTTCCTGTGCTTCTCATAATAGTTCCAATAGAAGATACTATTTGTATTGAATATATTTCTCCATATGGAGATGTTAAATTCCTAAGGAAAATCATGTAAGTTATATTGTAACCATCAAACACATGATTGCCTTTAATACAAACTACAGAAAAAGAGTCTTTGCCGACTATACCGCTTCTGCTAGAACATGACGCTCCTTGAGTTAGGGATATTGGATCTTGTGTATCAATGTTAGTTACTTTTGAAAAAAATGAAAAAATTATTGAATTATTTAGTGGAGAGTTTTCATTGTATGGATGCACTTCCCATATTCCTTGGGTATCTAATGTTAAAACCTCTGTATAGCCAGTATTAGCAACGAATTCTATTTTTCTAGGCAGTGATGAAGGATTATTATAGTCAAAAAAACTTATCGTTCTTTCCAACGCCGATTTATCTTGAGATTTTTGTATTAGAGGCAAGCCGTACATATAAGCAGCTGATATTAGGCCTATAGAGATAAGTATTATCATAACTACAGAAATTATTTCTGATGCTGCCCTTATTTTAACCACCCTTCAAATTTATTGAGTAAATGGTGGTCTAGAAGCTATTGGTGGTTTTGGGAGAATCGGTGGTGCCGACTTTGTTAATTTTCTAGAAATTTCTTCCAAGAGTGATATTAGAGCCTCATTATTTTCCAAGATTTTATTGTTTATCTCAGTTAACTTTTCTATTTTTTCTACTAGTGGTTTATTATCAACTAATACCTTTGATTCAGTTTCTTCTTCACCAGCAGCTTTTATTAATTCAATTAACTCGTCTATCTTTTTTGTCAATTCTTCTAGCTTTAATGGAAGCTTTGATAATTCTATTCTTAAAGAATCGTTGGCTTTTATTAGAGCATCTACTATTTCCTGATTCATTCTAACAATTTGAATTATTTCTCTGTAAAGTTCTCTCTCGTTAATTGAAGCTTTCTTTTCTAACTCTTCAATCCTTTTTTCCAATCTTCTTAAAGGTGTTACAGGAATTAGTTCGAACTCTTCCTGCTTTTTAGTTTCAGCAGATTCCATAAACTCTATTGAATTAGAAGAATTTAAATATTGAACAAAAAAGAAAAGAAAGAAAAGATTAAAGCCTAAGCCTAATATTCTTCGCTAGGAGTCTCTGATTTTTTGCCTTTTTCTTCTTTTCCTAGTCTACTAGCAGCTATAACATCATCAATTCTCAATATCATCTCGGCAGCTTCTGCAGCACTTTTTATAGCTTGAGATTTTACTTTAAGCGGCTCTATAATTCCAGCTTCTATAGCATCTACAATTTTACCTGAGAATACATCTACTCCGGCTCTTGTCTTTCCGTGCTCGTGCGCTGCTCTCAACTCTACTAAAATGTCTATTGGGTCTAAGCCCGCGTTCTCGGCCAATGTTCTCGGAATAATTTCTAGAGCATTTGCAAATTCTTGTATTGCTAATTGCTCTCTACCAGAAAACTTTTCAGCAAATTCTCTTAATCTCTTTGCTAATTCAGCTTCTATAGCCCCTGCTCCGGGAACAATTTTTCCACTTTCCAAAGCTGATATTAATGCTCCTATACCATCATCAACATTTCTATCAATTTCATCAACAACATGTTCTGTACTACCTCTAACAAGAATTGTTACTGCTTTTGGGTTCTTGCAACCAGTAACGAAGGTCATTGCTTCTCCTGCGATCTTTCTTTCTTCTACTAATTCAGCATAACCCAGATCTTTTTCTGTCAAATCATCTAAGTTGCTAACGATTCTTGCTCCTGTTGCTTTTGCCAAAGCCTCTAAATCTGATCTCTTTATTCTTCTGCAAGCAGCTATTCCCTTCTTTGCTAAGTAGTGTTGAACTAAATCATCAATTCCCTTTTCACAAAATACAACATTTGCTCCTACTGATGCAATTTTATTTACCATCTCTTTCAACATCTTTTGCTCCTGCTCTAAGAAAGCCTGTAATTGCTCTGGGGATGTTATTCTTATCTGAGCGTCGGTTTCTGTTTTCTCAATTTCCAATGGGCAATCTAGCAATGCAATCTTAGCGTTTTTAATGGTTTTTGGCATTTGGGGGTGTACAATTTCCTTATCAACGATTATTCCTTTTACAAGTTGAGTTTCTTCTACAGAAGCTCCATGCTTCTTAACTCTTTTTATGTTATCCTTATCGATTTTTATCTTCCCATCTTTCACTTCAGCTACTGTTCTAACTGCTTCTATCAACAAATCTGCAATTTTTGGAGCCGCTTCTTTCCCGGATTTGCCAGACATTGATGTAATAACTATTTTTCTCAATGTTTCTGTATCATCGATGCTAATTGGTACAGCTAATTCATCTAAAACTTTCAAAGCCTCTTCCTTAGCCAACTGATAACCCTTAACTATAACTGTTGGATGAATTTCCTGATCTAATAGTGTTTCTGCTCTTTTTAAAAGTTCTCCAGCCAGGATAACTGCAGTTGTTGTTCCGTCTCCAACCTCTTCATTCTGTGTTTTTGCAACTTCTACCATCATTTTTGCTGCTGGGTGTTCAACTTCCATTTCTTCCAGAATTGTTACTCCATCATTAGTTATTGTTATGTCTCCAATAGAGTCTACTAGCATTTTGTCCATTCCTTTTGGTCCTAATGTTGTTCTCACTATATCAGCTACTGCTTTTGCTGCTGCTATATTTGCTTTTTGAGCATCTCTACCAGTAGACCTTAGAGTACCTTCTGGCAAGATTAACACAGGTTGACCTCCTATTTGAGCGACATAAGCTTGTTGCGGCATTCTATCACCTCTTTAAAGAGTAATTTTCATAAGTAAAACAAAACAAATTCCTATTATAATTATCTCTAGAAAAGTTTAAAAGTTTTAAACATAATTATCCGCATGGAGTTTTATAGGCCGAGAAAAGTCGCTTCTATAGAAAATGATGATAAAAAGCTCACATTATTAGGAAAAGTGACAGAGGTTGGGGATGACTATTTTATCTTATCGGATGAAACTGGAAAAATAAAAATAAACAGCAATTTTAAAGTCGAAAAAGGAAGTTTAGTAAGGGTTTTTTGTAGCAAGTTTGACGAAGAATTGATTGCAGATTTTATACAGAATATGGAAGGGTTAGATTGGGAGCTTTGGAAAAAAGCAGAAAGCTTATATTTAAGGCTCATATAAGTTTAATATGGTGATGTGATGAAAGTAACAATTGCTGAACCCGAAGTTCTAATAACAACCGTTGCAACAGCTGCAGAAATAATTGATGAAGGAATTTTTAAGTTTGGTAAAGATGGTATTAGCTTAACTGCAGCTGATAGGGCAATGGTAGCGGTTATTGACTTGTTAATTTCAAAGGATGCATTCGAAGAGTATGAGGTCGAAGAAGAGAAAGAAGTTGGACTAAACATGACTAACTTTTTATCCTTATTGAAAAGAGCCAGAGGATCTGACAAAATCAGTTTAGAGTTGGTTGAAAATAGATTGATTCTAACAATTTTCAATGGAACAAAAAGAAGATTTACAGTACCGCTTCTCCAATTAACAAGAGAAGAAATTCCACCAATAGATCAGCTAGAATTTAAAGCAACTGTAATTTTAAAGCCAGAAGTTTTGGAAGATGCAATTAAAGATGCGAGTGTTATAACAGATGCAGTAACATTTCATACCACAAAAGAATATTTCAAGA
>Ga0105156_1000127_pt1 | contig 11559 bp, 11 predicted proteins | sample SSWtaG_3_FD_89673 | JGI IMG/M metagenome (GOLD analysis project Ga0105156, IMG submission 89673) | Hot spring microbial communities from Sandy's Spring West, USA to study Microbial Dark Matter (Phase II) - SSWTFFsm_matched | ecosystem: Environmental > Aquatic > Thermal springs > Hot (42-90C) ...
CACGCCCATCCCACTCCTCCCCTACGTAAAAGGCGGAGCCGCGGAGACCATACTTACATACCTCCCCAACGCCGCGGCCCTCGCCGCCACAACGCTAGGACTCATGGTAGCATTTTCACAACCTACAAGAGAAGCCCTCTCCATATTAATAAGGAGGCTCAGAGCGGCTAGGAGATCGCTGGGCTTGTGAAGTTACGCACTGACACAACTATTGTCCAACTTTGTTCACCCTCTCTACATCGATTAAGCTAATCCCCAGACGTACTCACCATGTCAGAGGGAGCTGAAGGCCATGTTTGAAGCTATCAAGGATATGGGAAGGCTTAACCACACGATCACGGTGGGGCTTCTTCTTCCTGTTTAAGAGGGCAGTAGAAGTGCCGGGTTCTCAGGTGTGAGATGTGGAGAAAAGATAATGGAAGCCCTCCCCCTTTCCGCTGGAGAGGAGGCGTTCTATTTGTGAAAAGGGAGTTGTTTTGTTAATACGATAAATTAAAGATTGTGATTGATTATTGCATTGAAATATAATTGGAACAAGAGCCTATATCAAAAAGCTACTGAGCGTGGGTATAGGAATATTTTAAAAAGATTTGGAAATTTTACCATAGCTATGAGGAGTACCGCAGCCGTGGCGACATGCGGAAGGACATGGTCACTGTCTTGTTCAATATTAAACACCTTTAACCAAACAAATCATCCAGACGAAGTAACAAGACCAAAGGCGGCAAGCAATTATGGCGCCCGAGTAATAAGAAGACCCTCCATGCCGTTTGTTGTAAAGCGTTGTTGGGTTGAGTTAACATGAACATGCCACGAGGCGGTTATCCGCCTGCTGGGCTCCTCAGGAGAAGGGAGGTTCCGAACGATAAGATATCTACCCGCGTAGGGAGGAGAGGTTGTGGTGTGTATAAAGCATCGTATCCACGGCTACCCTTAGTAGATCATCTTCTTCAGATAGATTTCTCAAGGAGAGAGAGTTGTGAGGAGTATTGTCGACGTTACAACAAAAAGGTGGTAGATTACTGGCGACTCGAGAGGTTAGCGGCACGACCCTCGCCATATGCATACTTAGCGGCGTCGCTGATTCCGCCCAAAATACGACGACGCCCAAGCCATCTACAGTTGGGTCATCAGAGTGTGGCATGTCTTTACTAAGTGTGGCTATCCTGGGCAAAAACAGCAGATGGATACTTAAGTATAGTCTACGAGCGTTACGTTCTGCATTACGGGAGGTTAAAAACGGCATAGAGGTTGTTTATATAGATGGAGGTTCAACAGACGGTTCTAAGGAACTTGTAAGAGACGTCATGCCCTGGGCTAGGATAATTGACGCGCCGGGCACCAACATCCCCGAAGCGCGTAATATAGCTATCAAGGAGACATCCGGCGAGTATTTAGTCTACTGGGACAGCGACATCCTGGCGCCGCCGTCGGCGCTCAAGACGCTTCTTAGGCATAACAAGCCAATAACCGCCTTGACACGCAGAGATATTTACGTCGCGTCTGAAGATGATATACAAAGCATCATGAGTAATCTAAGCGACGACCCCGAACCCACCGTCCGCCCAACCCCCTTCGTTGTGTTCAGCGTAACGCTCTTCCACAGAGACGTGTTCAGAAAAGTGGGGCTCCTCGACGAGAGGATGACACAGGCAGAGGATAGGGACATATGCCTAAGGGCCTACTGCAAGGGGTTTCAAAGCTTTTACGTCTCAACAGTAGCCTACGATATAAACAGAAAACGGCTAAGCGACGTACCTGTAACCACGCCGTTGCGACAGTACCTTCGAGGCATACATAAAAAGGCGCTTATATATGCCTATACGGCGTCACGCCGCCAGAAGATAAACACTGCAATCTTTGCTGCAATTCATACAACGGCGGCATTGGGGACCTTGTTTACTCCATGGGCCCCCCTTGCAGAACTTATCCCACTGGGTGTCTCGTTAATGAGACATGGAGTAAGAAAAGGGCCGGAGATGTATATAAAGGCTCTAGCTCTATATACGCTTATGGGCTTCTGGACACCTCTAAAAGTAAAGAGCATTTGTAGTTGGATCTTATGAAGATAGCTTACTTAACACGCTTTGATCCACGGATTTTTCCACGTCCCCTCTTCTTTGCGAAAGCCACAGGAGCAGAAATCTTCTTGTTAAGAACACTAATTAGTTACCACAGAGATCCCCATAGAAATCTTTATAAACAAGGCGATGTTAAAACAGATCAATCTCTCCGCGGCAAAAAATCTCTGTTTTTATTTGACATTTCGCGTTTATTAAACTCTTGCTATAGACAAGATAAAACATATCTCTTGAGTGGTGCTTCTATAGAGCTCTTAATAGCAGGCTTTTTACAAAAAATACAACACGAAATTATTATTGTAAAGAATACGATAGGTGCCATGGGGGCTGTGTTCTCTAACAAACGCTTAATTATAGACCTTATGGATTTTTGGCATTGCGATAGAAATTATGTTGTGTTTAGCCCCCCTTGATTATTCCGCGTTAAGAAAAGCAAATTGCGTAATTGCTTGGTCAAAGGCCATCGCTTCAATGTTGAGAAAAGTTGGGCTTAGATGTGTGGAGTATTTGCCCTTTGGCGTAGATCTCGAAACGTTTGACCCTCTAAGGACAAGCCCTAGGCTAATTTATAAGCGTCACCCAGAGCTTGAAGGTAAGATTGTGATAGGCTACAGCGGTGGCGGTCATGTTTATCACGGCGTTCACAAGGTGTTAGCTGCACATCGTCTGGTAGAGAGGAGAAATAAAGACGTGATACTTGCCATACAGACATGGGGGCAGAATCGGATAGTTAGAGAGATGATCAGGAGTCTTAAGATAGAGAGGGCGGTACTAATAGACCCAACTCCGCTTTTTAACGACCCGTTGAGACTTGCCTATTTAAGAGCCGCTTCTATCCTTGTACTGCCTGTTACTAAAACGCCTGGTGTATACCTTGCGGAGAGGACAACTATGTTTCAATTCATGGCGACGGGTAACGCCATGGTGGCAGAATATTCCCCTGGTGTCGTAGGCGTGTTGAAAGACGGCTACAACGCAGCCATCGCGATTCATGGCGACATGCGTAGCATGGCGGAGAAGATGGAATTTCTGATTAAACATGATAAAATTGCAGAGGAGATAGGCAAAAACGCCCGTAGAGACGTTGAGGAGAAATACAGCTGGGCAGTCCTAACCTCAAAAGCTCGAGAAATAGTGGGTAAAGTTGCTAGATAGCGAGAGAAGAGACAACTCCCCATTCTACCGCAGACACCCTTTCCCAGCTAAACTGGGAAGCATAACTAATGGCCTCATTGCGTTTTTCATCACAATGTTCTAACGCATCTAGAACTTCAGCAACTAAACGCCCTAAATCTCCAGGAGGTACTTTAACAACAGCCTCGGTTTCGAAATTAAATCTCACTGCCGGTATGCCATAGGCCACCACCGGCGTTCCGCAGGACAAGGCCTCTAACACGACCAGGGGGAACGCATCCGCTTTAGAGGGATAAACTAACAGTTTTGCACGTGAAAGCACTCTCAGCGCTTCCTCTCTAACAAGATTAAACATAAAGGTCACATCGATACCTAATTTCTTTGCATAGGAAACTACCCTGTTAGCTTCCTCTTGAGAAGCGAGGCCGGCAACAGCCACGGTGAGCTCCCTGTTTACCCTCTTCTTAACTAGTTTACTCGCACCTAGAAAATCGTAAACACCCTTTTCAGGGAGTACTCTGGCATAAAATAATAAGTCAATATCCCGGTTCCTTTCGTATCTGTATGGACACGGATCAACGCCTACGCCTGGCGACAGGACAATAAGATTATCCGGATTCACGCCCAATTTTTCAAGTTCGTAAGGTATTGAACGAGAAACCGCCAAAAGTCTATGCCCTTCAATTAGTTTTGCATAGGTCCTAAATCTGGCGTAGCTCTTGAGGATTTTTGACGGACCTGCCTTGAAATTCGCCTGCATATTGCGCCAAAAGAGAATAAACCCATGCCCGCTTTCTGTAGAGAGCGATCCAACCACCGGCGTCACCTGTAGCAACATTGTCCACTTCACTTGGGAGAGCCCAAGAGGGATATATGCATGTTCATGAGGAATGTAGAGAAAGTTGCACCTAAAGCCGGCGAGGAGGTTGGCAAGATAACTCCCATATCTTCTGAAGCAGTGTCTATCCCCTTTACAGACGCCCAAAGGCTTTAATTCTTCGGCGCTTGCCACTAGACTGAAGAGAGGGCTTTGTGTTCCGAGATTTTTCGCGATTGTATCCAACAAGCCCTGTTTAACATCAACTGGCATAAGCAGTTTGTACTCTCCTCGCGGAAAACCGAGGATAGATCTCAAAGTTCTATAAGTGCCGCCGGTAAGAGAACCGGCAGGCGAAAAAACACAAATCATATCAACAGCCTCCTCGCTTTCTCGCCTAGCACATCCCAGGTATACTCCCGTTCTAAAAGGTCTCTAGCCTTTCTTCCAATGTACCTCCTCAACGCGTCATCTTTAATAAGTTCAATGATGCCTTCGGCAAGCTTCTCAGAGCTATCTACGGGGACTAAGTAAGCAGTCTCACCGTGGCGGAGTACCCCACGTACCCCAGGCGTGTCCTCAGCTAAGATCGCGTTTCCTGACGACATGAATTGAAACATTGTAGTCCTCTCCGCAAGATACACCGCTGGATATTTAGATGCCGTAAGTACTAACACATCAGCCGAACGGAGCATCGAAAGTCTCAGAGGGTCATTTGGTTTCTGGGTGCGCTTGACATAGACGACACTCCTTATACCGACGCTCTTGGCCAACTCCACGACTTCGCCAGAGGTTTGTAGTATTAGAACTACATCTCTCCTCTTCTCTTCCACGCGCTTAAACGCGCGGAGCAGTTTCTCAACTCCTAACACATCTTTGCCACTCACTTTCCACATGCCGCCGCTATACACTATCCTAACTATAGCGGAGTCGATTTTGTATTTGTCTAGGAAGATTTGCGGAGACACAACTAGGGGGTCAAAGTCCTTTAAGTCGATTCCATAGGGGAGATATTCAACACGCCGTAGTCCTATAGATCTCAACAGGGCGGCGATGGCTTTTGACCATGCAAGGATTAGATCCGCCTTTCTAAGCATGCGGAAATCGAAGACATTAAGCTGGAGAGCGTCGAGGCGGCAACTCCACAGATCCATTAGGTCGACAATAGCTTTCTTACCTGCGATCTTTGCAGCATAGACGCCGTGTGGGTTCATTACTATCACGCCATTACTTCTGATTTTAGAGATATACGGCGCATAAAGTAGCTCGTAGATAAAGGAATCTAGCAATAAGGTGCGGTTCTGCCTAGGACAGTTATAAACGACTCGAAGCAAGTCGCCGCTGGACGCTGCAGTATTCCTCTGTGTGTCCACTCTACCACCTAGCGTCTTTTGAGGATTCTTCCAGTAGCCGATAAAAGTTCTAAGGTAGTAAGTAGGCACTCCACAACACTTTAAGAAGAAGTAGGGGCGTGGGTAGAAATTGGGATTCAGTATAGCGAGGTATGAGTATTTCATATCCTGCTTAACAAGTTGACTGCACGCTCTATGAATTTTTCAAAAGTAAGCTCTGAGATCCGTAGCAACGACCTCTGCGAAAAGAAGTACCAAACCTTGTCGTCGGTGAGAAGCTCAGCTATAGCCCCCTTTATTTCCTCGGCACTGCTATATCCAATCCCGAACTCGCCAGCGCCGGCTAAGTCGCTCCACGCACCTCCAGATTTATGCACCACCACAGGTAGACCACGCGCCATGGCTTCAGCCACCGCGACGCCCCAATGTTCATTTATTGTAGCATGTAAAAACACTCTACATCTATCAAGCATTTCGTTGATCTTATCCCGAGGTATACTTCTAAAAAGCTGGACACGATTTCCAAATTTTTTTGAAAGCTTTTCTATATATTTGTAATATTGGAGGCTAGAGGGGGTGGAGGCATCGCCTATGATGACAAGCTTGGCGTCTGCCACTTCTTTAAATAGAAGGGGGGCAACCCCCTCCAAGATCCAGTGGTACCTCTTTTCCTGAGAAAACCTCCCCAACATAACGACGCAAGGCTCTCTCTCCTCAAAACCGGGCGGGCTCTTAGTCACTGGCGTAGTCGGCGGAAGAGGCGGGTTGAGGATCTCGGGCTCTTCGCCAAAGATCTTTTTAACCACTTCGGCAGTCCACTTGGAGTTAGTCAACACTAGAGTTGCAGAGGCAAATGGGTTTTCTCTAGCGAAGCGGGGATACAGCCAGGTAAAGATCTTGGCGTAGAGATTCATGGGAAATTTGCCGTATCTCTCTGCCATGTAGGGATCGTCAGCGTAGTAGAAGCCTATATGCCTAAACCTAGGGTTGAAGGCCGCGTCAAGCGGGAAGTGGATGTACTCAACAATGGGGATCTTGCCGATGAGGCGTTTGTAGGTGGGCATATCGATCGCCACAAACCTAGGCCTAAACCTCGCCAAAGCTCTCTCAACAGGCCACCACACGAGAAGTCTCATGTAGAGACCAAACCTCTTCATGGCGAATCTACTAGTGTAAACTGGATACTTAGATAAGTCGATGCCAAACCACTCCCTATACCTAGACCTGTCGAAAGGCGTTAAAGACGCCAAGATAGGCGTCAAGCCCATCCTCTCCACAGCCACCGCGATGCCAGCCATGACAAGCTCCCCACCGCCTGGTCTCTCCCAGAAGTGATGCGCAACTATGGCGTTCACAAGGCGAAACACGAACGTTAATAAATCTATAATTTAGTAGCCGTAGCATGAGGGTCGCGGTGTTGGGTTTTGGCTGGGCTGGGGTTTTGGCGGCTAAGTTTCTGTTGGGGCGTTTTCCTGGTGTTGAGGTGGTTGCTTTTGATAAGTCGCGGCGGCTGGGTGGCCTCTTGGCCTCGGCGGTGGTAAACGGTTTTACCTTCGATGTGGGCGGATCTCATGTGATTTTTTCCAACGACAAGGAGACGTTAGGCGAGGTGCTGGCGCTTCTCCGCGGCGACGTGTTGCAACACGGCAGAAAGGCTTATGTGCGGCTTGGCGACGTGTTTGTGCCCTACCCTTTTGAAAACGGGCTTTACGTGTTGCCGCCGGAGGAGAGGGCGGAGCTCATAGGCGACCTCGTGGAGACTCTTATGAAAATCCCACCCGGCTGGAGGCCGAGACACCTCCTCGACTGGATAGAGACGACCTTCGGCAGAGGAATAGCACAACGCTACTTAATCCCCTACAACGAAAAGATCTGGAAAAGACCACTTGACCAGCTCTCGGCGGATTGGGTTTTCATGCCAGGTCGATTGCCTGTGCCGGATGTTAAGACGCTGGTCAAAACCGCCGCCGGCATGCCAACGGTGGGTTACGCCGAGCAATCCCGCTTCTACTACCCCCGCGTAGGCGGCATACAGAAGCAGTATGAGGCAGTGCTGGACGAGGTCAGAGACAGAGTCGCGGTCCGCGCTGGCGAGGCTGTCAAAGAGGTGAAGAAGGCGGGCGGCAGGCTTGTGGTAAACGGGGTGGAGGTGGACCTCGCCGTGGCGGCTATGCCGCTTCCCGAGCTGGTGGAGGCGTTTAAAGACCCCCCGGAGGAGGTGGTTAAGGTTGCTAAACGCCTTGACTACAACCAGGTGGTTGTGGTGGGGGTCGCCCTAGACAAGCCCGCCCCCGACCAACACTGGATCTACGTTCCCGACAGAGGTATAGTCTTCCACCGCTACGCCTGGATCTCCAACTACAGCCCCGCCAACGCGCCGTCTGGCAAATCCGCCCTCATCGCCGAAATTACTCTGCCTAGAGACGCCGAGGCTGACCTAGAGGAGCTTAAGAGGAGGACTGTGGAGGGGCTTGTAGAGCTTGGGGTGGCCCGTGAGGAGGAGGTGCTTTTTGTAGAAGCTTGGCTACACAAATACGGCTACCCCATCTACACACTAGACCACGCCAAAAACCGCGAAACAATACTACAGTGGCTACGGCAACTAGGTATACACCCCGTAGGAAGATGGGGCCAATGGCATTACTGGAACACAGACAAGGTATATAAAAACGTGAAGGAAACCATCAATGCCATTTAAAGGCTTGCGTCGTCTTGTTGCGGGCCTTTTTCAAGGGGAACTAGGTGTAGCCGACATAGCTCTGCGTGGGTTGGTACTGAGCTTAAGAGGTTACCTAAGACTATATAATTTTAACTCTGTACGGATAAGAAAAAATACATAGATATGAACAGTGCACCTATCACAATTTATCTCTTACTTGGGCTTTACCATCAGGTATGGGATGTAGTGTTTGAGCGACTATATCACTACCATGAAGGGTACCCTGTTGTGGTTCTTAACCCCGGGGCGTTGCATAGCGAGAAGGCGTACCACTTAGCGCGGAGTTATGGATTTAGCTACGTCGAGATGGTGCCTAACAACATTGAAGCTGCACAGAATTATCTCATCCAGTACATAATAGATTCTCCACTTGTAATAAAAATAGATGATGATGTATTTACTTCTAAGAATACGATTAAAAATATTTCTAAGATATATAAACAAGCAAAGGAAGAAGGAGTAGATGTTGGTTTTGTGACGCCTGTGGTCAACGTAAACAACGTAACGTACTACCACTTTCTGAAGACGCTAAACCTCCTAGACGAGTACACTAGGCATTTTGAAAAACCGCATTTAGCAAGGGACGCTAAGAGACAAAGGATATGGTATGACCCTATAGTTGCTAGGTGGATCTGGGAGCGGTCATTGCCGCTGAATGATATCAGCGAGAGATTTGAAAGAGCTAATGGTAATACCTACGATCTGTTACCCGTTAGAGTCTCTATTAACTGCATTCTTTTTGAAAAGCGTCTACTCATAGAGAATTTAGGCTTCTCCTCCCGCGGTCCTATTCTTCCTGGCGGCTTCACGGTTGTGCCTGTGCGGAAAGGTCCGTTGGCAATTACCGACGAGGAATCGATAAACTTCTACGCTGATGTCCATAAATATGGACGAATAGTTGCGCTGAACACCATTGTAGGTCATCTTGCCTACAACCCACAAAGAGAGGCTATGCTAAAATGGTTTTCAGAGAACAGGAACCGGCTATTAGAGGATGTTCGAAGATAATGGATGACTAAGCTAGGTGCGAGGGTTCTAGGCGTTTTAGGAGGTTTCTATGCTCTAGTAGTTTCTCTGGTCTATACTCTAATAGTGACGCGCAGGCTTCAGCTGAGCGACTTAGCAACTTTGACGGTCTTTAACGCGGGGTACGGCATCGCCACGGCTTTTCTTGGATATGCCACCACCTGGTACCCCCGCATCTTGGCTAAGGAGCCTCATCGAATTTCTGAACTTGCCTCTGTGGGTCTCCTTGTTTCAATTCTTGCTTGGGTCATATTTACAGTTTACATGGCGCTTCTCGGAAAGTTCTATGCTTCAATTGCAGTGTTAGCGCTTATCTTACTTGTCTTAGCTTCTTGGCCCCTTGGTGCGTACTTGTTAATCTATCAGCAGAGACTTTTAGCGTTGCTGGGATATGTATCTCAGACAATAAAATTGGGCGGCGCTTATTTCATCAAGTCATATCCAACTGTTGAAGTAGTTCTCTCAGTTAATGTTGCGATGTCTTTACCGACAATCTTTGTCAAGAGAATTGCACTAAAATTTTCAAATGTTATACCTACATTAAAAGAACTAATAAGGGGAGCTCCTTATCAAACATTATCCATCTTGGCTACGCTAGCTGGCGCGGGCGTTACTTACGTAATCTCCCTAGGAGGTGGCGACGCTCTTTTAGCCTATAATTATTTGTTGGCCCAGGTAGTGAAGGCCGTACAGCCGGCGCTTCCAGTAGTCACTCTCATGTACGGATCACTCCTTGTGGTTGAGGACAAGCTTAGAAGGGCGTTGATAGATGGGACGATCATGCTTTACATATACCTCGTTGTGGCTGCTGTAGTGGCAAAGAATCCGGAGTGGTACCTCTTGGTTCTAAGACCATCAGAAGCTACAAATACGGAATTATTAAGCGCAGTAAGACTCAACGGCTTTGCGTTTATTGCATGGGGTCTGCTCTTCCATGCAGATACGGTTTTGAAGGGTATGGAAGAGAAGCCGATAATAGGTCTAAAAGATAAACCAGCTAAGGCACTTATGCTCGATATAAGCACTTATCCCGTAATGTATCTGTTAACATATGTGATGATCAAAACATATGGTGTAAGCGGACTTGTGATCTCCTCCGCGATAACAAGCGCAGTAATGTTAATCTACAGACTTGTTTTGCTGGGGTCTGCATTCTTGGTACTAGGGAAAAAACTATATTTGCCAACAATTCTTGCCCTATTTACGTTGTATGTGATACCAATACCGCAATTCCCGTATGCTGGCGGGCCCATCTTAACAACGATTCTCAGCTATGTCCCTAACGCCGTGATACTCGCAACGGTAACGCTGGTGCTTTTTGCGGCTCTGTCTCCGCCTGCGAGGGAGACATTGTTCATACTGCTGAGGAGGCTGAGAGGCAACTCTGCGTAGCTACTACAGTCACAACGTGCCTAGCCCGAAGATGTGTAACAGTTCTGAACCAAACCCCAGCTGGACCTCTTTGTTGGCGGTGGCCACGTGCTACGTGAAGAGACCGTCACACACGTGGGACATAAACACAGATCATGCAGATATCTTCATTCCTCTTCTCGGTCTTCTGATCTCGTTGACGTTCGTAGAGAGTCTCCCTAAACTGCAGGCGTCTCTTCGTCAAGTCCAACACCAGCAAAGCCTCCGCGAGTCTCCTCCGCTTTTGAAAAATCAAGCCATAAATACCTTCCTCATGTGTCACGTGGAGCCGCGCCGTCTCCGGGATCCGCTTAGGGGGCTGTGGAGTCGCTTAGGGAGGATTTCCCCGGCAAGTCCTACACCTGGATTAGAAGGGCCCTTTTGCGTCTCGGCGACGTGGAGGAGACACGGGGCAACCTCTACATTGTCCAAGGCAGACGGGAGCTGGGGAACTGGAGGTCTCTTTACCAGGTCTGGTTCTCGGAGAGGGAGGGCCGTTGGCTCTGCACCTGCTATGCCTCGGCCTTCTGCTTCCGGCGACGTAGGGAGATATGCACCCACGTAGCCGCGGTGATACTCTACAGGCGCCACAGGAAGGCGCTGCAGAAGCTGGAAAACAAGCGCGTCTACGTGGCTAAGGCTGAGGTGGAGTGCCGCGGCCGTGTCGAGACTAACGGGGAGTTGTGTCTCAGGTCTTTGCGGGGGCTAAAGGCGGCGTGGTGGAGCTTGCCTTCTTCGCAACGCCGAGGTGCCGCGTGTTTGTCGTGTCTGAGACTAGTTGCATAGTGATTAAATGCGTTGGTTAGTGCTCTACGAAATTGTGGGCAAGGAGGTGCCGATAGCTGTGGCAGGGTTTCTGGCGGGGAGGCTGTATGAAGGTTAAGAACAGGAAGGGCTCTTTCCTCCTGCGGCCAGACTCCCCTGCCAACTACCGCCGTGTCTACGTAGACGCGTTTTCCATCGCGGCATCTCTAGGCCGGCCGGAGGAGCTCTTCGCCTCAGCCGCCGAGGCCGGGATAA
>Ga0105156_1000128_pt1 | contig 11558 bp, 15 predicted proteins | sample SSWtaG_3_FD_89673 | JGI IMG/M metagenome (GOLD analysis project Ga0105156, IMG submission 89673) | Hot spring microbial communities from Sandy's Spring West, USA to study Microbial Dark Matter (Phase II) - SSWTFFsm_matched | ecosystem: Environmental > Aquatic > Thermal springs > Hot (42-90C) ...
CGCCTACTGTTACATACCTCCTAGCAAGCCGAGACACGTCGGCCTCTAGGAACTTCATTTTAGGCTTACTCCAATAAGCCTAAAATGAAGTTCCTAGAGGCCGACGTGTCTCGGCTTGCTAGGAGGTATGTAACAGTAGGCGAGCTTGCCAAGGAGGTCGGGTGGAACTCATGAGCGTTGCCCAGAGGATAGTCTTGACAAGCGGTAAGAGAAAAACGGCCATAGCAAGGGCCGTCGTCAAGCCGGGAAAGGGGAGGATCTTCATAAACGGCAAGCCCCTTGAGATCTTGGAACCCGAGATGGCACGTTGGAAGATCATGGAGCCCCTATTGCTCGTGGGAGACTTGAGGAACCTTGTCGACATAGACGTGAGCGTCAAAGGCGGGGGATTCATGGGCCAAGCGGTCGCGTCGAGGATAGCAATAGCTAGGGGGCTCGTAGAGTTCTTTAAAGACAGGCCGGAGGTCAAGCAAATACTCCTCCAATACGATAGACACATGTTGGTGGGAGATCCTCGAGAAGCAGAGTCCAAGAAGCCTCGTGGTAGGTCGGCAAGGGCTAAGAGGCAGAAGAGCTATAGGTAACCTTGAAGTGAGAGCTCATGGTTATAATACCTGTGAGATGCTTCACTTGTGGTAAGCCGATAGGACATCTCTACGAAGTGTTTAAAAACAGGATCTATAGAGGCGAGGACCCTAAGAAGGTGCTCGATGAATTGAACGTCAAGAGGTATTGTTGTAGACGAATGTTACTTAGCCACACGGACTTAATAGATGAGTTGCTCATGTTTAAGAGGATATCGGCTTAATGCAGGGGGATGCCTATTGGTCGAGACGATAATCGAAGACGTCTACGCTAGGAAGATATACGATAGCCGCGGAGGGCCAACAATAGAGGTCGAAGTCGTGACCGTCGACGGCTTTGGTAGGGCTTCTGCCCCGGCTGGTGCAAGCACTGGCACTCACGAGGTCGTTCCGTTCCCCAAAGGGGGGATCGACGAAGCCTTGAGGCTCGTGAACGAAGTCGTAGCAGAAAAGCTCATAGGCATGGACTCTACGGACCAAGTCGCCGTCGACGATTTGCTACACGAAATTGACGGAACTGACAACTTTTCAAGGCTAGGAGGTGCTGCTGCTCTGGCGATATCAGTAGCGGTTGCCAAGGCAGCAGCATCGTCCCTCGGACTACCGCTTTTTCAATACGTAGGAGGGGTGTTTGCGACAGAGATGCCGTTCCCTCTAGGCAACGTCGTAGGTGGAGGAAGACACGCTGGAGAAAGGGCCCCGAACGTTCAAGAGTTCCTCATAATCCCCGTAGGGGCTAAGAGCTATGAGGAAGCTGTTGAGCTTTGCATCAAAGTCCACAGAGAGGTTGGCAAGATGATTAGCAAGCTCGATAAGTCGTTCGCCGGGGGCAAGGGCGACGAGGGTGCGTGGGCTGCAAACATTTCGGACGAAGAGGCCTTCCAAGTCCTAAGCGAAGCATGTCACAGCACGAGCCATGAGGTCGGGCGTAAGATAGTATTGGGGGCTGACTTCGCTGCTTCGAGCATGTGGGTACCTGAAGAGGGATCTTACTACCTCAGAAGAGAGGGGAGAAAGCGTACCCGAGAAGAGCAAATAAACTACGTAATCGAAGCGGCTGAGAGATACGATTTGAGGTACATCGAGGACCCGCTCCACGAAGAGGACTTTGAGGGCTATAGCCTCCTAACGAAGGCTATAGGTCATAGAGTCCTTGTGTGTGGCGATGACCTCTTCACTACCAACGCCGCCAGGATCAAGAAGGGGCTCGAGCTTAGGGCTGCGAACGCCATAATAATAAAGCCGAACCAAGTTGGAACCCTTACGGACGCCTATAGAGCCTTGAGAGTCGCGAGGGCTGGTGGACTGATGCCAGTGATGTCTCATAGATCGGGAGAGACCGAGGACGCGTTCATAAGCCACTTAGCTGTTGGATTGAGGTGTCCTTTAATAAAGGCCGGGGTTATGGGCGGGGAGAGGATAGCCAAGCACAACGAGCTCATCAGAATCGAGGAGATGTTAGAAAACGTTAAATGTATGGCCGAGCTCCCACCCCAACTGACTCGCTGAGGTGGACGGCGTGGCTCTACAACAGAAGGAGTTGCTGATACCAAGAGAGGAGTACTTGAAGGCCGGAGTCCACCTAGGTACTCATATAAAGACCATTGCGCTCAGGCCGTTCATATACAAGATTAGACCAGACGGGCTCTGCGTCATAGACTTGGCAAAGACCGACGAGCGAATCAGAATAGCCGCGAAAATGATAGCTAGGTACGACCCGCCTAAGGTCGTGGCCGTTTCGTCGAGACAGTACGGCTTTAAGTGCATCGAGAAGTTCGCGAACTTGACCGGTGCCGTCGCAATTCCAGGCCGTTTCGTTCCGGGTACGTTCACCAATCCAAAGCTCCCCTTCTACATGGAGCCCGAGCTTCTCATAGCTACGGACACAAGAGCAGACGAGCAGGCCATAGATGAGGCCGCAAAAATAGGCATTCCAGTGATAGCGTTCTGCGACACGGACAACGACGCGGCCTTCGTCGATCTCATAATACCGGTGAACAACAAAGGTAGGAAGTCCTTGGCACTCGTCTACTGGCTCCTAACGCGCCAAGTGCTGAGAGAGAGGGGAGCAATACCACCTGACGGCGATTTGCCGGTACCCGTTGCAGAGTTTGAGGCTAGGCTACCCGTCGAAGAGGCCTCTACTTCAGAGGAAAGTTAAAGAGCCATACCCGGGTCAGTTTCTTCAGGTGTTGAAAGTTGAGGAAGATTAGGTACCCGGCCGTGGCAGGCTTGTTCTATGAGGGCGATAGTGAGGCGCTCAAGAAGAGGATAGAGTGGTGCTTTAAGCACAGGCTTGGCCCTGGATCCATACCCACGGCTAATGAAATGGGCAAGAGAAGCATCGTGGGCCTCGTGTGCCCTCACGCAGGCTACATGTACTCAGGGCCCGTGGCTGCGCACTCCTATGCAGAGCTCGCAATGGACGGGGTCCCCGACGTCGTGGTGATAATAGGCCCCAACCACACAGGCTTGGGGTCGGGGGTCTCAATAGTCGATAGCGGTTACTGGAAAACGCCTCTTGGAAATGTCGAAGTCAATGACGAAGTGGCGAAAAAGATAGTTAAGAACAGCGAGATAATAGCAGTTGACGAGCTTGCACACTTGCAGGAACACTCGATAGAGGTCCAGCTACCGTTCTTGCAGTATATGTATGGCAATCGCTTCAGCTTCGTCCCGATCTGCATGATGCTCCAGTTGAGGGATGTATGCGTAGAAGTGGGCAACGCAATAGCTAAGGCGCTCGAAAGCGAAAATGCTGTAGTAATAGCCTCGACGGACTTTACTCACTATGAGCCTCAGGGAAGGGCTTACGAAAAGGACCTTAAGGTGTTGAAGACCATAGAAGCTCTTGATCCAGACACTATGTTGAGGTTTGTCGACTCCTTGCCAGTATCGATGTGTGGTCCCGGACCTGTGGCCTCGATGCTTTACGCCGTGAAGAAGTTAGGGGCCAGAAAGGCGACGATATTGAAGTATGCGACTTCGGGTGACGTCACTGGAGATAAATTCTCAGTGGTGGGATATGGTTCCGTAAAGGTCGAAAAGTGACCTCGATGCCTAAAGACTTATTCGTGAGGGTTCCAATAAGCATAATCGGCCAGTCCCTCGCTCAGTACAACTACCCCATGCTATTCTACGTCGCAAAAGACAAGGGGTTCTTAGTGTCGATACAACGGGGTACGGGCTCTTTGAAGGTTGAGTGGTCAAGCCCCTTAGCCGAGTACCTTGAAAGAAGGCTTTCGAAGATCCTCTCGCGTTGCTTAAGTTCGCTGGAAATCGACGTATTCGTTAGAGGCTCTGAAGATCTGCCACCTATGGACTCCTTAATCGTGATTTCCTCGACTTTGCTCAAAGAAGCGTGTTTAAGGGGCTACTCAACTAATGAAGTTTCAAGGAGGTTGGCCGTCCCCGACGCAAGGGTCAGAGGCTCCTTAGAGAGCTTGAGGGGCGAGGGGCTACTGGCGTATAGAGAGGGCGAGGGCTTGGCGGAGCTTCTAAGAGACTTCCCTTGGAGGATTGGCTTGGGCCTCAAGGTACCGTTGAGGTTTAGGATTTTCGAGGACAAAGGGCTTGAGGAGGTGTTTGGCATAGCCCTTCATGCCTTGGGCAGGACGATAATCGCTGTAGCGCGTTCGATAATCGACGAGGACTTTGAGCTCTTCCGCAGAGCGCTCGCCAAGTACAGTAGGTTATGTATCGCGCTATCAGAGCTCCCGCTTTCGATACTCAAAGCCTATGAAAGGCTTTTCAGCATGAAGGGGTTGGCGTGTAAAGTTGATGAGGACTTTAGGGGCTTTGTACTATTTAGTGAGGATCGCAACTCGTTGGACGAGTGCTTGAGAGCAGTTAGTTCGATGGGCCTCCAAGCCATTGTGTTAAGGGGTTGAGTAAGCTATGACATTGTCAATAGTGAAGTTCGGAGGTAGCGCCATTACCGTGAAGGACAGGCCATTCACCATCAGGAAAGAGGCCTTGAGGAGCATGTGTTCTCAGGTTCTCAAACACATCGAGAAAGGAGGCAAAGTCGTCGTGGTTCATGGTGGTGGATCCTTTGGCCATCCATTGGCCATGAGATATAGACTGAGCGCGGGATTGCTTAGCGGCGAAAGTTACGAAGGTGTCACGCTCACGAGGCTGGCCATGAGGAGACTTAACGAGGAGGTCGTTAAGGAATTCATGAAGTTAGGAGGGAGGCCCTATGCTCTCGAGCCGTCATCTTCGTTCGTCTTGGAAGGAGGTGAGGTCAAAGAACACTTTATCAAGGGCGTCGAGGTGGCGTTGGAGAAAGGATTCCTTCCCGTCCTGTACGGAGACGTCGTCTTAGATAGGGGCGAGCGCGGTGTAGCGATCTTGTCTGGCGACACAATAGCTTCATTGCTGGCTTTGAGGCTTAAGGCCGACAAGCTAATCTACGTGCTCGACGTCGACGGCATATACCTTGAAGATCCCAAAAAGAGGCCAAGAGCCAAACTCATAAGGTTCTTGGACGAGGATGCCCTAAAAAGGATAGGAATGTCGTCTTCCGATACTGACGCCACAGGTGGCCTTGTCAGGAAGATAAAGGAGGCGTTTAGCGCTTTTCGTGGAGGCGTAAAAGTTGTCTGCTTCGTAAGTTGGCGTAGAAAAAATCTACTTAAAGCCCTTGATGGACTGGAATTTAAAGGAACCGTAATAACGGAGGGTTAAGTGTGATGGACGACATAAGCAATCGAAAGCTTGAGCACATAGAGATATGCTTGAGAGAAGACGTCGAAATGCACCGCAACAGTGCTGGGTTTGAGGATGTGTGGTTCGTCCATAGATGCTTGCCCGAAATGGACGTCGATGAGATAAATACGGAGACCTATTTCTTCGGATTCAAATTGAGGGCCCCAATCCTGATCTCGGCCATGACCGGGGGGCATCCGAGGGCCAAAGAAATAAACAGCGCATTGGCCCAAGTCGTCGAGGAAATGGGCCTGGCCATGGCCGTAGGCAGCCAGAGGGCCGCGCTACTCGACGAGGGCCTTGTGGACACCTTTGCTGTAGTGCGCAAGAGGGCCCCGACGGCCTACGTAATCGCCAATATCGGCGCGGCTCAACTGGTGAGTCAGTTCAATGTGAACGACGTGCGCAAGATAATCGAGATGATTGAGGCTAACGCGCTTAACATACACTTAAACCCAGCGCACGAGTTCTCTCAAATGGAGGGAGACCTTAAATTCAAAGGCGTATTGCGGGCCATTAGGAGGATTTCGGAGGCAGTAGAAGTCCCCGTAATAGTCAAGGAGACCGGGTGCGGTATTTCACGTGAAGACGCTCTAATGCTTGTCCAAGAGGGGCTTGTGAAGGCTATAGACGTGGCTGGAGCTGGGGGGACCAGTTGGTGCAAGGTCGAGGCATTGAGGGCTAAGAGGCGCGGAGATAATTTTAAGGTCGAAGTGGCCGAGGCCTTCGCCGAATGGGGCATACCGACCGTCGTGAGTCTCATAGAGGTTAGGAGCGGGGTCGACGTCCCCGTGATAGCATCTGGAGGTGTGAGGAGCGGGGTCGATTGCGCCAAAGCCATAGCATTGGGGGCCGACCTCGTCGGAGTAGCCTTGCCAGCTTTGAGAGCCGTAGGACGCGGCGTCGACGTCTTGAGGGCCTACCTAAATGTACTAATAGAGCAGCTGCGAGGGGCCATGTTCTTAACAGCTTCTCGAAGCCTGAGAGACTTGAAGAGGGCTGAGGTCGTCATAACGGGAAGGGTTAAAGAGTGGCTTCAGATGAGAGGCATAGATATTGGCGAATACTTAAGGAGGAGGAGGGCTATATGAGCTTCTCAGACGACGTGGTTCAGCTAATAAGGAAATATGCCTTGATAAACGCCTACGAGCACGGCGGAAAGGCGGCCCAGGGACCCGTGCTGGGCAAAGTCATCGCCGTGAGATCCGATCTAAGGGGCCAGGCCAAGGCCCTCGCCAAATTGGTCGAAGATGTAGTAAGTGAAGTAAATAGGATGAGCGTGGAGGAGATCAGGAGGGAGGTGGAGGAGAAGTATCCCGAGGCCATAACAAAGAAGAGGGAGGTGGAGGAGAAGGCCCTGCCCCCTCTCCCCAACGCTGACAAGTACGAGGTGATAATAACGAGATTTGCCCCCAATCCCGACGCCCCGCTTCACTTGGGTAGCCTTAGACCGCTCATATTGTCCTACGAGTATGCAAAAATGTACAAAGGAATGTTCATACTTAGGTTCGACGATACCGATCCGAAGACGAAGAGGCCGTTACCAGATGCCTACAAGTGGATAATAGAGGACATGGAGTGGTTGGGGGTAAAGCCCGACCAAGTCGTATATCAATCCGATAGGCTAGAGGTGTATTATGATGTTTGTAAAGAGCTCTTGAGGAAAGGCGGAGCATACGTATGTACCTGCGACCAAGAACTGTTCAGATCGCTTCGCGATTCTGGCAGGCCGTGCCCGTGTAGAGGGCTGAGCCCTGAAGAGCATATCGAGAGATTCGAGGACATGCTCTCTCTGAAGTACAGAGAGAGGGAGGCCGTTGTTAGGATAAAGACCGACCTGAGCCACCCAGACGTATCGGTAAGGGATTGGGTCGCTTTTAGAGTAATAGATGTTGAGAAGTACCCTCATCCGAGAGTGGGAAGCAAGTACTTCGTGTGGCCCACGTACAACTTCGCATCCGCAGTCGATGATCATGAGTTCAAGGTGAGCCACATACTAAGAGCCAAAGAGCACATAACCAACACCATCAAGCAGAGGTACGTCTTCGACCACATGGGGTGGAGGTTCCCGGAGACCATTCACTTCGGCAGGCTAAAGCTAATGGACATAATACTAAGCAAGTCCCAAATAAGCAAGGGCATAGCAAAGGGAGAGTTCCTTTGGTGGGACGATCCTCGCCTAGGCACTATAATGGCCGTTAGGAGAAGGGGCATATTGCCGGAGACCCTAAGAGAGATAATACTCCACGTGGGAGTAAAGAGTTCAGAAGCGTCACTGAGTTGGGAGAACATATACTCCGTGAACCGTAAGTATCTGGATCCGAGAGCAAATAGGTACTTCTGCGTTATCGACCCGATAGAGCTTATCATCAAGGGCGTTCCGGCGAGCTTTGTTGCTAAGCCTCCACTCCACCCGGACTTCCCTGAAAGGGGTTGTAGGGAGATAGAGGTGAGGGCGGTCGAAGGCAAGGTTCGAGTTTACGTGTCTAGGAGGGACGCCGAGATCTCAAAGCACAGCCCTCTCGTTCGACTGATGTCCTTGTTCAATGTTCGAGTAGAAAGGGTCGAGAGCGATGCAGCACATGCGTTTTATGAGGGAGAGAGCGTTGAAGATGTATTGCGGCTCAGAGCCCCGATAATACAGTGGGTTCCAGTCGATGACAACGTTAAGGTCGAGATATTGATGCCGGATGCCAGCAAAGCCACAGGAGTTGGGGAGAGGGACCTCGCAAGGTTAGACGAAGGATCCATAGTCCAGTTAGTGCGCATAGGCTTTGCGAGGCTCGACCACAAAGATGCGAGCACGCGGAAGCTAGTGCTTTACTTCGCCCATGAATGATCAAAGGCGATTAGTTAAGGCCGGTTAGAAAGTTTATAATGCAGTGCTGGTAAATAAAGATCAGCTCGACCCATGAATCGATGACATGAGGAGGTGAGGGATGTGCCTAAGCCAAGTTATGTTAGATTTGAGGTGCCACCAGAACTAGCTGAAAAAGCCTACGAGGCCTTGAAGGTGGCCAGAGAGACCGGCAAGATAAAGAAGGGGACCAACGAGACGACGAAGGCTGTCGAGAGAGGGCTTGCAAAGCTTGTGTTGATAGCCGAAGACGTCGACCCTCCCGAGGTAGTGATGCACTTGCCATTGTTATGCGAAGAGAGAAAAATACCATACGTCTATGTGCCGAGCAAAGAAAAGCTGGGGCAAGCTGCTGGAATCGAAGTGAAGGCCGCATCGGCGGCTGTAATCGAAGTGGGACAGGCCAAAGAACTTGTAGAAGAGATAGTGGCTAAGGTCAACGAGATAAAGGCCAAAGCTGGCTTGCCAGCAGCGCCGGCTATGGCAGCGGAGGAGAAAGCAGCGCCACCCAAGAAGGAGGTCAAGAAAGAGAGAAAGAAGTGAGCCTTCCCAAGCTCTAAGCTTATCGTGGAGTGAGCTTCCTCGCTTCTCTTTCTGTTTCTCGAAGCATTAATACATCGCCGACCCTCACGGGACCCTTAACGTTTCTCGTCAAAATCCTGCCCTTATCAGGCCCCTCGAGTATCCTGCACCTGACCTGAATAACCTCTCCAGTGACCCCTGTCCTGCCAATTATTTGGACCACTTCTGCTGGCGTCGCGTCTTGAGGCGTACTGGAACTCACAGCGTACACCTGTACTCAGGCCTTGGGGTCTGACTGATAAACCTCTCCCCTCAATTGCTTTGACGCTCTGCTCTAGACGAAGTAAGGGTTATAAGATGGACGTGAAGACTCACTAAAGGCGGTGCTCAAAATGTTCAAAGCGATTTCATGTACGTTCTGTGGAAAGGACATTCCGCCAGGAACAGGGCTCATGTTCGTCAAGAACGATGGAACCATACTGTATTTCTGCTCAAGTAAATGTAAGAAAAACTTGTTGAAGTTGAGAAGGAACCCAGCCAAGCTGAAGTGGTGCAAGAAGACTAGGAAGGTGTACAAGTAATGGTTGTCGAGAAGACTTTGATAATAATCAAGCCCGGAGCTGTGGTGAGAGGCCTCGTGGGAGAAGTGCTATCGAGGTTTGAGAAGAAGGGCTTGAAGATAGTGGGTTTGAAGATGTTGAAGATGTCCAGAAAAGAGGCCGAGGAGTTGTATTCTGTGCACAAGGGCAAGCACTTCTACGAGGGGCTCATCAATTACATTACCTCGGCCCCTGTGGTCGTGGGGGTCTTAGAGGGAGACGATGCGATTCAAGTCGTCAGGAAGGTAATAGGCCCGACGAATCCGAAGGAGGCCCCACCAGGGACTATTAGGGGCGACTTCGGGATCACGATCACGCAAAACATAGTCCACGCATCGGACAGTAAGGAGAGCGCTGAGAGGGAGATAAAGATCTTCTTTGAGGAGAAAGAGCTTTGTGACTACTCACGAGCCGACGAGGCTTGGCTTTGAGTTTTAAACGACAAGTTAAAGAGCGCTCCCTCCCTAGCTTTTTCATTAAGTTGAATCTATTGGGATAGAGGAGGTGACCCTGGTTGAGTATTGGCGAGGGCAAGATGATTAGGTCGCCTATCCTGTGCGTGCTGGGGCACGTAGACGTGGGAAAGACGCTTCTCCTCGATAAGATCAGAGGTACCGCGATTATGTTTAGAGAGGTTGGGGCCATGATGTAGCGCCGACTAGGCGCTACTTGGCAAACCCAACACATTGGAGCTTCTTTCCTACCTTGGTCTGCTCTTGAGAGAATTTGTGGTCCGTTACTCAAGAACATAAAAGTCGAGATCAAGATACCCGGCTTCTTGGTCATAGACACCCCGGGACACGAGGCCTTCGTGAACTTGAGGAAGAGAGGTGGCTCGATAGCTGACATGGCCATCTTGGTCATAGACATCCTCGAGGGATTTGAAGAGATAACCTACGAAAGCTTAGAGATTTTAAAGGCAAGAAAGACGCCTTTTGTCGTCGCCGCGAACAAGATAGACAAAATACCAGGGTGGATCGAAAGCGAGTTCAAGCCTTTTGTCGAGGCGATAAGGTCGCAACCGCCTCAAGTCCAGAAGAAGCTAGACGAGCTCGTCTACAACATCGTGGCTAAGTTCGAAGAACTAGGCTTTCAAGCCGACAGGTACGATAGGATAAAGGACTTCGCTAGGACTGTGGCCATAATACCCACGAGCGCCAAGACGGGGGAAGGTGTACCAGACCTCTTGCTAGTCTTAGCAGGCCTCTCTCAAAGGTACATGTTGAAGAGGCTCTACGTCGAGGAGACGACAGCTAAAGGCGTTGTGTTGGAGTGCAGAGAGATTCCAGGCCTAGGCAACGTCGCGGACGTGATAATTTACGATGGCGTGCTGAGAAAGGACGACACGATAATACTTGGTGGGCTTAAAGGTCCCATAGTAACCAAGATCAGAAGCATGCTAATGCCCAAGCCCATGGACGAGATGAGAGATCCCGAAGACAAGTTCAAGAGCGTAGAAGAGGTCGTCGCAGCCGCCGGCGTGAGAATCGTCGCTCAGGGCCTCGACGACGCCGTGGCTGGTAGCCCCCTTTTCTCAGCGAGGAGCCAAGCTGAAATCGAGGAGGCGGTAAAGAAGGTAATGGAGGAGCTTTCGAAGATCAGAATAACCACAGACATCATGGGAGTTGTGGTCAAAGCCGATACATTAGGCTCCCTTGAGGCGTTGGTGTCGAAACTTCAAGAGATGGGCGTGCCGGTGAGGTTGGCCGACGTCGGGAAGATATCGAAGAGAGACGTCATCGAAGCCGCAATAACGAAAGAGAAAGATCCCTATCACGGCGTCATCTTGGCATTCAACGTCGGCACATATCCAGATGCGGAACAAGAGATAGAAAGCAGGGGCATACAGGTGTTCAAGAGCAATGTCATCTACAGACTGATCGAAGACTACTTGGCCTGGGTGAGGAAGAAAATGGAGGAAGACCGCAGGCAGACGCTGTCCTCTCTAATCTTGCCTGGAAAGGCCCGTATTCTAAAGGGCTACGTGTTCAGGAGAAGTGACCCAGCAATAGTCGGGGTCGAGGTGTTAGTCGGGAGGTTAAAGCCAGGATATCCATTGATAAACGCCAAGGGCAGAAGGCTTGGAGTGATAATGCAAATACAAGAGCAGAAGAAAAGCTTGAGCGAGGCCTTAGCCGGACAGGCCGTGGCTATATCCATTAGAGGGGACGTAATTATTGGTAGGCACGTCGACGAAGGCGATCATCTGTACGTCGACGGTACGTCGACGTACAGATGATCGCCTTCGTCGACGTGCCTACCAATAATTACGTCCCCTCTAATGGA
>Ga0105156_1000129_pt1 | contig 11434 bp, 8 predicted proteins | sample SSWtaG_3_FD_89673 | JGI IMG/M metagenome (GOLD analysis project Ga0105156, IMG submission 89673) | Hot spring microbial communities from Sandy's Spring West, USA to study Microbial Dark Matter (Phase II) - SSWTFFsm_matched | ecosystem: Environmental > Aquatic > Thermal springs > Hot (42-90C) ...
TGATATCGACACCGCGTTCCGTCACATCGACCTGTACGATCGCTTCGGCTGCCCAGGGGGGCATGTCCAGGCGGCGTTCCGCTGCCTGACCAAGTTCGCCGACGCGATCGACCCGAAGCAGCCCGACAGCCTGGCGCGCAGCGTCCACACCTGCTGGATCGATCCGGGCGCTCAGCCGCCGGCGGCGGCGTCCCCGCCGCCAGCCGCAGCCGCGCAGCCGGCGGCGCCCGCCACGCCGCCTAACAAGTAAGGTAAGTGAGGCCGCGTGCTTTTTGCCGATTGTTCGGTCCGGCGCCCTGAAAACGCCACGCCGTCATACGAGTTGTTAAACGGCGTGGCATAGTTAATCTGTGGTCGACACTCCGCTCTGGCCGCCGCTTCCGCGAATTGTCTGGGGACGCTTCGCGACCGGAGGTTTTTTCTCGCTTGCCTGTTCCGTTTGGTCCGTCGCGAATGCGCGCAATTGTCGCTGTTCTGCTCTTTGTCGCCGTCGTCCACGCCGCGCTCTGGGGAGCGCTCCGCGACCGTCGCGAGGCCCCTGACTTCAAGGGCATGTTGCCGAGCGTGTCCTACGCGCCGTTCGAAGGCACCGCCCATCCCGACGTCGACAACATCCCGACCACGGAGAAAATCCGGGCCGACCTTGCCAAGCTGTCCAAGATCACCCGCGCCATCCGCCTGTATTCGTCGACCGGCGGCGTCGAGCTGGTGCCGGCGATCGCCAACGAGTTCGGCCTCAAGGTCACGGTCGGCGCCTGGATCGACAAGAACGCCGAGCGCAACGAGCGCGAGATCCAGGCCGCGGTCGAGCTCGCCAAGCGCAACAGCAATGTCATCGCCATCGTGGTCGGCAATGAAACGATCTACCGCGGTGAGCAGAAGGTCGAGGACCTGATCACACTCATCCAGCGCGTCAAGCGACAGGTCAATATCCCTGTAACGACTGGCGAAATCTGGAATATCTGGCGCGACGATGCGCAAGAGGCGGCGAAAAAGGGACGCGAGAGCCTTGCCTCCAAGGTCGACTTCATCGCCGCCCACGTGCTGCCCTACTGGGAAAACTACACCGACACCCAGGCGGTCGAGCAGGCGCTGTACCGCTATAACCTGTTACGGGAATTCTTCCCCGGCAAACGCGTGGTGATCGCCGAATTCGGCTGGCCGAGCCAAGGCTACAATCTTGGCGTCGCCAAGCCCGGCCCGTTCGAGCAGGCGGTGACGCTGCGGACCTTCGTCGCCCAGGCCGCGGCCGTCGGCATGGACTACAACATTGTCGAAGCGATCGATCAGCCGTGGAAATTTTTCGAAGGTGGCGTCGGGCCTTACTGGGGTATTTTGAACGCGGCACGTGAACCGAAATTCGCCTGGACCGGGCCGGTCGAAGACCCCGACTACTGGAAGCTCGCCACCGTTGCCCTGTTGGTCGGCCTCCTGCTGTCCCTGCCGATCCTGCGCCTCTCCCAGCCGCGGGTGATGCAGACCATCATCCTCGCCGCCACCGCCAACGGCGTCGGGGCCTGGGTGGCCACCGTCTTTGCCTACTGGAACACGCACTATTTTGTGTTCGGCTCGGCCTTTGCGCTGACCCTCGGCACCATCCTCCTGATTCCGTTGATCATCATCGCCATGGCCCGAATCGAGGAGATCGCCACGGTGGCGTTCGGCGAACCGCCGCGCCGCCTGATCGTCGATGGCCTGCCGGCGCCCGCGGACGGCGTCTACCCGAAGGTCTCGATCCACGTCCCGGCCTATTTCGAGCCGCCCGAGATGCTCAAGCAGACGCTCGATGCGGTGGCGCGGCTCGACTACCCGAATTTCGAGTGCGTGGTGATCATCAACAACACACCCGATCCGGCGTTCTGGCAGCCGATCCAGGACCATTGCCGGGCGCTGGGCGAGCGTTTCGTGTTCATCAACGCCGAGAAGGTCGAAGGCTTCAAGGCCGGCGCACTGCGGATCGCCATGGCCCGCACCGCCCCCGACGCCGAGATCATCGGCATCATCGACGCCGACTACGTGGTCACGCCCGACTGGCTCAAGGAGCTGGTCCCGGCCTTCGCCGATCCCCGGGTCGGCCTGGTGCAGGCCCCGCAGGACCACCGCGACGGCGGCCGCTCGTTGATGCACTACATGATGAACGGCGAATATGCCGGCTTCTTCGACATCGGCATGGTCCAGCGCAACGAGGACGACGCCGTCATCACCCACGGCACCATGTGCCTGATCCGGCGCACCGCCATGGACATGGCGGGCGGCTGGGCCGGCGACACCATTTGCGAGGACACCGACCTCGGCCTCGCCATCATCGAGAACGGCTGGACCACCCACTACACCAACAAGCGCTACGGCTTCGGCTTGTTGCCGGACACCTATGAGGCGTTCCGCAAGCAGCGCCACCGCTGGGCCTATGGCGGCTTCCAGATCGTCAAGAAGCACTGGCGCCGGTTCCTGCCGGGCGCGAGCCGGCTCACCCCGGAGCAGAAGCGCCAGTTCGCGGTGGGCTGGCTCAACTGGCTCGGCGCCGAGAGCATCGGCGTGCTGGTGGCGATCCTCAACCTGATCTGGGTGCCGATCGTGGCGTTCGCCGCCATTGCGATCCCGGACCGCATCCTGACCTTGCCGATCATCGCCTCCTTCGTGGTCTCGGCGGCGCACTTCCTGACGCTGTACCGCCTGCGGGTCCAGGTGTCGTTCGGACAGATGCTCGGCGCCATGCTGACGGCGATGTCGGTGCAGTGGACGGTGTCGCGTGCGGTCGCCAACGGCCTGATCACCGAGCACCTGCCGTTCGCCCGCACCTCGAAGGGCGGCCTGTCGCGGATGTCGGTGGAATTCCAGGCGTTCTGGGAAGCGGTGATCGGTGCCCTGCTCTGGGTCGGCGCCGCGGTGCTGATCGTCACCAACAGCCAGAAGCAGATCACCGAGATCTACATATTCGCCGGCGTGCTGATGCTGCAGAGCCTGCCGTTCCTGGCGGCGGTGGCCATCGCGGTGCTCGAGAACTCACGGATCAACGCCTTCACCTTCTGGCGCGAGACCGGCATCCGCACCGCTGAGCTGATCGGCCTACGCCCGGTGGCCCTGCCTCTACCCGGCAACATCACCCAGCCGCCGGCGGCGGTCGCGGCGGAGATCAGCAGCGAGGCGCCTTGAACCAATGCGACCCGATCGAGCCGGCTCGATCGCCTGATTGAATTGTGCGCGCCGCGCTGGGGCGGCCGCCCGGGTCTTTTGATGGCGCCGGCATTACCCGATTGACTCGGTTCCTGCACTAACTGAGAGTGTGGGCTGCCGGGGTTCAATCGGAAATTGAGTCGAGTCGTGCCGGGGCCATTTCACCGACTGGAGACACCCACCCAGACAACCGCGGACGCCCTATCGCAGCAAAACTCGATGGAGATGTGGGGCAAGGCGGCGACGAATACGGCCCAGAGCAACTTACCGTGCGTTAAGGCATATCGGAATAGCTTGCCAAGCGGGCAACGCGGTGTTGAATTTGACACTCCGGTGATGCCAACTTCTGGGCGTGGCAGCTTGCTAGAAACCAGATGGTATTTAGGAACTGCTGGCGTGATCCAGAAGACCGACGCGACCGGAACCCAGTTTGCCGCCATCCCGTTGTCCCGGTTCGTCAACGGTCAACCGTGACGAGATGGTATCGACATGATTAGAGCAATCGATCATTTGAGCGTCGACGTGTTGCCGCAAGCTGTCATCGGACTGCCAGTCGATCGCGTCTTAAAGGGACTCGCCAAGGTCTCAAAAGGCGTCGATGACTTTGACTACTTTGAAGGTGCGTTCTTTAAGCTCGATGATGCTCTTGAAATCGCCGTGCGCCACTATCGGGGGCACCCGAAAGATACGGCAACGGTCTACATCGATAGCCGCGAAAATGATGTGGAAGCAATTACGTTGCTGATCCGAAAGATCTTGAGCGATTTGGATGTCCCGTTGGCAGCGCTTCAATGGGAACGGCGAGACAACCCTGAACTTTAATCAAGGCGTGGTCTCCGCGCGCGCCGCACGTGGGCCCACTTAGGCAGCCTCGACCGCACCCGTTCGATACAATTCTTAGATCGACCGGTTGGCCACCAGTTGGTCGCAATTCCAGCGCCCACACACGGCCCTTTCGAGGGGCCTTGTGGCGCTCTCAATTCTGCGGGAATTTTTCCATATTTTTCAATGTGGTGAGCGCGGAGGGACTCGAACCCTCGACCCCATGATTAAAAGTCACGTGCTCTACCGCCTGAGCTACGCGCTCACGTCGCCGTGGTGTAGGGGCCACGCCCTCCTCGGTCAATGCCCTGTGCAGCCGGCGTGGACAACTCGCCCACTCGGCCCCGCGGTCAATTGTTGCGCCTCCGCGTCTTGGAGCTAGTAATGTCACAATTGGGTTGCGAACGGGGGAAGTGCAATGCGTCGACAAATCGCCATCGGTATCGCCTGTCTGGGGCTCTTGGGGTGCTCGGCCAGCCAGGACCTACAGCAGGCGATGTCCCCACCGCCGCCCCCGCAGGCAGAATCGGCGCCGCCGCCGAGCATGCCCGAAGACTACGACTGCTCGGTCGGTATTCCGGGCAAGCTGCTCAGCGTCACCTCGCACGACGAGATGGTCGCGCGCTTCGGCAAGCCAACGACCGAGGTCTCCCGCCCCGGCGGCGGGACGATCGCGTCCTATGCCAAGATCGACTTCCGGAAAATCAAGGGCTGCCGCCCGATGCGTCCCGGCTCGAAGGCCGCCAACCGCATCCAGAACATTCAGTTCGTGTTCGAGGCCGATGGCTCGATCTCGACGGTGAACACCAACGCGCCGATCCCGGAGTAACTCCGGGCCAGATCACCCTGTTGCCAGTCAGCCGCGGCCAACGGCCGCGGTCACGATTTTATGAATTCATTCAAGTCATTGATTATACTGCAAGAATATTTTAGGGGAACCTCCATTCATCTCTTGCAATTATTGTGCGACGCACAAATATTGGGGGCCTAGGGATTCGAGGCGTCCTCACGGGCAACCATGAGGAGACCAACCATGAGCACTGTTGCCAAGATCCGGTCCAGCGCCGGCCTGGGCGTGATCCGCCCCTTGCAACCGAGCGAACATCACCTGCTGCGCGACCATCTGCTGCGCCTGGACCCGCCGAGCCGTTACGACCGGTTCAATGGCGGGATCAGCGACGCGTTCATCACCACATACGCCGCCCGGTGTTTTGAGCGTGGGACGATCGTCATCGCCTACGTCCAGGACGGCTTCGTACGCGCCGCGGCCGAATTGCATGCCCCCGAACGCGCGACCGACCAGATCCCGGAGCTCGCCTTCAGCGTCGAAGAGCGGCTACGCCGCCAAGGCGTCGGCAGCGCCCTGTTCGAGCAACTGCTGGCGGAGGCCCGGCGCCGCGGCTACCGGCGCGTTCGCATCACCACCGGCGGCCAGAACCACGCCATGAAGGCGCTGGCGCACAAGTTCGGCGCGGCTTTGACCTTCGCCAGCGGCGAGACCACGGGCGTCATCGATCTGGCGCCTGGGGCGCCACCCGAGCCCTCCTGGTGGCGGGCCACCCGGTCGGAGCCGAAGGCCGCCGTCCCGGCCTTCGCCCAGCTCGCCGCCGCGCCGCTCAGCCTGTCGGCCTCGTCGATCGTGGCCGCGCGGGACATGATTCGTTCGAGCCAAGCCGTATGGGTGCAGGTGTTTCGGCTGTGCGCTGGCCTCCTAAGGCTGCGGCCGCGGCTCGGCCTGCGCTGACGCAGGCCGCGGCCCGCGATCACGCAAGCGTGGGCTGAACGAGCGGAATCGGGCCGCTGCGGCGACCCGCAGCGCCTTCCCAACGCTGCCCGACGCACCGATATTGGGCTAAAGCGGCAGCAAGCCGAGGAGCCCGCCCATGAGCATCGCCGACGTCCTTTCCTCCCCGACCGCGCGCGCGCCGCTGGTGCCGCCGCGTCCGGCGCCGGCGCCGCAGGAGATGTCAACGTTCCGACGCATGCTGGAGATCCGCAAGAGCGGGCTCACGGGCTGGGGCGAGAGGGCCTACCAGGAAGACGTGCTGCATGGCCACTTCCTCGGACGCAAGACCTTCACCCTCAACACACCCGAGACGATCCGGCACGTCCTGATCGACAACTACGAGAACTACTCCCGCACGCCAGCGGGAATTCGTGTGCTGCAGCCGATGCTCGGGGAAGGCCTCCTGCTCGCCGAGGGTAAGACCTGGAAGCACCAGCGCCGCACGCTGGCGCCTGCATTCACGCCACGCGCGGTGACGACGCTGGTGCCGCACATGCGTGCCGTGATCACCGAGACGATCGACGAGCTCGCGCGCCTGCAAAACACCCCCATCGACCTGCGTGAGGCGATGCAGCGCATGACGCTCGAGATCGCCGGGCGCACCATGTTCTCGTTCGGCATGGCCGAGCACGGGCAGACGCTGCGCAACTTCGTCATCGAATACGCCTCGCGCCTGGCGCGCCCGCATATCTGGGACCTGTTGCTGCCGCTCGGCTGGCCGAGCCCGCAGGATGTCCAGCGCAGGTTCTTCCGCCGCCGCTGGACCCGCTTCGTGCGGATGCTGATCGCGGAACGCCGCACGGTGACGCGGGCGGACCAGGCGCCGTGCGACCTGTTCGACCTGATGGTCGCGGCGCGCGACCCTGAAACCGGCCAGGCCTTCAGCGACGACAACCTGATCGACCAGGTCGCCACCATGATCCTGGCCGGGCATGAGACCACGGCGACCGCGCTGTTCTGGGCACTGTATCTGCTCGCCCAGACGCCCGCGATCCAGGACCAGCTTGCGGACGAGGCAATCGCTGCGCGCGCCGCCGGCGAGCCCGACCCCGACAAGCTCAAGTTCACCCGCGCCGTGCTGGACGAGACCATGCGGCTCTACCCGCCGGCCTACCTGATCGCGCGCTGCGCCGGCGGTCCGGACGAGATCGACGGCAAGCCGGTCAGGAAGGGCGACGTCATCTTCATCGCGCCCTGGCTGCTGCACCGCCATGAGAAACACTGGGTCAACCCCAATGCCTTCGTGCCGCAGCGCTTTCTCGATGGCCCGCCGCCTGATCGCTTCGCCTACCTGCCGTTCGGGGTCGGGCCGCGGATCTGCATCGGCGCTCATTTCGCGTTGGTGGAAGCAACGCTGGCGCTCGCCGACATCATCGGCAATTTCCGCGTCGAGCTGATCGACACCACACCGGTGATGCCGATCGGCGTGGTCACCACCCAGCCCGATCATTCCCCGATGTTCCGGGTTACGCGGCGCGCGTGACGACGCAAAGCGGGCGCCACGCTCACCACCGTCATCCCCGCGAAAGCGGGGATCAAGTAAGCACTGACGCCTGAGGCCTACAACTGGCCTCACCCATTACTGGATCACCCGGTCGCTACGCGCCGGGTGATGACGAAGAAGAGTCGCGCAGCGGCATTGCTCGAAGACGCTGGCGATTTCAAATCGACTCCACGCCGCACCACTCCGCGATGAACAGCGCGATCGTCTTCGTCGTCTTGCGCAGCGACTCCAGCTCCACGGCCTCGTCGAAGCCGTGCATGTGCCGCGCGGTGGCGCCGAAGCACAGGCACGGGATCTCCTGGTGCGCGTAGTAGCGGGTGTCGGTGATGGCGGTGAAGCTGAGCTCTTCCAGCGGCGCGCCATGGACGTGGGCGTAGGCGCCGCGCAGCGCGGCTTCCGCCGGCGCCGCATCGTGCAGCTCGAAGCCTTCCGACATGAAGCCCGACCACTCGACCTGTGGCGGGTTGTTGGCGAGAAACGCGTGCTTGCGCGCGGCGTTCTCGACGCAGGCCAGAATCTCGGCCCGGCAATCGGCGATATTCCAGCCCGGCAGGATGGCGATGCGGCAGTCGACGTCGCACCACGCCGGCACGCTCGAGGCCCAGTCGCCGCCCTTGATGATGCCCGGGTTGAAATTCAGCGGGTGGCGGACGTGAGCGAACAGCCGGTCGCTGGCGGCGCGGGCGTTCCATTCGGTTTCGAGACCTTCGAGCGCGGAGATGAGGTGGAAGGCCGCCTTGATCGCGTTAGCGCCCTCGCCCGCCTCGAACACATGGGCCGGCCGGCCCTTGACCTTGAGCCGAAACCAGATCACGCCGACCTGCGCGCGCACCAGCTTGCCGGAGGTCGGCTCGGGGATCAGGCAGCAATCGGCCCGATAACCACGCTGAATGGTCGACAGCGCGCCGACGCCGGTGCTCTCCTCCTCGATGACCGACTGGACGTGGATCCGCGCGCTCGGCCGTAGACCCGCGTCGCGAATTGCGTCCAGCGCATAGAGCGCCGCGATGGTACCTGACTTCATGTCGGCGGCGCCGCGACCGTAGAGCCAGCCGTCGCGCACCTGCGGTGCGAACGGCGGCGTGGTCCACATGTCGAGCGGACCCGCCGGTACCACATCGCAGTGGCCCTGCAGGATCAGGGAACGGCCGCGCCGCGCCGGCGCGCCCGCAACCGGCGCCGGCGGCCGGTAGGTGCCGACCACCGTGCGCGCCTTGGTGAAGTCGGTCTCGACCGGGCCAAAATCGCGCAGCTCCTTCAGGCTGTCGAGGTCGATCTGCCAGTCGTCGACCTCATAGCCCCGGGCCTTAAGCAGGTCACCGAACATATCCTGACACGGCGCCTCCGCCCCCCGCGTGCTCGGGATGGCGGCAAAGCGGATGGTGGTCGCGATCTGGGCGTCGAAATTGGCGTCGACCGCGGCGCTGATCCGTCGCTCATGCTCCGAGGTCACCATCAGATCCCTTCGAACAAGGCCGTTGAAAGATAGCGCTCGGCAAACGACGGCACGATCGCCAACACCACCTTGCCCTCGTTCTCCGGCCGCTTGCCGATCTCGATCGCCGCGGCGATCGCCGCACCGGAGGAAATACCGCCGGGAATTCCTTCGAGCCGCGCGAGCTTGCGCGAGGTGTCGAGCGCAGTCGCGCTGTTCACCTTGACGATCTCGTCGATCACCGAGCGATCGAGGATCTCCGGAACAAAGCCCGCGCCGATCCCCTGGATCTTGTGCGGGGTGTGCTGGCCGCCGGACAGCACCGGACTTTCCTCCGGCTCGACCGCCACCACCCGCAGCGACGGCTTGCGCGGCTTCAGCACCTGGCCGACCCCGGTGATGGTGCCGCCGGTCCCGACGCCCGCGACGAAGATATCGATGTTGCCGTCGGTGTCGCGCCAGATCTCCTCGGCGGTGGTACGGCGATGCACCTCCGGGTTGGCGAGATTCTTGAACTGCTGCGGCATTACCGCGTTCGGCGTGTTCTGCACCAGCTCCTCGGCCTTGGCGATCGCGCCCTTCATGCCCTGGGCCGCCGGGGTCAGCACCAGCTCGGCGCCGAGGAAGGCCAGCATTTTGCGGCGCTCGATCGACATCGATTCCGGCATCACCAGCTTCAGGCGGTAGCCGCGCGCCGCCGCCACCATCGCCAGCGCGATCCCGGTGTTTCCGGAAGTCGGCTCAACCAGCACGGTATCCGGCCTGATGATGCCGGCCTTCTCCATCGCCATCACCATGGCCGCGCCAATGCGGTCCTTCACGCTGCTCGCAGGATTGAAATACTCGAGCTTGGCAAGGATGGTCGCCTTGGCGCCGCTCGTCTGCGGCAGGCGATTGAGCCGCACCACCGGCGTGTCGCCGAAGGCTTCGGCGATGCTCGCGTAAATCCGTCCGCGTCCCGGCACCAGCGCCGGATCCGTTGCTTCCTTCCCCATGCTCAATTTCTCCTCCGCCACGAGTGGGTCGCGGCCATTAGATCATATTGCGGCGCGGCGGAATACGCCCACCGGCATCCGCAAAGCTACTGCACCGCGGGGAAAAGGGAATCGCAATGCAGCACGTGTTAAGAATTTCGCAACTGTATTTCGGCATTGCTGCATGCGGCTGCCCGCGCGTGTGCGGCGCAAAACACAAATCGCAAAAACAACGCATTTCTGTTGCGGCGGCGTCGCCGTTTTCAGTGTATTGTTTTGCTCAACTCATCGAGCATGGGGAGACAACGATGTCAGGACTCGCCGAGGTCATGTCGTCCAGTTGGTCGTCCAGTGCCGTGCGTTCAACGCCGCGTGAGCGTGGCTTGCCGACCTGTGCGGTGTGCTCGGATTCGATGATCGCCGCCGAGGCGTCGGCGTTCCTGTCGGACGACTGCGTGATCTATCTGTGGAGCTGCGAGACCTGCGGCTACGGTTTCGTCACCAAGCACGCCTTGCCGCGGTTCCAGTGCAACTAGGGTTGCGACCCCAAATTCTCTGAGCCACCACAGCAGCCGCGGGAGCTATCGCGGGGCGAGGTCGCCCCGTGCCCAGCCTTCGCGGGTCGCGTCAGAGAAGGCCGAAAAATTTCTTGCCGCGACCGCTGAACGAATCCCGGCCATGAGTGTTTGGTAATAGGCGATATTGATTTCGGACAGCAGCATTGCTCCGAGCGCCTCGCCTGATTTGATCAGATGGTGCAAATACGCGCGGGAATAGGTTCTCGCGGGGAAATGCGGGCTCGTCTCATCAAGTGGACGCGGGTCGTCGGCATGGCGCGCGTTGCGCAGGTTGACGCTGCCGAACCGGGTAAAAGCGACGCCGTGGCGGCCGTTACGGGTCGGCATCACGCAATCGAACATGTCGATGCCGCGCGCGACCGCCTTCAGAATATCGTCCGGCGTCCCCACGCCCATCAGGTAGCGCGGCCGGTCTTCTGGCAACAGCGGCGCCGCCTCCTCGATCATCGCCAGCATGACCGCCTGGGGCTCGCCGACCGCCAGCCCGCCGATCGCGTAGCCGTGGAAACCGATCGACACCAGCTCACGCGCGCTGGCGTGGCGCAGCTCCGGCGCATCGCCGCCCTGCACGATCCCGAACAGCATCCGGCCGGGTCGCGCGCTTTCGAAGGCCCTGCGGCAACGCTCGGCCCAGCGCAGCGACAATTCCATCGCCCGCGCCATATCCTGCCGGTCCGCCGGCAGCCGCACGCATTCGTCCAGCTGCATCGCGATGTCGGATCCGAGCAGGATCTGGACCTCGATCGCCCGTTCGGGGGATAGCTCGATGCGGGCGCCGTCGATATGCGACTGGAAGGTGACTGCGCTCTCGCTCACTTTACGCAACTGGGCGAGCGACATCACCTGGAAGCCGCCGGAATCCGTCAGCATCGGCCCATTCCAGCCGGTGAAGGCCTGCAAGCCGCCGAGCGTGGCGATCCGCTCGGCGCCCGGCCGCAGCATCAGGTGGTAGGTGTTGCCGAGCACGATATCGGTGCCGGCGTCGCGCACGTCGCGCCAGTGCACCGCCTTCATCGCGCCTTGGGTGCCTACCGGCATGAACGCCGGCGTATTGACGACGCCGTGCGCTGTCGCCAGCGCGCCGACGCGGGCGGCGCCGTCGCGGCCGAGCAGCGTGAAATGGTTTTCGACCGTCATGCTGTCCGCCGCTCGCCAGCGCCA
>Ga0105156_1000130_pt1 | contig 11431 bp, 14 predicted proteins | sample SSWtaG_3_FD_89673 | JGI IMG/M metagenome (GOLD analysis project Ga0105156, IMG submission 89673) | Hot spring microbial communities from Sandy's Spring West, USA to study Microbial Dark Matter (Phase II) - SSWTFFsm_matched | ecosystem: Environmental > Aquatic > Thermal springs > Hot (42-90C) ...
AATATTTTTATCAACATATGTTCCGTCGCCGAGTTGACCGTAATAATTATTTCCCCAGCACCAGACTGTACCATTAGATTTGAGAGCACATGTATGATACCCTCCTGCAGAAATAATATTAGACCTTATAGTTGTCGTAACGGATAATTGACCTGATGTATTAAACAAGAACAAATAAACAGCTACCGATATTAAAACCACTATTGAAACTACTAAAATTACAGAAATTATTTTTGATATGGATTTTTTAACACTAAACATATGAATGTATTACATAGTAAACTTTATAAATTTTATAAGAAATTAAATTTTACTTATTTATACGATAATTAAATATGAAAAGTTTATAAATAATGGTATAGAAATATCTTTATTGATGCCGCCGTAGCTCAGTGGTAGAGCAACCGGCTGTTAACCGGTGGGTCGGGGGTTCGAATCCCCCCGGCGGCGTATTTATAATAGCTATTTAACTTTTTTTGATAAAATTTAAATTTATGAATAGTATAGAAGAACTTAAGAAGAAAATATATGATGAATTACAAGAATACATAATAGGAATTGACGAAATAAAAGAAAAGGAACCAATATATGAAAATTTTAATTTCAAAAATCCAGTAATAAATGATTTCTTAGAAAAAATTAATTTAAAATTGTATAAACATCAAAAAGAAGCACTAGAAAAATTATATAATAATAAAAATGTTGTAGTGACTACACCAACAGCTTCAGGAAAATCATTAATTTTTAGATTATACATAATAGATAAACTGCTTTCTTATCCAAACAAAACTTTTTTACTAATATACCCATTAAGAGCCTTACTTTATGATCAACATGAAAAATTTGACCAACTAATAAACGATATAAAAAAGATAGAAAATACAGAATTAAATATAAAAATAAGATTTATACTTGGAGATTTAACATACAAAGAAAAGGAAAAAATAATAAAAGACAGACCAAATATAATTTTTACGACAGTAGATAATTTACACTTATACTTACTAAAAAACCATGATAAATTATTTTATTTTTTCAAAAACCTTGACTTAATTGTAGTAGATGAATTACATTCTTATAGAGGAATATTTGGAACTAATTCTGCATATGTATTTAGGAGATTAATAAGACTACTAAAGTTTTTCTATAAAAATAATACATTCAAAATATTATCACTATCTGCTACTTTAAAAGACCCTGTAAAATTTGCTAAAGATTTATTTGGCTTAGATTTTGAATTAATAGAAAAAGATTATTCTAAAAGATATAAAAGATATATTATAACGGTAGATCCTAAAATCCTTAGCCCAAGATATTTACTAAGAAGGACTATAAGAGTCTTATTAGAAAATAATATAAAATCACTAATATTTTTAGAATCTAAGAAAGGTGTAGAACTATCTAAAATAGATATAAGCGATTTAGACAAAAATAACAAGGTATTTACATATAAAGCAAGTTATTTAAGAGATGTAAGAAAAGAAATTGAAAAAAAATTCAAAAATAATGAATATATTATACTTATAACTACATCAGCTTTAGAACTCGGAATAGATATTGGAGATTTAGATTGTGTTGTAAATTATGGAATACCCAGAGATGGTATATCTTCTTTAATACAAAGATTTGGAAGAACTGGTAGAATAGCTGAAGGATTAAATATAATGATATTCAAAAAAGATGCTCTAGATTTTTACTATTCCACAAATATAAAAGAATTCTTTAATAAAATAAAAAACAACAAATTAGATGCTATTCCAATTAATCTATATAATGAAAAAGTAGTTAGAAAACATTTATTATATTTAATAAACGAATTTGGAAAAATAGAAGAAAATATCCTAGAAGAATATGAAAAATCAATATTAAATAAATTACTAGAAGAAAAACAAATAAAAAAAATTAAAGATCCTCTATTTGGAAAAGAATATTATACTATTTCTGAACCTATAACATATGGCGGATTAAGAAATATATCAAATAAAATATATTATATTGTAGACTTAACTAATGAAGAAATAGATATATTAAAGAGAATAAAAACTAAAGATAGCATTATAAAATTTATTAACATACTGAAAGCAAATAATAAAATATTAGAGGAAATGGATGAATATGCATTTTACGAATATCTCTTACCAGGAATGGTATATTATACTGCTGGAAAACCAATAAGGATAATAGACTATTATAGTTTCGATCAGTTTACATTTGTATTCTATAGACCGGAGATATCAAATATAGAAACTTCTCCAATATATTTAGAAGATGTAAAAATATTGAATATAGAAAAAAATAGGAAAATTGGAGACTGGGAAATATTTTTAGGAACTATAAAAGTTAAAAAAGAATTTATAGGATATATAGAAAAATACAAATATGAAAACTCTTATATACAAAATATAAATTACTACAAAGATCCTATAATATATGAATTTAATACAAAAGCTATATGGATTGTTATACCAGATTATTACAAAAAGATTGTCGAAGAATTATATATAGAAAATTTTAAAAATAAAATCAATGAGCATTTATCAAAAAATAAATATAGTATAAGTTTTGGAGAATTAATGAATTTTTCATTGACCATAAACAAAGACTATTTTTACGAAAAATATAGAGGACTGGCAAGCAAAAAGATAAAAGAAATAATAGAAGAATATCTATATAAAACTTATAATATAAAAGACAAAAAAATTATATTTCTAGTTAAAAAATTAGTAGATTATCAATCAGCATTCAGATCTGGACTACATGCGATAGAGCATAACATAATAAAAATATCTCCAATTATTACAAACGTAGACTCAAAAGAGTTGGGTGGATATTCTTATCCTATACATAATCAAACTGGTAAACCAACAATTTTTATATATGAAGGTTATGAATCTGGAGTGGGGTTATCTGAAATATTGTATGATAATATAGAAAAATTGATAAAAAAATCCAAGAAAGCTCTATATAAGTGTAAATGCTTAGATGGCTGTCCAAGATGTATATATTCTCCAAAATGTGGTAATTATAATGAATATTTAGATAAATACTCTGCCAGATATACATACAAAATTTTTTTTGATAAAAATATGGAAATATTTAAAAATAAATGAATTTATATTTTATTTTATGATAGGTCAAATGTATGGTACAGGGCCGAAATTATTATTAGCAGTAATAATAGTAGGAGTACTGATGGTTGCATATTCATACCTTACTACAGGAGATATGCTTAGTGGTATATATTTATTTATAAATACTACTCTACAGAATCCCCTACTTACTGGATTTATATTACTTATAGGATTTGTAGTAGGATACTTAATGGGTAGACAATATTAATAAATTGTTTTTTTAATAATTATTAATGAAAGTTGTTTTACCACAAGCAAAAGAGCTAAAAAGTATTATACCAGCGGTCGTAGCCTTTATATCAGAGGGTACATTTAAAGCAACAAAAGAGAGCATATCTTTATCATCTTTAGATCCAGCAAATGTAGCAGTAATATTATTAGATATGTATCCAAATATGTTCTTAGAATATAATGTAGAAGATGAAGAAACTTTTACAATAAACTTAGAAGATTTTAAGAAGATATTGACAAAAGTAAAATTAAAAGATCAAATATCTTTAGAAGTTGACAACAATAAGAAGAAATTTATAATAGAAGTTAAAGGAAAATCTAAGAAATTATTTACATTACCATTAATAGAATCTGAAAGCAATTTTTTAGAAGTACCAAATTTAGAACTTCCAATAAAAGTAGAAATGGATGCTAAAGCTTTTGGTGAAATATTAGCATCATCAAAAGTAATTGCCGATGAAATTAAAATAAGCGCAGATCCTAATGGTCCTAAAATAGCGATAACTGCTGAAGGAGAATTAAAGAGTATGAAAATAGAGTTAACTCCACAAGATGAAAGTATATTATCTATGGAAGTTCCATCAAAAGCTACGGCCAGGTATTCTGTAGAATACCTTTATAAACTAACTAATGTAGCAAAAGTATCAGATACTCTAACTTTTAGATTTGATAATGATAAGCCTATATGGATTACATATAAATCAATGGACAAATTTAAGTTTGGTTTTATTTTAGCTCCAAGAGAATAGCTTTATTTTTTCTTAATCTCAATTATCTTGTATATTTTCTATATTGTAGGGATAGTTATTATAAATCGACTTTTCAGTATAGGGTTATGCAAAGATATTCGTAAAACCACCAATACAAATTATACAAAAACTAGATCTCGTGTATTTGAAGAGAAAAAAAGAAAAAATATATAAATACATCAAACAAATATATATTATGGCAAAAGGTGATAGAGGTTTGCCTATGGCAGCTATAGAAAGAATCCTAAAGGCAGAAGGTTCAAAAGTTGGAGTAGAAAGGGTGGGTGCTAAGGCTGTAAAATATATGAAAGATGCATTAGAAGATTTAGCACTACAAATAGCTAAAGAAGCTATAACCTTAGCAAAACATACAGATAGAAAAACAGTAAATAAAGAAGATATAAAACTAGCGGCAAAGGCTATATTAAGAAATCTATAAGAGGCAATAAATTATTTGTTTTTCTCTTTATTATTTATATTTTTATAATATTTGCAGTAATTATTTAAGGGACAGATTTCGCATTTGGGATCTCTTGGTTTACATATGTTCCTACCAAATCTTACTAATTTAAAATTTATTAATTTCCAATAACTTTTATCCAATATTTTATATAATTCTTTTTCTGTTTCTTCGTGGTTTCTTGTATTTATTATTCCTAGTCTATTCAAGATTCTATGTACATGTGTATCAACTGCAATATAATCTTTATTACATACAACAGATAAATATAGATTCGCAACCTTTCTACCTACACCAGGTAATGATCTTATGAATTCTTCATCACATATTTTATTATAGTCCCATACTTCCGCTATATATTTTATCCATTTTGCCTTTTGGTTAAATAATCCAATATCTTTTATAGTATCTCTTATTTCATCTATACTAGAATTTTTTATATCTTCTATAGCTCTGTATTTACTGAATAATCTTTCAGATACTTCAATTGTCTTTTCTTCTCTAACTCTTATAGATATAATTATAGTTATTAATAATCTAAAAGGATCTTTATATTTTTTCCATACCTCTTCTGTAGCTAAAATATCTTTTATATCTAAGTTTAATAAAATATTTATAATGTCATTTACCATATATTAATAAGGAAATATCATTTAATATATTTTATTATAATATTTATATTTTATGCCAGAGATACAAGTAAAGAAAGTAGTTGATCTAAAAAAAGGTTCATACGTATGGTATAACAATGAGGTGTGGGAAGTATTAGATATAGAAATTGCAAAAACTGGAAAACATGGATCTGCAAAAGCAAGAATAACTATGAAATCTATAACTAGTGGAAAAGTTACAGAACTTGTAAAACAAACACAAGATCCTATAGAAATACCAATAATAAATAAAATAAGAGGACAAATTATAGCTAAGATAGATGACAATATATATTCAGTAATGAACTTAGATACTTACGAAACTTTTGAAGCAAAAGTATTAGATGAAAATCTAAAAAATTTAAAAGAAGGGCAAAAAGTAATTGTATGGGATATAGGGGAAAAAATAATTGTACAGGGATTTAAAGAATAAATTTTTTTAATTTTTTACTTATTTCATCCGCTAACCTTATAGGTTCTGGATATTTTCCCATAATCCAGAACTTTTCAGATATAGCTATAGAACTATCTAAAGAAATTAAATTTCCCGGAGATACATATACAAAATCATTGAATTTCACTAGTTTATATCCTACTCTCTCATTATTAACAAATATATAGTTATTTTCTATTTTCATATTCTCTATCTTTAATAATTTTTTTGTTATTCCTATAGTCGGTATATCTAAAGTCACTCCAATATACGTTGCAAGACCCATTTTAATAGGATGTAAAATTCCATGTCCATTAACGAATAATACATCTATATTTTCATTAATTTGATTAAATGTTTTTATTATAGGTTCTCCTTCTCTAAAAGATAAAAAAGATGGTATATATGGAAATTCTACATTAGTTTTAAATATATACTTATTAATGATATTTAAATCTTTATCTAGTATAACAAACACTACTATTGCATGTTCTTTTTTATAACTTATATCCACACCACCAAAAATTTCTAATTTATAAAATCTATCTTCAAGTAAAATTTTTTTTGATAACTCTTCTTGAATTTTTCTATATTTTTCCAATATTTTATCTTTTATATCAAAATCTCTAAATATATACTTATCTACATCTTTTATTTTATGATTTTCTATAACAATGCCTTCCTTTTTAAGAATTTTTTCCTGAATATGATCTTTAATATATCCATCAGATCTAACAACCCGCCACCATGGAGCTTTAAGTTTTTTATAATTTTGTACAATAAATTTAACTGCATATTTCGAACCTAAAAAGTCTGATAAAATATCAAATGTTGTTATTTTTCCCTCAGGTATAGAATTAATTAATCTCTTTAGTTCTCTAAGTATTTCATTCATAAAATAATTTAAAAAGTTATCTTAATAGAATTTAGTAAATGGAAGGATACATGAAAGAAATACTGATAGGAATAATATTACTAGCCTTTGGTGCATACTTATCATATTATTGGCTAGAAGAGTTGCTCTTAGTAATAAAAGGATCATTAGGTTTGTTTTTACTTCTATTAGGTGGAATAATATTGTGGATAGGGATAGAAGATAAAAAAATAGAAGAGGAAATAAAAAAAATAGAAGAGGAAATAAAAAAAGAAGACGAAAATAATAAAAAATGATGTATAAATTTTTAAATTTAACTTGGAAAAATAGGAAAAAAGACGAAAACTTAATAAAACTATGGAAAAGTAGATTGATTTCGTGGAGAAGAGAGCCATCAATAGTTAGAATAGAAAGACCTACAAGACTAGATAGGGCAAGAAGACTTGGATGGAAGCCAATTAATGGTATTATAATAGTTAGAGTAAGAGTTAAGAAGGGAAGTAGAAAAAGAAAAGACATGCCAAGACATGTAAAAACAACTAGTTATTACTTTTACAGGACATTAGATATACCATTACAAGTAATAGCAGAACAGAGAGCTCAAAGAAAATATATTAATATGGAAGTTTTAGGATCTTATTATGTTGCTGAAGATGGTAAATATATATGGTATGAAGTAATCTTAGTAGATCCAAACAATCCCAATGTATTATCTAGAGAAGAATATGCGTGGATAATAAATCATAGAAAAAGAGCATTAAGAGGACTAACTCCTAGAATGAGAAGAACCTTAAAAGAAGTTAGAAGACATATAAAGTAAATTTATTTTTAAAATAATTAGATCTTTTTAGTAAATGTTTTATGCTTTATAAAATAACAGTGTTATTTAAAGATTTTACTCATATATATTAATTATGCTAATAATAGAAAACCTAAACGTTTATGCAGAAGATAAAAAAATATTAGATAACATTAACTTAGTTGTTAAAGATAATGAAGTTATAGCAATAATTGGACCAAATGGATCTGGAAAAAGTAGTCTAGCAAGAGCAATAATAAATGATCAAAAACTAAAAAAAGAAGGAAAAATAATTTACAATAATACCGATATAACAAATCTCGAAACAGAAGAAATTGCTAGGTTGGGTATATTTTATTCTTTTCAGGAACCACCAGAAATAGAGAATCTAAGATTAAGAACCCTACTAAAATTTTTATTAAAAGATTACGACGAAAATAAAATATTAGAACTTGGAAGAGAATTTAACTTACCAGAAGATTTTTTAGATCGAGGAGTATTTTATAATTATTCTGGTGGAGAAAAAAGAAAACTAAATTTATTAATTGCTATTCTACTTAATAAGGATTTGTATATTTTTGATGAAATAGATAGTGGAATTGATATAGAATTTCAAAAGAAAATAAAAAATATAATAAATGAACTAAAAAAATCTGGAAAAACAATAATGATAATAACTCACAATATAAAATTTTTAAAAGATATAGATGTTGATAAGATAGTTGTTATGAAAGATGGTAAAATTATAAGCATTAGTGGAAAAGAGATTATAGATATTGTAGAAAAATATGGATATTCCGGATTTTAAACAAATATTCAGAAAGTATTATGACAAAGAATTCGATAATTATGATATAGAGAAAAAAATAATAGAAAATGAAAGTTTTGAACTAAAATGCAACAAAAAAATATATTTCAACGAAATAAAATTATCTAAAAATATTAAAATTAAATTAGAAAATGAGGACAAATCTATTGTATATAATAGATTTATTATAAAAGATAAATCAGATATAAAGATGTTAGTTATTAATAAAGGTCATTTACTTATCTATAACGAAATTCTGTTAGATAGTAACTCGGTATCTAATTTTGAAGAAAGATATGTAAATTATGATAAGCTAATAAACAGATCAGAACTTATAATTGAAAAAGAAAATAGCAAAGGTAGTTTAAATCAATATTTATTGGAATATGGAAATACTTTTTCTGTATTAATACCAATATTAAAAGTAACAAATTATTCATCAAAAGGCTTTCACGGATCTAAAATAGTAAAAATATTGCCAAATATGCAATTTTATTTAAACTCTCTAGGTATAAACAAAAAAGACATAGAAAGGTTAATATTTGAAGACTTTATCTATATATAAATTTTTATTATATATATACCATATGCCTGAAGATGTAAATAAAAAAACAATAAAGAATTTGGAAGATTTACCTGGAGTTGGTCCAAAAACAGCCCAAAAATTAAGAGACGCTGGTATATATACTATAGAAGATTTAGCATTATCTTCTGTTCACGAATTGGTTGAGAAAGCTGGAATGGGAGAAGAAACTGCCAGAAAATTAATTGAAATTGCGGAAGATATCGTAGGTCATGGTATTAGATCTGCATATGAATACTTTGAATCTAGAAAAAATGTTGACAGAATTACTACAGGATCTAAAGCTTTAGACGACCTACTTGGCGGTGGTATAGAAACACAAGCTTTAGTGGAAGCTTTTGGTGAATTTGGATCTGGAAAAACACAATTAGGACATCAACTAGCAGTAAATGTACAATTACCTAAAGAACAAGGAGGGTTATCAGAAAATGATAAAATAGCAAAGGCCTTATATATAGATACTGAAGGTACTTTTAGACCAGAAAGAATACAACAGATGGCTAACGGAGTTGGATTAAATCCTGATGAAGCAATGAGAAACATTCTTTTTGTAAGAGTATTTAACTCAGATCATCAAATAAAAATAATTAAGAAAGTACCAGAACTAATAAGAAATAATTATAACATAAGATTAATAGTTATAGATTCTATTACTGCACATTTTAGAGCAGAATATGTTGGAAGAGGAACATTGGCTGAAAGACAACAAAAACTAAATCAACATCTAAGAGATCTACTAAAAATTGCTACTGCATACAACTTAGCTGTATATGTAACAAATCAGGTAATGGCAAAACCAGAAACTTTCTTCGCAATAGATCTAGTACAAGCAGTTGGTGGACATGTGCTTGCACATGCTATAACTTATAGAATTTTCTTAAGGAAAGGAAAAGATAGAACAAGAATAGCTAGACTAATAGATGCTCCACACTTACCAGAAAGGGAAGTTGTATTTAGGATAACAGAAGAAGGAGTTAGAGATGTATAGTTATCATTATAGTTTGGACAAAGCAGTTTTATATCCTAGATATAAGTCATATAAATATTCCATCTCTTTTTCTAATGCTTCTTCAAATGATAAACTTAAGTCTAAAGACGTATAAATTAATTCTAGCATAGTATAAAAACAGTAAAAATCGCATTTTAAATTATACTTTGAAACAATATTATATAAATTATGAGAGATATAATCGTCTAAATTTGAAAGATTGCTACTATTAGGTCTAGATAAAATTTCTTTTATTTTTTCTATAAGTTTATTTATATCTCTTTTAAAATATGGTTTTTCTTCTATTTTCTTATATAGATCATAATAATATTCGGATAAGTCATAATACATCTTTTTACTATAATTAAAAACAGAAACTGCAAGATCTAAAAGATTTCCATGATATATTTTTAGATATTCTATAGTATCGAATACTTCTCTAAATGATGTATGATATTCATCATAATATTTGGAGTGGTTTAGTTCGTGTAGCAATGTTCTAATTGTATATATTAAAAATACTTTATATAAAATATCCGATTTTCTTTTATTGCTTATGAATTCAAATATATTTTTTAACTCTTCAGATACTAAAATACCAATATTATTTTCCAAAAAACTTATCGAACTTTCAAGAATCCTCTGTAAATTTATAGTAACTTTATTCATCTTTAGATCATACATACCGCGTTCGTTATAATTCGGAGGAACTGTTCTTTCTTCTTCTATTATAATTTCCATACCACAAATTCTACTGTTTCCATATTTCGATATATAATATAGTAAAACATTATTTATACAGTCTCTTATAGGCTCAAAATTTTTCATTAACGCATCATCTAATTTTTTTTCTATTATTTTATAACTTATTAAAATATTTTTTCTTTTATCTAAATGAAGAATTTCTTCTAATTTAGTAATTTCTTTATTATCTATAGAGTAAGTTATAATCCTTACATTACTATAAGCATATTTCATCAAATTTTGTATAAAATAATTTTTATAAATGTAACTACTGTTTGATAAATATAGAATTTGCAAATAAATTAATTTATAAATTGACAATTACTATAGAATAGATATGGCTGAAAGATACGACGCTTCATCTTTAATAAACAAATCTGTAGTTACAGACAAAGGAAGAAAATTAGGTGATGTTGCAGATCTTTTGTTTGATGAGAGGAGTGGTGAAGTCATTAGTATTATATTAAAGAATCCTACAGAACATGCTGTAAGATTAAATTTAGAAAAAACAAAAGAAGGATATCTAGTACCATTCATGGCTGTAAAAGCAATAGGAGACTTTATTGTTATATCTGAAGAAGATTTAGTATAATAGCTTATTTTTTATAAGACTTTTTATTTATTATTTTTAAGTAAGTGATGATGCAAGGCAATACTGAATAGTGAAGATACAACGATGTTCTGATACATTTTATATATTTTTATAAAAATCATCCAGCATATCTCTCAATTTTTTTAAACGTTTTTCTATTTTTTTGATTTTATTTTCATAATTATTTTTATAAAAAGCAATTAAATTTTCATCATAGATAAAAAATATTCCATCACACAATCCCATAAGCCTGTAATACAATGATTGTATCTTAAAATTAATATATTTCACTATATTTGTTATATCATAATTCTCCACATTATAAATTATCTCTTTCATTAAATCTTTATAGTTAGGATATCTATTTAATATCCCATATATAGAAATCC
>Ga0105156_1000131_pt1 | contig 11429 bp, 8 predicted proteins | sample SSWtaG_3_FD_89673 | JGI IMG/M metagenome (GOLD analysis project Ga0105156, IMG submission 89673) | Hot spring microbial communities from Sandy's Spring West, USA to study Microbial Dark Matter (Phase II) - SSWTFFsm_matched | ecosystem: Environmental > Aquatic > Thermal springs > Hot (42-90C) ...
CATGACGCCTTCGGGCTAGCCCTTTTGCGGGCTAAGGGGGCTGGCGAAGCCCCCGGCCCTTCCCGTGCACCCCCTTTAGTGTCCTATTATCTGGGAGGTTTAATAACTTTAATCACCTATTGATAGTAAGATTACAGCTATTAGTGCCAACATTATCCCAGTTATCTTTCTTATGGTTATGTCTTCTCCTAGTAGGATTATTGAAAGGGTTGCTGTTACCGCTGGGTAGATGCTTGTTAGAGGTACTATGATTGATGCTTCCCCAAGTTTAAGAGCTAGTATTAGTAGGAGTCCTCCTAGAGCTCCTAGTAACCCACCTATGATAGCTATACCTAGACTTCTATAATCTGTTATCTGGGTAAGCTTTCCTGTAATAGCTAGGGTGGAGAATGCTGTAACATAGACTAGAAAAGCTCCTAGGGCGGAGGCTACGTAGACATACTGCCATTCTAAGCTAAGGCTAGCATACTTTAAAGCGAAACCCCAAAACCCCCACACTACAATAACTATTAGGGATAATAGTAACCAGGATATCAACCTCAACCCTAGCACTTCTTTTAAAACACTAACCCTTTATAATATGTTCAAAGCTTACTGTGGGTTTAAGTTTTGAGTTTTAGGATCCTTCGTTTGATGGGAGGGGAAGCTGTTATGGAAACGGAGGTTATTCCTTTAGCATGTTTGAGAGTTTTTTAGCTGTTTCCTTATACTTTTCTTCAAGCTCTCTAGCTAGAGTTTCATGTTTATCTAATATCATCTGTTTTCTAGCCTCATATCTAGCTTTTGCTATTTCTCTAAGCTTTTCTAATGCTTTCTCTAATACTTCCCTGGGTAAGCTCATTTTTAATCCCTATTTTTCTTAGTTTCTCCTTCTAGCTTAAAATCTCCTATGTCTTAGAAGTACTCTTCTTTTAACTTTTCTACGACAACCCTTCTAGCCCATAGTATTATGGTTGAGGCTACTAATACCCCTGATAGAGCGACTATGTAGGGTGATAGTCGGTATAGGTGTATTACTATTCCTGGTTCTACGGTTATGTTTGTTGTTTCATCTCCTAGAATATCGATTATGGTTATAGCTTCTTTAAACCACCTCTTTGATATCCTAATTTCGTAGGCTCCATGAGGTACCGCTATTGAGAGTATGCCGTTTTGATCTGTTTCACCTTCCAATGATAGTAAGCCGTCAGACCTAGTTATTGTAACCCTTGCTCCCGCTATTGGTGATCCCCATATATCTTTAGCTTGTATTGTTAGAATGAATACCTTCGGTTGTAGTTCTATAACCACATCTCCAGGTTTCTCAACCATAAATCTAACCTCACTAGGGATTTGGTAGAGATCTCTACCTGCTGGAATAAGCTTAGCCCTATAAGTACCTATAGGTAACTCCAGCTTAGCTTGCCCTACTACTCTAACCTCACGTGCGTACACTAGCTTTAAGGACCCAGTTTCAAGCCTCTCTAGCTTTACGAGGAACGGTTCTGATGCTATTGTCTTAAACTGTTTATCTAAGATCTTTAAGGTTACAGTAGTTATGGAAGGCTTTAACTCTAGAACTCTAGGTTCTAGACCTCTCACAGTCACCTTAACCTGGGTTTCAAGTTTATCATATAAACCTTCTAGAGGTTCAACTAGAACCCTATAAGTTCCTAGAGGTATATTCTCGAATTTAGCTAAGCCACCACTAACTATTATAGAGCTTCTATAACCTTGTCCTTCAATGGTAACTCTAAGCCTTGACATGACAGGATTACCATCTACATCAATGAACCTTATATCAATATTAGCTCTAGGAGGCCTCCTCCTAATAATATCATCTATTGTAACCCCCTCCCTGAGAAGCTCAGCATAAGCTCTACCACCAGGCTCTTGTACTAGGACTAGAGTTCCTTCATTAAAACCAGGGGTTACTATTAGATCCACAGATGCTACACCCCAGCTAGACTTAAGGGTGATATTATAGGAACCACGTGGTAGATATAAAGTAGCCTTACCCCTAGGCTTACTATCAACAGCGATAACAGCCCCCCTCCTATCCTCTACTAAAACCTTGAGATCAGGGGGTGAGGGCGATATAAACCATGATCCGTCATCTCTAAAGCTAATGGGGATTATATTTACAATAAGCGGGTTTAGCTCAGCTAAATCACCTTTAAAAAGGTAAAGCTCTCTAGAACCCTGTGAGTAAGCTATTAGAGTATCGGAAGCTCCTACAGTAAACACTATGTTAGAAAACCCTGTATCAACACCCTCAAAGCCCGGAGGCCCTCTCCATAGAGGTGTTAAGCTTGCTAGAGTATCATCGAATCTTATAACCTGTAGTCTACCTCTAGCATTAGACGCTACAATAATATCCCTGCTAAGCTCCCCTACATACGTTATAAGCCCCTCCCCTATTTCAAGGGATGATTCCATGAAATACCTGTTTGTATACACACCTCCAAGGCCTAGCCAAGGCTTAGCTCTAAGCCATTCAAGCTTAAATATAGACCCGGATTCCAGGCCAACGTATATCCTGGAAGCATCAGGGGATATGTTAACAGCTGTAACCATGCTACCGAAGTATATAGTTTGAGGTTGCATGTAGCCTACATCAACCAGATTTAAATTCTTACCTAGAAAGTACACTAGAAGCCATTCTCTTACGGGTATTAAAAGCACCACTTCAACACCTAAATCATCCCAGCCCATTGGAGTCCCTAGACCTGGTTTAGCTAAGGTAGTTATATCCGAGCTCTTAAGGCTTGAAATCCCAGTGCTCAGTAACTCTCTGGGAATTGGTAGTAGTACTACGTTACCATCAACACCATAATCAAAGCTCTCAGGTAACCTTGTAAGATCTAGGAGTAGTAGTACCTGCATGGCTTCAACAACATGGTAGTCATTTAATTTAACTGATTTAAAACACTCTTCTAGACGTTCCCCAACTCTTTCAAGTACTAGAGGCTTACCTTTAATAGTGTAACCAGAGGTTACTCTAACCATGCTTGAACCGGTGTAGCATGATGATGAGATCACGCGACCTGTAAGCTTCTCTACGATCTTAACCTCATAGAATGCTAAAACCTCATAGCTTCCTGGTGGTAGTCCTTCCACCTTTATGGTGCTATTACCAGCTATGTAGAGGTTACCCCCTATTGAGTTAGTGGATATAGGTACTAGGTAACTCCCATGTTTCACAGCATAGTAAAGAGATCTAATCTCAACTAGACCTAGGGATATGTTAAAGGACCCTGTGTAAGCTGGGGTTATAAATCCATCACCTTTATACAATACATCTACAATGAAATTACCAAGGAACCGTGACCTACTATCTGAATATGGTAGGGTTATATCGGTTACCGCTACCACCATGTTACCTAGCAGTTTGAAGGAACTCCAATCAACTAAAAACACTGTTGGGTGTACACTTGTAACCTTTAAACCATAGAGGCCTATAAGGGCTCCAGCGTGAGGTACAGGGCCTATCTCAAACCAGCCTCCTCCAATAGGGCCTCTAATAACCCTCATTACGTAGAGGAATCCTGCCTCATCTAAGATCACTAGTTTGAAGCCTCCTTTGGTTTCAACAATGAATATATCCTTTACTGGAGCTCTTGAAGCTGTGTAGAAGCTTATTTTATAAAATGGTTTTGCTAAATCTACTACTACACCTTCACCAGCACTAGTCCCTATAGAAACCCACCTAGCTGGTTTAGAGTCTATTGATAAAGCTGTAGCCTTCCCAACTATAGAATGGGTCCATCGAAGAGTTAGGTTTTCTAACAGTAATTCAGTAACATACCCTGAGCCTGCTAATACTATGGAGTCCCCAGTAACAGCTATCTTGGAGTAGTTCATCCATACAGGTAACCTTACGACATTAAGACCATACACTCTAGTAGCTTCAACCTCAACTGAAAAGCCCTCCTCAACCTTAAGGCTCTTAACGCTCCATGTTATCACAGGTAATGTGAGAGGGAGCATAATGGCCACTACAATTAAAACTTTAACCCTTAACATTTTAAATAATTACCCTAAATTAACCTAAAAACAATCTTGACATCTTATAGTTTAATTAAAGAATTAAATGGAAGTGGAGAATGGAGGCTTAGAGTCTCCAATCTAACCTACAGTTGAAACCTGGGTGTTAAAAAATAATGCTTTGGAGGATATTCAAGAAAACTCCTAGAGACACAACTAATGTTGAAAGCCTTGAGAAGGGGTTAGAAGCTTCAAAAGCTGCTCTTGAGCATGTTGATGTTAAGGGCTATGTTGAAGTTGAAAGATACCCCCTCATATATCCGTGGGCTTATGCTGTAATACTCGAGGATGAGACGTCTAAGGCTAAATTATATTATGTTAGTGAGGCTCCACTTAATAGCTTTGAGAGAAGTGTTTACGAGAAACTACTTAAGATCTTGGAGTGGGAGCTTAAACCATATGGTGGTGTTGTTCTAGACTACGAGAGGGAGAAGGAGTTCTTCGTGGAACAGGCTAGGAGGATTGTGAAAGTTTATGGTGTGAAGCTAAGCTCTAATATAGGGTCTAATGTTTCCTGGCATAAGGTTCTATACTATATTCTAAGGGATACTGTGGGCTACGGTCCCCTAGAGCCTCTTATGAGGGATCAGTTTATAGAGGATATAAGCTGTGATGGGGTTAAGAGGCCTATATATGTTTGGCATCAGAAATATGAGAGTATGCCTACTAGTATTGTGTTTGAGGATGAGGGGGAACTAGACTCTCTAATCCTAAAACTTGCTCATAAAGCAGGTAAGCATATAAGCTCTGCTTTTCCAATATTAGACGCTATCCTACCTGAAGGCCATAGGCTAGCCGCTACTTTCAGGAGGGAGGTTAGTGTTGGTGGTTCAACATTTACTATAAGGAAGTTTAGAGAGAAACCTCTTAGTATAACAGATCTCATAGCATATGGTACTCTTAGTAGTACTATTGCAGCCTACCTCTGGATAGCAATGGAGTACAAGATGCCTGGCGTTGTTATAGGGGTTACTGGTTCTGGGAAAACTACGATGTTGAATGCTTTAGCAACACTACTTAAACCAAATATAAAAGTCGTTACAATAGAAGATACACCTGAGCTTAAGTTAACCTTAGAGAACTGGGTTCAACTAGTCTCAAGACCTACTTACTCAGTAACAGGTTCTAGGGTTGGCGAGATCACCTTATACGATTTAGTTAAAGTGAGTCTAAGGTATAGACCAGATGTTATAATAGTAGGTGAGGTTAGAGGAGAGGAGGCTTACGTCTTATTCCAGGCTATTGCAACAGGCCATGGGGGTTTAACAACAGCACATGCTGAAAGTATTGGTGCTCTAGTTAAGAGGCTTACAAGCCCTCCCATGAATGTACCCCAAAGCTACATACCCCTCATGAAATGGGCTCTTCTAGTTAAGAGGGTTACAAGAACAGTTAATGGAAGACCTGTTACTGTTAGAAAAGCTACAACAGTTTGGGAGATTAGAGGTTATGAGAATTACACACTCCTAGCCACATGGGACCCTGTGAGTGATAAGCATAGAATCGATTTAAGTAATAGCATGATACTATGGGAGGTTTCGCACTCCACTGGATTAACCTACAATGATGTTGTAGAGGAGGTTATGAGAAGGTCTAAGGTGTTAGAGGCTCTTGTGAATAGAAATGTGAGGGATTATAGGAAGGTTGCTGAGTACATTTACAAGTACTATGTGGATCCGAAGGATGTTCTCGAGGAGCTTGATGTAGAGAGTGCCTCCCATGACTAGTTCTAGGATTAGGATCAGTCTCATTGACGGCTATGATTACATTGCTTTAAAACTATTTAATTCTATAGCACCTGTTATAGCTAAGGTCTTTGAGTTAGATCATAGTATAAGGAGGTCTGGTTTAACCATACATCCTCATCTCTACGCTGCAAGGCTTATGCTGGCTATCCTCATAGCATTCATAATGTCGCTTTACGTAGCATTAATAGTAGCTCTTAGCGGTTTAGGGATTGTGGTTAAGGTTTTAGCTCTCATCACACCCATAATAACCTCTATTCTAGTCTTAACCTTAGGTCTATTATATCCGTCTCTTAAAGCTGATGATAGGAGAAGGAGAATTGAGAGCGAGCTTCCATTCTTAGCATCATATCTATCTGCTATGGCGATAGCTGGTGTTGATATAATGAGAGCTCTTGAGAGAATAGCTTCCCTAAGGATATTCGATGGAGCTAGGAGAGAGGCTCAGATGATTGTAAGGGATGTAAGACTCTTGGGGAGGAATCCTCTTGACGCTATAGAGGGTAATGCTCTCCATCACCCTAGTAGCCTTTATAGGGATTTCATGTTAGGTTATAGTACTTCAGTTAAAATAGGTGGTAATATTATAGGGTATCTTGAGGCTAAGACAAATGATATTTTTAAGAGTAAGATTGAGGATCTTAAGGTTATGAGTGAGAGGCTAGCTTTATATACTGAACTCTATATAATCTTAGCTGTTATAGTCTCTATATCCTTTTACACATTCTTAACAGTTAATACCATGACTCCAGGAGCTAGTCCTACTAACTTAACGCAAATACTGCTATTTAGCTTTGTTTTCATGCCACTCTCAGCACTACTTATCCTATTCTTAATTGATAGAGTTTATCCTAAAACGCCAATTAAGCTAACAACAGCACAGGTTATGATAATATCTTATGGAGCACCGGTAGCTCTGGTTTCAACACCACTAGTATTCTACATAACAGGAGCCTATGAGATTATGAGGAAACCTATAGACTCTAGCTTGGTTATAGCACTCACTATAACACTTGTTACACCACTCCTAGCACTAAGTATTCCTGGGGCCTACTCTTGGCTAATAGAGTCTAGGAAAACTAAGGGTATGGCGGATTCTCTCGCTAGTTTTCTAAGAGATCTAGTCGAAGTTAGGAAGACTGGGCTTAGCCCAGAGAAATCCATTATAGTTCTATCAACTAGAAACTATGGCCCCCTAACGCTTATAGTGAGGAGGATCGCTTCATCACTATTACTAGGCCTTGATATGGAGAAAGCTGTAGCCTCAGCAACCCGAGGGTATAGGAATTGGATTCTACTAGCCTCATTTAGACTCCTTACAGATACAATAACACTAGGTGGTGGAAGTGTTGAAGCACTAGATAGCCTAGCTAGATATGCTAGAGGTATAGCTGACTTTGAAGCAGAGCTAGCTAAGAGGCTTAAAATATACCTCTTAATGCCCTATGTGGGAGCACTACTAGTGTCAGGATCTAGTATGATGCTTCTAGCCTACATGGCCCAAACAATGTCTATAACACAACAAGAGGCAGATATAGCAAGCATAGTAGGCCCCCTAGCATTAGCAATAAGCCTAGGTACAACACTAAACTCCTGGCTCATGGGTTTAGTAGCTGGGAAGCTTAGAAACGGTACTATACTTTCAGGTTTTATACACGCAATAACACTGATGATGATTACAGTAATAACAATAGCTTTAACCCTAAGAAGTCTCCAGAACATACTATGAATAGAGGGAAAGAGACTTACTAAACATCTCCAATCCTCAAGATTTAATTGTATGCTGTATACCTTAAAAGGTTAGAGTTTCCATTAAATATTCATAGGTGTAGACTATGGCTAGAGGATGTGCACGTAAAGGAAGAAAAGAGAGTAAAGAAAAACAGGTTAAATCCGGTGGAAGTTAAAGGCTGTTACAAGTTTGTTGATAAGTCTAAATATCTGTAAATACTTGTAAACAATGGAGGAGAGGTATTTTTAGCACTAAGGAGTTTGTAGAGGTTCTCAGGGTTTAAAGAATCGTGTGACAGAAACATTTATTAGGTTTGTTAAGTTAGCTTAGTATGGGTTGAAGCAAGATGTCTAGTGGTGCTGGGAAACTATTGAAACCTAGGGAGTTCTGTGAGATTGTCGGGGTTAGCTACTCTACGCTAAAGCAGTGGGTTCGCGAGGGCAGAGTCAAGGTTCTACGCACAAGCACTGGTAGGTGGAGGATACCATACTCTGAAGTAGAGCGTATACTGGGCTTAAGACCTGAGGGAGAAGAGGTTAGAGCTGTTATCTACGCCCGTGTAAGTTCCTCAGATCAGAAGAGTGATTTGGAGAGACAGGTAGAGTATTTAACACAGTATTGCTCCGCCAAGGGCTACAGAGTAGTAGATGTCCTGAGTGATGTAGCCAGCGGACTCAACACTAGCCGTAGAGGTCTGCTGAAGCTCTTCGACTATGTGGTGAACAAGCAGGTTGATGTCGTTGTCGTTACATATAGGGATAGGCTTACGAGGTTTAGCTTCGAGTACCTAGAGTACTTCTTCAAGCATCATGGTGTTAGGGTAGAAGTAATCTATGACGAGGAACCCAAGGACGCGCACCAAGAACTCGTAGAAGACCTATTAGCAATTGTCACTTCTTTCGCAGGCAAGCTCTACGGCATGAGGAGCCGTAAGAAAAAGAAGCTCGTGGAGGGCTTCAAAAAGCTCCTAGAAGAGGTTGAGAAGAGTGGCTGAGCTTGTTAAGGGTTAGTGATAAGCTTAAGTGATCGTAAACTTTTGTAACCTCTATACCGTAACTAGACTTCCCATCTATCAGATGTGATGGTGAAAGGTCTTATCAATCCACTTAGATGGAAGCCTAATGGTGTTAGGTTCAACTATAACCTGTGAGGTGTAAATAAAGCATGTGAGCTTGTGCTGAGGATGTAAAAGGCCTATTAAGAGCAGAGCTGGTGTAAGGGTTAACGTTAGGTTTTCCTCGTTACTTAAACGCTTTAGGGCCTGGATATACCGCTATGGGCCCTAGCTCCTCTTCTATCTCAATTAACCTGTTGTACTTTGCTGTTCTCTCACTTCTAGCTGGAGCTCCAGTCTTTATAAGCCCTGTGTTTAGCGCTACTGCTAGGTCAGCTATGAATGTATCTTCTGTATCACCACTTCTATGGCTTACAATTACCTTAAGTCCATGGCTTATAGCTAGCTTAGCGAACTCTAAGGCTTCAGTTAGTGTTCCAACCTGGTTAACCTTTAGTAGTGCTGCGTTGGTAGCTCTAACATCTAAACCCTTAGCTAAGATCCCTGGGTTTGTAGCGTAGAGATCATCTCCTACCACTAGGCTCCTCCCATTTAGCTTCTCTGTTAACCTCCTCGTAGACTCCATATCATCTTCCCTAAATGGATCCTCTATGTAGACTATAGGGTATCTAGTTGTTAGATCTAGGTAATACTCTAGGAGCTCTCCTTCAGAAAGCTCCCTCCCATTAACTTTGTAAACTGTCCTCCTCTCATCGTATACCTGGTTAGCTGCTACATCTAAGCCTAGGAGTACGTCTGATCCAGGTTTATAACCAGCTCTTTCTATGGTTTTAATAAGGGCTTCTAGAGCTTCCTCCACAAACCTCATCGGTGGAGCGAATCCACCCTCATCTCCTACGTTAATAGAGCTTACACCATACCTCTCCTTAAGATAACTCTTCAAGTTAGTGTAAACCTCAACACCAACTCTGATAGCCTCCTTAAAAGAGTCTGAGCCTACAGGTGCTATTATAAACTCCTGAAAGCTTAACTCGTTACCAGCATGAACACCACCATTAATAATGTTCATTAAGGGTACTGGAAGTGTCCTAGCACTAACCCCACCTAGATAGGAGTATAATGGTAAACCAGACTGTGTAGCTGCGGCTTTAGCCACAGCTATGCTAGTAGGTGTTGTAGCATTAGAACCTAACTTAGACTTATTAGGTGTACCATCAAGAGCTACAAGTATATTATCAATGTAAGCTTGTAACCTTGAATCAACACCCCTAAGCCTTGGAGCTATAATCTCGTTAACCCTAGCAATAGCAACCCCTACACCACGACCCCCCCATCTAGAACCTCCATCTCTAAGCTCTAAAGCCTCCCTTAAACCCCTACTAGCACCACTAGGAGCTAATGATACACCTAGAGCTCCACCTTGAAGTCTAACAACAACCTTCACCGTAGGAGAACCTCTAGAGTCAAGTGCTAAAGAACCCCTAACATCAGCTATTAAATAAGGGTTCATGTTACCCACCTCCCAACCTGTAGATTAGGGTTGTATAGGAGAAGTTATATTAGAATTAAGGTTACAATTAAAAGCCTCACCTCTCAAGGTAGGTATGAAACGCTTATAAGCTCTTGTTAAACTCTGGTCTAAATCGGTTGTGATGATGAACTTCAATATAGTCTTAGAGCAGATGGAGGTGCTCCCGGCCTCCCAGACGACAATGTATATTCATATAAGGGGATCCATAACCCCGAGTCCCTGGGTTAAACCCAGGAATAGGGGTAATGGGCCGGAGACCTGGCCCGGGGCTAACCCTCCTGGGGGAGGGGATGTAGCCTCAAACCTCCCCGCTCTAGGAGGGGAACCCTCGTCCCTTCTAGGGTGGGGAGGAGGTCAGCTAGATGCAGGGTGTTCTGAGGTTGGTTAATATAAATTTAATAATGTTTCTATTAGTTCTAGCAGTAGTATGGGTTGTATTGTGGTTTAAGTTTAGGGGTTCAACCGGTAAGGTTAGGGTGTACCCTCTACTACTAATAGTTAGATCTGGGATCAAAGGGGAACCTTTGAGTGAGCCTACATCTAGGGTTTTAAGTGGTTTAGCGTGGTTTTCAGTATTAATCCTCTTGGTAGCTATGGTTACTTTCTATTACCTGACAGTAACATTGTTTATTAGAAGGTATCTCATACCACCTGAAGGTAGTGGTTTTACTGAGGGCTTTGTACCTCTCCTACCAGGGGTTACCATACCCTTAGGAGAGCTCCCACTCTTACTAGTACCTATAGGTGTAGCTATACTATTTCACGAGCTGGCACATGCTCTAATAGCTAGAGCTGTAGGTGTTAGGGTTAAGGATGCTGGGTTCCTACTATTAGCATTTATCCCAGGAGCTTTCGTGGAGCCTGATGAGAGTGAGCTTAGGAGAGCTCCTCTAACATCAAGGCTTAAAATATACTCTGCAGGTGTAACAGCTAACATTATCATAGCACTCCTAGCTCTCGGAGTTCTAACAGTACTAGTACCAACACTATACCAGGGGATTCTAGTAACAGATGTTGATGCTAACGCCCCAGCAGGAATCGGAGGGCTCGTTAAGGGCATGGTGGTAGTTGAGGTTAATGGCGTGAAGATTAGGACAGTAGAGGATTTCATAAAGGTTTTAGAGGAACTCGGGGTTAAAGATAGGAGTAAGGTTGTCACATTAAACCTTAGGGTAAAACATGAGGGTAGAGAGGAGGTAATAACAATACATAAACCCGAAGGATTAGATAGAATAGGAGTAAGAGTTACCCAAAACTTTACCTGGGAGCTCCCAGCCACAATGCTATGGCTACTATTCATCATAAACATAGCAATAGCTTTAATAAATGCCGCACCAATACTAATCCCAACACCTGCAGGAGCCATAGCAAGTGATGGAG
>Ga0105156_1000132_pt1 | contig 11410 bp, 10 predicted proteins | sample SSWtaG_3_FD_89673 | JGI IMG/M metagenome (GOLD analysis project Ga0105156, IMG submission 89673) | Hot spring microbial communities from Sandy's Spring West, USA to study Microbial Dark Matter (Phase II) - SSWTFFsm_matched | ecosystem: Environmental > Aquatic > Thermal springs > Hot (42-90C) ...
CTTCACCACCGGCAGCGCGCCAGCGTAGGTCAGAACCACCGCCATCTGCAGCAGCACGCGGAAGAAGTCGCGGATGTTGTTGGCGCCGTGCTCGGCGAAGCTCTCGGCGCAGTCGCCACCCTGGAGCAGAAAAGCTTCACCCGCGGCGACACGCGCCAGCGCACGCTTCAGGCTGCGCGCCTCCCCTGCAAACACGAGCGGCGGAAAGGTCGCGAGCTGCGCCTCCACATCGGCCAGCGCCTTGGCATCCGGATATTCCGGGATCTGCAGCACCGGCTTGCTACGCCAACTCTCGGGTGTCCACCGCTCGGACATGATCAACTCCTGAAACCGCCGGCCCTTTGGTCTCATCGAAGGCCGGCTCGGCCGCGTTATACACAGGCTAGTTAGGGACCGCCAGTTGCAAATCAAGATTGCGAGTCAAAGCCTTGCGGGAGGCGCCAAATCCGGCTTTGCTGACCGAATGGGAGTGGAGGGCAACGTGTCTGACGAGCCAGCGGAGGACGTCTTCGTCGACGATATCCGGCTGCAGGCCGAAGACGGCTACGCGCTAGCCGCGACCATCTACCTGCCGCGGCGCGAGCGTCACCATGCCGTGTTGATCAGCTCCGCGGCTGCCGTCCCGCGCGGATTTTACCGCCGATTTGCCGGCTACCTCGGTGGCCGCGGCTGCGTGGTGCTCACCTACGACTACCGCGGCATCGGCGGGTCGCGACCGCAATCCATGGCCGGGTTTGACGCCCGCATGGCCGACTGGGCCGACAAGGACGCCACCGCCGCGGTGTCCTGGATGCGGGCCCGCTACAAGACCCTGCCGCTCAGCTATGTCGGACACTCGTTCGGCGGTCAGGCGCTCGGCCTGTTGCCGAACAACGACCAGGTGGCGCGGGCGCTGCTGATCGCGACGCAGGCCGGCTACTGGAAGGCGATCGCTGCGCCGGAGAAGTACCGGGTCTTCCTGCTGCTCAACGGCGTGGGAAAGCCGCTCGCCAATATCATGGGCTACGTTCCCGGCAAGCTAGGGCTCGGCGAGGACATGCCCAAGGGCGTCTTCCTGCAGTGGGCCAAGTGGGTGATGAGCGCGCGCTACTATTTCGATGACATGTCGCTGGTCGGGCTCGCCAACTATCCGCACTACCGACACCCGCTGATGTCGCTGCACATCGAGGACGATCCCTGGGCCACGCGCGCCTCGGTCGAGCTATTGTGCTCCGCCTTCACCAACGCCTCGCCCGACATCGTCACCATCGGGCCGCGCGACGCCGGCACCAAGCACATCGGCCATCTCGGGTTCTTTCTGCCCGAACACCGCGACACGCTGTGGAAGAAGGCCGCCGACTGGCTGGTGGCCTGAAGAAAGTTGCGCGTCAACCGGCGGCTGATCCGCCGTAGCTGGCGGAAGGCGTGCGCATCGTCACCAGTTCTTCGGCGGCGGTCGGATGCACCGCGATTGTGGCGTCGAAGTCCGCCTTGGTCGCCTTCAGCTTGACCGCGACGCCGACGATCTGGATCATCTCGCCGGCCTCCGGCCCGACGATATGGCAGCCGAGGACGCGGTCCGTGGTGCCGTCGACCACCAGCTTCATCAAGATCCGGGTGTCGCGTCCCGACAAGGTCGCCTTCATCGGGCGGAACAGCGCCTTGTAGACGTCGACGCGTTCGCATTGCGCCCGCGCCTGCGCCTCCGTCAGCCCCACGGTGCCGACCTCCGGCTGGGAAAACACCGCGGTGGGAATATTCGCGTGGTCGACCGGCGTCGGCCGACGCCCGAATACGGTATCGGCGAAGGCATGCCCTTCCCTGATCGCGACCGGCGTCAGGTTGACCCGGTGGGTGACGTCGCCCACCGCATAGATGTGCGGCACCGAGCTTTGCGAATACGCGTCGACCGCGATGCCGCCATTGCTCGGATTGATGGCGACGCCGGCCATTTCGAGGCCGAGATTGGCGACGTTGGGATGGCGCCCGATCGCGAACATCACCTGGTCGGATGCCAGCGTCGTGCCGCTGGAGAGATGTGACGTGAATGTCTCGCCGTGGCGCTCGACGCGGGTAACGGTGCAGCCGGTCAAAATGCTGATGCCGGCGTTTTCCATCTCTGCGCGCAGATGCGTCCGTACATCTTCGTCGAACCCGCGCAGGATGTTGTCGCCGCGGTAGACCAGCGTCACGTCGCTGCCGAGCCCGGCGAAGATGCCGGCGAATTCGACGGCGATGTAGCCGCCGCCTTGAATCACGATGCGCCGCGGCAGGTGAGGGAGATGAAATGCCTCGTTCGACGAGATCACGTGCTCGATGCCGGGGATCGCCGCGCCGTGGTTGGGCGCGGCGCCGGTCGCGATCAGCACCGTTCCGGCACGGATACGCTCACCGGTGGACAGGCGGATGGTGTGAGCGTCCTCGAACACCGCGCGCGTTCTGACGATGCGGGCCCCGGACTTCTCGACGTTGCTGATATAGGCTGCTTCCAGCCGCGCGATCTCCTTGTCCTTGTTGGCGATCAGCGTCGGCCAATCGAACGTCGCCTCGGGAATCCGCCAGCCGTAGCCGGCGGCATCCTCGATCTCGCTGTGGACGTGCGACGCATAGACCAGGAGCTTTTTCGGAACGCAGCCGCGGATGACGCACGTGCCGCCGACCCTGTACTCCTCGGCCACCATGACCTTTGCACCATAGCCGGCAGCGATCCGGGCGGCGCGCACGCCGCCGGATCCACCCCCGATGACGAACAGATCGACGTCGGTGTCGGCCATCACGCGGCACCTCGCTCAGATCGGCTTGCCGCGCGCCTTCATTTCCGCCCGGAACCGGTTGGCCACCTCGTTGGCGAAGTTGGCGGTCCAATCGTTCATGTAGTTGAAGCTGACTTGGATCGCCTTCGGCTCGGTCTCGAGGAATTTCTGCCCGAGCGGCGACTTGTAGAACGCGATCAGGCTCTTCATTTCATCCTCAGTGAAATTGGCCGCGTAAATCTGGGCCATGGCCTTGCCGACTTCTTCACGGCGCGGCCCGAGCTCGGTGGCGAGCTTGAGCGAAATTTCCTCGAGATCCTTCTGGTAGTTCAGATTGTTCTGCAGCAGGCTCTGCATCGTCCGTTGCACGACATTCGGAACGACGTTCTGATAGACGACGCTGGCCTTCTTCAGCGTCAGCAGCTCGGTTGCGGCCGCCACCGCGCTCGCGGACGGCGGAGGCGTAACGGGCGCCTTGGGCGCCTGCGCCTGCACGCCCACGCTGATCACGGCAACGCCAACGGCCGCCAACAGCAGCGCCTTCGAGAACTTGTTCATTCCATTTCTCCTCATATGCGGCTCATCGCCGCTCGATCGTTCGAATTCCCGCAGGGCCTGCAAGGAGCGCAGTGGTCGCCAATCCGATGAACAACCCGTGCTCGACCACACCCGGAAGCGCGGCGAGCGAGGCCGCCAGCGCCGGGGCATCAGGTATCACCCCAAGGTGGGCGTCGACAATCCAGTGTCCACCGTCGGTGACAAATGTCTGACCGTCCTTGCCGGTGCGGACCACGAGGCGCCCCGACACATTGTTGGCTGCGAGAATCTCATTGATGGCGCGCCGGGTTGCCGCCACCCCGAACGGGATGATCTCGATCGGCAGCGGGAAAAGCCCTAGTTTGCCGACCCATTTGGAATCGTCGGCGATCACAATCATGCGATCGGATGCCGCAGCAACGATCTTTTCCCTGAGCAGCGCGCCGCCGCCGCCCTTGATCAGGTTGAGGTGCGGATCGATCTCGTCGGCGCCGTCGACCGTGAGGTCGAGGCGATCGATCTGGTCGAGCGAGCCAAGCGGGATCCCGCACCGCTCGGCATCGGCGCGGGTCGCTTCCGAGGTGGGAACGCCGACCACGCTGAGACCGGCCCGCACCCGTTCGCCCAGCAGCTCGACGAAGTGCCTGGCGGTCGACCCGGTTCCGAGCCCGAGCCGCATGCCCTCGCGCACGTGCTCGACGGCCTGCGCCGCAGCCTGCCGTTTCAGCTGGTCGATCGTCATCACGCGCCCCCGTCGAGGATCCCGGCGGTTTTCGGCCAAGGGGTAGCCCCCGGGCGCCGCCGCACGAAGGGCCCTATCTAGCCCCGAAACCGACGCTGCAACAGACCGCGCCGGGGCCGAAGTGCAACATTTGGCGCGCGGCACCCTTGCGCCTTGCCCGCGAGGCGGCTAGCGATCCGACCATGTCCTCCCATCCCCTGATCGTCTTCGACCTGGACGGCACCCTCGTCGATACCGCACCCGATCTCATTGCCGCGCTCAATGTCGTGCTCGACCGCGAAGGCTTGCCGCCATTGCCGTTTGCCTCTGCCCGGCGGCTGATCGGAGCCGGCGCCCGGCGTCTGATCGAGCGGGGATTCGAAGCGGACGGGCGCGCCATGACACCCGCCGAGCTCGACCGGCTGACCGGCGAGTTCATCGCCTATTATGCGGACCATATCGCAGACCTTTCCCAGCCCTTCGTGGGGCTCGAGGCCGCGCTCGACGTATTGACCGAGCGCGGCTTCGGTCTTGCCGTCTGCACCAACAAGTTGGAATGGCTGTCCCGGCGGCTGCTCGACCGTTTGAACCTCAGCCAGCGCTTCCTTGCGATCTGCGGCGCCGACACATTCGGCGTCGCCAAGCCCGACCCTGCCATTCTTCGCCAAACCATCCACCGCGCGGGCGGCGATGCGTCGGCGTCCATCATGGTGGGCGATTCGGGCCCCGATATCGGGGTCGCTCGCCGGGCCGGCATTCCAGTGGTCGGCGTTGAGTTCGGCTATACCGAAGTACCGATTGCAGAGCTGGCACCAGATGTTGTGATCAGCGCGATGGTCGACCTTCCTTCCGCCATCGATCGGCTTCATATGCGGCCTGCCACGTAAGCTGATGGGCAGATCTAGTATCATAGTACCGCGTTAACCCTTTCTTAATCATTCGGCGACAGCACGTTGCGTGCCCTGCATGACCCTCTTATGGTCAAAATGGGGACTGTGGCGGCTTGCCGCAGCAACAGACGGTGGATCATGCGTCGCGTAATTATCATTGCCAGCGCGAGCCTTGGGCTCGCCGGGTGTGGCTCAATGCCATCGATGGACTTGTTCAAGCCGACCCCTCAGAACGTCACGGTCAGGCTTGAGTCATCACCGGTCGGGGCCGACGCCCGCACCTCGCTCGGACCGAGCTGCAAGACCCCTTGCTCCGTTTCGGTGCCTGTGACCGACAACTTCACGGTCAGCTACACGCTCGACAAGTTCCAGCCCCAGACCGTCGCGGTGAAGACCTCGCAAGTGTCGGGCGATTTCGGCAGCTCGTCGACCGTTCTGACCGATCCAAACCCCGTGTTCGCCGAGCTGCAGCCTGTTGCACCGCCGAAGAAGATGACCCGCCCCGTGCGGAAGAAGAAGCCGAAGCCCGCCGCGGCGGCCCCGGCGGACGCAGCGCCCGCCGCTGATTCCGGCACGGCCTTCCCTGCCCCTCCCGCGCGCTAACTGCTACGCGGTGATTGTCGTCCGCGTCTGCCCACCTTACATTGTGACAGCTGAGCATCCTGGATCGCCGTGTCCGGGATCACAGTGGGGATAGCGTAGGGCCACCGGATGGACGAGACAAAGCTTCACCCCGCACCGATGGTCGACGCGTTCGGCCGGGCCATCAGCTATCTGCGGGTCTCGGTCACCGACCGCTGCGACCTGCGCTGCTTCTATTGCATGTCGGAGGACATGACTTTCCTCCCCAAGGCCGACCTGCTCACGCTCGAGGAGCTGGACCGGCTTTGCTCGGTCTTCATTGCCAAGGGCACCCGCAAGCTGCGACTCACCGGCGGCGAACCGTTGGTCCGCCGCAATGTGATGTCGCTGGTACGCTCGCTGTCGCGGCATCTCGGGACCGGCGCGCTCGATGAGCTGACCTTGACGACCAACGGCTCGCAACTCGCCCGCTTTGCCGGCGAGCTGCACGAGTACGGCGTGCGCCGCATCAACGTGTCGCTGGATACCCTCGATGCCGCCAAGTTCCGGGCCGTCACCCGGTGGGGCGACATCGACCGCGTGCTCGCCGGGATCCGTGCCGCCCGCGAGGCCGGCCTGCATGTCAAGATCAATGCCGTCGTCCTGAAAAACATGAACGAGGACGAAGTGCCCGAGCTGATGCGTTGGGCGCATGGCCTCGGCATGGACCTGACACTGATCGAAGTGATGCCGATGGGCGAGATCGGACCGGGTCGGATCGACCAGTACGTCCCGCTCTCGCTGTTGCGCGGCAAGCTCGCCAAGCAGTTCACCCTGACCGACCTCGACGAGACCACCGGTGGGCCGGCCCGTTACGTGCGGGTCGCGGAGACCGGGGGCAAGCTCGGCTTCATCACGCCGCTGACCCACAACTTCTGCGAATCCTGCAATCGGGTGCGGATCACCTGCACCGGCACGTTGCACACCTGCCTCGGCCAGGAGGATGCCACCGATCTGCGACGGCCGCTGCGAGCCTCCGCTGGGGACGATCTCGTCAATGCGGCGATCGACCGGGCGATCGGGCTGAAGCCGAAGGGCCACGATTTCATCATCGACCGGCGCCACAACCGCCCGAGCGTCAGCCGTCACATGAGCGTGACCGGCGGCTGACCGAACTCTGTCCCGCCCGGTTTTCCAAACGCCAAACTTCTGATTGACGCAGGCTCTTCGCGCTGGAAATGTGCGGCCGCGCCGTGCTGGTCGGGCTGAAGAAGCAAACAAAACTGACGAGCCGACGGCACACGCCGAGGAGGGCTGGGGTGCATTCACTCCCGAACAGGGGCCGCCGGGCCGATGGCGCCGGTGCAGCTGTTTTACGCGTGCAGATCCGATCCGCCGCGGCCGGGCCGCGGCTGGGGAAAAGTCTTTTCGCACTGCATCAGCCTCGCTCCCGCCGCCCCGCGCCCGCGCGCCACGCGCCCTGGTTGGAGACATGACGATGCGGCCATTGCTGGCTCTGAGTACGGCGATCGACCAGATCAACGAGAAGATCGGCTACGTCTGCAACCTGCTGGTCCTGTTCGCCACGCTGGTCAGCGCGGTCAATGCCATGATCCGTTACGCGTTCGGCTACAGCTCCAACGGCTGGCTCGAGCTGCAGTGGTACATGTTCGCGATCCTCGTGATGCTGGGCGCGTCCTACACCTTCAAGCGCAACGAGCACGTACGGGTCGAGATCTTCTACCTGTTCCTGTCCGAGCGCGGGCAGCTCTGGCTCGACCTAATCGGGACGCTGTTCTTTCTCATTCCGGCCTGCCTGCTGCTCGCCTACCTGTCCTGGCCGTTCTTCATGCAGGCGTATTCCGTCAACGAGATGTCTGGCAACGCCGGCGGCCTGATCCGCTGGCCGATCAAGTTCGTGCTGCCGGCCGGCTTCGTGATGCTGGCCCTGCAGGGGGTCTCGGAAGTGATCAAGCGCATCGGTGCGCTCATGGGCGAGGTGACGATCGACGCCAAGTACGAGAGGCCGACGCAATGATCACGCAGGACTTGATGCCGCCGCTGATGTTCGGCGGCCTGATCATCGCCATGCTGATCGGCTTTCCCGTGGCGTTCACACTGGCGGCGGTCGGACTGTCGTTCGGTTTCCTCTCCATCCACCTCGGCTTCTTCGACCTCAACTTCCTGCAGGCGATACCCGGGCGCGTGTTCGGCAGTGTGCTGTCCAACGATCTCTTGCTCGCGATCCCGTTCTTCACCTTCATGGGCTCGGTGCTGGAGCGCTGCGGTCTCGCCGAGGACATGCTGGACTCGATGGGGCAGCTGTTCGGCCCGATCCGCGGCGGCCTCGGCTACTCGGTCATCATCGTCGGCTTCATTCTCGGCGCGATCACCGGCACCGTGGCCGCCCAGGTCATCGCCATGGCCCTGATCTCGATGCCGGTGATGATCCGCTACGGCTACAACATGCGCTACATCACCGGCGTGCTGGCGGCCTCGGGCACCATCACCCAGCTGGTGCCACCGTCGCTGGTGCTGATCGTGCTGGCCGACCAGCTCGGCAAGTCGGTCGGCGACATGTATCTCGGCGCCTGGGGGCCGTCGATCTTCCAGATCCTGCTGTTCGCCGGCTACACGTTCGTGCTCGGCATCTTCAAGCCCGACCACGTGCCGCCGGTGCCGAAGGAAGCCCGCACGCTGACCGGGTGGCCGCTGTGGCGCAAGTGCCTGCTCGGCATCATCCCCTCGGCGGTGCTGATCTTCGTCGTGCTCGGCACCATGATGCTCGGTCTCGCCACCCCCACCGAAGCCGGCGCCATGGGCGCGGTCGGCGCGATCGTGCTCGCAGCGACGCACCACAAGAACTTCAGCTCCACCGGGCGCAAGATCCTCGTCATCGGCATCATTGCCGGCGGCATCGGCACCATGGTTGGAATCTTCCTCACCGAAGGCATCGCCTTCAAGATCGCCTTCGCCCTGACCTATCTCGCCGTGGCGTGGATCGGCATCGAGGCCGTGCGCATCCCCGAGCTGCGCGACCTGATCAAGCAGGGCTACGAGACCACCATGCGCATTACCACCATGGTGACGTTCATTCTGATCGGATCGACCTGCTTCTCCGTCGTTTTCCTCGGCGTCTCGGGCGGCCTCTGGCTCGAGCACATGCTGACGTCACTGCCGGGCGGCGTATGGGGTTTCCTGATCTTCATCAACCTGTTCATCTTCTTCCTCGCCTTCTTCCTCGACTTCTTCGAGATCGCCTTCATCATCCTGCCGATGATCGCGCCGATCGCACAGAAGATCCTGGCGCCGGTGGTCGGGCCGGAAGCCGCGCTGATCTGGTTCGGCGTGATGCTGTGCGTCAACATGCAGACCTCCTTCATGCATCCGCCATTCGGCTTCGCGCTGTTCTACCTGCGCGGCGTCGCGCCGAAGGAGGTCAAGAGCTCCGACATCTACATGGGCGCCCTGCCCTGGGTCGGCCTGCAGGCGATCATGGTGCTCTTGGTGATCGCGTTCCCGAGCACGGTTACCGCGCTGCTCGACAAGCCCGTCCAGGTCGATCTCAAGAAGATCCAGATCGACATCCCGCAGATCGAGCTGCCACCGCTCGATCTCGGCGAGCCGCCGAAGATCAAGTAGGCAAGAGCCCACGCAAGGAACAAAAAAGCCCGGCCACAACGGCCGGGCTTTGCATTCTGGTCGATGTTTCGATCGCTTCAGCCGCGGGTGCGCGAGCGGATCATGAAGCTGTCGAAGGTGTATTCGGCGACCTGCCACCACAGGTATTCGTCGGAGCGATAGGCCTGCATCGCTTCGATCACCTTCTTGAAATCGGCGTTCTTGGCCGAAATCTCCGCCCACAGCTCGTTGGTCGCCTTGAGGCAGGCGTCGAGCACCTCGTTGCTGAACGGACGGAGCTGGACGCCACCGGCGACCAGGCGCTTCAGCGCCGCGGGGTTCTGCAGATCATAGCGCGCCGCCATCCAGCTGTTGGTGTTGGCCGCCGCGTTCAGCAGAATGGCCTGATAGTTCTTCGGCAGGGCATTGTACTTGTCGAGGTTGACGAAGGCGTGGACGGTGGGGCCGCCCTCCCAGAAGCCGGGATAATAGTAATACTGCGCCACCTTCTGGAAGCCGAGCTTCTCGTCGTCGTAGGGACCGACCCACTCGGCGCCGTCGATGGTGCCTTTCTCGAGGGCCGGATAGATGTCACCGCCGGCGATCTGCTGCGGCACCACGCCGAGCTTCTGCAGCACCTGGCCGGCGATGCCGCCGATGCGGAATTTCAGCCCCTGCAGGTCGGCAACGGTCTTGATCTCCTTGCGGAACCAGCCGCCCATCTGCGTGCCGGTGTTTCCGCAGGGAATGCCGAGCACGTTGAACTTCTTGAAGAACTCGTTGGCGAGTTCGTTGCCGCCGCCCTGGTAGAGCCACGAATTCTGCTGCCGCGCATTCAGCCCGAACGGCACCGACGCGAAAATCGCGAAAGTGGGGTCCTTGCCGACATAATAGTACGACACGGTGTGGCTCATCTCGATCGTGCCGTTCGAGGTCGCGTCCAGTGCCTGGAGACCGGGAACGATTTCGCCGGCCTGGAACACCTGGATCTGAAACTTGTTGTCGGTCATTTCGGCGACCTGCTTGGCGAGGTACTCGCCGCCGCCGAAGATCGTATCGAGCGACTTGGGGAAGCTCGACGTCATCCGCCATTTCACCTCGGGCGAGGATTGGGCGATCGCCGGCGAGGCCACCGCGGTGGCCGCCGCCCCCGTGGCGGTCACCTTGAGAAAATCACGACGCTTCATAGGCACTTCCTCCTGGATGGCGCTTGTTCGAGCGCTCTCTACCACGGAACCAGAATCCACGAAAACGCGACAAATGGCACGCGCCCCTCCTTCAACCAAAGTCGAAGGGAATATTTGGGCGCAACGGCGAACCAATTGCGGCCCGATACGGAAACCTAGGCGGCCGGGCTTGCCGTCTTGAGCTGCGCGAGCACCTTGGCGCCGATCGCCCGATAGATCTGGGCATGCACGCCCTGCGCATCGCTGTCCACCACCGGCGCTCCGGCGTCGGACGCGCTGCGAATCGCCATGTGCAGCGGAATCTCGCCAAGGAACGGCACGCCGAGCCGCTCGGCCTCGTGCACCGCACCGCCATGGCCGAACACGTCGGAGCGCGTGCCGCACGACGGGCACTGGAAATAGCTCATGTTCTCGATGATGCCGAGGATCGGCACGCCGACCTTCTTGAACATCGCGACCCCGCGCCGCGCGTCGACCAGCGCCAGATCCTGCGGCGTCGAGACAATGACGGCGCCCCTGAGCGGAACGCCCTGAGCCAGCGTCAGCTGGGCGTCTCCGGTCCCCGGCGGCATGTCGACCACCAGCACGTCCAGCGTACCCCACTCAACGTCCCGCAGCATCTGCGTAATGGCCGACATCACCATCGGCCCCCGCCAGACCATGGCGGTGTCCTCGTCGACCAGGAAGCCGATGGACATGATCGAAAGCCCAAAGCGTACGAGCGGGATCATCTTGCGCGCCGCGTTGAGCTGCGGCTTCTCATGCAGCCCCGTCAGCCGCGGGATCGAGGGTCCATAGATATCGGCATCGAGAAGGCCGACGCGCAAGCCCTGGTCGCGCAGCGCCAGCGCCAGATTGAGCGCCGTGGTCGACTTGCCGACTCCGCCCTTGCCGGAGGCGACCGCAATCACCGCCGCGACGCCGGGAATAACCTGAGGCTTGGGCACCCCGCCTCCTGGTGCGCCGTGGGGCCGATGCGCGGCCTGCGGCGGGATGCCCCCGCGCGGCGGCGGTGCCGGCGCCGCGGCCGGCTTGCGCTCGGCGGTCAACGCCACCATCGCTGAAGCGACGCCGGGGATCGCGCGCACCGCGGCCTCGGCCCGGTCGCGCACGTCTTGCCACGCCCTCGCCTCGCTCGCCTCGACGGTGATGGAAAAGAAC
>Ga0105156_1000133_pt1 | contig 11363 bp, 11 predicted proteins | sample SSWtaG_3_FD_89673 | JGI IMG/M metagenome (GOLD analysis project Ga0105156, IMG submission 89673) | Hot spring microbial communities from Sandy's Spring West, USA to study Microbial Dark Matter (Phase II) - SSWTFFsm_matched | ecosystem: Environmental > Aquatic > Thermal springs > Hot (42-90C) ...
AGTCCCTCCACTATCATGCGATGAAGGGATTGCCAAGCCAGGAGAAGAGGGGTAGGCCCGATATAGTGCACTTCTGCATGCTCGAGGTCTTGGAGTCTCCCCTCTGCAATAAGGGCTACGTGCAACTGTACGTGCACGCGTTTGGAGGGCAAGTGATCAGAGCGAGGAGCGACGTCAGGTTGCCGAAGAACTACAACAGGTTCGTCGGCTTGATGGAGCAGTTGTTGGCCTTCGGCAGAGTCCCAACAGAAGGCGAGGCATTGCTCGAGGTCATAGGGATGGGGGTGGACAAAGCGATAGAGGACTTCAAGCCCTCGAAGAGAATCCTGCTGTCGGAGAGGGGGATTAGGACGAGCCCCCTAGACCTCGCCAGCAAGATCCTTGAGAGGGGCGAGAAGGTCATGATCATGATAGGCGCTTTCCCCCATGGGGGCTTCAGCGATGAGGTGCTCAGCTCGGCCGACGAGGTAGTGTCCATTTACGACGAGGTCCTAGAGGGTTTCGTAGCGACGTCGATAATCTTGAGGGCCTTAGAGTTTAAGCTAGGCCTATACGACATCGATGGAAGAAACGTTTAAGTGCGAAGTCGCTTGACGGTAGTTGGGTACGGGGCCGAGGTGGCGTAGACTGGCTAACGCGCCGGCCTGTACCACTGGGCTCGTGGCCGGTGGGGGTAGGGAGCCGGAGATCGCGGGTTCAAGTCCCGCCCTCGGCCTCCAAAACCATGGGCCGGTAGATCAGCCTGGTGGATCGCCCGCTTTGCAAGCGGGAGGTCGCGGGTTCAAGTCCCGCCCGGTCCACTAAAACTTGGGCGGAGCCCCTCTACGGAGACCTGTTCTGCAGGTTTCTATCTCAATCCACCTTCTAGGACAGGGCTCTCGACTGAAAGGGCCACGAGAGGTGGGGACGGGCTTCCTTCTGGTTTCTGGACCTCTTAGACCAGCCCTCCCAAGCAACGAGGGGGTCGGAAGAAGTATCATATCGTAGGGCTTTTTCCTTACTCTAGGAGAGACCGCCATGTGGGGCAGAGCCCGGGCGGGGATTTATCGCGAGGTGGTGATTTGAGGGTCGTGGACTCTCTGGCCCTCAAACCCGTGCGCTCGAGGCAATTGGGGAAGAGCTTGAGGGTTAACAAAACCCAGCCGAAGACTTGTCCCTATTCTTGCGTCTACTGCCAACAAGACAGAACTAGCAACATAACCGTCAGAAGAGGGCATTTCGTGAGCCACTACGGATGATGGTCCAAGTCAAGGGGCCCACGAGGTGAGCCCGAGAGGCATAGACCGCGTAACCTTCGCATCTGGCAGAGAGCTCATGCTCGACGTCAAGTTAGGTAAGGGGATATCGCTTTTAAGGGGCCTAGGTCTTCCCATAACAGAGTAACGAACGCCTTGATGCTTTGGCGCGAAGACGTCAGGAAGGATCTGCTCGACGCCGACTTCGTCTCACTGAAGATCGATGCCGTCGGCATCGACGTGTGGAGGCACGTAAACAGGCCGCGCAAGGACTTGAGGTTGGACGCGATTTTAGATGGGGTAGAACGGTTCGCGAGAGACTCAAAGAGATTCTCGTGAGCGAGGCCATGCTCATCGATCGTGTGGATTACGGAGGGGTGCTGGAGAGGGTGACGAGCTCTCTGAGGAGCTTAGCCAAGCTGTACAGGGCCTACATCGCCGTTCGACCAGACTGCCCACTGATAAGTGGGTTAAACCTGCCAAGGGGTTTTGAGCGAGGCCCTTCAGATCTCCAGAGCTCTTGAGACCGATGGAGCGGAGCTCTTAAAGAGAGCGGGTGCGGATTGGCAAGTCGTCAACGAGCTCTTGCGCGACGATGGGCTTGTGGAGTTGGACTACGAAGGAGAGACGTACTGCGCACGAAGGCATCGATAACTGACTAGCTCTCGAAGTCTCAGCCCTCGCTCGGCACCACCTAGACTTAAACCTAGACCGGAAAACGGTAGGGAGCCCTGAGGGTGTTTAGAGGTAAAGGGTTGCTAAGCTCGAACTAAAAACATGGCGAGGGCCCGAGCCCGTCAGCTGAGTACACCTCTCAAGAAGTACTCGTGTATCCTCGTGTCGCTGGTCAGTTCGGGATGGAAGGTCGCTGCCAGCATGTTGTCTTGTTGGACGAGGACTGGGAGGCCTTCGTAGACCGCCAAGACCCTCACCTTGCTGCCCACGGCCTCTATAGCTGGAGCCCTTATGAAGACTCCCCGAAACGGCCTGTCGCCTATCGCCGGGATCTCTAAGTCGACCTCGAAGGACTCCTTTTGTCTCCCGTAGTAGTTTCTAACGACCTTTATGTCCATTACCCCTATGAGGGGTTGTTGGATCCTCCCCACCTTTGCGTCGTATACCTCCTTGGCCAGCAATATGGCCCCAGCGCACGTGCCGAAGACCGGCAAGCCCCCCTCTATCCTCTCCTTTAAGACTTTGATGAGCCCGGTCCTCTCGGCAACCCTGCCTATTACCGTGCTCTCTCCTCCCGGTATCACAATGCCTTGAACCCTATCCAGCTCTGCGGGCTTCTTGATCAACTCGACTGCTCCGTCGACGCCTAGCTTGGACAAGGCGACTTTGAGCGATTCGACGTGTTCGGACACTGCACCTTGGAGCGCTACTACCCCCAGCTTGAGCACGTCATTCGCCTCTGACTTGAAGTAGCTCCTCCGGCTTTAGCGTCTTAATGTCTATGCCCATCATGGCCTTTTTCTCAGAAACCATTCTGCACGCTTCGACGACTATCTCGGGATCGTCCCAGTGAGAGGTCGCCAAGACTATCGCTTGGGCCCTGACCTCGGGATCCGAGGACTTGAATATGCCCGAGCCCACGAAGACCCCGTCGGCTCCGAGGAGCATCATGAGCGCGGCGTCGGCCGGCGTCGCTATCCCGCCGGCGGCGAAGTTTACGACAGGGAGCCTCCCGAGCCTGGCCGTCTCCTTCACTAGCTCGTAGGGCACGTTGTAGTTCTTGGCCGCGTCGAGCAACTCCTCGTCGTTCATGGCCCTCAGGACCCTTATCTCGCCCATGATTTGCTTCATGTGCTTCACGGCCTCGGAGACGTTGCCGGTGCCAGCCTCCCCCTTGGTCCTGATCATCGCCGCGCCCTCGTATATCCTCCTCAGAGCCTCCCCCAAGTTCCTAGCGCCGTTGACGAAGGGAGTTCTGAAGAGCCACTTGTTTATGTGGTGCTTTTCGTCTGCCGGTGTTAAGACCTCGCTCTCGTCTATCATGTCGACCCCTATGTGTTCGAGCACCTTGGCCTCCATGTAATGGCCTATTCTGCACTTGGCCATGACTGGTATGGTTACGTGATCCATGACCTCCTCTATGACCTTGATGTCGGCCATCCTAGCGACTCCTCCGGCCTTCCTCACGTCGTAGGGCAACTTGTCGAGCACCATTACCGAGACTGCTCCAGCGTCTTCGGCTATCTGCGCTTGTTCCACGTTGGTTACGTCCATACAGACCCCTCCCTTCTGCATCTTCGCGAAGCCCCTCTTGACAACTACGGTACCCTTGACGGGGGACTTGAGCTCTGAGGGCAGGAGAGGTGGAGCGAACATGTCCTTCAATTTGTCCCTTGCCTCTAACAGGCCGTAGAGGAAGTCCCTAAGCTCTTCGAGCCTCTCGGCCAATAACCAGCACCTCGATTTAACAAATAATGCGACAGAACCCCTTATTAAGCATTGAGCCAATAAACTTTCTAGGCCTCCTCGATGGTGTCTTGCCATGAATGTGAAGGGGCGCGACATCTTAACGCTCCAAGAGCTCTCCTCCAAAGAAGTATGGGCGCTCATCGACGTGTGCTTCGAGCTGAAGAAGGAGTGGGTGAGGGGGAATAGGAGGAGGAGAGACCTCGAGGGGAAGAGCGTGCTCCTGTTCTTCGAGAAACCATCCACTAGGACTAGGCTGGCCTTCGAAGTAGCGGCGGCGAGCTTAGGGGCCCATGCCCTCTACGCATCGGCGTCGGAGTTGCAATTGGCGCGCGGCGAGGCGCTCTCCGACACGGCTAAGGTCTTCTCCAGAATGGTCGACTGCGTGGTGGCGAGAGTCAGGTCACACACTACGATCGAAGAGCTTGCCGGGCACTGCGCCATCCCAGTGATAAACGGGCTTAGCGACTTGCACCATCCGACCCAAGCCCTGACGGACGTTTTCACCATGTTCGAGGTAAGGGGGAAGAGGAAGCTTAAGGTCGCCTTCATCGGCGATGGAAGTGCTAACACGTGTCATAGCTTGTTGATTTGCTGTAGCAAGCTGGGGCTCGACGTCGTAGTGGCTTGCCCTCGCGAATACAGGCCCAGGAGCGAGGTGCTCGAGGTGGCGATGAGGAACTGCGACGTCAGTGGCTCGAAGATAGAAGTCGTGGAGGACCCCGTCGTAGCGGTTAAGGAGGCCGATGTGATATACACAGACGTGTTCGTTAGCATGGGCTTCGAGTCGGAGAGGGAGCAGAGGCTTAAGAAGTTCCTCCCGAGGTATCAGGTCAACAGGGAGTTGGTGAGCAAGGCCCCCGAGGACTTCGTCTTCATGCACTGCCTCCCAGCCAAGCGAGGAGAGGAGGTCACAGATGACGTCATCGACGACCCGGGGCACTCAATAGTGTGGCTACAGTCAGAGAACAAGCTCCACATGGCCCGAGCAATCCTGCATAGCGTGGTTTAGGTGGCGACCTTGCTAGAGGGTCGCTTGGCTGTAGTGTGCTCGAAGACGGATCCCGCTAGCATTAACATTAGGGACAAGCTCTTGAGGTTCATAAAGTTTAGGAGGCTTGGGGAAAGCGTGGGAGGGGAGGACGTCTACGAGATAAATGGAGTCTTGCTCGTCACCATAGACCAGGAGGCCATCTACGCAGAGGGTCTCGAGAGCTTCTTAAGGGTCGGAGGGATCATCTTCGCTTCTCGGCACGCAGCAGAATCAGGTATCCCAGCATTCCTCGCCCATACTCCCGGGAACTGGACCGACGAGGCCTTCTACGGCGGCAGGCCTAGGAGCGTGTGCGTTGCGATGCCTTTTCACTTGGCGAGCGTCGTGAGGGCTCTCGACAAGCTCCGAGAGGAAGAAGGCTTCTCGGATTGGCGATGTGGCTTAGAGGTCACGCACCACGGCCCCTACCTTGAACGCACTCCTGCGATGTTCGTGGAGCTGGGCAGCACGCAAAGGGAGTGGTGCAACGACAAAGCGGCCGAAGTCGTTGCACGAGCCATCGTAGAGGCTCTCGACGTCTCCGAAGAAGGGCCCGTGGCGGTGGGCTTCGGAGGGCCCCACTACGCACCACAGTTCAGCAAGGTGGTCTTGAGCGAGGGGCTGGCCATATCTCACATAGTCCCCAAGTACGCGTTCCCGAAGGTGAGCGATCGAGAGCTCAGGTTAGCCATAGACAGGAGCGTGGTTAGACCGTGCCTCGCATTGATAGACTGGAAGAGCCTTAAATCGGACGAGAGGCAAATGGTCGTGAGGGTATGTGATGAAGCTGGCCTCAGAGTCAGGAAGATTTGAAAGTCTGGGGGTACGAGAAAAGCTATAATAGAGAGTTTTTCAGCTAGTGAGGACAACTTTGAGGTTAGGTGTTCTGATTTGTCCATAAGGGAGTGGATCGAGGAAGCAAAGCGATCACTTCGAGAACCAGTTCTCGAACTGGTTAGGATATTGAAGGTGGCTCGCAAACCAGAAAGAGAGGAATTCACATTAATGTTGAAGGTATGCGGCTTGGGGCTCGTGGCATTAGGTGTCTACGGCTTCATAATCCTCTACCTGTTTTTCGTACTGTTCGTCCATTGACGTGGTGAGGGGTTTGTCGAAGGAGAGGGCTAGCTTTTACCTTGTCAGGACGACCATAGGCCAAGAGAGGAACGTGGCGCTGATAGCCGAGGAGAGAATAAAACAACTAAACGCGCCGATAAAGGCCATCGCGATAATTGAGGGGATGAGGGGTTACATAGTGGTCGAGACCGATAGGCCAGAGGTCATCGACAAGGTCTTCTACGGCATAAAGCACGTGAGGGGCATAGTCGCTAGGAAGGTCAGCTTTGACGAGCTTGAGAACTTCTTGATGCCCAAGCCATCTATCGAAGGCATAGACTTGGGCGACGTGGTCGAGATAATAGCAGGGCCCTTAAAGGGCCTCAAGGGGACCGTGACGAGGGTGGATAAGAGTAAAGAGGAGGTGACTTTAGAGCTCCACGAGACCAGCTACCCTCTGCCGATAACAATACATGGAGACTACGTGAGGGTCGTTGAAAAAGCTAAGAGGTGATTTCTGTGTCACAGAGGAAGTCTGTTAGGTTCGTAATAGAAGGGGGGAAGGCTACAGCGGGTCCGCCTATAGGGCCAGCGCTGGGCCCCACAGGTCTGAACGTCATGGCAGTCGTCAATAAGATCAACGAGCTCACAAGCGAGTTCGCGGGTATGAGGGTCCCAGTAGAGGTTGTCTACGACCCTGAGACCAAAGAGTTCGAGGTTAGGGTGGGGATACCGACCACGGCCGCCTTGCTGTTGAGGGAGCTGAAGGCGGAGAAGGGCTCCTCCTCGCCAGCCAAGCAGAAAATAGGTAACTTGAGCCTCGAACAAGTGATAAGGATAGCCTTGATGAAGAGGCCCGATCTCCTAGCAAAAACACTAAAAGCCGCCACCAAGGAAGTCTTAGGCACTTGCCTCAGCTTGGGAATAACGGTCGAGGGCAAAAGCCCGAAAGAGGTTCAGAAGGAGGTCGATGCAGGAGTTTATGATCGCATATTTGCCAAGTACGAGGCTGAGTGGCGATGAGCATATCCCTGAATGACCTCGTTAAGGTCGTTAGGGAGGCCAGGCATAAGTCCAAAAAGAGGAACTTCGGGCAAACCTTTGAGCTCATCGTGGCCTTCGAGGGACTTAACCTAAAGGATCCCTCTAACAGAATAAATGAGGTGCTGGCTCTGCCAAACTCTGTAGTCGGCAAGGGGGCTAAGGTCTGCGTCATAGCCGAAGGAGACTTGGCCCTTAAGGCCAAGGACGCTCGAGCGGACCTCGTATTGGGGAAGGCAGAGGTGCAGAAGTGTCAGACTGATAAGAAGTACGCTAAGAAGCTCGCTAAGACCTACGATTTCTTCTTAGCCCAAGCAGACTTGATGCCCATGATCGGTAGGGCTTTGGGCCCGTTCTTGGGGCCGAGGGGCAAAATGCCGTCACCAATAACCCTAGGGATCGACTTAGCTGCAATGATAAGCAAGCTGAGAAGCTCCGTTAGGCTGAAGATAAGAAACAATCCCGTTGTGCAGTGCAAGATAGGCGTCGAGGACATGGACGACGAAAAGGTCGCAGAAAACGCCAAGGCGGTCCTCGACTTCTTGAGAGAAAAAATAAAACACCCGGCCAGGATTAAAAGCGTGTACATCAAGTTGACCATGGGGCCGCCCATTGAGGTGCCCTTGGCTCGCGCTCGTGGAGGCTAGCCTAGATGCCTGCGATAGCTTTGAAGGAGATAAAGCCGAGAGAGAGAAAGAGAAAACTCATAGAAGAGCTCATAGAGCTCATGAGCTCGCACAAGACCATAGTCCTCGCCGACATCAGCGGCCTACGCGCACTACAATTTCAGAGATTGAGGAAGGCGTTGAGGGAAGGCATTAAGATAAAGGTCGCCAAAAACAGCATCATGAGGAAGGCCATCGATGAACTAATGGAACTAAGGCGCATGGACTTTTCTCCATTAAAGGGCTTCTTAGCCGGCCAGCTGGCGCTCTTAGCATCGAACTTGAGCCCCTTTGAGGTCTATACCTTAATCGAGAAGAACAAGGTCCCGGCCAAGGCTAGGCCCGGCGATATAGCAGTCAAAGACATAATCATACCAGCGGGCAATACAGGCATCCCGGCAGGGCCCGCTCTAAGCCTCTTCAAGAAGTTCAAGATCCCCGTGAAGGTAGAGGAAGGATCCATTTATGTGACCAAGGACACGGTAGTGGTCAAGGCAGGCGAGGCCATACCAGCCGAAGTGGCTGAGCTACTAGGGAAACTCGGCATCGAGCCTATGGAAGCGGGCTTAAAGATCAAGGCCGTCTTCTACGAGGGATCGGTCTTCAGGCCCGAGGACTTAAAGATAGACGTGGAAGGCTATAAGAAGAGGATCGCTGACGCGTTTGCGAGAGCCCTCTCATTAGCAATCAATGCCGTATTCGTGACGGCCGAGAGCGCGCCCTACATAATATCTAGGGCCGTTGCAGAAGCCAGGAACCTAGCGATTAACGCTTGCTACCCGACTCGCGAGGTCGTAGGCTACATAATCGCAAAGGCCCATGCCCAAGCGATCGCGTTAAAGGACTTGCTGAAGCTTTGATGTATCGAATAAAAATTTATAAACGCTAGAGTGAGAGCTAATCAGTCAACAACAAGGGGGTAACGTAGAGTTGGAATACGTCTATGCCGCTTTACTGCTCCACCAAGCTGGCAAGAGCATAACTGAGGACGCGATAAAGTCAATATTGCGAGCCGCGGGCATAGAAGTGGACGAGATCAAGGTCAAAGCGCTCTGTGCCGCGCTAAAGGAAGTCAACATAGATGAAGCAATCAAGGGGGCTGTCCTACCAGCAGTAGCCCCGGCCGTAACGCCACAACCCGTCGCAGCCCCTTCAGCGCCTGCGGAAAAGAAGGAGGAAGAGAAGAAGAAGGAAGAGAAGAAGGAAGAGGTATCAGAAGAGACCATAGCCGAAGGGCTGGCTTCGCTATTTGGCTAGTCTTGCAACTTTTATAGGGTTCTCAACCCTTCAACATAAAGATTAAGGGCTGAAACGATGATAGTCTCAGAGGAAGAGTATAGGCTAAAGTTCTTTACCGACAACGGCTTCGTGAGGAGGAAGTGCAAGGTTTGCGGCTCGGCTTATTGGACGCTCGATCGAGATAGAGAGACGTGCGGCGACGCCCCCTGCCAAGAGTACACGTTCATAGGCAGAGAGCTTAGGCCTGATGCCGACGTGCCCGGTGTTAGGAGGGTCTTCTTAGACTTCTTCGAGAGCAGGGGACACGAGATCGTAAAGCCCTATCCCGTCGTGGCGAGGTGGCGCGAGGACATATACCTGACCATAGCGAGCATAGCCGTCTTCCAGCCGTTCGTGACCGACGGCGTCGTGCCGCCGCCCGCGAACCCCTTGGTGATATCGCAACCTTGCATCAGGTTGGTGGACATAGACAACGTGGGCTTGACCGCGGGCAGGCACTTGACGATATTTGAAATGGGCGGGCACCACGCCTTCAACTACCCAGATAAGGAGGTCTACTGGAAGGAGGAGACGGTTAAGCTTTGTCACGAGTTCTTGACAGAGGGGTTGGGAATCGATGAAAGAGCGATAACGTACAAAGAGGACTTCTGGGTTGGTGGGGGGAATGCCGGTCCCGATGTCGAGGTTTGCGTCGACGGCCTAGAGTTGGCCACCTTGGTCTTCATGTGCTTTAAGGTCAGGGGAGAGGAGTACATCCCGATGAGGATGAGGATAGTGGACACGGGCTACGGAATCGAGCGTTTCGCTTGGTTTTTGAGCGGCAGGCCGACGGCCTTTCACGCCATATACGGGCGCCTATTAAGCGACGTGTGTCGCGACGCAGGAGTAGCCCCTCCAGACGACGAACTCTTGACCAAGGTGGCTAAGGCGTCGGCCCTTATGAGGGTGGAGAGAGGGAGGACTGTCGACGAGCTCAGGAGAGAGCTTTCGGCGGCCACGAAGATACCGCTCGAGAAGCTTGAGGTCGAGGTCGCGCCGCTCGAAAGGGTCTTCGCGCTCATGGATCACACGAAGTGCTTGGCATTCATGTTGGCCGACGGTGTCGTGCCCTCTAACGTCGGAGAAGGGTACTTGGCCCGCCTAGTGATAAGAAGGGCGCTTCGGCTATGCGACCTCTTGCACCTTGAAGAGGGGTACTTGAAGAGGTTGGTCGGCGAGCAGGTGAGGATTTGGGGCCGCGACTTCCCCAAGCTCGACAAGATGAAGAAAACTATGATGGAGATATTGGAACTGGAAGAAGAGAAGTACAGGGCGTCCATTAATCGCGGTAGGAGCTTAATCGCTAGGGTCGTTAAAGGATTGAAGAGTGAGTCCGTCCCGATCGAAACGCTCTTACAGCTCTACGACTCCCACGGGTTGCCGCCAGAGGTCGTCAAAGAAGAGGCCGAGAAGCTCGGCGTCACGGTCAAAGTCCCCGACAACTTCTACGGCCTCGTGGCTAAGTTGCATCAATCAGCCAAGCCCGTTGAGGAGTCAGTTCAATACGACGTCTCAGGCCTCCCGCCGACCAAGCTCCTCTATTACGAGGACCAGTACATGTTCACGTGCGAGAGCAAGGTCCTCAAGAGCGGCAAGGGCTACGTCGTTCTAGAACAAACTTGCTTCTACCCTCGAGGAGGGGGACAGGAAGCTGATAGAGGCTTCTTGGTGCTAAAGAACTCCAAGTTGGAGGTGCTCGACGTCGTCAAGGTAGGGGACGTAGTAGTGCACATAGTCGCAGGAGAGGTGCCAGAAGGGGCCTTTGTGAGGTGCGAAGTGGACGCCGAGAGGAGGCTCGGCCTCATGAGGCACCACACGGCCACGCACGTTTTGCTCGAGGCCGTGCGGAGAGTCCTAGGGGAGCACGTATGGCAAGCCGGAGCGCAGAAGTGGCCTGATCGCGCGCACTTAGACGTTACTCACTACAGATACCCAGATCCCCAACAGCTGAAGGCGATAGAAGACTTGGCAAACGACGTAGTCCTCAAGAACCTGCCAGTCAAGGTGTCGTTCGTTGAGAGGGAGAGGGCTGAAAGGGAGTACGGGTTCGAGATATATCAAGGAGGGGTCGTCCCCGGAAGGCACGTCAGGATCGTGAACGTCGAGGGGTGGAACGTCCAAGCGTGCGGGGGAACCCACGTAGCCAGCACAGGAGAAGTGGGCCTGATCAAGATAACCAAGGTTGACAGGATCCAGGACGGCGTCCTCAGGTTCGAGTACAAAGCCGGAAAGGCAGCTCTCGAGTATGTGAGGGGATTGGAGAGGGATCTGCGCAACGTGGCGCAAGTCCTAGAGTGCCCCCTCGAGCAAGTCCCAGTAGTTGCCAATAAAGTGAGGGGCGAGTTCAAACAGTTAAGGAAAGAAGTAGAGGCCTTGAAGAGCAGGATCGCCGAAATGATCCTGCCCACGATCTTTGAAAGGAGGAGCAGGGGGGAGAGAGTGATAGAGGTCGAGCTCGACAAGGCGGATTATGATGACATGGTGGCGTTGGCCCAAAGGGCCCTGAGGAGGATCGAAGATGTCGCCCTCGTAGTGCTGTCCAAACAGGATGACAAGGTCTTGCTGGTAGTGGCCTGCGGCCCCAAGGCCGTAAACGCAGGTCTAGAGGCGCACAGCTTAGCGGCCGAGATAGCG
>Ga0105156_1000134_pt1 | contig 11204 bp, 7 predicted proteins | sample SSWtaG_3_FD_89673 | JGI IMG/M metagenome (GOLD analysis project Ga0105156, IMG submission 89673) | Hot spring microbial communities from Sandy's Spring West, USA to study Microbial Dark Matter (Phase II) - SSWTFFsm_matched | ecosystem: Environmental > Aquatic > Thermal springs > Hot (42-90C) ...
ATGCCAGCGCGGCCCGGGCCGACTTCGCGGTGCAGAGCGAATTGCGCAAGAGCGAGCGGTCATGGGACATCCGCGCGCGCATGACCCGGCGGTCGACCGGCGAAATCGTCTGGACCGCGCCGGTGTCTGTGATGCTGGAAGATACCGATGTGCCGCTGCAGCAATCCCGCCTCGCCGCCGGGATCGGCCACCTGCTGGCGGTGCGCATCGGCGAACAGCTCGATGCCGACCGCGGATCGCCTCACGGCACCAGTGCCGTCATCGAGCAGGCGACCGCCGCCATCCTGAAAACCACGCGCGAGCGCTTCGAGACGGCACAGACGATGCTGGTCAAGGCGCTCGCTGAGGACCCCGACAATGTCGACGTCGCCGTCTCGCTCGCGGCCCTTCAGCTGCGCGGCATTCAGATGGTCTGGTATAGCCCGGCGGACAGCGCGGCGGCGCAATCAAGCGCCAAGGCGACCTTGGAGCACGCCTTGCGGGTCAAGCCGGATTCGATCCCGGTGCTGGAGGCCTATTGTCGCTTTCTCAACGCCACCGGCGCCTTCGTCGAGAGCCTGGTGGCCTGCGCCAGAGCGGTGAGTCTGGACCCGTGGGACGGCATGGCGCTGTACCATATCGGTCTCGCCCAGATTCAATTGGGACGCTTCGAGGACGCGCTGGCGACGTTCCAGCAGGCCGACCGCTTCAATACCCCGGAGGTTTCGCGCTGGACCTGGCTGCTTGGGGCCGGATGGGTCGACCTGCTCATGGACCGCAACGACGACGCGGTGCAGTGGCTGCGCCGCTCGATCGCGATCACGCCGGCATCGGGACGTTCGCACATGCTGCTGGCGGTGGCTTACCTGCGCCTGGGCCGACCGGAGGAAGCAAAGGCTGCCATGGCCAAGGGACTTGAGCGGAGACCGGGATCGACGGCCTCCAACGTCAAGGTGCTCACCCACAACGCCAGCGAGGCCTATCGGCAAGGGACGGCAAAGATCGTTCAACAGATGATCGAGCTCGGGTTGCCGGACGGCTGATCGGCGCCATCGCCTACGACGGCCCAATCAAACGGGATGGCGACTGCAAATACGTCATTCTGCAGCCATGCCCGATCCGATCGCAGCAACAGTTCCAGCTACTCCACAACATAGTCGCTGCGGCGGAAATGTCGCGCGCGACGACCGAATTGGAAGCAGTAGCCGGGCCACATCGTGGTGATCTTGCCGCTTTCGGTCTGGTACCAGCTCCGGCAACCGGATTGCCAGACCGTGCCGGTGAGGCCCTGCTGCACCTCGCGGTTGTAGCGGTCGTGCACCTCGGGCTTCACCTCCACCCGTCGCGCGTTGCGTCTTCCTGCGTACAGGATGGTCTTGCAGATCTGGTTCACGTTAATCTCGATCATGTAGATCATCGAGTTATGTCCCAAGCCTGTGTTCGGCCCCGTGATCGTGAACAGGTTGGGAAAGCCCTTGATGCTCGTCCCCAGATAGGCCTCCCCGCCCGCCGCCCAGCGTTGTTTCAGTGCGATACCGCCGGGACCGACGATGTCCGCATTCTGCAGCAGTGCGGTGGCCTGGAAGCCGGTGCCGTAGATGATCACGTCGACGGGGCGCGCGACGCCATCGGCGGTGGTTATCGTATCCGGACCGACATTGCGGATTGCGCTGCTCACCACGCGGACATTGGGTCGAGTTAGCGCCGGGTACCAGTCGTTCGAGATCTGATGCGTTTGCATCCTCGCCATCCGGAGGAAGCAGAGGCTGCCATGGCCCAAGGACTGGCGATGAGACCGGGATCGACGGTGTCCAACGTCAGGGTGCTCACCGACAATGCCAGCGAGGTCTATCGGCAAAGGACCGCAAGGATCATCCAACAGACGATCGAGCTCGGATTACCGGACAGCGGCGCTACAGCCTGCGTCGATCCCATCCATCATCGCCACCGGAAACGCGTATCCCTTTTCTTTCAATCATTTGCCGGGCCCGCTAGCCGAATACCCCTGGGTGCCGGCCGCGAAGCACACCTCTCTCGCCTACTTACGGCTCAGACAGACGTTGTGCTAGAGTTGTGCTGTCGCCTTCAGGTAGATTTGAGATCTGGCTGACATCGAGTGCCTAATCGCTGAAGCACTCTGGGGATCAAGATGCGCGGACACGGGGCTGTCATCGCAGCATTGCTCGGCGTCGTGCTGAACGCGCTCGACAGTCACCCAATGCGCGGCCAGTCCAACCCGGCGCCGGTCGCGGACCAGCACGTCGACGCGACCGAGGTCGATCCCGACGCATTCGGTTTTTCAGCGCAGGACTTGGCGTCCTCGCTCGCCGTCAAGGTTCGCGGGCTGCTGGGATCGAAAAGTGCGGTCGATCAGGTGCGCAGCATCGTCGATCCCGCCGCCTTGAAATATAGCTACTACAGACCGGCGCTGGAGGTGCTCTCGGCGTGGACCGCAAACTCCACACTTGCGGGCTTGGTTCGCATCAACCAACCGCTGAAGCCGGGCTTCGTCAACTTCTTCATCCTGGACCACACCCATCTGGCCGCCAAGGCCCCGGGACTCGCCTGCAACTGCTCCTACGTGCCGGACAGCTGGAGCATTGTGTGCGACGAGAAATTTCTCGCCCGCGCGCAAAGACTGCTGGAATCAAATCCCGTCAAACTGGAATCAGTCAATCCCGACAAAAAGGACGATAACGCCGAAGTCGAGCTGCAGCTGCAGCAAATGTTCCGCAGCTTCCTGTTTGAATGGATGATCGCACACGAGCTCGGTCACCTCGCCCACAATCACACCGCCAAGGACCTCACGAGGTCCTGGGACTACGGAAACGGCATTGCCGTGGGCCTCGCCGCCGAAAAAGAAGCGGATGAGTTCTACGTCTCCCGCATGCAGCACGATCAGCAGCGGCAGTTCGGGGCCTGGATGGGACTATCGAACGTGATTACGCGCCTCTACGGACAAGCGGTGCGTGCGCAGCACACCCCCGAGGAGATTCGGGCGCAAGTCGAGAAGAACGGCCCAGCCTATATCTTCGACGCCGAGCTCCGCATCAAGCTCAACTATGTGCCGACCCAACATCCTCCGCTCCTGGTGCGCGCGCTCAACTTGGCCCCCCTCGTGATCGCGCGGTATCCTCAGATGTTCGACAGCTCAGGCTACTTCGCGAACGTGCGCGCGCACATCGACCTGAACCAAAGCGCCAAGCCCGACTCGCCCGAATTGTGCATAGGAGACGAAGCCGCCCGAGACCAGGACTCGTCGGAAGAGCAGGTGCTTGCCAAGCAACTCGACATCCTTCTGCTCCAGTCGGCTCCCCGCGAATGGATAGAGCCGCTGGTCGGCAAGCTTCGCAAGCTCGTCGATCAACAAAGCGATCCGGCTATAAAAAAGCTGAGTTCGCTCGCGACCGATCTCTCGGAAGCCCTTGCGCAGCCGGATCCCGCGAAGCTCAGCCCGAGGCTGGAGACCATCGAGCGCGGCGCCGACGACCTTCCGGCGCCGCACAACGCGACCCTGCGGCTGCTTACCTTCGCCGCGCGCGCACGCGCCGGATTGCTGCCGGATTCGGTCTCTGCCCGGGACGCGGTCAAGGACGCAGAGCGCCAAATCAATGACCTGGTCACCGCCGGAGCGATCGATCCGTCGAAGCCTTCGGAGAAGGCGGAAGCCCTGCGGCTGCTCCTTCAAGTTGGACTCGCGCCGGGGAAAACCCGCGATGTGCCCACAAACAGGCTTCTGGACGCCATCATCGTCGCGGCCCTGAAACTGGCCGACGTGGCCGAAATCGACAAACAGACATTGCTGCAGATCGTGCAAGCCGATTTCGCACGAATGACAAGGGACTCACACCAACCCGAGACCGTCGAAACAGCGGCTGACGCCGCGTTGCGGGCTGTGCTGTTGACCGACACCTACAATTGGCCGCTGCTGGAGGTCAAATACCTGACGGCGCAGATCGCATTGCTCGAACGCGTGACACCGAGGCCCCTCGGCGCGTTGATGAACGGGTATTTCGCCCTCGGTCGGGAACTGCAGTTTGTCGGCCTTCCGGACGCATCGCCCGAAGCCTTCCAACGCGCCATCGATACCGCCGAGGCGGCACTCGGATCCAAGGACGCAAGCGAGGCCGACAAGGCCGCGATCGCGAATTTGCGCTTGGAGTATTTGAACGACCTCGGCTGGTCACTTTTGATCGCACGTAAGTTTCCTGAGGCGCTCACCCCGCTGAATTCAGCCAGAGACGGGCGCATCAAGGAACGTGCCCAACGCACGACCTGCGACCGAAGTCATTCCGAGGACGCCGAGTTGGCGACCGTGAATCAGAATCTGGCTGATGTCAGCCTGGCGCTGGGGCGGTACGCAGACGCCGCCAACTATGCGCACCAGGCGAGGCAGTGCCGCACTGAGCTCGGGCGAACGGACAAGATCATCGAATCCACCAAGACCGAGGGCTATGCGCTGATTTACAGCGGGGACCGCGACGCGGGGCTTGCACTGTTGCGAGACTACAGTAGCTCCATCAGACGGCGTCTGGACGATGATCAACTTCCTCCTGGCGATCCGTTCATCAGCGGCGCGATAGTCGATGGCCGCTTCGTTCCTCTCGAGGATTTTGTCCAGATCCCCGACAAGAATCTCCCGCGCAAGATCACGTCGCCGGCGATCACCCCAGATGACGTCAAGGAGAAGAAATGACGGAAGAAATGAGATTTGGGATCAGGCTGCTCTGGTTAGTGCTGTCTGTCGCAATCGTTCTCTTTATCAGCTTCGTCGGCGCCAGCGCGCTTCTGACGGGAGACCTGACCAACTTCGGCTTCAACACCGAAAGCGGGGTTCCGACAAAAAGTGCCGTCAATCCCGCCTGGCTGCTCGGGAGCCTGACCGTCGCGGGGGTGGTCGCTAGCCTCGCCGTCAACGTCTTGCGTGCCCAAAGACAGGACGAGCCGGTGCGTATTCGCAATTTCCTCAATGGAATGCTGTATCCTCAGACCTTCATTGCGCTTTGCGTAAGCCCCGCGGTGTTTTTCGGGGTATTGATTGCGCTTGACGGCCGGGATCTTGGAGCCCCGGTCTTTCTGGCGGCGTTTCAGAACGGCTTCTTCTGGCAACGCGTTCTCGATCGATCGGGCTGATCCGATCCGGGAGCTGCGGTGCTGTCGTCACCCCATCGCGGGACCACCCTATGGCGAGCTACCTTTCTCCATGGCCCGTCGCAGGACCGACAGAATCCGCTCGCCGCCCAGCTGGGCGACATTGAACCGGACGAAGGAGGCCGCAGTCTGTGAGACGCTGAACACGTTTCCAGGCGCGAGCACGACCTTCTCCTCCAGGCACCTGCGAGCGATGACGGTCGAATCCTGACCGTCGGGCAATCGGCACCAGAGATAGAATCCGCCCCGCGGCATGATCCACGGGACGATCCCGAGCGGCGCCAGCCGCGCCACGGCCAGTCTGCGCGCCCGCGACAGACGCTCGCGCAGGTGCTCCATGTGCTTGCGATAACCGCCGCCTGCCAGAACGCTCGCGATCAGCTCGGTCGCAACCGGGCTCGGACCGCCGAAGCTCGTGGCGATCTGGAGATCGATCAGCCCCTCGATCCAATCCGCTCGCGCGGCGATATAGCCGCAGCGCACCGAGGCCGATAGCGTCTTGGAGAAGCTGCCGATCCTGATGACCTGATTGAGGCCGTCGAGAATGGCCAGCCGCGGCGACGGCGTGGGTTCGAAATCGGCAAAGATGTCGTCTTCGACGATCGTCAGGTCGTGGCGAGAGGCGGTGCTCAGCAGACGATGCGCTGTTTGAGGCGAGAGGCTGGCGCCGGTCGGATTGTGAAGAGCCGAATTGGTGATGTAGAGACGCGGACGCTCGGCAATCAGGGCGTTCTCGAAGGCGGATGTGTCGGGCCCGTCGGGCGTGTAGGGAATTCCGACGATCTTGACCTGATGGGCGCGCAGCAAGGCCTGATAGTTGAAGTAGCAGGGATCATCGACCAGTACAGCATCGCCCGGACGCACCAGCAGACGGCAGATCAAATCGATCGCCTGCGTTCCGGAGCTCGTCAGCGTGATCTGATCGACCGTCGCCCGAATATTTTCCTCCGCGAACCGGCGCAGCAGCAGCCGGCGCAGGGCGAGAGACCCGGCGGTGCTGCCGTAATCGGACAGCAGCGTGTCATCGGCACGCGCCAGCGTGCGCAAGCCCCGCCGCAGCGCGGCGTTCGGCATCCAATCGGCCGGCAGCCAGCCGCAGCCCGGCTTCAGGACGGATGGATCGCCGTTGAGCGATTGCCGGGAAACCCAGAATGGGTCGACGTCGCGGTCGCGCGGCGCGCCCATCTCGGCAAGGGCCAGCGGCGGCAGGTTGCTGCCCGTCACATAGAAGCCGGAGCCACGCCGCGCGCGAATGAGCCCCTCGGCGGCGAGACGGTCATAGGCTTCGACCACGGTGGACGGCGAGACGGCCATGGTTTCGGCAAAGCGGCGGACCGACGGCAAACGGTCCCCCGGCGCGAGCGCCCGGCTGGCGATCTTGTCCCGGACGGCATTCACCAGGGTTTGCGTTCGCGTCGCCTGTTTGTCGGCCATGCGCTGTTGTCGCCCTCTGTACTGATCACGTTAGCCATACAGCTTGGCGAAATTGTACTTCACTGTTCCTGTCCGCGCCAGCCTCGCGCCGCTATGCCAGCGGGCCACGGAAAGCGAGGGCAGATGGAGCGAACAACTGCGGGCTGGGGCAGCGGCCTCGTTGGCGTCGTTATTTTCAGCGGATCGTTGCCGGCGACGCGGGTCGCCGTCGCCGACTTCTCGCCGATATTTCTCACCTCCGCGCGGGCGGTGATCGCCGCCATGCTCGGCGCGGTCTTTCTCTTTGCACTGCGCCAGACCCGACCGGCGCGCGCCGATATCGTTCCGCTGGGGGTCGTGGCGCTCGGCGTGGTCGTCGGCTTTCCGCTCTTGACGGCGCTCGCGCTCCAGCACATCACCGCAGCTCACTCGATCGTTTTCATCGGCCTGCTGCCGCTCGCGACCGCGATCTTCGGCGTCTTGCGGGGCGGCGATCGACCGAAGCCGGCGTTCTGGTTGTTCTCGATGCTCGGCGCAGCCACCGTCGCCGGCTTCGCTCTCCACAGAGGCGACGGTGGATCGGTCGTGGGCGACCTTCTGATGGTCGCCGCCATCATCCTTTGCGGGCTCGGCTATGCCGAAGGCGGAGCGCTCTCGCGCCGGCTCGGCGGCTGGCAGGTCATCTCCTGGGCTCTGCTGCTCGCGCTGCCGATCATGGCAGTGATCGCCCTGCTCGCTCCGCCGGACAGTTGGAGTGGCGCCGGCGCTCCGGCGTGGATCGGCCTCGCCTACGTTTCGGTGTTCAGCATGCTGGTCGGGTTTGTGTTCTGGTATCGCGGCCTCGCCCTGGGCGGTATCGCCAGCGTTGGTCAGTTGCAGCTGTTGCAACCCTTCCTCGGATTGATCCTGGCGGCCGTGTTTCTTCACGAGCCGATCGCATGGTCCATGATCGCGTCCACTGCGATCGTGATTCTGTGCGTGGCCGGCGCCAAGCGCTTCGCTTGAACAGTCGCCGAAGTCGCCGGTCAGGACCCGCAATGCCACCCCGCCGGCGTCAGAACGTCGGCGGGGTGCAGACCCACAGGATGCTCGCCGAGGCGTTGCCGATATTGCGGTAGGAATGAGGGATGTTCGAGCGGAAGCAGAAGTCCGACCGGCAGCGCCGATCGGGCTTTCTCTCACGCCGCGGCGACGCCGCCGCGCTTGAGCAACTCCTTGCCGATGGCCGCGAGATGCACCTGGTCCGGCCCGTCGCCGATACGGATGAAGCGGGCATAAACATAGGCCCGCGCCAGGAAGGTGTCCTGCGAAACGCCGGCGGCGCCGTGGACCTGGATGGCGCGATCGATCACGCGGGCCGCCATGCTCGGCACCACGATCTTGGCGGCCGCGATCAGATCCCGCGCCGCCTTGTTGCCCTCGCGGTCCATCTTGTCGGCGGCCTGCAGCGTCAAGAGCCGCGCCTGCGCGATCTCGCAGAACGAATAGGCGACATCCTCCCGCAGCGAGCCATGGTCGGCGAGCGGCCTGCCGAAGGCGACCCGCGTCATCGCGCGCTGACACATCAGTTCGAGCGCGCGCTGGGCGCAGCCGATCAAACGCATGCAATGATGAATGCGCCCTGGACCGAGCCGCCCCTGGGCGATCTCGAAGCCGCGCCCCTCGCCGAGCAGGATGTTCGACGCCGGCACGCGCACGTTGTCGTAGACGATTTCCGGATGGCCGACCGGCGCGTCGTCATAGCCATAGGTCGTCATGTCGCGGACGATGCGCACGCCCGGTGCATCCCGCGGCACCAGGATCATCGATTGCTGGCGATGGCGATCGGGATTTTGCGGATCGGTCTTGCCCATCACGATCAGGATCTCGCAGTCCTCGTTCATCGCGCCCGAGGTGAACCACTTGCGGCCGTTGATAACATAGTGGTCGCCGTCCCGCCGGATCTCGCACTGGATGTTGGTGGCATCGCTCGAGGCGACCGCGGGCTCGGTCATCGAGAAGCCGGAGCGAATACGCCCCTCCATCAGCGGCCGCAGCCAGCGCTCCTGCTGCTCGGGCGTGCCGTAATGCGCCAGCACCTCCATGTTGCCGGTGTCCGGCGCCGAGCAATTGAACACCTCCGGCGCCCACAGCACACGCCCCATGATCTCCTTGACCGGCGCATATTCGAGATTGGTGAGGCCCGAACCGTGCGGCCCGGACAGAAACAGGTTCCACAGTCCCTGCTCGCGCGCCAATTTCTTGAGCTCCTGCAGCACCGGCGGCGTCCGGTAGCGATTCGCCTCGGGCATCACCTGCTCGTAGTAGAGCTGCTCGACGGGCTCGACATGCCGCTGCATGAAGGTGCGCACCCGCTCCTGCAAGGCGAGCGAACGCTCTGAGTGTTGGAAATCCATGGCTTCTCCTGCTCGCGATTGCGCTCACGTCGTTGGAATGGCGGGATTCGACGCCGCCGGTTCTGGCCTAGCTGCCGTGCAGCAGCTCGCTGGCGACCACCCACTCGTTGCCGTCGAACTGCAGGATATAGCCATCCCGGATCGGCCGAAAATCGGTCGGCGAGGTGTTGAGGGTGATACCTGGCAACAGCAGTGACAGCGGGACCTTCTTCAGGTTCGCCGCCTGCGCCATAATGTTCTCGCGGGTCAGGTCGTTCTTGCACTGATTGAGCACCACCACCAGCGCCTCCGCAACGGTGAAGCCATAGAGTGCGGCGCCGTTGTTGGCGTCAGTGCCAGGCATCCGCGCCTTCATGAAGGCGACATAGCGCGACATCCCGGGGTCGTCCTTCGGCTCGGCGACGAACGGCTTGATCGAGCCCAACGACAGAACGCCCTTGCCGGCCTCGATGCCGGCGGGGATCATCACCGTGGCCTTGTTGGCGCAGCCGCTGGCGAGGAAGCGCTGCGGCTGCCAGCCCGCTTCGGCTGCCTTGCGGATCGCCTGGGCGCAGGCGCGCGGCGTTACCGAGTAGATCAGGAAGACGTCGGCCTTGGTGCTCGCCAGCGTCAGAACCTGCGAATCCACGCTCGGGTCGGCGACCTCGAAGCTCGACGCCATGGCAATCAGCCGATCGGCGTCCGCGCCCAGCGCCTCCTTCACGCCCCGGAAGTATTCCTTCCCGGCATCATCGTTCTGGTAAAGCACGGCAAAGCGCGCGTTGGGGTTCTTAGCTCGGACATAGTTGACGTCAATGGCGGCTTCGGTGGTGTAGTTCGGCGCCCACGGCAGCGCCATCGACCAGGGCATGGTGGCGGGGTCATTCCACTTCGAGGCCGAGCTGATCAGGAATAGCTGGGGCACCTTGTTGGCATTGAGATACTTGGCGATCGCCGAGCTCGGCGCCGTTCCCATGGTGGCGAACACGACGGCAACGCCATCGTTCTCGACCAGCCGCCGCGCCGCCTCCATGGTCTTGGGCGGCGAAAATCCGTCGTCGAGCGAAATCAGATTGAGCTTGCGACCGTTGACGCCGCCCTTGTCATTGATCTCGTCGAAATAGGCCGCGATCACCTTGCCGACGATGCTGAGCGCGGACGCAGGCCCGCTGTACGGCATGATGTTGCCGATCTTGATCTCGGTGTCGGTCACGCCGGGACCGTAGGTCTGCGCGGATGCGTCGCTGGAAACACAGGCCGCAACGATCGCAGCGGCCACGGCCATGGCGATTCTCATCGATCCTCCCTCCGCAATGTGGTCACTCGCTTTAGCAGGGTCACAGCTTTTTTTAAGTGGTCTGCCAGATCACCCGAAACTCAGCTCCTCGTCTTGCGTTGAGTAGCTGGTGCTCGTTTAAAACGCTGGCGTTTCGCTGAACTGCTGCGATCAGACGCAGTGCGCTGCCGTGCAGTGCACATCGCGGTGTCAAGGCGACCGCAGCCCGTGGATTCCATTCGCGCGATCCGCGACCGCGTTGACGCGGATCACGATGCTGGCGGCATTTTACGCTTTCGCCAGCGGTTACGTGAGCGTAGTCCCATGGTTCGCCAAACCCTGAGCGGGAGACTTGGGACGTCGGGCCCCGTCTCGGCCGCATTGCAACAGCCAATCACTCCCAGTCCGGCAGGCCGTCCCGTGGCAGACGTCACCGCGCGCTTTGAGATCACGTACACCCGCCTGATCGACGAGGCCGGCAACGCCCTCGGCGCGCTGCCGCCCGGTGTGCAGGACCCTGCGTTGCCGAGCGCGCTCTATCGCGCCCTGGTGCGCACCCGAACGTTCGATGCCAAGGCGGTCGCCTTGCAGCGCACAGGGCGACTCGGGACCTTCGCCTCGTCGATCGGTCAGGAAGCGGTCTCGGTCGGCACGGCGAGCGCGATGGCCATGGACGACATCCTGCTCCCGAGCTTTCGTGAGCACGGCGGCCAGCTCTGGCGCGGCGCCACGCCGGTCGAGCTGCTCCGGTACTGGGGCGGTGACGAACGTGGCAACAGCTTCGCGAACGCCCCTCAAGACTTCCCGAATTGCGTGCCGGTCGGCGGCCAGACGCTGCATGCGGCCGGCGTCGCATTGGCATTCAAGTTGCGCCGGGAGCCGCGGGCGGTGGTCTGCATCTTCGGCGACGGCGCCACCTCGAAGGGCGATGTCTACGAGGCGATGAATTTCGCCGGCGTGTGGAAGCTGCCCGTCGTGTTCGTCATCTCGAACAACCAGTGGGCCATTTC
>Ga0105156_1000136_pt1 | contig 11113 bp, 10 predicted proteins | sample SSWtaG_3_FD_89673 | JGI IMG/M metagenome (GOLD analysis project Ga0105156, IMG submission 89673) | Hot spring microbial communities from Sandy's Spring West, USA to study Microbial Dark Matter (Phase II) - SSWTFFsm_matched | ecosystem: Environmental > Aquatic > Thermal springs > Hot (42-90C) ...
GTTGTATAAATTTTAGTGTGTGAGTTCATGTTTGAATTTGGTGATTAATGTGAGATTTGAGTCTGCGTCGGTTCCGGTTGATGAGTCAGGTAGGCAGTACCACCTGAACGTGAGGAGAGGCGACATACCTAGGTATGTCTTACTACCTGGTGACCCTGGCAGGGTGCCACTCATAGCTAGTTTCTGGGACGAGAAGAGGCTGTTGAGTTCGCACAGGGAATACGTGATCTATGTTGGTAGGTATAGGGGTGTTGACGTTGCTGCAGCCTCCACCGGTATAGGGGGTCCTGCGACCGCTATAGCTGTTGAGGAATTATTTAGGGTAGGTGCTGACACTTTCGTAAGGGTTGGGACAACCGGCGCTTTGAGGAAGGAGATTAAGTTAGGTGACCTAATAATAACGTCTGCCGCCGTAAGATATGACGGAGTTAGTAAGATTTATGTTGACTCAGAATACCCCGCAGTAGCTTCTCTAGATGTCCTACTAGCTTTGATAGAGGCCGCGGATGAATTAGGGGTTAGGTACCACGTTGGGATAACGGCGAGTAGTGATTCGTTCTATGTAGGACAGGGGAGACCGGGTTTCAAGAATTACTTACCTAAGCAGTGGTCCGACATACATTTAAGACTTGCTGAAGTTAACGTGCTTAACTTCGAGATGGAGGCATCAACGATATTCACGCTAGCTAACATATACGGTGGTAGGGGAGGAGCTGTGTGCGCGGTCATAGCTAATAGAGCTACAGACGAGTTTGTTCCGGGAGCAGGCGTTGAGGACGCTATTAAGGTAGCTAATGAAGCCGTGAGGATACTGAAGGAATGGGACGATTTGAGAGCAGAGAAGAAAATTACTTACTTATCAGCAAGCACGCTGAGTGAGTGGTATTTGAGGGGCCGTAAGAGTAGGTGAGGCGAGACGGTGGCTGACCTTGGTTAAGGTTCTAGTGAGTAACGCTACGATAATGACGTTTTCTATGAAGGAAAAGATGTTGATAGATGAGGGTTTTGTCTTCTCGGATAATGGGAGGATAGCAGTTATTGGATCCGGCGAACCCCCGGAAGAGTTGAGGTATCCAGAGTTACTTCTTACAGGGAAGGAAAGACTAATTATGCCTGGGTTTAGCAGTGCCTTCACAAACCTTTCACCCTACTTACTCAGGTATAAGGAAGACTCACTTGACTTGAGCTCTAACATAGAGTACATGAGGAAAATCAGTAGGGTTGATATGTATTTCTTAGCCGCCATGGCTTTCGCGGAAATGATTTCCAGGGGGGTTACGACGGCTTTAGTAGTAGATATTTACTTGGATGAGGTCGCTAGAGCCGCTCATGATTTAAGCTTTAACGTAGTTCTCGCACCACCAATTAATTGCGGTTTAGAGGAGTTCGCGCCTGAGACGGAATTAAGGCTGCTGTTGAGTAGGTGGCACGAGAAGGTTGAAGGGATTAAGGCAGGAATTGCAACATGTGATGAGGTAGACCAGAAAATCCTCTCCTTAGCTAGAGAGCATAAGCTAAGGATTTTCCAGATAGGCGGGTCAGTGAGCGAGTATGAAGGGGTGGAGGTAGTCTTCGTGAATCCTTCAAGGGGTTCCGGGAGCAACGTGATTAGATGGGGACCTCAGCTAAGTGTGTGGAGACCTGAGGAAGGGTTGGGCGTGGGGGTAAGACCATCATACGATATGAGAGATGTCGTGAGGGAAACATCGCACAAGACCTTCAAGCACCCTATAGACATACTCTACTCAGCAATAGTCAGGAACCCTATCTTAATAGGCTTCAACGACGTAGGGCCGTTAGAGAGGAACCTAAAAACTAATTTGCTGATGTTGAACGCGTCAGAACCTCCTGGCTGGCCGTTACCCAAGAATCTCAGCGGCGTGACTAGGGCTATAGTTGAAGGTAACCTAAGAATAGAGACGGTGATTTTAGATGATGAAATACTTGTGGATGGCGGCGAGACGATGACTATAGGGAGTGATCTCATAAATAAAGCTAAGAAGCGTCTAGCTAACTTAGTTAAGGAGTAGTGAGGTCGTTGAGGAACGGTGTGGGGGTGTAATGCCCAATAAGAGATAAGACTAAATTTCACGGTTATTGCGTTCTCGGGAGATTTTGTTATGAGTGTCAATTAGTGATCGACTTAGCTAGTAAGGTTTTAGAAGTTGATGTCGGTCCTAAAGCTAGGGGTACCTTAATTAAGGTTAGGGGTGAACTCCCGCTAGAATCTCTGAGCATTATTAGAAGACGTGAGGTGATTAAAGTGCCTCTAGAGAAACTGAGATTCGCTAATAAATACCGGATTAGAAAAAGGGGTGTTGACATACTTAAGTGTGTGGAAACTGAGGAGGCGCAATATAATCTAGCCGTGGTGGAAATACTCTATGAAGGAGGGGAGATAAGACTCATAGTGAATGATAACGAGGCTACAAGACTAGCTAACCTCCTATCCGCCTTAAAGGGCGAGGGTTCTCGTTAGTGCGAGGGGTTTGGGATTATATTTCTCCGTTTCGGGGATTCGATCCAGGGCTGGAGACCTAGCCCGTTACTCATACCCCTTGCGGGGGCTCGGGGTAAAGAAGTTTGGTTTTACTTCATAGCTACGTAGAGCGTTGATCTGGTCGCTTTAAGTCCTGGCTCACCGTGCTTAACGTACTTAGTGGTTGGCGCGTACTCTCCTAGATAATGGCCTATCATCTCAGGAACTACCTTAACCGGGACGAACTCCTTCCCATTATAAACCTCTATAGTTAAACCAACCATCTCAGGTAATATGACCATGTCCCTCACGTGAGTCCTTATCCTAACACTCTTACCTTGAGCCATCAACTCCCTAGCTTTCCTAATCTCCCTAAGCAACTTTATCCTAGGAGATTCATCAATCCCATACTCCCTCCGCTTACGCATTATCTCCGTAGAAGATTCTCGAAGTAATGAACGCCTAGCTCTCGCAGGCAAAACCTGAATCAATTGATCCATCGGCATGCTGAGTAGTTCCTCTAAAGTCTTACCCCTATACCTGAAACGCTTCCACTCAGGAGGTATCTCTATACCTATCGACATTGACCACACCTAAAATATGAAACGTCTAGAGCTTAAAAACTAAACGTTGTTTCGAGTTGCCTGCAAGTGACGATCTCTAGGAATGCCTGCAGGTCTCCCTACACCCTCCCGGAATAGCGTCAACACTAAACAATACGGCAAGAATTAAAAACTAAGTAAAGTCCTTTTAGTTGTAAGCTTATAATTGAGGAACGTTTTGTAAATCTTAGAGAGTGTCGAGTATGGGGTATGGATGGATAGACGAAATGTTCAGGTTTAGCATGAGCAAGGAAGACTTGGAGGAGCTTGAGGTCACGTTGAAAGATATGAGAGAACCTGTCGAGGTCTATACTTTCGTTGATAATGCCTGTAGATACTGCTCTAATACAGTGAGGCTTATTGAGACCTTATCAAACGTTAGTCCCAGAATAGGAGGGTCTAGCTTAGTGAGGCATAGAATTGTGAGGAGGGAGGCAGACGCAGAGGGGTTCTTCAAGAAGTTCAACGTCTCAAGAGTGCCTACAGTCTTAATGATTGAAGGACACATAAAGTATACTGGTATGCCGGCCGGCGAGGAAATCAGAGGGTTGATTGAGACCTTAATCAGGTTAAGCACCGGTGATTCAGGCTTAAACGAACACACAGTAAGGGAGATAGTGGGTTTAAAAGCTCCTGTTAAGATAGACGTCATAGTCACGCCGACCTGTCCTTACTGCCCTTACGCCGCTCTCTTAGCAAACATGTTCGCATTTGAGTCTTTTAGGTCCGGTAATAAGCTGGTTATAGCGGACGTAATAGAAGCTTACGAGAACCCGGATATCGCAGATAAGTACGGAGTGATGTCGGTCCCGACTATAGCGATAAACGGTGAGGTAGAGTTCGTAGGTGTTCCATACGAGGATCAATTACTAGAGAGGGTGCTGGAGCACTCTAAGAGAGAGTATTTAAAGAAAGTCAAGAAAGAGGAGTACATGAGGATACTTAGAGAATTAACGGAAGATAAAGAAAGTTAAGTGGGGATAGTGTTTTCTTTAGTACTCGCACGTGAAGCAATCCCCTAGCTCTCCTTCTTGGAGAGCATACCTGGTGGCAACCCTATACCTCATCTGGGCTCTCTTCTCAGCTTCTGGCTCGACCTCGCTGGTTTTTGGAGCGCTTTCCACGGCTTCAGCTTCTTTACGCGTTGCTTCCTGTACGGCCTCAACAACTCCCTCAGCTTTCTTCTCCCTGGCCAACCTACGAGTTAATTTAGCACCGAAGTATATGACTTGCTGCGTCTTGCTTCTATCCCTATAGATCGTTATGCCTTTACAGCCAAGTTTCCAAGCAAGTAAGTACACGTTCCTCACGTCATCTACGCTGGCCTCAGCCCTCATATTGACGGTCTTACTCACTCCAGCATCGACCCACTGTTGCCACGTAGCTTGATGCGCTACGTGCCATGAAGGCTCGACATCGTGTGCGGTCACGAATATCTCCCTAAGCTTCTTAGGCATGTATGGATTATGCCTGATAGAGCCTGTCTCAGCCACTAAGTTAACGACTTCCGGGTCGTCGAGACCGTATTCCCTTAAGGCGTCGATGAATAATGTGTTGACTTCTATGAAAGTTCCTACGGTGACTACCCGAGTGAAGGCTAGAGCGAATATAGGCTCTATAGAAGACGAGGTCCCAGCTATTATTGAGATCGTTCCTGTTGGAGCTATAGAAAGCAATGCAGCGTTCCTCAATCCATACCTGATCATCTCCTCGCGTAACTTATTCCAGTCGATATGAGGTCTCATCTTAACGAGTGTCTTAACTCGATCAGAGACTTTAGGTTCGAGACCAAGGATTTCAAGCAACTCATCGAATGGTTTAGTAGTCAGCCAGAAAGGTCTGTAGAGTTTCGGGTTCCAAGCAGGGAAGGGCCCTTTCTCCGTAGCTAGCTCTACTGAGGCCTTGTAAGCGTTGTAAGCTATCCACTCACTTAAGTGGTAAGCTAAGTAAAGTGCGTCAACAGAGTCGAACGGAATGCCTAACCTTATGAGCATGTGGGCCCAGCCCATAACGCCTAAGCCAACCTTCCTAGTACGCTTAGTAGCTTTCTCCAACTGAGGCAACGGCCATTTAGCGACGTCTATGACGTTGTCTAGGAAACGCACAGCGACTCTCACGTCACGACCTAACCCAACCCAATCTATGGTAGGCTTACCGTCTATATACACGATGTATTTCTCTAGGTTAAGACTTCCGAGATTGCAGGATTCCCACTCAAGTAGTGGCTCCTCGCCGCACGGGTTGGTAGCGTTTATTTTGCCGACGTACCAGGTTGGGTGTCTCCTATTAATTGTGTCTATGAAGAGCAGTCCCGGATCTCCAGAATCCCAAGCATTCCTAACTATTTCTTGAAAGATTGTTTTAGGATCTTCCCAGCCTACTATAGCGTTCTCTCTTTCAGCTATCGCGAGCGCCTCATCCCATGTTATTATAACTGATTTATCTAAGGGTATCGAGCCCCCGTGTTCCTCAAGCTCTTCGAGTATGACTTCCTGAACCCACTCCTCATCCATGTAGTGCCTCGCCCACACGACAGCGTATTTTCTTGAGTCGTTACTGCCGTCGATGGAAGTCTTACGCGGATTAATCAATGGCACGGGCTTATTCTCAGCTAGGTGCTTGAAGAACCAGTCGTAAACCCCTACCGAGATATTGAAGTTTTGGAGAGCCTTGTCTTTAAGCTCTCCCGACTTACTTCTAATGAATTTCATTATGTCGGGGTGCCACACGTGTAGAGTGCCCATGTTAGCGCCTCTCCTACGCCCTCCCTGCTTCACCACGTCCGTGTTTATGTCGAAGAGCTTCATGAATGATAGAGGTCCTGAAGCCACACTAGCAGTTGTAGAAACCACATCGCCCTCGGGTCTGAGTTCGGAGAAGGAGAAGCCAGTGCCTCCGCCTTGTTGGAAGACTATAGCTTGCGCTCTGACAGCATCGTATATTCCCTCACCCTCAGGCGTTACCATAGAGTCTCTGACGGGGAGGACGAAACACGCTGAGAGTATCCCTAGCCTGGTCCCAGCGTTCATTAAGGTCGGTGAGTTAGGCACGAACCTTAGCTCAATCATCAACCTATAGAATTCGTTAAACCACTTCTCACGATCCTTCGTTTCAGCACTAGATATGTGCTTAGCTACCCTCTCAAAAAGCTTTTTCGGGGTTTCGATAAATCTCCCGCTTGATGAATCCTTCAATAAGTACCTACTCGACAAAACTTTTAGCGAGTAATAACTTAATCCGGAATCCTCAGGGCTAAACTCAGTCCACGCGTTTTTCCCGTACACATCGTTGTAAATCCTTGCTAGGAGATAGTACCTCGCGGCTAGCTCGTACCTAGGATCCAGCACTACCTTACTAATGAAGGCTTTTTCTACCAGGTCGGCTATCTTAGTTGTGGTTAACTTATCAGTAACTTTCAAAACTTCAGACATTAACTCATCCATAACGCTAGATATAGCTGAGGGATCGTTGAGACCGGCGGAACTCATAGCTAAGTGTACAGATCTAGTAAGCTTATCTAGCTTGAAAGACTCAATAACGCCACTTCTCTTAATTACTCGTAAATTCTCCAAGACACTCCACCAAGTTTTCTTATTTCCTCACCCAATACCTTAAGAAGTTTAGGAGCTCATAAAGTCTAACCTTCTTAAAAGTAACGTATTACTTAACAATAATTAAACCCAGGATACTGAAAAGAGTTCTTAAAGTTAGGGGAAGTATTACTTTAGCTCACGCGTAAAATCAATTAAACAGCCTTAAACTTGGAGTCCCAGGTCTCGTAAACCTTAACTAGCTCTCTATTAACGCTGGGCCTCCTCTCTTTTATAGCTTCTAAGAAGTCTTCCTTAGTTATAGGTCTCGGATTCCCTGAACCACCATTCTTCGCGAAGAATTCACGCACTGTTCTTAAGTGAGCGCTCATGACTATATCCCTTATGTCGCTGGCTGTGTAACCGTCTAGAGAGTCCGCCAATTCATCTAAGTTTACGTCAGACGATAACTTCAGGGACGACGTGTAAAGCTTGAGTAATTGACTCCTAGACTCCCTGTCAGGTAATGGAACATATATCCTCTTCTGGAACCTTCTTATGAAAGCTTCATCAAGTTTCCAAGGCTTATTCGTAGCCGCTATTACGTAAACCAACTTCTGTTCGTTACCCTTGTCTTGCAAACCGTCCATTTCCTTAAGGAATTGAGTTCTAACCCTCACCTCCCCGCCGATCTCACTACTGAAGGTCCCGAAAAGTGAGTCTACCTCATCGATGAATATTATCACAGGCTTAGAATCTCTTAATGAGACCTCCCTTGCCTTACTGAATAATAAAGCAACTTTACGTTCAGACTCTCCGAGCCATTTAGACATTATTGAAGCCGCGTCGACGTGTATGAAGATCCCGTCAATTTCGTTAGCTACGGCTGCTGCGATATATGTTTTGCCACAACCTGGCGGGCCGTATAAGAGTATTGCTCTAGGCCACCCTAAAGGAAAGAGATCCGGTCTTTTAGTCGGGTATATTATGGATTCATATAAGGCTCTCTTAACCTCGTCTAGTCCTGCAACATCGCTGAAACGCACCTTAGGTTTCTCCCTAACTATTAGAGCTTCAATTTCGTCATCATAGCTTTCTTCTTTGACAGACCCTGCTGATGGGAGGGGTGAGGCTCTAAAATGCTCTAAGTCTCTTATCCTTTTCTGATACTGTTTAATCCACTCCTTATAGATGGTGTTTAAGGGATTCTCTGGGTACAGCTGTATTATCTTAGTCAGTATCTCTATAGCGTTCTTATAATTCTTTACTGCCTCACCATAATTACCTTCCCTATCATTCATTACTGCTTGTACAGCGTAGTGTCTAGCAATATTCTCTAGGTAAGGCAGTGAGTTACTGCTCAAGAGAAATCACCTAACAAAAAACCTAGAATACTATTTTGTTTTGTTCACGTAGCCTGTTCAGCGCTTTATAGACGTCTTCTTTACTAACACCGAACATTTCTTTGAAGTGATTCACGTCTACGAAGCCGTTGTGTGTTACGATGTATTCGAGTAGGGCTTTCTCTAGTAAGTTCTGGTCAATTACTTTAGGATGCGTGCTTTGTTGCTTAATTGGTTGCGCTGTTGCCTCTACTTCTTTCTTAATTTTATCTTCAAGACTTCCTTTAACTTTGACTGGTAACAGTATGTCGACAGGTATTTCAGGTAGCTGAGACTTTATGGTTTCCTCAGCAGCTCTCTCAATTTCTTGAAGTAGTTTCTTAGCTTCCGGCGTGTGCTCAATTATTTCTTCCGGTTTTAGCTTCGCGTAGTCTGTCGTAGACGCTATGACCCTCCTAGACTCGTTAATTAAGCTGTCTATGTTGTAGGCTAGGTTAGGTACTAGGTCCTTCACGTAGTCCTTAGCGACTACCAGCAGGTTAGAGACCTCTATCAAGTGGTGTGATAGGTTGCTCACGTCTTCCAAGGTCTCAAGTCTTAGCTTGACTTGCTCAAGCACTTTCTCCACGACAACCAACTTGGTAGTCATCTCCTTTACTTGAGTGGCTTCGTTAGCGTATATGAGGGCTCTGTCCTTCTCCTTACCTATACTAGCTGAGATAGTTGCTTTAACTAGGTGGTCATACCTACTCTTTAACCTGGCTACTGCGTCCGTGACTTCCTGCTTAGCTGAGTCGACGTGCACTATGAGTAACGAGATAAACTTCTTAGGATCTACCCTAGGCTCCCCTTTAATCCTCCCTATAAGACTACTAAACCACTTGAAAAGCCCTAAATCACTGCCCCCACTAGCGACGCTCAAACCTCACCCCTCCATCGATGTTAGGTTACGTCTATTACTTGTACTTGAATCGGTTGTTCCGACTTACCCTGCTCTTTAGGGGATGGCTTAGCCGGCGGCGGTGTTACCTCAACAGCAGGCTTAATCTCGCCAGCCTCACTCTCTAGTTTCGTGATTAACTCTAGGTGTTTCTCAACATCCCTCTTCTCGTCGAGGGCTTTAGCCTTATTGTTTCTAAGGAGTTCTGAAGCTATCTTATACGCTTGATCACTCACCTCGTTACCCATGTAGAGTATCTGCATGTTGGTTAAGTCTTTCTCAAGTCTTATCACGAGATCCTCTAACTCACCAGCTCTCTTCCTGAGCAACTCCTTAACCTTGTTAACCTCCTCTTTAAGAGTCTTGAACTCATTATCTAGTTTCTTCTTCAGCTCCTCGTACGCGTGAGCAGGTATAGACGCTTTCCTAAATAACTCCTCAGTAGCTCTTAACCTCCTCTTAACCCTATCAAGCTTATTCTCGACCTCCGTAGCTAAAACCTTCCACTCAGACACTATGACAGGCCCGTCGGGCGTTAACTTAACCCTACTAACCGGCACGTTCTCGTATAGAGTGTCGTTAATCACCACCTCCAGAGTCTCCACCTCGCCGGAAACGTTGCTGAACGTAGCTACTAACTTACCGATAACTCTCCCATACTCATCCTTTATTAACTGACCCACATACTTATCAACTTGGTCTAAAGTTATCACCATTGCGTTCAACACCTCACAATAATACTGACAAACATAGAAATACTTAAAAAGAGTCGGGGGCGGTTTCTGCCGTCCTGATTCGCTGTTAGACACTGTTTAGAGTCTAACGTAGGGTAGCGTTCCTGCTCACCCACTCTAGGGCTGAGGACCCTGTCCACGAAGATTTATTACGTTGCTACGTATTTAATTGTAAGGTGTTTGCATGGAGTTTGACATAATTTACGTTAAAGCTCTTCAGGTGCTTGACTCAAGGGGTAACCCAACCATCGAGGTGTTGGTGGTTACTGAGGGAGGTGGTTACGGGAGGGCAATAGCTCCCGCGGGAGCGTCTAGAGGTAAGAAGGAGGCCGTGGATCTTAGGGATGGTGGTGTTAGGTTTCTTGGTATGGGGGTCTCTAAGGCTGTGGAAGCTGTTGATAAGGTTTTGGGTCCGGCGCTGATAGGGCTTAACTCATCTGATTACAGGCTCGTTGATAAGAAGATAATAGAGACTGACGGAACACCGAATAAGTCTAGGGTAGGCGGTAACGCCTGCGTAGCCACTTCATTAGCTAACGTTAAAGCTGCGGCCGATACTATGGGTATACCGCTATTTACGTTCATAGGTGGTTTCAAGACAAGACTTCTCCCGACACCGCTCATGAACATAATTAACGGGGGTGTTCACGCCGGGAATGAGCTGGCTTTCCAGGAATTCATGATTATACCTGTAGGAGCTGACAAATTCAGCGAGGCTCTCAGGGTAGGCGTCGAGATTTACTGGAACCTGAAGAAGTTTCTTAAGGAGAGGTACGGACCCAGCGCTATCAACGTAGGTGATGAAGGGGGTTTCGCACCACCGCTCAAGAAGGTTGAGGAAGCTCTGGAAGCGCTTTCCGAAGCTACTAAGCTGGCTGGCTACTCACTAGGTAACGATGTCTTGATAGGTATAGACGCGGCCGCCAGCCAGTTCTACGACGAGAAGAGCGATAAATACTTGATAGATAAGAGATTACTGAGTACCGAGGAATTACTAAGTATGTACATCGACCTCACGGACAGATACCCCATAGCATACCTCGAAGACCCGTTCAGCGAGGAATCACCGACAGCTTTCAGAGATTTACGTACGAGTCTCAAAAACAAGACATTAGTAATCGGCGATGACTTAACCGTGACAAGAGAGGATCTCATAACTCAGTACCTCAGAGAGGGCTTCATCGACGGAGCAATAATCAAAGTTAATCAAGTAGGTACCTACACGGAAGCCGAGAACTCTGTAAGAGCTCTCTTAAGCAATGGTGGCAAAGCCATAATAAGTCATAGGAGTGGGGAAACAGAAGATAACACGATAGCTCATATCGCGGTAGGCTTAGAGACCGGGTTAATAAAAACAGGTGCTCCTGCTAGAGGGGAGAGAACTGCCAAGTATAACGAGTTACTCAGAATCGAAGATTACTTAGGTGATGAAGCGCTCTTCGCCGGGAGAAAACCATTGACTAAATAATTCTTAGCAGTAATTGA
>Ga0105156_1000138_pt1 | contig 11081 bp, 2 predicted proteins | sample SSWtaG_3_FD_89673 | JGI IMG/M metagenome (GOLD analysis project Ga0105156, IMG submission 89673) | Hot spring microbial communities from Sandy's Spring West, USA to study Microbial Dark Matter (Phase II) - SSWTFFsm_matched | ecosystem: Environmental > Aquatic > Thermal springs > Hot (42-90C) ...
GCCCGACACCCATCGCACGCTGCGCCGGGAGGACATCCTCGCCGTCATCAAGACGCTGGTGGACCTGCGCGACGGCAAGGGCGAGATCGACGACATCGACCACCTCGGCAACCGCCGGGTGCGCTCGGTCGGTGAATTGATGGAGAACCAGTACCGCATCGGTCTGCTCCGCATGGAGCGCGCCATCAAGGAGCGCATGTCGTCGGTCGACATCGACACCGTGATGCCGCAGGACCTGATCAACGCCAAGCCTGCGGCGGCGGCGGTGCGCGAGTTCTTCGGCTCCTCGCAGCTCTCCCAGTTCATGGACCAGACCAATCCGCTGTCGGAGATCACCCACAAGCGGCGCCTCTCCGCGCTCGGTCCGGGCGGCTTGACGCGCGAGCGCGCCGGCTTCGAGGTGCGCGACGTGCACCCGACTCACTACGGCCGCATCTGCCCGATCGAGACGCCGGAAGGTCCGAACATCGGCCTGATCAACTCGCTCGCGACCTTCGCGCGCGTCAACAAGTACGGCTTCGTCGAGACACCCTATCGCAAGGTCAAGGACGGCCGCGTCACCGACGAGGTGGTGTACCTCTCGGCGATGGAGGAGGGCCGCCACCACGTTGCGCAGGCGAACGTGCCGCTCGACGCCCGTGGCCGCTTCACCGAGGACCTGGTGGTCTGCCGCCATGCCGGCGACGTGCTGCAGGTGACCCCGGACAAGGTCGACTACATGGACGTGTCGCCGAAGCAGCTGGTTTCGGTCGCCGCGGCGCTGATCCCGTTCCTCGAGAACGACGACGCCAACCGCGCGCTGATGGGCTCGAACATGCAACGCCAGGCCGTGCCGCTGGTGCGCGCCGAGGCGCCGTTCGTCGGCACCGGCATGGAAGGCGTGGTGGCCCGTGACTCGGGCGCCGCGATCGCGGCCCGCCGCTCCGGCGTGATCGACCAGATCGACGCCACCCGCGTCGTCATCCGCGCCACGGAAGATCTCGACCCGACCAAGTCGGGCGTCGATATCTACCGGCTGATGAAGTACCAGCGCTCCAACCAGTCGACCTGCATCAACCAGCGTCCGCTGGTGAAGGTCGGCGATGTGGTCAAGAAGGGCGACATCATCGCCGACGGTCCGTCGACCGATCTCGGCGAGCTCGCGCTCGGCCGCAACGTGCTGGTCGCGTTCATGCCGTGGAACGGCTACAACTTCGAGGACTCGATCCTGCTCTCCGAGCGGATCGTCAAGGACGACGTGTTCACGTCCATTCACATCGAGGAATTCGAGGTGATGGCGCGCGACACCAAGCTCGGCCCCGAGGAAATCACCCGCGATATTCCCAACGTCTCGGAAGAGGCGCTGAAGAACCTCGACGAGGCCGGCATCGTCTACATCGGTGCGGAAGTGCGCGCCGGCGACATCCTGGTCGGCAAGATCACGCCGAAGGGCGAAAGCCCGATGACGCCGGAAGAGAAGCTGTTGCGCGCGATCTTCGGCGAGAAGGCCTCGGACGTGCGTGACACCTCGCTGCGGGTGCCGCCGGGCGTGCAGGGCACCATCGTCGAGGTGCGGGTGTTCAACCGTCACGGCGTCGACAAGGACGAGCGCGCGCTCGCCATCGAGCGCGAGGAGATCGAGCGTCTCGCCAAGGACCGCGACGACGAGCAGGCGATCCTCGACCGCAACGTCTACGGGCGTCTGGCGGAGCTCCTGAACAACCGCGAGGGCATCGCGGGTCCAAAGGGCTTCAAGAAGGACACCCGCATCACCAAGGCGGTGCTGGAGGAGTATCCGCGCTCGCAGTGGTGGCTGTTCGCCTCGCCGAACGACAAGCTGATGGCCGAGATCGAGGCCATGCGTAAGCAGTACGACGAGTCGAAGAAGGGGCTCGAGCAGCGCTTCCTCGACAAGGTCGAGAAGCTGCAGCGCGGCGACGAGCTGCCGCCCGGCGTGATGAAGATGGTCAAGGTCTTCGTCGCCGTGAAGCGCAAGATCCAGCCTGGCGACAAGATGGCCGGCCGCCACGGCAACAAGGGCGTGGTGTCGAAGATCGTGCCGATCGAGGACATGCCGTTTCTGGAGGACGGCACCCACGCCGACATCGTGCTCAATCCGCTCGGCGTGCCGAGCCGCATGAACGTCGGCCAGATCCTCGAGACCCATCTCGGCTGGGCCTGCGCGGGCCTTGGCCGGCGGATCGGGCAGGCGGTCGACGCCTACTTGTCGAAGCAGGACACCAAGCCGCTGAAGGAGACGCTGAAGAAGGTCTACGGCGACGACGACACCATCAAGTCGCTCGGCGAGAGCGAGTTGGTCGAGCTCGGGCGCAACCTCAGCCATGGCGTGCCGATCGCGACCCCGGTGTTCGACGGCGCCAAGGAGACCGACATCGAGGAGATGCTGACGCTGGCAGGCCTCGACGGCTCCGGCCAGTCGACGGTGTATGACGGCCGTACCGGCGATCCGTTCGATCGCAAGGTCACGGTGGGCTACATCTATATGCTCAAGCTGCACCACCTCGTCGACGACAAGATCCACGCGCGCTCGATCGGTCCGTACTCGCTGGTCACCCAGCAGCCGCTGGGCGGCAAGGCGCAGTTCGGCGGCCAGCGCTTCGGCGAAATGGAGGTGTGGGCGCTCGAAGCGTACGGCGCCGCCTACACGCTGCAGGAGATGCTGACGGTGAAGTCGGACGACGTCGCGGGCCGCACCAAGGTCTACGAGGCGATCGTGCGCGGCGACGACACGTTCGAGGCCGGTATCCCGGAATCCTTCAACGTGCTGGTCAAGGAAATGCGCTCGCTCGGCCTCAACGTCGATCTGCACAACTCGAAGGTCGGACCGGGCTCCACCGCGGAAGCGGCCGAATAACGCAAGACGCGGGGCTCCGCGGAGCCCCGCCACTCTCGTTCACGCGTGCGCCCGTCGCGGGGTGCCGCGGGACGAGCCTCCCCGGCAAGGGGCGTGCCGCCGAAAGGCGGATCAGGATTTCTGCAGCAGGCACGGCGGTCGCCTGCAGGCAAGGAGAATACGATGAACCAAGAGATTATGAACCTCTTCAATCCGACGACGCCGGCCCAGGTCTTCGACCAGATCCGGATCTCGATCGCGTCGCCGGAAAAGATTCTCTCGTGGTCCTACGGCGAGATCAAGAAGCCCGAGACGATCAACTACCGTACCTTCAAGCCCGAGCGCGACGGCCTGTTCTGTGCCCGCATCTTCGGGCCGATCAAGGACTACGAGTGCTTGTGCGGCAAGTACAAGCGGATGAAGTACAAGGGCATCATCTGCGAGAAGTGCTCGGTCGAGGTGACGCTGTCGCGCGTGCGGCGCGAGCGCATGGGCCACATCGAGCTCGCTGCGCCGGTCGCCCACATCTGGTTCCTGAAGTCGCTGCCGAGCCGCATCGGCCTTCTGCTCGACATGACGCTGAAGGATCTCGAGCGGATCCTGTACTTCGAATACTACGTCGTGCTCGAGCCCGGCCTCACCGCGCTCAAGGAGCGCCAGCTGTTGTCCGAGGAAGAGTACCTGCGGGCGCAGGACGAGTACGGCCAGGATTCCTTCACCGCCATGATCGGCGCGGAGGCGATCCGCGAGCTGCTCAAGGGCCTCGACCTCGAGAAGCTCGAGGGGCAGTTGCGCGTCGAGATGGCGGAGACTGAATCCGACATCAAGCACAAGAAGTACGCCAAGCGCCTGAAGATCGTCGAAGCGTTCCGCGTTTCCGGCAACAAGCCGGAATGGATGATCATGACCGTGGTCCCGGTGATCCCGCCGGATCTGCGTCCGCTGGTGCCGCTCGACGGCGGCCGCTTCGCGACCTCTGACCTCAACGATCTCTACCGCCGCGTCATCAACCGCAACAACCGTCTGAAGCGGCTGATGGAGCTGCGCGCGCCGGACATCATCATCCGCAACGAAAAGCGCATGCTGCAGGAAGCGGTGGACGCGCTGTTCGACAACGGCCGCCGCGGCCGCGTCATCACCGGCGCTAATAAGCGGCCGCTGAAGTCGCTCGCCGACATGCTCAAGGGCAAGCAGGGCCGCTTCCGCCAGAACCTGCTCGGCAAGCGCGTCGACTATTCGGGCCGCTCGGTGATCGTGGTCGGTCCGGAGCTGCGCCTGCACCAGTGCGGCTTGCCGAAGAAGATGGCGCTCGAGCTGTTCAAGCCGTTCATCTACTCGCGGCTCGACGCCAAGGGTCTGTCGACCACGGTCAAGCAGGCCAAGAAGCTGGTCGAGAAGGAGCGTCCCGAGGTGTGGGACATCCTCGACGAGGTGATCCGCGAGCATCCGGTGCTGCTCAACCGCGCGCCGACGCTGCACCGCCTCGGCATTCAGGCGTTCGAGCCGGTGCTGATCGAGGGCAAGGCGATCCAGCTGCACCCGCTGGTGTGCTCGGCGTTCAACGCCGACTTCGACGGCGACCAGATGGCCGTGCACGTCCCGCTGTCGCTCGAGGCGCAGCTCGAGGCGCGCGTGCTGATGATGTCGACCAACAACATCCTGCACCCCGCCAACGGCCAGCCGATCATCGTGCCGTCGCAGGACATCGTGCTCGGCCTCTACTACCTGTCGCTGGTGCGCGAGGGACTGCCGGGCGAGGGCAAGGTGTTCGGCGAGCTCGCCGAGCTCGAGCACGCGCTGTTCTCGAAGGTGATTCACCTCCACACCAAGATCAAGTACCGCTGGGAAGGCATCGACGAGAACGGCAAGGAGACCAAGCGCTGGGTCGAGACCACGCCGGGCCGCGTGCTGCTCGGTCAGGTGCTGCCCAAGTCGCCCAAGATTCCGTTCGAGGTCATCAACAAGCTGATGACCAAGCGCGAGATCTCCGGCGTGATCGACCAGGTCTATCGCCACTGCGGCCAGAAGGAGACCGTGATCTTCTGCGACCGCATCATGGCGCTCGGCTTCTACAACGCCTTCAAGGCGGGCATCTCGTTCGGCAAGGACGACATGGTGGTGCCGCACGGCAAGTGGAAGATCGTCGACGACACCCGCTTGATGGCCAAGGAATTCGAGCAGCAGTACAACGACGGCCTGATCACCCAGGGCGAGAAGTACAACAAGGTGGTCGACGCCTGGTCGAAGGCGACCGAGAAGATCGCCGAGCAGATGATGAAGGAGATCTCGGCGGTCAAGAAGGATCCGAAGACCGGCGAGGCCGCCCAGATCAACTCGATCTACATGATGGCGCATTCCGGTGCGCGCGGCTCGCCCGCGCAGATGCGCCAGCTCGCCGGCATGCGCGGCCTGATGGCGAAGCCCTCGGGCGAGATCATCGAGACGCCGATCATCTCCAACTTCAAGGAGGGGTTGTCGGTGATGGAGTACTTCAACTCCACCCACGGCGCCCGCAAGGGTCTCGCCGACACCGCGTTGAAGACGGCGAACTCGGGCTATCTGACGCGGCGTCTGGTCGACGTGGCGCAGGACTGCATCATCACCTCCGACGACTGCGGCACCAGCCAGGGCATCAAGATGCGGGCGATCATCGACGCCGGCACCGTGGTGGCGTCGCTGGCATCCCGCATCCTCGGCCGCACCGCGGGCGAGGACATCCGTGATCCGTCGACCAACAAGGTGCTGATCAAGCGCGGCGCGTTGATGGAAGAGAGCGATGTCGAGGCCATCACCCAGGCCGGCGTCCAGGAAGTCAAGATCCGCTCGGCGCTGACCTGCGAGCTGGTCAACGGCATCTGCGGCAAGTGCTACGGGCGTGACCTCGCCCGCGGCACGCCGGTCAACCACGGTGAGGCGGTCGGCGTGATCGCGGCGCAGTCGATCGGCGAGCCGGGTACCCAGCTGACCATGCGCACCTTCCACATTGGCGGTGCGGCGCAGATCAACGAGCAGTCCTTCGTCGAGTCCAACTTCGAAGGCAAGATCGTGATCCGCAACAGGGCGATCGCGACCAACTCCGAAGGCCATTCGATCGCGATGGTCCGCAACATGGTGGTGGCGGTGGTCGATGCCGACGGCACCGAGCGGGCGGCCCACCGTATCCAGTACGGCGCGCGGATGCGTGTCGACGAGGGCGACATGATCAAGCGCGGCCAGCGCATCGCGGAGTGGGACCCCTACACCCGGCCGATCCTGACCGAGGTCGAGGGCGTCATCGGCTTCGAGGACCTGGTCGAAGGGCAGTCGATCTCGGAAACGCTCGACGAGGCGACCGGTATCGCCAAGCGCGTCGTCATCGACTGGCGCACGTCCGGTCGTGGCGCCGACCTGCATCCGGCGATCGTGGTCAAGGGCAAGGACGGCAAGGTGCTCAAGCTCGCCCGCGGCGGCGACGCCCGCTACACGCTGGCGGTCGACGCCATCCTGTCGGTTGACCTCAACGCCAAGGTCAAGGCGGGCGACGTGGTCGCGCGTATCTCGACCGAGAGCGCCAAGACGCGCGATATCACCGGCGGTCTGCCGCGGGTGGCCGAGCTGTTCGAGGCGCGCAAGCCGAAGGATGCCGCGATCATCGCGGAGATCGCCGGCACCATTCGCTTCGGCCGCGACTACAAGAATAAGCGCCGCATCTCGATCGAGCCCGTGGACAAGACCGAGGAGCCGCGCGAGTACCTGATCCCGAAGGGCAAGCACATCCACTTGCAGGATGGCGACATCGTCGAGAAGGGTGACTTCATCGTCGAAGGCAACCCCGCACCGCACGATATCCTTGCGATCAAGGGCATCGAGGAGCTCGCGGCGTATCTCGTCAACGAGATCCAGGAGGTCTATCGGCTGCAGGGCGTGTTGATCAACGACAAGCACATCGAAGTGATCGTGCGCCAGATGCTGCAGAAGGTGGAGATCACCGAGCAGGGCGACACCGACATGATCAGCGGCGAGCAGGTCGACAAGATCGAGTTCGATCAGCTCAACGAGAAGGCCAAGGAAGAAGGCAAGAAGCCGGCAACCGGTACTCCGGTGCTGCTCGGCATCACCAAGGCGAGCCTGCAGACCCGCTCGTTCTTCTCGGCGGCCTCGTTCCAGGAGACCACCCGTGTGCTCACCGAGGCCGCCGTCAACGGCAAGGTGGACCCGCTGGAAGGCCTCAAGGAGAACGTCATCGTCGGCCGCCTGATCCCGGCCGGTACCGGTGCCTCCATGTCGCGGATCCGCGAAGTCGCCGGCAAGCGCGACAAGCTGATCCTCGACGAGCGCGAGAAGCAGGCGGAGGCGGCCATCGTGCCGACCGCGCCGGAAGCGGAGCCGCTGGCTCTGCCGGTACCGCCCGCGGAATAACTCGCCCGCCCCTGCGACAAAATGGCAAGAAGGCCGGCAAGTGCCGGCCTTTTTTGTGATTTTTCGCGAAACCCGACAGTGGGCGTCTTTTGTTCATCTTTCTTTCATGAACAAAAGTGCTTTGCTGGTCTCTCGGTTCAGACAACATTAACGGGCGCCGTAGGAGCGCTGCGGCGCAGCAGGAAAACTATGCTCGATCTTGCCATTGTGGGGGGCGGTCCAGGCGGGCTGATGAGCGCCTGGTACCTCAAACGGAAATTGGGAAGCCTCTGCCGCGTCACCATTTATGAAGCCACCGACCGGGTCGGCGGCAAGATCGTGACGCGCAAGTTCGACAGCGCGCCGGCGATGTACGAGGCCGGGGTCGCCGAGATCTACGACTACTCGATGACGGGCCCCGATCCGTTGCGGGAGCTGATCCAGCATTTCGGCCTGCAGACCATCCCGATGGACGCCGAGCAGGTGGTGCTGGACGGCGAGCTCCTGAACGACGTCGAGGGCATGCGCCGCAAGTACGGCGCCAAGACCGCCGACGCCATCGTCGGGTTCCGCAAGCGCTGCATGTCGATGATCTCGCCCATCGAGTACTACGAGGGCGTCGGGGCGCACGACAACGAGCACCCGTGGGCCTTCCTCAATTGCGAGGAGCTGCTCGACCGCGAGGTCAAGGACCCGGTCGCCAAGCGCTTCTTCAAGGTGATGGCGCGTTCCGACATCGCCACCGAGAGCTACAGCACCACGGCGCTCAACGCGCTGAAGAATTTCGTGATGGATGTCGACGGCTATATCGGCCTCTACTCCATCCAGAATGGCAACGAGCAGCTGATCTCGTGTCTGGAGTCGGACATCGACGCGCAGATCAAGCTCAACCACCGTGTCCTCAAGGTCGGCAAGAACGAGGACGGCCGCTACCGCCTCAACATGCTCAACGGCAAGCATCCGGTGGTGAAGGACTTCGACCTGGTGCTGATGTGCCTGCCGCACAACTGGCTGGCGACGGTCGACTGGGCGGGCGAGAAGCTGCGCCAGTCGATGGTCAAGCACGTCGCCTATTTCGATCGCCCGGCGCACTATCTGCGGGTCTCGATCCTGTTCGACGAGCCGTTCTGGGGCGATCGGGTTCCGGGGTCCTGGTTCATGTCGGAAGCCTTCGGCGGTTGCTGCGTTTATGTCGAAGGCTCGCGCCACGACGTCGGCCGGCACGGCGTGCTCAACTGGCTGATCGCCGGCTCGGACGCGCTCGCGCACGTCAACCTGCGCGACGACCAGCTGGTCGATATCGCGCTGAAGACGCTGCCGGCCTCGTTCGGCGATGCGCGCGAGCACTTCATGGAGGCCAAGGTTCACCGCTGGCTGTCGTCGGTCAATGCGGTGCCGGGCGGGCTCCCGGCCCGTGACGTCATCACCAATCATCGTCCCGAGCCGGTCGAGCATCCGGGTCTCGTCGTCGTCGGCGACTATTTGTTCGACTCGACGCTCAACGGGCTGCTCGATTCGTCGGACGCCGCGACCGACATTATCCTGACCGAGACCATGAAGCTGCGCTACGCGCGCGGCAACGGCGGCGAGCCGCCGTCGAGCAAGATCGATCGCGGCTATTTCCAGAACTATCGCGGCCTTGGACCCTACCATGAGGTCTGGAGCCGGTTCTCCGATCCGGATTACCTGATGGAGTTGATCCGGATCGTGTGGGGCCGGAGCAAAGGCTACCGGATCCTGATCGCCGGATCGGCCAGCGGCGAGCTGCTCGGCGCGCTGCGCGAGCGTGGCGTCGATGCCTGGGGCGTCGAGAACAACCGGGCCATCCACGCGCGCACGCCGAAGGCGCTGCAGAAGTACAACAAGCTCGGCTCGGTGACGAAGCTGCCGTTCCGCGGGGAGCAGTTCGACTTCGTGTTCGAGACCTGCCTGTGCCACCTCGCGGACAAAGAGGCGAAGGCGGCGATCGGCGAGCTCAACCGCGTGGTCAAGACCGGTGTGGTGTTCGGCTCCGTGACCAGCGACATGCCGGCGGCGCTGATCGACAAGTACGACCTGCTGCGCGGCGTGAAGAAGCTCGGCACCTGGTGGGAGTGGTCGGAGCTGTTCTTCGGCAACGGCTTCGACCTGTCGATGAACCGGCGCGACACCACCGACGCGGTGTGGGCCGCGACGCTCAAGGCCGGCAAGGGCCCCGGCGACTGGTACAGCGACGCCGAAAGCCTGCGCTATTCGTTCTTTGACAAGGTCGCCGACGACGACTAGAGCAGTCTTGCGCCAGCATCGGGCAGCCCGCGACGATCGCGCGTCGTTCGCCAGCCGATGAACCGTGCAAGAGGTTGCCGCGATGGATCACGAACTTCGAAAAGCGGGCACCAGCGCGGGGCTGGTCTGAGCCATGGTGCCGAAGCCCGCTTCCGAATCGACCGCTGCCGCATCGGCCGACGCTGAGGTCGTGCAAGCGGAGGAAGCGAGAATCGGCGTCGCGCGGACGGGCGAGGCGACGGTGCCGCCGCTGCCATCGCCGCCGCCCTCGTTCGACGATGACGACGACGACGAGGACCTGGTCGCTTTTACCGCGAGCGAGGCGGCCGGCGCGTTCGCGTCGCTCTACCGCTTCACCATCCCCTACCTGCGGGCCTACCGCAAAGGCATCGCATTTATCCTGTTCGGGCTTCTGGTCGAGACGTTGTTCAACGTCATCATGCCGCTGAGCCTGAAGTACCTGATCGACGACGCGCTCGGGGAGGAGGACTTCCAGGCGCTGGTGATCATTCTCTCGGTGCTGGCTGTCGCCGGCATCGTCACCTCGATGGTCGCGGTCTGGTATGAGTATTGGGATGCGCGGACCTTCGCCGCGGTGATCGCCGACGTCCGCGCCGGCATGTTCGACCACGTCCAGAACCTGCCGACCTCGTTCTTCGCCCGCGTCAAGCGCGGCGAGATCCTGTCGCGCTTCTCGGTCGACATCGCCGCCTATGAAGGCTCGGTGCGACACCTCGCCAACAGCGCGCTGCTGCCGTTCTTCGAGCTGATCGCCGGCATTGGGCTGTTGTTGTGGCTCAACTGGCAGCTTGCGATCGTCTCGCTGTTGGTGTTCCCGATCACCCTGATCGGACCGCGGTTCCTGACCCCCAAGGCGGTGCAGGCCAACTACGAGCAGAAGGTCAACGAGGCCTCGATCCTGGCGCTGGTGCAGGAGAACGTCGCCGCCCAGGCGGTGGTCAAGGCCTTCGGCCTGCAGCGCCGCGCGCTCGGCTGGTTCAGCGCGCGCAACTTTGCCGCGCGCGACTCGATGTCGTGGGCCGGCTTCCTGTCGACCATGGTTGAGCGCACGGTCACCATCGCGGTGCTGCTGCTGCACCTCGTGGTGCTGGCGATCGGCGCCTATCTGGCGACCAACGGCCAGATCACGGTCGGCACCTTCGTCACCTTCGAAAGCGCGTTCTGGGAGATCTCCTACAACATCGCCCACATCATGCATTTCATTCCGGTGGCGATCTCGTCGGCTGCCGCGGTGCAGCACATGCAGGAGATGCTGGAGGAGCCGCAGCGCGGCGCCGATCGGCCGGGGGCGCCGGATCTGCCGCGCATCACCAATGACATCACGTTCGACCGTGTCACCTTCACGTACGAGAACAGCGACAAGCCGGTGCTCGACGGGCTGTCGCTACGGCTCGATGTCGGCAAGTCGATCGCCATCGTCGGTCCCAGCGGATCGGGCAAGAGCACGCTGCTCAACCTGATCCTGCGCCTGTATCAGCCGGACGAGGGCAGGGTCACCATCGACGGCGTCGACATTCGCCGCGTCACCCGCGATTCGCTGCGCACCAGCATGGCCGTGGTGTTCCAGGAGAACATGCTGTTCAAC
>Ga0105156_1000139_pt1 | contig 11069 bp, 13 predicted proteins | sample SSWtaG_3_FD_89673 | JGI IMG/M metagenome (GOLD analysis project Ga0105156, IMG submission 89673) | Hot spring microbial communities from Sandy's Spring West, USA to study Microbial Dark Matter (Phase II) - SSWTFFsm_matched | ecosystem: Environmental > Aquatic > Thermal springs > Hot (42-90C) ...
ATTTGAACCCACGAAGGGACTAACCCAGCAGGTTTCTTCTTAGCACCTAAGCCTCGGCTAATTCTGAGCTTCAGCTTTTTATCTGCCGCCATCGACCAGGCTAGGCGACCCCTGCACTAATAAGAAATTATAAGAGAAGAATTTAAACTCTAACTCCAAAATACTTTGATGATTGACTTAAGTGAAGTCTTGCTGTTTGCTAGTGCTATAATACTTTATCTCATAGGAAGCACTATCATCGCAATTTCTTTGATTCCTTCTTACTTTCTGTTTATGCAATTTTTAAAAACAGGAAATTTATTTCTCATTCTTTTCGGATTTGCACTATCTTACTTTGTTTTTGGGATCGTTTTGATGTTTGTAGTAGCATTAGCTATCAGAATATTTAGAATTAGATTGAAGCCAGGAACATACAAGATTGGTAGTAAAGAAAGTTTAATTTGGCTTTTAAATGCTGGTTTTATCTCATTGGTTAGATTCCTCTTTCTTCCATTCACAAGATCTTCAATCAATATTTTCTTTTACAGGATGCTAGGTGCAAAAATAGGTAAAAATGTCATAATCAATACAACTTGTGTGTATGATGCTCATCTTCTTGAGATAGGAGATAATTCTGTTATTGGCGGGGATGCTGCAATAATAGGTCATTCTGCTGAAGGCAATAAACTAATAGTCGCTCCGGTAAAAATTGGAAAGAATGTTTCAATAGGTCAATACACAACCGTTTTGCCAGGAGCAATTATAGAAGATGGGGCAATAATTGGCGCAATGAGTTTAGTACCCAAATTTAAGAGAGTTAAAAGAGGAATATGGGGCGGGGTTCCAATAAGGAGGTTAAAATGAAGCTGAAAGATATTGAGAGATTGCAAAACAAAAAGCTAAGAAGAATGGTTAAGTTAGTTTACGATTTTCATCCATATTATAGAAGAGTTTTCAGGTCACTTGGACTAAGGCCGGAGGATATAAAAACAAAGGATGACTTAAGAAAGCTACCATTTACTAAAAAATCTGATTGGGTTGGTAAAGAAAAAGAATTCATTCTAAAACCAACAAAGAAAATCTTCTGGTATCTTGGTTTTAGAGACAAAATGCTCTACTTCTTTGACAAAAAGAAATTTTCCGAAAGAATTAAATGGGAATTTTTGCCTGCAACATTCTTTGCAACTTCTGGAAGAACAGGGAATTCTGCAGCCTGCTTTTACACTAGATACGATTTTGAAAGAATAAAAGAAACTACCATAGAAGCATTACAGCCGATAATAAAATCTCTTAACTGTAAGCAAAGAATTCAAATAACATTTCCTTACGCTCCACATTTAGCTTTTTGGCATACAATTTTTGGTTGGTTGGCAGAACCTAATACATTTGCTACAATTTTAGGTGCGGGGAGGAGCAATTTACAAATAGAGATGATGCAAAAGTTTAAGATAAACGCTTTGATAGGAATGCCAAGTTATATTTCTTATCTCTCTCAATTAGCTGTAGAAAGCAATATTGAGTCGAATGTTAAATACATAATTACAGCAGGAGAATATCTGCCAGATAACATGAGAGAAAGAATTAGAGAAAACTTTTCGAAAATTGGTCCAGAACCAAAAATACTTCAAGGTTATGCATCTACCGAATCAAAAGCTGCTGTTTTTGAAAGAGAAGAAAGAGGAGGCTATGTTATAGATCCAAATCTTCATTTGTGGGAAGTTGTTGATCCAAAAACAGGAGAACCAGTTAATTTTGGTGAAAAAGGAATTCTTGTCTTCACTCATTTAGATTTTAGGGGTTCAGTTTTTCTAAGATATTGGACAAAAGATATCATTGATAAAGGAATGATTTACGAGGATGGTTCTTTGAAACTGATTGGAGACATTTATAGAGAGAGCGACATCGTCCCAATAGAAACTAAAGTTAAAGGAACATTAATAAACACTCTCTCTTTAGAAAATCTCTTGAATAGTATGAGAGAAATTAAAGAATACCAAGTTGTTATAACTAAAAAAGAATCTAAAAGACACTTTGGTTTAGATGAAATGGTCATAAAGATAAGCCTACACGAAAGATACTTAAGAATGAGAGAAAAAGTTGTTAAGAAAGTTCAAGAACTAGTTAGAGATTACTTTGAAATAACACCAAAGGTAAAAATTATTCCTTTTGAGAAGATTGTGAATGAAGTTTTTGAAAAGTTGAAAGGAATGCATGTAGTTGATTTAAGATTTTTAAAAAAGTAAATGCTCCCGGCGGGATTTGAACCCGCGTCTGAGCCTTTCTTCTTTTCTCGAGAGGGCTCCATCCTTGACCGGGCTAGACGACGGGAGCAATATTTGAGAATTGATTATAAAATTAAAAAATAATGTGGAAGTCAGAAAAGTTAGTTTCTGTATCTATTTTTTCTACTTTGATATCTTTGACCTCTGCCAGCGGGTGGTTTTTTTTCATTATTTCTATCATTTTTTCTATGTCACTCTTATCTCCGCAAAAAACGGCCTCAACTCTATTCTCTGGCAAGTTTCTAACATATCCCTTTAATCCTAACATCTTCGCGTATCTTTTTACAAAGTTTCTATAGCCAATTCCTTGCACTCTTCCATAAACTAGAACTCTAACTTTCTCTTCCATGTCTTAACTTTATTGTCTCAATCTATAAATTTTTTGTAATGCAAAGAATCAAAATGGAGGAAGAAAAAGAGCCTGCATTAAAAGAAGGAAAGATAATAATTGATGAAGTATTAGCAAAAAAATTAAAACACGCTCAATATGGAGTTTTTGGCCACTCTACAGTAGATGTTTGTCATTACACCAAGAAAGCTTTGAAAAAAGAAAAAGTTTGTTATAAAAGAAAGTTTTTTGGAATAGAAACCCATAGATGTATGGAATTTTCGCCAGCCGGATTATTTTGTCATAATAGATGCATATATTGTTGGAGACCAACAAATTTCTACAAAACATTAAAATTGGAGGAAGATAAGGTCAATGATCCAAGAGAGATAGTTGAAAATCTTTTGAAAGAGAGAAACAAATTGCTAACAGGTTTTGGAGGAAATGAAAAAGTTGATAAAGAACTTTACAAAGAAGCTTTGATACCATCTCATTTTGCCATTTCATTAAGCGGAGAGCCAACTTTGTATCCAAGGCTACCAGAACTAATAAGGTATTTGAAGTCTTTACCTCACACAAAATCAATATTTCTGGTAACAAATGGACAAGAGCCAGAAATGCTTGAAAGATTGGAAAAAGAAAATGCTTTACCAACGCAAATTTACTTGTCGATGAATGCCGGAAAGTTAGAAACATTTAAGAAAGTTAATTGTCCTTTGATGAAAGATGCATGGGAGAGATTTAATAGAAGTTTAGAATTTTTAGCTAAGACAAAAACAAGAACACTAATAAGAATAACATTGATAAGAGGTTTTAATGATTCTAAAGATGAAATTAAAGATTTTGCAGAATTGATAAAAAAAGGAAATCCTCATTTTGTTGAAGTAAAGTCATACATGCATGTTGGCTATTCTAAGAGCAGGTTGACAGAAAATGAAATGCTGACAATAGAGGAAATAAGAGAGTGGGCAAAAGAACTTCAGAGGTTTTTACCAAGTTTTGAGTTTATGGATGAAGATGAAGACGCTAGAATTGTTATTTTGCAGAATAAAGAGAGATATGTTGACAGATGGATCGTAAAACCAGAAGAAAGTAGCTTGTTTAAGTTTGGATTATAAAAGAGTTTTCAATTTTGTAAAATTGCAAATATTTATAATTTCGAAGTTTTGTTGCATTAGTTATAATGGGACGGGTGGGATTTGAACCCACGACGCACCGGTCTTCAGCCGGTCGCTCTCCCGGACTGAGCTACCGTCCCATTAATTTAGATTTTATTCAGCATTAAAAACTTTTTAAATTAGTTATTCAAAAATTTCAATGCAAAACATAAAAATTAATTCGTTCAAGTATTCATTGCCAAGAATCGAAATAGTTGAGAGAAAAGGGATCGGTCATCCGGATACAATTTGTGATTCTATTGCTGACAGATTTGCTCTGAGTCTTACTCAATACTATTTAAAAAAGTACAATAAAATCTTTCACTTCAATGTTGATAAAGCTTTGTTAGTTGCTGGTGAAACTAAAACAAAGTTTGGTGGAGGAAAAATATTAAAACCAATGAAGATTTTCTTTGGAGATAGGGCAACTTACAAAGTTAATGGGGAAGAAGTTCCTATAGATGAAATATTAAAGCAGTCTGTTTATGGTTGGCTGAAAGAAAATTTGAGATTTGTTAAAGAAAAAGAAGTCGATGTGATAAATGAAGTTAAGCAGGGTTCAGAAGAATTAACTTCTATTTTTAAAAGAAAAGATGAATACTTGCCAGCAAACGATACAAGCGCACTAGTTGGCTATGCTCCATTAACAACTCTTGAAAGGAGTGTTTTAGAGTTGGAGAGATATTTGAATTCAAAGGATTTCAAGAAAAAGTTTCCTGAAAGTGGAGAAGATATTAAGGTCATGGGATTGAGAGAGGATAATAACTTTACTTATACTGTAGCTATGGCTTTTGTTGATAGATTCGTGAAAAGTGAAGATGATTACTTTAAGAAGAAAGATGAGATAAAAGAGGAGATAAAGAAGTTTTTGAACGAAAAGTTTGGAATCAAACCAGAATTATATTTGAACACTTTAGATGAAAAGGGTAAGAGAGAGGAAGGTTGCTATTTAACAGTAACAGGAACCTCAGCAGAATCAGGTGATTCTGGTGAAGTTGGAAGAGGAAACAGAGTGAATGGTATTATTGCTTTGAACAGACCAGCCGGCTCCGAAGCAGCCCCAGGTAAGAACATGGTTAGTCATGTTGGAAAAATTTACAATTTGCTCGCTTTTGATATAGCGAACAAGATTTATGAAAGAATAGGAAAAAACAACTATGTTTGGCTTTTGAGCCAAATAGGAAGACCAATAAACAAACCTTTAGTAGTTTCAATAGAAGTTGATAACCTGGATAAAAAAGAGGAAGAAATAGTTAGAGAGATTGTAGAAAAGAGATTTGAGACTCTTAAAGATTTCTTGAAAGAATTGATTGAAGGGAAATTTAGAGTTTGCTAAGTCTGTATTTTAATCCTTCTTTTAATATGAAAATCAGAACACCAAGAACGACTCTTATCCCTCTTTTAATTCCACTCTTTTTATGATAGAAAACCTTTACAGGAACTTGTTGAACTCTCAATCCTTTTTTGATAGCATCACTTAAAATTGAGTTTTCTATTATATAGCCACCATGTATATTTTCTATCTCTTTTATTGCTTTCTCTCCGAAAGCCATATAGCCACAGTTTGTATCTTTGAATTCTGTTCCATATAGAATATTGAATAAAGTTTTCCACACAAAATTTCCTAATTTATGTCTAAATGGAACTTCTCTCCAATTTCTATATCCCATTACAAGATCAGCTTCTTCTCTTTTGATTGGTTCTATAATTTTTTCTGCTTCTTCAGGCAAATATTGTAAATCAGCATCTATAATAACAAAATTTTTTATTTTTCTTTTTCTTGCAAATTCAAAAGCAGTTTTTAAAGCTTCCCCCTTTCCTTTGTTTGTTTTATGTCTTAGAACTATTGCTCCAGCCTTTTTTGCCAACTCATATGTTTTGTCTTTGCTACCATCATCAACAACTATTACTTTAAATTTCATTTTTCTAAGTCTATTGACAACTTCATATATGTTTCTTTCTTCATTGTACGCAGGCACGATAGCATAGTCCATTAATTAATTTGTATATCTCATATATGAATTAATGATATGTCCAAGATGCGGAAGAAATGTTGATAAATTGTATGATAATTTGTGCCTAGATTGCTACATAGATAGGCTAGAGGTACAAAAAATTCACATAAGAAGATGCAAAGTTTGTATGAGATACTTTGTTTCGAGTAAGTCCTATGATGATAGAGAAGAAGCTATAGAATTTTACATAAGAAAATTTCTTTCCAAGAAACTTGGCGAAATTGTAAAAGTTTTACCAGCTAGCAAAATAGAGGTTGTTGAAAAGGAGTTTACTTGCAACGATTGTAGAAAGTTTGTTAGTAGAAAAATAGAGGCAATTCTTCAGCTTAGAGGGGAAAACGTTGATGAAATTGTAGAAAAATATGGTTTGATCGGGAAGCCTGTCAGAGGAGGTCTTGATGTTAACTTTTCTTTGAAGAGATATGCATACGAATTAATTAATAAACTCAGGAAAAAATATAACTTATCGATGAAAGTTTCGAGAAAGCTTATGGGATTGAGAGAAGGTAAAAAAGTGTATAGAGATACGATATTGGTGAGGATAGATGGCAAAAAAGTATGAGCCTACTCCAGAAGAAATGGAAATAGCAAGAATTAGGTTGCCTAGAGAAGGAGAGGTTTTGGGTATTGTTGAGGCTATGGTTGGTGGAGATAGGATGAAGGTTATCTGCGATGATGGTAAAGAAAGAATTTGTAGAATTCCCGGAAAATTAAGAAAGAGAGTTTGGATTAAGGAAGGAGATTTGATTTTAGTTATGCCATGGAAAGTTCAAGGCGACAAGAGAGGAGATGTTATTTTTAGATACACCCCGACTCAAGCTTCCTGGTTGAAAAAGAACGGTTACATAAAGAATCTACAGGTATAAAAATGGAAGATTTTTTATCTGAGGGAAAAGTCGAAGGGAAAGTTTATGATAGAAGAACTTTAATGGCAATTTTCAAACTTATGAAAAGAGGAGTCATAAGAACTTTAGAGTCTACTGTCAAAGAAGGAAAAGAGAGCGTTGTAGTTGCAGCTAAAAATAAAGAGGGAGAATGGGTTGCTGTAAAAATTTACAGAGTTGAGCATTGTGATTTCAAAAGCATGTGGAAGTATCTGATTTCTGATTACAGATTCGAAAGAATAAGAAAAGATAGATGGCATGTCGTTATGAACTGGGCAAAAAGGGAATTCAAAAACATGCAAATAGCTAATGAAGTTGGAGTTACTTGTCCAAAACCAATTTCAGTTTATGAAAATGTCTTGGTTATGAGTTTTATTGGTGAGGATGGAGTACCAGCACCAACTTTAGCTCAATTAGAGAAAGAAGAATTAAATTGGAGCGAAATTTACAAGCAAATTAAAAGTGAAATGATTAAATTAACTAAAGCTGGAATTATTCATACAGACTTAAGTGCTTTCAACATTTTGTATTATGATAAAGCTTACATTATAGATTTTAGTCAGGGAGTAACCGAAAAGCACCCATTAGCTTTACAATTTTTAGAGAGAGATGTGAAAAATATAAATGAATTTTTTAAGAAAAAGAATGTAAAAATTGATGAAAATTTATTTGAAACTTTAAGTAGGTTGATCGAATGAGAGAAGTGGTTGTTTTAACTGAAGAAAGAGCAAAGATGCTTAAAAACAAAAAAGATTGGATAGAGAGAATAGAAAAGCTTAGTAATTGCAAAATTTCTTTGGAAGATCAAGAAGTTACAATTGAAGGAGAAGATCCGATAACTGTTCTGAGAGTTAAGGAAGTCTTTAGAGCTCTCAATAGAGGATTCGATTTAGAGTCAGCTCTGTATCTTTTGGATGAGAGCTATTTCTTAGAAATTATTAATGTTAAAGATTATGGAAGAACGAGAAATAGAAGAATTGAATTAAAAGGAAGAGTTATTGGAACAAGGGGAAGCATTAAAAAAATGATTGAAGAGATGACTAAGACAAAGATTAGCGTTCATGGTAACACAATAGCCATCATAGGGAACTGGAATAATTTATTTTTAGCAAAGAAGGCAATAGAAATGATTTTAGAGGGCAAGATGCACTCAACAGTTAAAAGATTCTTAGAAGAGAATGTAATAGAGTAAACAATTTATAATCGAAGAACAAAAATATTGGTTTATGGAAGACGGAATATCTACAGAGGAGATTGCAGAAAAGATAAGAGAAGTTAGTATAGCGGAGTTTTTCGAAAAAAACAGACACCTGTTAGGCTATGAAAATCCAACAAAAAGCCTATTCACTGTCGTTAAAGAAGCTGTTGATAATAGTGTTGACGCTTGTATCGAAGCAAGAATTCTACCAAAAATAAAAGTCAGTGTCAAGCAAGTTGGAGAGAATATTTACAAGGTTAAAGTTGAAGATAATGGCCCTGGTTTACCACCAGAAAAAGTCCCAATCGCATTCGGTAAATTTTTAGTTGGAAGCAAATTCTATAGATATAGACAATCAATTGGAACACAAGGTATAGGTATAAAGGGTGCAATTTTGTATGCTCAATTAACTACAGGCAAGTCAGCTAAAATAATAACTTACTACAAAAAGAAGAAGCACGAGTTTGAGTTAATGATTGATGTTTTGAAAAACGAACCGAAAATAATTTCTCATAAAGAGGAAATTTTAGAAAAAAACCTGCACGGAATTTCTATTGAATTGATTGTTGAGGGTAGATACATCGAAAAGGGACAATCAATACCAACTTATTTGAGATATCTTTGGTTATCGAATCCTTATCTAGAAATAACATATGATGGTCCAGAAAATGGTTTTAAACTAGAGCCTGTTGTTAATGAGTTGCCGCCATCTCCAAAAGAAATAAAGCCACATCCATATGGAGTTGAGCTTGGAAAGTTCAAAAGAATGTTGCATTTAACAAATACAAGAACTGTTTCCGGTTTTCTATCATCTGAGTTTTCTAGAGTTAGTTCTCAAACTGCTGAAAAAATTTGTAAGTTGGCAAAAGTAGATCCAAAGAAAAATCCAAAAGAAGTTACTGACGAAGAGGCAGAAAGATTACACAAGACGATGCAAACTGTAAAATTGATGGCTCCGCCAACGGACTGTCTTTCTCCGCTAAAGGAAGATTTTCTAGTTGAGGCGCTAAAAAAAGAATTTCAACCAGAGTTTGTTACCGCTGTTATAAGAAGGCCGAGTGTTTACAGAGGAAATCCATTTCAAGTTCAAGTTGCTTTGGCTTATGGAGGAAAAATCGCTGAACTTCAACAAAACCAACAAGCAGCAATTTTATTGAGATTTGCCAATCATACACCATTGCTTTACAATCAGTCTGATTGTAGTATAACTAGGGCAGTTGAAGAAGTTGATTGGAGAAATTATGGATTAAGTCAACCTTCAGGGAGCTTCCCACAAGCACCTTTGATAATTTTCGTTGATTTTCTATCCGTTTGGATACCTTACAAGAGTGAAGGTAAACAAGCAATAGCAGAATATCCTGAGATAATAAAAGAAATAAAGTTAGCCTTACAAGAAGCTGGTAGAAGACTGGCAATTTATTTACATAAGAAAATACGTGGCGAGCAATTAAGAATGAGGGCAAATATTTTTGAAGCATATTCAAATGTATTCAGTGAGTTTGTTTCAGAGTTAACAGGGAAAGATGTCGAACACATAAAGAAAAAATTATTGGAGCTTATAAGAAAAGGAGAATATAAAGAAGGAGAAGAAAAACAAATAAAAGAAGAAGTGGTTGAGGTGAAGTAGATGCAGCTTTATATTAAGCCTAAAAAGAAAGAAGAAATTTTATCTACCCTTAAATCTCTTGGAGAAGGTTTTCTAAAAGACATAGAGCAAGGAAAAAATCCAAGTATTGATGTTCCAACAAGAACATTGAGGAATGTAAAGTTTGATGTAAAAGAAAGAAGACTTTATCTTGGGGGGTATGTTTCTAGAAGATATCTATTACACTTAGGTCAAATAAGAAGTTTTACTCAATTGGCTGGAGTTGCCGCTCTTGCTAAAAAGTTGATAGAGGAAAACAAGCATGTAAGTCTTAGAGAAACATTTTACATTTTGAAAAGAACAATTCCTGGATTGAATAAGAATATTGTAGATGAGCAAGAGGAGTCTAATAGGGCTGTTGAAGAATTAGAACTAGTTATAAATGCTCTTAGAGAACAATTGCACATAAACGCTAACAAGTTGGGCGCAGTTGCAGGTAATGTTGTTATTAGAGATAGAGGAGATCTTATCGATTGGTCAAAACTAGGTTCAGGAGGATGGTCGGTTCCGAGTAATGTAGAAGACATAGAATTTGTCAAAGTTGATGCTAAGTTCATTCTTTATGTAGAAAAAGCTGCTGTATGGGAAAGATTGCACGAAGATAAAGTTTGGAAAAAGCTAAATTGCATAATTGTTGCTTCTCAAGGTCAAGCAACTAGAGGAATAAGGAGATTATTGCAAAGATTGAATTATGAGCATGGCCTGCCAATTTATGTTTTAACGGATGCAGATCCATGGGGAGTTTACATTTATTCGGTTATAAAATTCGGTTCTATTGCTTTAGCTCATGTGAGCGACAGACTTGCAGTACCATCTGCAAAGTTCCTAGGATTGAAACCAAGTGATGTCAAAAAGTACGGATTAGAGAAGCATCTAATAAAATTAAAAGAAATAGACATAAAGAGATTGAAAGAAGTTAGGAATTATGATTGGTTTAAGGATAATAAAGAATGGCAGAAAGAGTTTGATTTAATGGAAAAGATGGGTGCAAAAGCTGAGTTAGAGGCTTTGGCTGCAAGGGGAATAACGTTCATAAGCGAGAAATATCTTCCAGAAAAAATAAAAGAGCAAGACTGGCTCGACTAGAAGTTATTTAAATTGTAAAATCAATCATTGGTAATGGATTTGCTTTTGTTTAGTAAGAGAGAAAACAGTAAGAAATTAGAGGAAAAACTGAAAAAAGACGATTTAGTTTCTGGAGCTTCAATAAGAGTTAGAGACGCAAGTATTGTTAACAAAGAGGGTGTATATTTTTATCTTGAGGGAACAGAGGACAAAATAAAGAGAGCAAAAGAATTGTCGAAAGATCTTGGTGAAGAAGTTTTAGGTGAAGAAAAGGAAAAAGTTGTTAAAATTCTAAGAGATGAAGAAGAAAGAGCAATAGAAGGTTTTGGAGCAATTTTAGGTTAGGGCTGATATTTTCTTTTTTCCAAATCAAAAGTATCGTTTAATACGTCAATTCTAGTCTGGGGTTCAGTTCTAGTTTCTATTTCAAGCATTTCTATTCTATATTCTTTCGATGAATAGAGCTGAAGATAGTTATCTCCATATACTTCGATTAACTCATATTCGTAGTCACTC